>Ga0180222_1002304_pt1 | contig 15802 bp, 12 predicted proteins | sample eDN5th37CKraftOP_FD_151336 | JGI IMG/M metagenome (GOLD analysis project Ga0180222, IMG submission 151336) | Enriched Organic Plus compost microbial communities from Emeryville, California, USA - eDNA 5th pass 37_C Kraft OP (version 2) (version 2) ... | reverse complement strand
CGAAGAACATCGGTGGACGTGACATCAAAGCCCAGGCGAGCTTCATCGCCACGCTGTTCGAGATCGCTGCCTGACGCCTCGTGCGATCACGCCCGCTGCGGCTGAGCGCCAACTTTGCAACAAAACCGGATTGGCTGGCTGAGCAGGAAGTTGGCGTAGGTCGCCTGCATCATCTTCCACATGTCGTGCTCGCCTGGTTTGCTCGGCGTGTAGGCGGAACAGACGATCCGGATGAACCCGTAGTCCACCGGCGTTCCGTTCGCTTCGAGGACTTCGATATTCTCGGCGATCGTGTCCATGAAATGGATGGTCGACAGATAATCGAGCTGGCGGGCAGGGACGGGGACGAGAAGTCCCGTCGCGGCCGCCATCACGTTGAGCCCGAGAAAGCCCATTGCGGGCGGTGGATCGAGCAGGATGACGTCGAAATCCTTCACCACGCTCGCAATCCCGATCCGCAGGCGCTGCAGCCCTTCGCGCACCGCCTGGCCGCCTTCGCGCAGCGTCGCGGTGAGATCCCATTCGGCGTCCTGGAGACCGAGGCTGGAGGGTATGATCCTGATGGTCGGCCACGCGGTATCGCGGATCGAGCGCGCGAAATCGTCGAACGTACTGCGTGGCGACAGGAACTGGCCGAGTGTCTCTTCGTCGTCGAGAAGCGTTTCCGGCTGGATGTCGAACATGGTCGTCGTGGAAGCCTGCGGATCGCAGTCGATGACGAGCACCTTGTAGCCGTGCAAAGCGAGATAATCGGCGAAGTGTTTGGTGATGGTTGACTTGCCTACGCCGCCCTTGAAGTTCTGCACGGCGATGACGACCGCATCTTCATCGGGCGCTTTGCCGGCGTGGATGCCAAGTGCGTCGCGAATGTGAGTCAGATCTTCCAGCGTATAATAACGACGCCCGTTGCTGAGCTGCTTGGGGGCGGCAAGCCGGCCCTCCTTTTCCGCTTTCGCCAACGCCTCGGGGGTACGGCCAACGAGTTCCGCGGCGATGCCGGGGCCGAAGGTGAGGTCGATCGTCTTGCGATCCTCGGGCTTGAATACGATCGACTTCACGCGATCGCGCATCTCCTCGCACGACCGCGTCATCGCTCGCAGCGTATTCACGGTGTACGACATAGGTCGACTTTGCCCCTTCGAATCAGCCGAGCTGGTCCAGTTCGCGTTCAATGATCAAAAATTGCCCTGAAAGTCAAACCTAACGCGCTTTGCCCCCGCAAAGTGCGAACGGAGCGGCTGCGTGCGGCGCGGTCACGAACTTGGCCGGCCACGGTGGCGTGATCACGCGAAGGTGGAACCGCGGACGGTTGCAATATGGTCAATTACTTCGCTGATTTTCGAATTGCATGATGCGGCGCAGCATAATAGTCGCACAACCCTACCAACTTCGTGGAGATACCAAACATGCGCAACATCCTGCTCGCTCTTGCCGCTGCCGTTACGGTCATCGGTACCCCCGCCGTGGCCGAGGTTGCTGCGCCGAAGGCGGGCACCATGATCCTGTCGGCCGACGGCAAGCGCATTGGCCGCATCGATCGCATCATTACGAACAAGGACGGGCAGGCCGTCTCGGCCTCGGTGATCTACAACTCGCGTTTCGTCTATGTCCCGGTCAGCACGCTGACGGTGGGTGAGGACGGCCGCGCGACGACGTCGCTGAGCCGCAAGGAAGTGTCGGCGCTGCGCTGATCGCGCTATCGGCAGGTTGCAGCCCGTGCATTGAACCTCGCAGGACGGGGTGTGCACGGGCTGCACCGCCTCCCGGATGCCTGCCTCCGGTTGCGGTGCGGGGCAGGGCGTCAAAAAGTTTCCCCGGGGAAACTCCAACGGTTCAGAGCCAGCCCGCCGCATCCCAGATGGCTCAGCGCGTCGCGAGACGCACAGGCAAGCGCCTCCCGCCCGACTTCAAGCCGGTTGAGCCGCCGCCCGCCCATGCTCCTCCCACCACTGGATCAGCGATCGTATCGTCGGCTCGAGTGCTTTGGTCGTGTCGGTCATCGCATATTCGACGCGCGGCGGGACCTCGGCGAAAACGGTCCGCGTCACCAGCCCGGCGCGTTCGAGCTCGCGTAGCTGCGATGTCAGCATGTGCTGGCTGATGCCCGGAATGGCGCGCTTGAGCTCACCGAAGCGGTGGGTTCGGTGATAGAGCAGCCATAATATCTCAAGCTTCCATTTGCCGGCGAGAACGAGCAACGCGCGCCGCAACTCCTCATGCGCTTCATCGCCGACCGGCGCGTTGGTCAGGTTTTCCATCGTTACCCCAGGCGGCCCCGCCTACTTGTCGTTTTGCGGGCATAGACATAGACGTTGTCCTGGAACGGAAGAAGACGCTTTCGCAGAGCGTCCGCCCGTCAAGGAGACTCATATGGCGACCATCGCCCGCCCCGAAGCCCCTGCACATGTCCCGCCGGAACTCGTCCGCGAGACGCCCTTTGTCTTCGGTACGATCACCGAAGCCGACCCCTATAATGAGTGGGTTCCCGCGATCCACGAGGGCCCCGACATCTTCTACGCGCCCAACGCCTTCCCGGGGCCGCAGCAGGGCTCCTGGATCGTCCGCCGCATGGAGGATGCCCGCGCGATCTACCTGAACACCGATTCGTTCACGAGCCGCGACTTCTCGCCCTTCTCCAAGCTGATCGGCGACACCTGGACCAACCTTCCGGTCGAGTTCGACCCTCCCGAGCACCAGAAGTACCGCATGTTCGCCAACCCGCTGTTCGCACCGGCGGCGATGGCGCGGCTCGAGGACAAGATCCGCCAATATGCCGTCGAATATATCGAGGCGTTCAAAGCGAGCGGCGAATGCGAGTTCATGTCGCAGTTCGCGTTCGAATTCCCGATCAAGGTGTTCCTCGAACTGATGGGCCTGCCGCTGGAGCGCGCACCCGAATTCCTCGAATGGGAGACGGGGCTCCTGCACGCGCCCAACCTTGAGGTGACGGCGGACGCCACGCGCAAGGTCGTCGCCTTTCTGCGCGAGGAGATCGACAAGCGCCGCGACAATCCGCCTGACGACGCGTTCGGCTATGCGCTCAAGGCGCGGATCGATGGCGGCCGTCCGCTCAACGACGACGAACTCGTCGGCTTCGCGTTCAACCTGTTCATCGGCGGGCTCGATACCGTGTCGACGAACATGGGCCTGCAGGTGCTGCATCTGGCGGAGCGCCACGATCACCAGGCCTATCTGCGTGAGAATCCGGACAGGATCCCGCACGCGATCGAGGAACTGATGCGCGCCTACGCGCCGGTGACGACGTTCCGCACCTGCACCCGCGACCTCGAGTTCAAGGGCATCTCGATGCGCGCGGGCGACAAGGTCGCGATGATGACGACGCTGGTCAACCGTGATCCCGAGGAGTTCGACCGCCCCAACGAGGTGCTGTTCGACCGCAAGCCCCGGCACACCGCCTTCGGTTACGGCGTCCACACGTGCATCGGTATGCACCTGGCCCGCCGCGAGCTGCGCATCGCGCTCGAGGAGATGCTCGCGCGGCTGCCGATGTTCAGCGTCAAGCCGGGGCATAAGATCCGCCGCTGGCTCGGCATGATCCAGCCGGTCGAGCTGCCGCTGGTCTGGGAAACGCGCTGAGCCAGCGTCTACCCAGCTTACTGACACGATGCTGACGGGCCGCGGAGACGCGGCCCGTTTTCGTTGGAGGCGGGGAGGGGGCGTCGCGCCCGCAATCCTCATCACCTCCGGTCTGGCAAAGAGTCAGGCGTGACACTTTGCCGACGGGCAAAGTGTCGCTGCCGACAAGATGATGGGAGATGCGCCGCGAGGGATTCACTTCGTCCCGCATTTGTGCTTGCTTGGTGCCCGTTATGTTGCACCATCATCCCAAAGCGGGCGCGCCGCACCAGGCGCTGGACATGCCCGGCCTGCTCGACATTCTGGCGCATGTCTCGGAACGTCCGCGCTACGCCTATATGGTGCTCCACCTGATCGCGCAGGCGGCCGGGGCCGACGGCAGGGCAGGTCCGCTGGTTCACCATGCCGGCGGCGTCACCACCATCCGCGATTGGCTGTGCGACGCGCTGTCGCCGATGGCGCATCGCGATCCGCGGCGGATCGCGCTGACGGCGAGGGTGCGCACGGACCTCGCGCGTGCGGGGCGGCTCCCCGCCGAGGCCGAGCAGGCGCGCGTTGCGATCGAGGAGGAGGTGCGCGCCCGCGTCCGCGCCTCCGGCAAGAGCAATGTCAGCCGCGCGGTATCCGAGCTAGTCCGCGCAGGCCTGCTACGGCGCCACTATCAGGGCTATCGCGTCGATCACCATAATCGCGGCGCCCAGCGACAGGCGGTCTACACGCTGTCGCCCGCGGCGCAGGCGCTGCTGAACGGCGGGGCGGCCGCTCCGCTGAAAGTCCCAGCCGCCGTACCCGCGACATCCTCCCCGGCGCCACGTCAGGGATTGCTGCCGCTCTAGCGGCCTCAGGCGCGCGTAGTCGGCGCAAAGGACGCGAGGAGTTCGATCCGGGTACGAGGCAGGGCAGGGCGCGCCGGCGGCGTGCCGCCAAGCAGCGCTCACCCTCTCTGTCCGGTACAGCGCATTGTTCATGGCCGTGGCGCGATGATCTGGCGTGCTGCCTATACCCGCGGTGCGGGAGCTGCGCTGCCACGTCGGCTAGGTTCGGGTGCAATCGTCTTTGCCTCAGCCCGGGATGTTCATGCACGCACCTTTCGAAACGTCGCGCGTCCCGAGCCATGGTGCAGGCGCGGCTCCAGCGAAACCGGTGCTGGTCTGGACGCTGGTCGCCTTGTTCCTGCTCAACACGATGAACTATGTCGACCGGCTGCTGTTCTCGGTCGCGCAGGAAGCGATCAAGATTGATCTGAAGCTGACCGACTTCGAGCTCGGGCTGCTCGGCGGGCCCGCCTTCGCGCTGCTCTACACGCTGGCGAGCTTCCCGATCGCGCGCCTCGCCGACCGGGGAAACCGGATCACGATCATCTCGACGGCCTTCGCGCTGTGGAGCGGCATGACGGCCTTCTGCGGGGTGGCCTCGAACTTCGTGCAGATGCTCTTCGGGCGCGCCGCGGTGAGCATCGGCGAGGCCGGATGCACGCCGCCCGCCCACTCGCTGATTTCGGACATTTTTCCTCCGGAGCGGCGGACGAGCGCGATGGCGGTGTTCGTCGTCGCCGGCCCGGTGGGATCGCTCATCGCCTCGATCGGCGGTGGCTGGCTCGTCCAGGCGCATGGCTGGCGATCGGCGTTCATCCTGTGCGGCGTGCTCGGGCTGGTGCTTGCGCTCGTCATCCGTATGACGGTGCGCGAGCCTGCTCACCGCGACGCGAAGAAAACCGAGGCACTGCTGCCGACGCTGCGCACGCTGCTCGGCAAGCGCAGTTTCGTCGCCGTCACGCTGGCGGGCGCGGTCGCGGGCATCGGCAGCTTTTCCAATCACCAGTATATGGTGTCGTTCCTCATGCGCGCGCACGGGCTGCCGATCGCCACCGCCTCGACGCTGTCGGGGCTGGTGTTCGGCGCGGTCGGCATCTTCATGACGCTGTGCGCAGGGGCGATCATGGATCGCAACCGTGCGCGCTTTCCACGGATCCGCATCTGGCTGCCGGCCGCGGGCATGCTCTACTGCGGGACGCTGTACGCGCTCGGCTTCCAGGCCGATGCGCTCCTGGTGACCCTCATCCTGTTCTTTGCCGCCTCGCTCGGGCAGCATTTCTACATGCCCGCGATGTTCTCGCTTGGGCAGGAACTCGCGCCGCCGCACATGCGCGCGATGGCGTCGGCGATCATCATCTCGGTGACGTCGCTGCTCGGCTACGGCCTGGGCCCTCCGGCCGTGGGGTTGCTGAGCGACGTCCTGCGCGAGGCTGCGATGGTGAGCTATGGGCTCTCGGCGGGCGACTGCGCCTCGGGCCAGATCGCGCTGTGCAAGGCCGCCAGTGCCGAAGGACTGCGCTGGTCGCTCACGCTGGGATCGTGCTTCTTCGTGCTTGCGGGGCTGCTGTTCGCGTTGGCCGGCCGTTGGGTGGACCAGGACCTCGCCGACGGGAGCGTCCAGGCCTCGCGTTGAGCGTGCAACCATGCGATAAAAGAGGCACGCGGTCCGCTGAGTCCGCGATGCTAAGGATGAGAGGATGATTCACGTCTCAGACTTCTCGGGGGAGGACGCGATCTTCTGGCCGCGAACCGCATCGCGGTTCGAGGTCGAACGGCAGGTGGACGTCGACGGCATCAACGTCGACATCCGCCATTTTGGCTGGGACCGCTGCTTCGACGCCGAGTTCGAGACGTCCTTCTACTATCTCGATCTGTCGCTGAAGCCCCGCGCGCGCGATTCGCGGATCATCGAGGGGCCACGGCGCAAGACGCCGCTGGGCGATATGATGTTCCTGCCCAGAGGCTCCTCGTTCAAGGTCGAGACCGGCGCGAGCGAGCACAGCGTACTGTGCATGACGTTCGGGATGGAGCGCGCGCTGCGGCTGCTGCAGAACGATCGGCTTTCGGAACTGCCGCCCTGCCTCGATCTTCGCGCGGCCCCGATTCGCCAGACGATGGTCCGGCTGCTCGAGGAGGTACGCAATCCCGGCTTTTGCAGCGACGTGCTGATCGAGGGGATTACGCTGACGCTCGTCGTCGAACTCTGCCGCCATCTGGGCGAGCCGATCGACGGAAAGAGCGCGATGACCGGCAAGATCGCCGACTGGCGGCTCAAGCGAATCCGCGAACGCATCCATGACGGGCTGGCGGGGCCGCTGACGATAGAGGAGCTCGCCGCCGAGTGCCGGATGAGCCCGCGGCACCTGATCCGCACCTTCAAGAACACGCTTGGCACGACGCTGAGCAGCTATATCGCCGACGCCCGGCTTGCGCACGCCCGCGAGCAGCTGCTGGACGAGAGCCTGCGGATCAAGGTGATCGCGGGGCAGTGCGGCTTTCAGAGCGCCGCCGCGTTCACCGCCGCCTTCCGTAAGGCGACCGGGCTCACGCCGCGCGAATATCGCGACGAGATGCTGCGCCGCGCGCACTGAAGCCTTTTGGCTGGGCGGCGATAGTAGGGCGTGCTCGCGCGCTTGGCCGCCATTTACGCGCCGCGTCGCCCCGCTCAACGTCCCGGCCCATAAGCGGAGTGGATAATGAGCGAATATTTCGAACAGCTGCTGGCGGACCCGACCTCCTTTCATAGCCTGCCCTATGACGAAGGCTTCAGGCTCTCGCGCGAGCAGCTCGAAAAGCTCCATCTCGAAGGTTCGCGCAGGCGCTTCGCCGAGCTTCGGCCGCGCCTGTCCGTGCTGGACAAGCTGGCGCGCGAGCAGGGTATCGACGGCATCGACACGGTCGACGACGTGGCGCCGCTGCTGTTCGCCCACACCGTCTACAAAAGCTATCCGATCAGCTATCTGGAGCGGAGCCGCTTTGACAAATTGACCAAGTGGCTCGGCGGGCTGACCACCTCGGACCTCAGCAGGGTGGATGCGACCGGTGTCGAGTCGATCGATGACTGGATCGACCTCATCGAGGCAAAGAGCGATGTGATGCCCTCGCACACCTCCGGCACCACCGGGAAGCTCAGCTTCGTACCGCGCACCAAGGTGCAGTGGCGCCAGACGATCACGCACTCGGCGATCATCCTGCGCGACTGGTGGGGGCGGGGGACCGGGCCCGACATCCTGCGCGACGGCATGCCCATCATCATCCCGGGCTATCGCTACGGCGCTGCCGCGACGCAGCGCGGCAACAGTATCCAGGTCGACATGTACGCGCGCGGCGAGGAGAACGCGCTGTTCCTCTACCCCGACGCGCGCTTCAGCGCCGACGTCGCCTCGCTCGCCGGCCGGCTTCGCGCTGCGGAAGCGCGCGGCGAAGCGGGTATGCTCGAGATCCCGCCGATCCTGCTGGAACGCCGCGAGATGCTGCTCGAGCTGGAGCGCCGCCGGCCGGACGATCTGCGCCACTTCTTCAGCGAGGCGCAGCGCCGGTTCGGGGGCAAGGATGTCTATGTCACCGCGATGTGGGCGATCCTCTACGACTGGGCGGAAGAAGGGCTGAAGCGCGGGCTGAAGGGCATATTCGGCAAGAACAGCGTGCTCCTCACGGGCGGCGGCAAGAAGGGCAAGGACCTTCCCGAGGACTGGCGCGAACGATCGCTGGAGTTCCTCGGCTTCGACAACATCTTCGAGATGTACGCCACCAGCGAGATGATGGGGCTGTGCATGATGTGCGAGCGCGGCAACTATCATATCCCGCCGGTGATCGTGCCCTTCCTGCTCGATCCCGCGACGGGGGCGCCGCTGCCGCGCAAGGACGGTACCACCGGTCGCTTTGCGGGGCTGGACCTGATGCCGAACACCTATTGGGCGGGACTGATCACGGGCGACGAGATTACGCTTTCAGGATGGGAGACACCGTGCAGCTGCGGCCGGACCGGACCGCATGTGATCCCGCCCGTGCGGCGCTACAGCGAGAAGGAGGGCGGCGACGACCGCATCGTCTGCGCCGGCGCGCCCGAGGCGCACGACCGCGCGCTCGAATTCCTTTCCGAACTGTCCATGTAAAGGTGACAGAGATGACCGATCCGTTCCGCGTTCCGCTGATCATCCGCGGCGAGATCATCGACGATGCCGAGGTGGAGCATGGCGGCCGCCGCGGCGGGGTCAGCTTTCGCGCCCCCGACCTCTCGAAGCACCTCGCCAAGCTGCCGCTGCGGACCCCCTCGAAGATGGCGGACCTCTACGCGCTCAGCTTCGACGAGATCCTCGATTTCCTGGTCGAACTCGGCACCCGGCTCGACTTCGGCCAGAACCGCCATGTCCAGGAGGCGTTCCGCCTGTCCTGCCTCACCTCGGGGCTGTCAGAGAGCATCCTCAATTCCCATTACGCCCATCTCGGTGCGATGTTCGATCGCGAAGAGATGCGCCGCATGATGGAGCGCGGCTGCGGGATCGACTATCTCGAAGGCTGGGTCGATCAGGGGCCGAGCATGTTCCCCGGCCTGCGCGCGCGCACCCGCGCGTTCGGCGCGCGCTGCGTCCACGTCATCGCCGGCAACGCGCCGATCGTCAGCATCCTGACGGTGATCCGCAATGCGCTCACCCGTTCGGACGCGATCATCAAGCTGCCGTCCAACGACCCGCTGACTGCGGTCGCGCTCGTCCGCACGATGGTCGAGATGGCGCCCGACCATCCGCTCTCGAAGCATGTCTCGGTGGCCTATTGGAAGGGCGGCGATGAGGCGGTCGAGGAAGCGATCTACGATCCGCGCGGGGTCGAGAAGATCATCGCCTGGGGCGGGTTCGACTCGGTGAAGCACGTCACCCGCTACCTGCAGCCCGGCATCGATCTGATCACGCAGGATCCGAAGCTGTCGGGGACGATCATCGGCAAGGAAGCGTTCGCCGACGAGGCGACGCTGCGGTCTGTCGCGAAGCGGCTCGCGCTCGATGTCGGCGCGCAGAACCAGGAGGGCTGCGTCTCGGCGCGCGTCATCTATGTCGAAAGCGGCACCGACGAGGACGGTCTCGCGCGTGCCAACCGGCTGGGCGAACTCGCCTTCGCGGCGCTGCAGGCGCTGCCGCCGCATCTCAGCACGCCGCACAAGGCGTTCGATTCCGGGCTGAAGGAAGAGATCGATGCGATCCGCCTCCAGGACGACGAGTATCGCGTCTTCGGCGGGCGCAACAACGAAGGCGCGCTGATCGTCAGCCAGGAGGAGTATCCGGTCGATTTCTCGCGCCAGCTCGCCTGCCGTGTCGGCAATATCGTGCCGATCGATGATGTCGAGACCGCGGTGCGATCGGTCAACGCCTATACGCAGACGGTCGGCATCTTTCCCGAGACGCTGAAGGAACGGCTGCGCGACAGGCTCGCCTTCCAGGGCGCGCAGCGGATCGTCTCGCTGGGCGGCGCCGCGACGATGCAGCACAATATGGAGAAGCAGGACGCGATCGAGCCGGTGCGCCGCATGTGCAAGTGGGTCACCGAGGAAATAGCGGACGGCGCCATGCTCGAAGCGATCGCCGGTTGACGCAAGCGAGCGGCACCCGGCCCGAAAGCCGACATCGACGCGATCGATCGTAATCTCGAACTTCGCCGGCCGCGTGTATCCCACGACCTCCCCGGGAGCGGCCGGCGCCTTGTACAGGGGCGCAACGGGCTACCGCGCGACGATCGCCGGTGGCGGCGTCATCCAGCGCGACGGGTGCGCGAACGGGCGGCTGGTTGCATTCGGGCCGAGGATCTCCGCCGCAGGGTAGATTTCCGACAAGCGGCGACAATGCTTGCGGTCGCAGCCAAATCGTTCTTTGATGCGCGGAAGAATAGGCCCAGGGAACGGGAGAGCGGCGGATGTTCAAGATGCAGTCGGGCGGTCTCGCGCGGCGAGGCGATCATCCCGATCTTTCCTGCCATCGCGAACGCGGGCTGACGCTGGCAGCATGTCGATGATCGAGGCGTCAGCGCGCGGCGCCAATCCGCTCGCCACACCGGCGCAGCTGCAGGCCGAGCGCGCGATGCTGCGCATCGAGCGCGGCCCCGCGGTCCAGTCCGCGCGCGAGGCGCTGCGGCGGATGCTGTGCGACGACCCGGCGGCGGCGACGCTCGACGGTGCCGCCTCGCTCGACCGCGCGCTCGATCAGTGGATCCGCTTCTACACGCTCAACCAGCTCTCGCAGGATCTCGACGCGCCCGCGCTGCTGTGGATCGCCGACAACACGCCGCGCCGCTGGTTCGGGCATGTCTTCCCCGGGGACTTCATCGCCGGCGACAATCCCGACAACACCAACCGCTCGACCTTCATCGACGGCGCGAGCAGCTATGCGCTGGTGGGGCGGTTCAACCTGCCGAAGGCCGGGCAGTTCAGCATCAACATGGAGATCGCGGACCCGATCGGCATCGGGCTCGGCCAGCATCTCGCGACGCTGACCGACAAGGATCTGCAGGTCGACGACGACGGCAGTTTCACCGTGACGATCGACGGCAGCCCTGCCGGGGAACGCCGCAACCACATGCAGTCGAAGCCGGGCCTGCTCACCCTCACGACGCGCGACAGCCGCTCGGACTGGAAGCAGCGGCCGGCGACGCTCTCGCTGCGGCTGCTCTCGGGTGCGGGGACGACGCGCCTGGCGGAGGAGGAGCGCATCGACGCCATCGTCGCGGGTCTTCCGGGCTTCGTGGATCGCTGGCGCCGGTTCAAGGACGGCTTCTTCGGATATCCCGAACCCAATGAGGTCGTCATGCCCAAGCGTCGCGAGAGCGAGGGCGGCTGGGGCTTCCAGGGCGGCGGGCGCTTCCGGCTCGAGGAGGACGAGGCGCTGATCATCACCACCGAAGACGGCGGCGCGGATTATACAGGCTTTCAGATCACCGATCCCTGGACGCTGCGGCCGGAGACGGTGCTGCGCACGACGAGCCTCAACAAGACGCAGGCGCTGGCCAACCCGGACGGCAGCACCACCTATGTCGTCGCGCTGCAGGATCCGGGTGTCGCCAACTGGCTGGACACCGGGGGCCTGCGCGAAGGCTGGCTGCAGTTGCGCTGGCAGAACGTTCCCGCCGGCGGGGTGCCTGCGGTGCGCGGCATCGAGCAGGTCAAGCTGGGCGATCTCGAGAGCCGGCTGGGAAAGGACGTGCCGCGCGCCGATCTCGACTATCGGCGCCGCCAGGTGCGCGCGCGGGTGGAGGAGATGGCGCTCAGGACGGCCTGATGCCGGGCTGAAGCGGCTCGGTGAAGGTGGCGCGGAGCTGCTGGATGGCCTCCGCGTCGACGCCTGCATGCGCGTGCAGATAGGCTTCGACGCCGCCATCGCGCCTGTCCATCTCGTCGAAGGTCGCATTGAGATAGTCGGGATGGCACACGAGCAGCGGCGCCCAGATCGCGCGGTTGCGCTCGAGGTCCATCATCCCATCAACCTGCGCCCGCATCACCGCGAACAGCTGGTCGTAGAGCCGGTCGGTTGTCTGGTAGTCGCGCAGCACCATCGCGCGCGGGACGCCGAGCGCGGTCAGCACGAGCGCGGCGGCGATGCCGGTGCGGTCCTTGCCGCCCGCGCAGTGGAAGATCAGCGGCGTCTCGCCCGCAAGCAGCCGCTGGAACAGCGCGCGATAGGACGGCGCCAGGGCATAGGGCATCGTGCGATAGCCGCGGAGCATGATCTCGCGCGCGGAGCCGGGCTCGGCCTCGACCGCGCGATAGAAGGCGAGGAGGTCGCCCGATCCGTCGCTGTCCTCGCGCACCGACTGGAGGATGTCGCGCCCGGCAAGCCAGTGGCTCGGATGCTGGTCGCGCTCCTCCCGCGCGCGGAAGTCGCAGACGCTGCGGATGCCAAGCGCCGCGATCTCCTCCACCGCCTTGTCCTCGAAGCCGCTCATCAGCCCGGACCGGAACAGCTGCCCGTAGCGAACCCTGCGCCCATCCGCCGTCTCATAGCCGCCGATGTCGCGGAAGTTGAGCCCGCCGGGCACGTCGTAGAAGCGGATCGTATCGGGAAACTCGGTGACCGGCGTCATGGAAGCCCCTTTCGTCGCGTGGATATGCGGCGCCCCGACCGCTTGTTGCGGCCGGGGCGATGCCGTCACTGGTGGAGGATCGGCTGCACCTTCGCGAGCACGATATGGTCAGCCGGCGGGTTCGGTCCCGCGATGACCAGGCAGTGGCGCAGGAAGCGGCGGTGGAACAGCCGGATCAGCGTCTTGTCGTGCTCCGGCCCGGCGGCGAGCACGAACTCGGTCAGCGCCTTGTCCGCCGCCTCCGCGTCCTGCGGACGATAGCCGAGGATCGGCTCCAGCTCGTCGAGCTCCTGTTCCTGGACCCACACGCCGTAATGGAAGGCGTTGCGCAGATAGGCCGGGATCGCCGAGATCGTGTTGCGCTGCCAGTCGGCGAAGGCGTCGGATAGCGGCACGCGGTCGATCTCAAAGATCAGCTTGTTGATCGCGAGATCCTCGATCGGGGTCTTGCGCGCGGGGGGCAGGTGGACGTCGTCGAGCTCGACATCGACGATCTCGGCCATCGCCTCCATCGCGCGGCGCGCGATCAGCGCCACCTGGAACCAGCCCTCGACCCAGTCGCCGCCGGGCTGAAGCTCCTTCATCCCGAACAGCGGCGTGAACACCGCCATCGCGAGGAACGACACCGTATGATAAGCGATCGCGTCTAGATCGAGCGGCTGGCCGAGCGCCTTGGCGTAGTGCGCGTAGAGCGCGGGGATGTCCCCCATATTCTCGACCGGATGGCGGCCGCGGAAGCAGGCGAGATCGTAGAAATGGTCGCCAAGATGGCCGACCTCCACGTCGATGACCGCCGTCACCTTGGGGCCGTCCGAGAGGAACTGCCCGCAATCGCCCGTCACGAACGACAGCATCGGCGGCGCGGCCGGCACGTTGCGCCGGAGCCATCCGGTGCAGAACTCCATGAACGGGTCGCTGATCCCCAGCTTCTGGTACAGTTCGTAGAAGCGCTCGTAGAAGTTGAGGTTGATGTCGGCGTTGCCGACCGGCATGCGGCAGCCCGCCGCCTCGAACTGCTCCGGCGGGATGCTGTGCATCTTCGCCAGTATCTCCATATATTCCAAGCTCGCCTGCCAGCGATCAGGGCTGATCTCGGACTTCTTCTCGATCGCTTCGACGACCAGGCCGGGGTCGCGCCCGCCGGTCACCCAGGTCATCACGAACGCCTCGGGATAGTCGCACATGCCGTGCAGAGGCGGCACCGGAATGCCGTTGGCCGCAAGCACTTCGAGCATGCGATACTCATGCTCGAGCGTGAACGGGATCGCATCCCAGGCGCGCATGCCCTTGAAGACGAGCGGCAGATGCTCGCCGTCCTTCTCGACATCGACCCGCCACACCGGCCGCCAGCGGCGCTGCCGCTCGATTCGCGTGACGCGGCCGCCGATGTTCTTGGCGACCCATTCCTCGATCCCGCGATGTTCCTCGGCGGTCTGCGAAGCATGGTCCAGCTTCATGTGCATCGTCTCTCTCCTGTTGCTTGTTCCGCCGGCTCTGCCGGTCTTTTTCCGCTGACCTCGTTCCGCCGGCGCGGTGCGCCGAAGATGCGAGGATTGCTCCTACCAATAAGACGTCGGCGTCGGGCTAGTCATGACCTGCAACAGCGATGTTGCAAGGAATCAGAGGATAGCCCGACACCGCACCATGCGGTGCCGGATGCTAGTTCGCACCCATCGCATGGCGGGCGGCGAGATATCCGAAGGTCATCGCCGGCCCGAGCGTCGATCCGCCGCCTGGATAGGAGCGCGCCATCGGCGAGGCCGCAACGTTTCCGGTGGCATAGAGCCCCGGGATTGGCACGCCCGACGTATCGCGCACCGCGCCGTTGCTATCGGTGACGAGCCCACCATTTGTCCCAATGTCGCCGGGGTAAATACGTACAGCGTAATAAGGCGCGCGCTCCAGCGCCATGAGTGTCGGGTTCTTCTTGATCCTGGGATCGCCGAACAGCAGGTCATAGGGCGTCTCGCCGCGGTGGAAGTCGTCGTCCACGCCCGCCTGCGCCTGCGCGTTGAAGCGGGCGACGGTAGCCTCCAGCGCGGCGGGATCGATCGACAGCTTGCGGGCGAGCTCCGCGATGGTGCGGCCACGCACGACGATGCTGCGGACCGCCTTCGGGAGGGTCCAGATCGGCAGCATCGGCATCACGGGGCCCATCGGATAGCGCCATTTGAACAGCGCGTCGAAGATGACGAAGGAGGGCGACGTGCCGGCGCCCGGCCGATCGTTGTCGATCATCGCCTGCCCGGCGAGGTGATAATCGACCGACTCGTTGAAATAGCGCTTGCCCGCCTGGTTGACGATGATCGCGCCCGGCAGCGAGCGTTCGAGGAAGATCGGCCGCGCGCGATCCTCGCCGGGCACGTGCAGCGCGGGCGCGCGCCAGGCGGAATCGAGCCTGGCGGTGTCTGCCCCGATCTCCATCGCCGCCACCAGCGTGTCGCCGGTGTTGTTGCTCTGCGAGCCGCTCCAGTCGGGGTTCGGCGACCCGGCGAGATATTTGGCGCGCAGCGCGGCGCTGCGTTCGAAGCCGCCGGCGGCGAGCACGACGCCGCGCCGCGCGCCGATGGCGATGCGCTTGCCGGCGCGCTCGACGATCGCGCCGCTGACCCGGCCGCCATCCTCACGGACGAGTGAGACCAGCCGGGTTTCCATCCACAGCGGCACGCGCCGCTTGTCGAGCGAGAGCTTGAGGCGACCGATCAGCGCGTTGCCGCCGGTCAAGTAGCGGGAGCGTGACGATTTCAGCCGCTGGCCGACGTCCGAATAATAGCGCCACAAGGTGCTTGCCATCGCCTTCACCCAGCCGGGCGAGCGCGTGATCAGCTTCGATGCCTCGGCGGTATTCCAGACATATTTGCCGAACAGCATGTTCGCCGGATGGGTGCGCTCGAGCCGTTCGAGGTCTGCGCCGAGCAGGCGGCCGTCGAGCGGCTCGGCATCGTGGTTGCGCCAGCCGAGCTTGCCGCCCGGGCGATGCGACTGATAATCCGGATAGGGAATGGCCGAATAGCGGACGTCGGTCCGCTCGATCATGTAGCGCAGCATCTCCCGTGCGCGCGTCACATAGGTGCGGACCAGCTCGTCGGATGCTTCGGGGCCGGCTACGTCCTTGACGTAGTTATAGGCCTCCTCGACGCTGTCCTGCGCGCCGGCGGCTTCGGCGAGGTGGCTCGCCGGGATCCACAGCACGCCGCCCGAGGTGGCCGAGGTGCCGCCGAACCGCGCGCCCTTTTCGATCACCAGAACATCGGCGTGGTTGTCCGCCGCGACCACGGCTGCGGTCAGCCCCCCCGCGCCGGAGCCACGACCAGCACGTCGCACGC
>Ga0180222_1002299_pt1 | contig 15839 bp, 17 predicted proteins | sample eDN5th37CKraftOP_FD_151336 | JGI IMG/M metagenome (GOLD analysis project Ga0180222, IMG submission 151336) | Enriched Organic Plus compost microbial communities from Emeryville, California, USA - eDNA 5th pass 37_C Kraft OP (version 2) (version 2) ... | reverse complement strand
CGTCGGCGGCGTGCCCGCGCCGAGGAACGAGAGGATCGCCTCGACGATGATCGCGGAGGCGCAGACGTAGGTCGCCTGCACGATCAGCGGCGCCACCGTGTTGGGCAGGATGTGGCGCACGAGGATCCGCCAGGGCCGCGTGCCGCAGGCGCGCGCGGCTTCGACGAACGGCTGCTCGCGCAGGGTGAGCCCGAGGCTGCGCACGAGGCGGCTCACGCGCGGCACCTCGGCGATGGTGATGGCGATGATCACGTTCTCGATGCTGGCCTTGGTCAGCGCCATCAGCGCGATCGCGAGCAGCACCGGCGGGATCGACATCAGCCCGTCCATCACGCGCATGACGATGCCGTCGACGATGCGGCTGAAACCGGCGACGAGCCCGATCACGAGGCCGACCGCCGTGCTCGCCACCGCCACGCTGAAGCCGACGATCAGCGAGACGCGCGTGCCGTAGAGCACGCGGCTGTAGATGTCGCGCCCGACCGAGTCGGTGCCGAACCAGTTCTCCAGGTTGGGCGGGCGCAGCCGGCGGATCGGGTTGAGCGCCTCCGGGTCGACCGTGCCGAGCCAGGGCGCGAGCACCGCGGCGCCGATCACCAGCACCAGCAGCACGCCGCCCAGCACCGCCGTCGGATGTCGGCGCAGCGTCTCGCGCAGGAGCCCCGGCCGCACCACGGCGGCGGCGGCAGGCTGCTCGCTCTCGTAGGGCAGCGCCGTCATCAGTAGCGGATCCGCGGATCGAGGAAGGTGTAGCTGATGTCGACGAGGAGGTTGAGCAGCACGTAGCTTGCCGAGAACACCAGCACCAGACCCTGGATGAGCGGATAGTCGCGCTGCAGGATGGCGTCGACCGTGAGCCGCCCGACGCCGGGGATCGAGAACACCGTCTCGGTGACGATCGCGCCGCTGATCAGGAGCGCGAAGGCGAGCCCGATGGTCGTGACGATCGGCACCGACGCGTTCTTGAGCGCATGCGCCAGCAGCACCCGCGCGTTGCCCAGGCCCTTCGCCTGCGCCGTGCGGATGTAGTCCTGGCTGAGCACCTCCAGCATGGCCGCGCGCGTCATGCGCGCGATCAGCGCCATCAGCACGATGCCGAGCGTCACCGAGGGCAGGATGATGCTCTCCAGGAAGGGCAGCACGCCCTCGCTGATGCTGGTGTAGCCCTGCACCGGCAGCACGTTGAGCCACAGCGCGAAGGCGAGGATCAGCAGGTAGCCGATCACGAAGGTCGGGAACGAGAAGCCCGCCACCGCGAAGGCCATCACCGCGCGGTCGATCCAGGTCCCCGCCTTCCAGGCCGCCAGCACGCCCATGGGCACGGCGACGACGATCGAGATCAGCATGGCGCAGACGGCGAGCGCGATCGTCGGCTCGACGCGCTGGAAGATCATCAGGCTGACCGGCTGGTTGGAGAAGATCGAGAAGCCGAGGTCGCCGTGCAGCACGGCGAAGATCCAGCGCCCGAACTGGGTGAGGAACGGCTCGTTGAGCCCGAGCTGCTCGCGGATGCGCTCGACCACCTCGGTGGTCGCCTGGTCGCCCGCGATGATCGCCGCCGGATCGCCGGGAGCGAAGTGCAGCAGCGAGAACACGAACAGCGCCACCACGCCCATCACCGGGATCGTGGCGAGCACGCGGCGGATCACATAGGCGAGCATGCAATTGCCCTTCCGATGCGGATGTCACCGCGACGACGCCGCGTGACACGCGCAGCGCCCGCGACGGCGTCATTGCGAGGCCGCCGCAGGCGGACGAAGCAATCCAGAACAACGTCTCCGCACTGGATTGCCTCGTCGGGCTGGCGCCCTCCTCGCAATGACGGCACGGGGCCCGCTCCCCTCACGCCTTCTTCACGTTCCAGAACACCGGCTGGCCCTCCAGCACCCCCGTCACGTTCTTGCGGAAGCCGGTGAACGGGATCGTCTGGCCGAGCGGGATGTAGGGCACGTCCTCGAACGCCTGCAGCTGGATCTGCGCGGTGATCTTCTTCTGCTCGTCGAGGGTCTTGGCGAGGAACCAGGCGGCGCGCAGCTCCTCGATCTTCGGGCTCGACGGCCAGCCGAAGCTCGCCGCCTTGCCGTTGCCGCGCAGCCAGGAGTGCGCGGCCGGGTTCACCTGGCTCGAGCCGTTGTCGTAGATCGCGAACGCGCTCCAGCCGCCCTGGTCGAGCGGCTCCATCTTGGCGCGGCGCTGCGAGAGCGTGCTCCAGTCGATCGCCTGGTAGTCGACGTTGAGGCCGATCTTCTTGAACATGTCGGCGGTGACGTCGCCCATGATCTTGAGGTAGCCGATGTTGACCGCCACCAGCAGCGCCACCTTCTCGCCCTTGTAGCCGGCGGCCTCAATCTCCTTCTTCACCTTGGCGAGGTCGCGCTTGCCCATCAGCTTGTCCATGCCGGCGTTGCTCGCGAGCGGCGTGCCCGGCGCGAAATAGCCGACGCCGTCGCGCCACAGCGTCTTGTCGGGGCCGTTGAGCGCGATCATGTAGTCGGACTGCGTCACGGCCCCGATGATGGCGCGGCGGATCGCCGGGTTGTCGAACGGCGGGTGCAGGTGGTTGAAGCGCAGGTACGCGATCAGCCCGTGCGGCGTGATCGACTTGATCACGAGGTCCTTGTTGGCGCGCAGACGCGGCAGCAGGTCCGTGTGCGGCGTCTGCAGCCAGTCGATCTCGCCGCGCTCGAGCGCGGCCGCCGCCGTCGCCTGGTCGTTGATGATGCGCCACTCGACGCGGTCGACGTTGGCGACCTTGGGCCCGGCCGTGAACTGCAGCACGCCGTCCTTGCGCGGCACGTAGTCGGCGAAGCGCTCGTAGACGATGCGCGAGCCGGCGACGCGCTCGCCCGGGACGTACTTGAACGGCCCGCTGCCGGTCGTGTCGGTCACCGCCTTGTTGGGGTCGCTGGACGCCAGCCGCTCCGGCATGATCGGGCACATCGACGCGTTGGGCTTGGCGAGCGCATCCGGCAGCAGCGGGAACGGCCGCTTGAGGCGGAACTGCATGGTGCGGTCGTCGCTCGCCGTCAGTTCGTCGGTCGCGGCCATCAGCGCCTGCCCGAAGGCGTCGCGCACGCCCCAGCGCTTGACGCTCGCCACCGCGTCGCGCGCCAGCACCTTCTCGCCGTCGTGGAACTTCAACCCCTCGCGCAGCGTCAGCTTCCACAGCTTGCCGTCGTTCTCGACGCTGACGCCTTCGACCATCTGCGGATGCGGCTGGAAATTGTTGTCGACGCCGAACAGCGTGTCATAGACGAGGAAGGCGTGATCGCGCGTCTGCCACGAGGGCGAGAGCACCGGATCGTAGATGACGACGTCCGCCTCCGGCACGAACTTGATGACGCGGCTGCCCTGTGCGCGGGCGATGGCGGGGGCGGCTACGGCGGCAGCGGCCGTGCCGGCCAGGAACGTGCGGCGATCCATGCGAAATCCTCCCTGACGATAGCGTGCGCGCGGTGCGCTTATCTTGTCGCGACCTGCCGCGCGTGTCCGGCCGAAGACGCTGCGCGCAGCTTCCGCATGCGGCGATCGGTCCGGCGGCCACGAGAGATCAGGTCCCGTATCGATGCAAAGACTATCACGTCGCGCGATGGCCGCCAGTCAAGCCGGCGCGATCCGTCGATCGGCATCACGCGTCGCTTCCCACACGGGACGATCTCGACTATGGCAACAGCAGTGGCCGCCACGCGCGGTGTCCCTGCCCACCATCTCCAGATGCTCCCACTGCACGTCCTCTCCGCCGGCTCCGCGCTTCACGGCCTTCGCGCCTGCGCCGATTCCGCCGCGCAGGCGGTCGGGCGTGCGCTCGACATCACGACCAGCCACGGTCACCTCATCCACGACGCAGTGCGCAGCGGCGCGGCGCGCCCCGACCTCGTGCTGCTGCCCACCGACATGCTCGATGCGCTGGGCACGCGCGTGGGCGAGCGCCTGCCGCTCGGCACCGTTGCCATTGCTGGAACAGTGCGCGCGGGCGCGGCGCGGCCCGCGATCGGAACGATGGCGGAGCTGCGCGCCGCGTTCGTCGCGGCGCCGGCCGTGCTGCTGACCAGCGCGCCGACCGGCGATCGCCTGATGGAGGTGATCGCGCGGCTCGGCTTGACCGACCTCGTGACGGCGAAGCTGCTGCGCTTCGACACCTCCTCGAAGCTGCTCGCGCATCTCGCCGCGCGCGGCGACGATGCCATCGGCTTCTCGCCCGAGAGCGAGATCCGCGGCGCGCCAGGCGTCGCCTGCATCGGCCTCGTGCCCGACGAGATCCAGGTGGTGGTGCCCTATGCCGCCGCGGTGCTGACCTCCTGCGCGCAGCCCGAGGCCGCGCGCGCCCTGCTCGCGTTCCTTGCGACGCCCATAGCGCGCGAGGCTTTTGCGCGCAGCGGCGTGCGCCTGGGATGACGGAGCCGGCTGTTGCCGGCACTTGCACGCGAAAGAGGCTCCCGATTGCCCTTGCCGGCTCGCCCGGGGGTTGCTAGAACAAAACAAGAACTGTCCGGTTGACGAAGGCCGGCAGTCGCGGGGGCGAAGCATGCATCGGGGATTGATGTGGTCGCGCGCAGTGGCCGTCGCGCTCCTTGTCGCGATCGCGGCGACGACAACCGCCCGCGCCGACGAGCACCTCGACGCGATGGGCGTCGTGTTCGGCCTCGGCCAGCCCGACCCGGTGGACTGGTGGGTCGATGCCGGTCCCGACGCCAAGTCGGGCGAGGTCGTTGACGTCACGCGCACGCGCGTCTCGATGATCCTCACGCTGGACCCCAAGGACCGGTGCAAGGTGAACATCGCCCAGACCACCCGGGCGGATCGCGTGGTCATTCTCGAAACGCGCGACGTCGATCTGCGGCGCGCCAGACGGGTCAGGTTCTTCGCGGACATTGGCATGGTGGACGACATCAGCCCCGACGACGAAAACACCATCAAGGCCGTCATCGAGGGCGAGGACATGAATTGCGTCCGCACCCTGATTCCCGGGATCGACCGGACGGCGGCGACCCGCTCCTGCTACGCCGAGTACGAGCTGATCTGGAAGGGCGAGCGGGCGCGCAAACACATGCTCGCGGCGCTGCGGACCATCCACAAGACGTGCCCCCTGCCCGGGGTCGCGCCGTCATCCGCGCAATGACCGGAGGCCGCTGCATGATCGAGCAAGCTCGACCTGTCACGAGAAAGATGCGCATGCGCCGGCCGTTGATGTCGTTCGTTTTGCTGAGGGCCACGCTCTGGGCCGCGCTCGGCCTTGCGGCGCCGGCGCACGCCGACGAGCATCTCGACGCCATCAGCGTCCTGTTCGGGCTCGAACAGCCGCAGGCCGTCGACTGGTGGGTCGATGCCGGCGAGGACGCCAAGTCCGGCTACGCCAACGACGGCACCATGCGCATCTCGATGATCCTGAGCCTGCAGCGCAAGGACCGCTGCCAGGTCAACCTCGTCACGCTCATGGAGTTCGGCCCCTTCCCCTTGTTCCAGAGCAGCCAGATCAATCTGCGGCGCGCCACCGGCATCAAGTTCGTCCGTGATTACTTCGCGGACAACCGGACCACGCGCGCCGATCCCGGCGTGATCAAGGCGAGGATCCTCGGCGACGACCTTGTCTGCACCCGCTTGCTGATGGGCGGAGCGGCGGAACCCGCCGCGGAGCGCATGTGCGAGGGCGAAGCCGACGTGGAGTGGCGCGACGAGCCCGAGCGCAAACTCGTCATGGCGGCGCTCGACACCGTGCACAAGACCTGTCCGCTGCCCGGCCTGCAGCCGTAGTCCCGGGCCGCCGATTCCTGGCTGTATCCGCCACGGCGTCGGGTGAGGGCTTCGGCGGATGTCACCGTTTGTTCAGTGCCTTGGCCTCCATCCCTCCACCGTTCACAGAGCCGTGATTTGCTCCATACCAACCAGTTGGTACGCTGCAGGCGACTCTGGAGAGCCCGCCCATGGCCGCCCCCGATTCCCGCACCCGCCTGCTCGAGGCCACGCTCGATGTGGTGCGCGCCAAGGGCTACACCGCCGCGCGCGTGGAGGACATCTGCGCCGCCGCCGGCGTGACCAAGGGCAGCTTCTTCCATCACTTCGCCAGCAAGGACGAGCTCGCCCTCGCCGCCGCGGCGCTGTGGAACGAGCGCGCGCACGCGCTGTTTACGTCCGCGCCCTACAACGCGGCGCAGGATCCGCTCGAGCGCCTGCTCGGCTATCTCGCCTTCCGCAAGGCGATGCTTGCCGGCGAGCTCGGCGAGTTCACCTGCTACGCCGGCACCGTCATCCAGGAAGCCTACGTCACGCATCCCGACCTGCGCGATGCCTGCGAGGCCGGCATCGTGCGCCACACCGCCTGGCTCGGCGAGATCATCGAGGCGGCGATGCGCGCGCATGGCGTGACCGCGCCGTGGCGCGCGCTCAGCCTCGCGCAGCACGTTCTCGCAGTGCTGCAGGGCGGCTTCATCCTCGCCAAGGGCGAAGGCAGCGGCGCGGTCGCGGCCGACAGCGTCGACCATCTCATCCGCTATGTGGAATTGTTGTTCGGCGCCAAATCGGCAGGACGCGCGCCTGCGCGCTCATACAGTTGACGCTGAACGGAGACGCCACATGGCCGTCATTGCGAGGAGCGCGACGCGCGACGAAGCAATCCAGACCGCTAGCTCACCACTGGGTTGCTTCGTCAGGCTGGCGCCCGCCTCGCAATGACGGAGCATGATCAACGCGTGAGACAAAGGAGGCCCCCCATGACTCGCTCCTACGGCTGGGTGATCGTCGCGATCGGCGCCCTGATGACCTGCGTCTCCGCCGGCGCCATGTTCTCGCTCGCGGTCTTCCTCGATCCGCTCGCCCATGCCACCGGCTGGTCGCGCGCGGCGATCTCGACCGCGATGACGGTCAACTTCCTCGCCATGGGGCTCGGCGGCTTCTTCTGGGGCGCCGCCAGCGACCGCGTGGGTCCGCGCGTCGTCACGATCATCGGCGCGGTGCTGCTCGGCATCGGGCTCGTGGTGGCGAGCCAGGCCACCTCGCTTCTCGTGTTCCAGCTTGCCTACGGGCTGTTCGTCGGGTTCGCCAGCGCCGCCTTCTTCGCGCCGCTGATGTCGGCGGCCACCGCCTGGTTCGTCGAGAACCGCAGCCTCGCGGTGTCCCTCGTCTCGGCCGGCATCGGCGTCGCGCCGATGACCGTATCGCCGTTCGCGCGCTGGCTGATCTCGGCCTACGATTGGCGCTTCGCCATGCTGGTCATCGGCCTCGCGGTCTGGGTGCTGCTCATCCCGGCCGCGCTGTTCCTGCGCCGTGCGCCCGCGTCCTTGAGCGAGAGCCCTGCCGGCGCCGCGCCGGAGGACGGCGCGGGCCTCACCGCCGCGCAGGCGCTGCGCTCGCCGCAGTTCATCATCCTCGCGCTCACGTTCTTCCTGTGCTGCTCGGCGCACGCAGGACCGATCTTCCACATGGTGAGCTACGCGATCGTCTGCGGCGTCCCGGCCATGGCAGCCGTGAGCATCTACAGCGTCGAGGGCCTCGCGGGCCTGGGCGGCCGCGTGCTCTTCGGCGTGCTCGCCGACCGCCTCGGCGTCAAGCGCGTGCTCGCCGCCGGCCTGCTGCTGCAGGCGGTCGCCATCGGCTCTTATGTGTTCGTCACGCGGCTGACCGAGTTCTACACCATGGCGGTGATCTTCGGCGCCGCCTACGGCGGCGTGATGCCGCTCTACGCCGCGCTCGCGCGCGAATATTTCGGCCAGCGCATCATGGGCACCGTGCTCGGCGCCGCGACCATGCTCTCGAGCCTCGGCATGGCCGTCGGCCCGCTCGCCGGCGGCGTCGTGTTCGACGCGTACAACAGCTACGCCTGGCTGTTCATCGGCTCGTTCGGCGTCGGCCTCGGGGCGGCGGCGATCGCCCTCGCCTTCCCGTCGCTGCCGCAGCGCGCGGCCGCGCGCCTGCAGCCGGCGTGAGGCCGCGACGCTCCACGCTCTCCCCGTCATGCCCGGGCCGGCGCGCAGCGCCGTGTCCCGGGCATCCACGTTTTGCCGCGCGACGTGAGATGATGTGGCGGGCGCGACAAGCCCTGCATGGCGACTGCACGGCCTCGCGGCGTCATCAAGAGGCGCCCTGCACTCTTTCTCACTTCGTCGAACGCGAACGCCTGGCCTGCCCCTTGGGCGGCAACGTCGACACGAAGCGCATCGCCCGCGCGATCCAGTCCGCGAGCGCCGCGTCGGAGCGGATCGCGTCCGCCTCGACCAGCACAAATCCGGTCGCCCGGCGCTTGCCGATCTGCATCGGCTTGACGCCGGGCTCGGTCAGCGTGTGCGCATAGGCTTTGCGATCGACCCTGACCATCACCGAAGCGCCGGTCACGCCGCAGCACATGTGGCCGCCTGCCATGAAGCAAAGCGCGCCCATCATCCGCCTTTCCTCCACCGCGCCGTGCGCGGCCAGGATGCTCCGCACCCTCGCCGCGAGCCTGCTGTCGTAGCTCATGCGGAAGCCAGGGCCCGCTCCTCGGCAAGCATGTCGGCGAGGCGCTGCAGGCTGGTCTCCCAGCCGGCGCGCGTCTTCTCGCAGATCTCTTGCACCCTCAAACCGGTGTGATCCACCGTCAGGCGCACGCAATCGCCCTCCTGGTCCAGGCGGTAGCTGACCGTCCCCGGTTCTCCCGGGCTGCCAACCGCCTTCCACGTGTGAACCAGCCGGACGGGAGCCGCGATCTCGAGATATTCCCCTGCCAGCCTGTAAGGCTGGCCGCCGCCGACGCCGGCCGCTTCCCAGCGGCCCCCCACCCGCACGTCGCCGCGCCATTCACGCGTATCGAATACGCCCGGGCGCACCCACCAGTCACATATCTCGGCCGACGTGAGTGCGCGGAAGACGCGGTCCGGCGTGGCCGCAAGCAGCGCCGTTGCGGAAATGTCCCCCCGCGCGAAATCGGCACGCGCGATCGGAGCTGCTTGGCGGATCAGCCTGTCGGATGCTGTCATCGTCTCCTCCATTTTCTGATTGGAGGGAGCGTAGGCCGGGTAGTACGATATCGTAAATACGGACAAAAAGGATAGTATGGAGGCAATCGTGCCGAAGGCATCGGGCGCATTCAGCGGGCCGGCCGTCTCGCTGCTGACGGGACTCGACATGAGTCACATCAGGCTTTGTCCGGCCATCGCCTTCAACCAGATCGTCGGCGGGCGCTACAAGCTCCACATTCTTTGCGTCCTGCATCGCGGGCCGCACCGCTTCGGCGAGATCGGACGCTCGCTCCTCAAGGGCGGCCTGGGCAAGCCGATCACGCCCCGCATCCTGAGCCGCGAGTTGAAGGAGCTGGAACGGCGGGGCCTCATCGACCGCAAGGCTTATCCGGTGGTGCCGCGCAGGGTGGACTACAGCCTCACCGACCGGGGACGGGCGCTCCTGCCGATCCTCGCCGAGATCGTTCGCTGGGGAGCAACGGGCGCCCACGAGGACATATTGGGCGTCGCCTGAGTTGGCGCACGGATCGCACCGAGGCCGTTGACTGACGCCGGCTCACGTATCTTGGGCGCGCGACGGAACTCGGCTCCACCCTCTCCACGTCATGCCCGGGCCGCGCCGAAGGCGCGTGACCCGGGCATCCACGTCTTGCTTTGCGCGGCTGACATAAAGGAAGGCGTGGATGGCCGGGACGAGCCCGGCCATGACGCCGACAATCAGTGTTGCTTCTCTTCCTTCGGCCAAGGCACCGCTTTCGGGCAAGTCACCGCGCCGTATCCCGGCAGTCGCTGGTGACGGGCGAGAGCGCTGACAAGCGGCGTAAAGCCTCCCCTCACCCGCCCCACACCTCCTCCGCCACTTCCACCAGCCGGTCGAGCTTGCGGCGCTCGTCGTCCACGGTGAACGACGTGCCGAACAGGTTGGTCGAGAAGCCGCACTGCGGACAGATGCCGAGCTGGCCGACGTCGGCGTGCCGCGCCGCCTCCTCGATGCGCCGCTTGAGCGCGCCGCTCTCCTCCAGCGCCGGGTCCTTGGTCGACACGATCCCAAGCAATAGCTGCTTGTCCTTGCCCGCATGGCGCAGCGGCGCGAAGTCGCCCGCGCGCGGCGTGTCGTATTCGAGCAGGAAGGCATCGACGTTCGGGAGGTTGAACGCGATCTCGGCCACCGGCGCGTAGCTGCCCTCGGCGCCCCAGTAGGCATTCATGTTGCCGCGGCACATGTGCATGGCGACGATCATGTCCTTGGGCTTGTCGGCCACCGCCTCGTTGATCGCCCGGGCGTAGGTCGCGACCAGCTTGTCGGGATCGTCGCCGCGCGCGTGCGAGAACTCGCGATGGCGCGGGTCGCACAAGTACGGCAGCATGCACTCGTCGATCTGCAGGAACTTGCAGCCCGCATCGGCCAGTTTGCGCACCTCGGCGCGGTAGGCCGCGATCAGGTCGTGCCAGAACAGGTCGATGTCGCGGTAGACCGCCGGGAACTCGGCGTCGCGCAGGAAATGCACGATCGGCGGACCCGGGATCGTCGCCTTCGCGGTGCGGTCGGTGAGGCCAGCCAGGAACGTGAAGGCCTTGGCCGTGCCGCTCTCGCGCGCGCGGATCGGCCCCTCGACCCGGATGCCCGCGATCGGCCGCTTCTCGCCGGCGGCATTGATCATGGTGATGGGCGTCTTGCCGTCGTAGGAGATCGACAGGCCGGTGAAGCTGAGCAGGAAGTCGGTCCACCAGCTGCGCCGCCGGTAGTCGCCGTCGGTCACGATCGACAGGCCCCGCTCTTCCTGGAAGCGCACCACGTCGCGGATGCAGCGGTCCTCGATCGCGCCGAGCTCGGCATTGTCGTGCTGGCCGAGATTGTGGTCGGCGTCGTGCACGCCGAGCAGCTTGAAGCGCGCGTCCCGCAGCTCGGGCGGACGCAGCAGGCTTCCGACATGATCGACGTGCACATGTTGCGCGTTGGCCATGGACGCTCCTCCCGGGGTGTTCTTGGCGTCAGTCTATCACCGCGCACGACCGCGTCACGACATGAGGTCGCAACGCCCGTCATTGCGAGGAGCGAAGCGACGAAGCAATCCAGCTCTGACTCTCCGCGATGGATTGCTTCGTCGGGCTAACGCCCTCCTCGCAATGACGACGGCAGCCTTCGGGCCCGTCCCGACCGCCCGAGTTTTCCGCAGAGTTCACACGCGCGAAGGCGCCTCGTTCCGTTCGCGCGGCGCGGAGCGTATCGGTCGACCACCACGAACAGCAGCGCGCGACGCGCGGGTCCGCGCGGGAGATTCAGGTCATGCCCGCCTTGTCGAACCCCCAGCACGAAGCCTTCTGCCGCGCCTACGCGGACGGTCCCAGCAGGGGACGCGCCGGCGCCGCCCATGCCGCCGCCGGCTATACGCCCGACAGCGGCAACGCCGCGCGCCTGTTGCGGCGGCCGGAGATCGCGTCACGCATCGCGGAGCTCCAGCTCGCCGAGAACGTGCGCACGCTGGCGGCCATGCACGCCGCCGCAACGAAGCACGCGGAGCTCCGGGCCGAGGTGATGCACGAGCTGAAGGTGATCGGCTTCGCCAACGTGCTGGACTTCCTCACTCCGCTGGAGGATGGCACGGTCACGATCGATCCCGCCCGCATCGACCGCGAGAAGGCCGGCGCGATCAAGCGCGCAGCCTACTCCTGCCGCAGGCAGCGCAACGGCCGCACCGTCACGAAATTTCGCATCAAGCTGCACGACAAGCGCTCGGCCCTGCTCGCGCTGCTGCGCATGATGGATGAGGCCCCGTGCGAGCGCCGACCCGAGGCTGCGCAGAGCGCGCAGGGCGACGATCTGCTGGCCTTGCTGACGGAACTGGCCGCCGACCCGCTCGTCATGGCCGGGCTCGACCCGGCCATCCATCAACCTTGTCCGAAAAACGATGGACCACCGGGTCACGCACCCGTGGCGCGGCCAGGTGGCGACGGCGTGGAAACGCCCTCAAATCCCTCCAAACCTGTCATGGAGGACAAGTCCGACCCGCTCGTCATTGCGAGGAGCGACGCGACGACGCAATCCAGCGCCGAGGCGCCTCATTGGATGGCTTCGTCGGGCTCACGCCCTCCTCGCCATGACGCGGAGACGCTCTCAAATCCCTCCCAACCTGTCATGCGGCCGGAGCACGTCGCAGGGTCGTCGTCGCCAAGCGAGGCCGCCCGGCTCGTCATGGCCGGGCTCGGCCCGGCCATCCATCGATGTTCTCCGAAAAACGATGGATCACCCGGTCACGCGCCTGCAGCGCGGCCCGCAGACGACGGGGCAACGCCCTCAAATCCCTCAGAACCTGTCACGACCCGGGGACATTCCAGCCCCCGGCCGGCCTCACTTGCCGTCCGGCTTGAAGTTCATCGCCACGCCATTGATGCAGTAGCGCAGGAACGTCGGGGGCGGTCCGTCGTTGAAGACATGGCCGAGGTGGCTGCCGCAGCGGCTGCAGTGCACCTCGGTGCGAACCATGCCGTAGCTCGAGTCGGTTTCGGTTTCCACCGAACCCGGCACGGGATCGTTGAAGCTCGGCCAGCCGGTTCCGCTCTCGAACTTCATCTTCGAGACGAACAGCGGCTGGTTGCAGGCGGCGCATTCGAACGTACCCGCCCGCTTCTCGTAGTTGAGCGCGCAGCTCCCCGGCGCTTCGGTGCCGTGCTCGCGCATCACCTCGTACTGCTCCGGGGTCAGCAGCTTGCGCCACTCGGCTTCGGTATGCGTCACGGGATAGGTTTTGGTGGTCATGCGGCCAGTCTCCTCATCGGACCCATATGTAGCATCGCGCGCCGCGATCGGCAGGGCCGCCAGCGTCAAATCCACCGGGCGCGCGGACCGCCGTCACCCCGCGTTGCCCAGGCACGCGACAAATTGCCGTCGATCGCGCTCGTTTGCAGATGTCATGCCTGAGATGTCGCCATACCCCTACCGCAGCGGTACCCGACTCACCACATGAAACGCGCGACTGCCTGACGGACAACCCGGCGGCCGTGCGTCGGCAGCCTCTGCGGAGAAGCGCATGTTCGACCAGTTCGATCCCGTCATCCTCGCCCGGCTGCAGTTCGCCTTCACTGTTTCATTCCACTTCATCTTTCCCTCCTTCACCATTGGACTTGCCAGCTATTTGGCCGTCCTCGAAGGGCTGTGGCTGTGGACCGGACGCGACGTCTACCTGACGCTCTTCAAGTATTGGCTGAAGATCTTCGCGCTCAGCTTCGCCATGGGCGTCGTGTCGGGCATCGTGCTCTCGTACCAGTTCGGGACAAACTGGTCGGTGTTCTCCGACAAGGTCGGCGCCGTCATCGGTCCGCTGATGGCCTACGAGGTGATGACCGCGTTCTTCCTCGAAGCCGGCTTCCTCGGGATCATGCTGTTCGGCATGCAGCGCGTCGGGCGCACGCTGCATTTCATCGCGACGCTCGCGGTCGCGGGCGGGACCCTGCTCTCCGCATTCTGGATTCTCTCCGCCAACAGCTGGATGCAGACGCCCGCCGGTCACGCGGTCAATGCCGCCGGCCAGTTCGTCCCGGCCGACTGGTGGGCGATCATCTTCAATCCCTCGTTCCCCTATCGGCTGGTGCACACCGTGCTGGCGGCCTACCTCACCACGGCGCTGGTGGTGGGCGGCGTCGGCGCCTGGCATCTGCTGCACGACCGCGCCAACGCCGGCGCGCGCGTGATGTTCTCGATGGCCATGTGGATGATCACCATCACGGCGCCGCTGCAGGTCATCGCCGGCGACCAGCATGGCCTCAACACGCTCGAGCACCAGCCGGCCAAGGTGATGGCGATGGAAGGGCACTTCCACAGCTACACCGGCGGGGCGCCGCTGCTGCTGTTCGGCCTGCCCGACCAGGAGGCCGGCACGGTCCGCTACCCCATCGAGATTCCAAAGGGCTCCTCGCTCATCCTCAAGCACGACCTCAACGCGCCGCTGGCCGGTCTCGACACCGTGCCGCGCGAGAACTGGCCGAACGTGCCGATCGTATTCTGGTCGTTCCGCATCATGGTCGGCCTCGGGCTGCTGATGCTCCTGCTCGGGCTCGTCAGCCTCGTCGCGCGCATGCGCGGCCGGCTCTACGACGCGCGCATGCTGCACCGGTTTGCGCTCGCCATGGGCCCCGCCGGCTTCGTCACCGTCATCGCCGGCTGGGTGACGACCGAGGTCGGGCGCCAGCCGTTCACGATCTACGGCCTGCTGCGCACGGCGGACTCGGTGTCGCCGATCGCCGCGCCCGCCGTGGGGACCTCGCTCATTGCGTTCATCGTCGTCTACTTCGTCGTGTTCGGCGCCGGCACCGCCTACATCCTCCGGCTGATGCGCAGGCCTCCGCTCACGGGCGCGATCGAGCCCGAGCCGGAAGGACCGATCCGCACCGCCGGCATCACGCCCGCCCCAGCCGTTCGCTCCGACCACGCCGTGCCCGCGGGAGCGCGCTCATGATCACGACCATTGACCTTCCCACCATCTGGGCCTTCGTCATCGCCTTCGCCGTGTTCGCCTACGTGGTCATGGACGGCTTCGATCTCGGCATCGGCATCCTGTTTCCGCTGTTCCGTCCGGGACGCGAGCGCGACAGCGCCATGAACTCCGTCGCGCCGGTGTGGGACGGCAACGAGACGTGGCTCGTGCTCGGCGGCGGCGGCCTGATGGCGGCCTTCCCCCTCGCCTATGCCATCATCCTTCCGGCGCTCTACGCACCGCTGATCGCCATGCTGCTGGCGCTGATCTTCCGCGGCGTCGCCTTCGAGTTCCGCTGGCGCGATCCCGGCCATCGCCGCTACTGGGATTTCGCCTTCACGCTCGGCTCGGTGGTCGCCGCACTGGCGCAGGGCATCACGCTCGGCGCGCTGTTGCAGGGCATCACGGTGGAGGGCCGCGCCTATGCCGGCGGCTGGTGGGACTGGTTCACGCCGTTCAGCCTGCTGGTCGGGGTCAGCCTCGTCATCGGCTACGGCCTGCTCGGCGCCACCTGGCTGATCATGAAGACCGAGGGCGACGTGCAGGAGCACTGCTTCCGCCTCGCCAGGATCCTCGGGGCTGCCACCATCCTCGCCATCGCGCTCGTGAGCGCGGCCACGCCGTTCCTGTCCGAGGCCTACTACCAGCGCTGGTTCGCATGGCCGCAGGTGCTGTTCACCGCGCAAGTGCCGCTGCTCGTCGCAATCGGCTCGGCGCTGTTCTTCATCAGCCTGAACCGGCGGTGGGACTATTGGCCGTTCCTGTTCGCGCTCGGCCTGTTCGCGCTCAGTCTCATTGGACTGGGCATCAGCATGTTCCCCGATGTCGTCCCCGGAGCGGTCACGATCCATGACGCGGCGGCGCCTGACGCGAGCCTGATCTTCATGCTGGTCGGCGCGGTGATCCTGGTGCCGATCATCCTGGCCTACACCGCCTATGCCTATTGGGTGTTCCGCGGGAAGGTCGGGCACGAAGGCTACCACTGATGGCGACGGCGCCGCAGGCGCCGCCCGGCTCGATCCTGCGCCGGCTGGCGTGGTTCGTCGGCCTGTGGGCCGCCGGCGTCGCCGTGACCGCGCTCGTCGGCCTTCTGATCCGCTTCTGGCTGGCGTGACGGCCCGTGCCGCGTTCGGCCATTGCTCTGCCCGTTCAGGCGGCGACTCGCATAGAGTTCTCGCACGCCACGACGAGGCACTCGCATGGAAGGCTTCATCCGCGCCGCATTGACCAACTTCAGCGTCACCATGCTGGTGGTCGCGCTGATCGCGGCGCTGATCGCGTACTGGTCGCACCCGCCGCCGCGCAGCCGCGCGGCGCTGGTCGAGGCGCTGTTCGCGAGCTACCTGCTGTTCGCCGTCGGCGTCGGCTTTCTCTACAACTTCGTGATGCACGTGTTCTTCGGGCCGTTCGTCGCCGCCTTCATCGGCTGGCAGCCGAGCCC
>Ga0180222_1002295_pt1 | contig 15857 bp, 18 predicted proteins | sample eDN5th37CKraftOP_FD_151336 | JGI IMG/M metagenome (GOLD analysis project Ga0180222, IMG submission 151336) | Enriched Organic Plus compost microbial communities from Emeryville, California, USA - eDNA 5th pass 37_C Kraft OP (version 2) (version 2) ... | reverse complement strand
CTTGATGTACTCGCGATGGTCGTCTGACGGCACCGTGGACCCCTTTATCGCCCGGAAATTGCCCGTCATCTGCGAAAACATGCGCTGAGCTGGTGCCCCCGGCAGGATTCGAACCTGCGACACCGGCACTAGATGAGTGCGTTCGCTCTCGTCTCTGAGAATCCATAAACGTGCAGCACAGAATGCGAATTGGTTCCACATAGGTCTGTTGCAATCCGTGGCCGTACGGAGCGAATCGCGGGTGTTTATGTCAGGAAAGTGGAGACTGAGCCGAGTTTGCTCTTGCATAGGAAACTGGGCTCGGACCGACAACTCTGGGGGAGAACGCCGATCAGGCTGGGAATTGGCATGCGTCTGCCAACGGACCCACTGTGACACGTCACAGCGCCGAGGTCAACGAAGGCGCGCCGACAAAAAGTAACCGTGGAACCCGAACGCGTCCGGCGGGCGTCCAAACAGTCGTGAGCAGCCCACTCCCGGCTCTCCCGCGGGGGCGGGCTGTTCCTCTGCTCAGGCTGGTTCAACCCGATAGAACGCACTTCCGTCGTTCTCTGCGCCTTGCCCGACGTAAACCAGCACTGCGCGCCGTTGCCATAGTCCCGCCGAACGGCCAGGGGGCCGACCACCGACAGGACCTGATCAACCCCGGTGGCCGACCCACACGAAAGACTGCCCGGAATCCGGGCGGTCTACAAGTCGTGGGCGCGATCCGGTTTAGCGTGGCGCGGTCCGGGGGTCGTTTGGGGAGCGGGGTCAAGCCACAGCCGCCCGTAGGGCGTCCGTCTGCAACTGTGGCCGTCATGGCCACAGTTGCAGCACCCCGCCTGTCCAGCCGACACGACGTACAGCCTCACCAGCAGCAGCCGCTCGGCCGCCGTCAGCTCGGCGTCGCGTGGTGCTTACCGGGCCGGATGCCAGGTGCCGTCCTCGCGTTCTGCGAAACCGGCCTCACGCAGCAGTTCCTCGGCCTGGAGAAGACGGTACTTGTCGGCGTGAGTGACGTCGTGAGTGACGTGGCGAAGGTGGGCGCGCAGGCCGGATTCATCTGAACGGGCTACGCGGAATGATTTGGGCATGGTTACCCCTCCTTGGTCGGTCAACGGGTACGTGTTGAAGTTAGCCGTGCCGTGCCATGCCATGCCTGCTCGCACACTAGCGGTGCACAGCAGCCGTGACAACCCCGGCACCCCACCCCCACCCCCGGCAGAAGTCGCACCTCAAGTTGGCGGAGTCGAAAGCATCTGTGATGGGCTTGCGCCGTGGTTCCTTGGGCGTAGCCGGTTTGGGGTTGTACGTCTTGCCGTCGATGCCGATGATCGGCTTCGGTGCCGGTGCGGGTTGCGGCGGCAGGTTCATGTAACCCTCGGGCAGCGGCGGCAATTCGGCCTCGATCAATTCCTCGGTCAGGCCGTCCTCATCAACCTCGTCCACCGGCTCAGGCTCGGGCTCAGGTGAACGAAATCGTTCACCTGCCGATAGGTCCCGGCGCACGGTGTCCTGGCTCAGTCCAGTGGCCGATGCGATAGCCCGCTGGCTCAGCCCGGATTCCCGCAGGGACGCAACGACTTCGGCGCGTTCCTCGCGCGGCAACCGCAACCGGGCCGTGCCGAACTCGCGGGTGCAATAGTCATCCCATGACTCGTAGCCCAACGCAGCCCAGGCCCGCTCGGTGTACGCCTGCTTGATCAGCTCCCAGATCGCTTCGACGCCGACCTTGATGCGGTCAGTCAACGCCCGGGCGTCCGTGGCATTCATTGCCACAATCGCGGCGCTCACGCGGCACCACCGCCACGCGCAGATTCGGCCACCACATTCGCGTAATGCTTGGCCCACACCGCATCGAGCCTGGGTGCCTGGGGTGGTGGGCACCAGCTCGGCGGCCATCCTTACCGCCGAGCCGGTGCCCGGTGGTCGAGGTCGTCGGCCCGGCGTCGTGTGCCACCGAGCCCGACCACCGACCGTGGGTGCGCTGCGCGCGCGGAGAAAGGAGTAAAGACAGCCCGGCGCGCTGCCCGGCCTTTAGCTGGCGTTGTCCAGCGTGAAGACGCCGATCCGGCTCGGGCGCGGGATGACGTGGCCGGTCCGCATGGTCGCCCTAGTGCGGCAGTGCGCGGTGCTCTCCCGACTCTCGCTCACAGGAAGAACGCCTCGCTGCTCGATTCACCCGCCCAGGTCGCGCCGAGAAGTGCCAGGGTGGCTGCGACGACCGGGTGGATCGACACCGTGGAGTCGCGCCGGTCCCAGCCCCATCCGCCGGCGTCGCCGACCGGTCGTTTCCTGGCGCCCATGACGGCGGTGGTGAGCGCGCGCTGACGGTGGTGGGTCAGGCTGCCCGCCCGCAGGCGCGTCTCGAACAGCAGGCAGCCTTTGGCCATGTCGCGGGCCGAGGTGCGGCGTACGTCGATGCGGCGGGCTTTGAGCTCGGGGATCATCTGCGCGGCGGGTGAGTAGTCGTCGATGACCACCTCGATGTTGTCGTCCTCGGTGGCCTGGGCGATCCATTGCACGGCGGAGGCTACGTCGGTCCCGGCCCAGACCTCCTCGACGTGCGCGTGGTCGTCGCGCAGCCAGCAGGCGGCCACTGAGATGTGCAGCGAGTGCGACATGTCGACAGCGAGGGCGGTTGGTGTCGAGGTGGGGCCGTCAGCCCCGAGGCGCTCCCATTCGGTTTCGCTGATGATCGGGACGTGGCGAGTGCCGGCGGGCGGCCACATCGACAGCCGTTCGGCGCGGAATTGCTCGACGGGAAGGATGGCTCGGTCGTCGACGATGGCCTGGAGCGGGATACGGCCGGCAGCAACGGCGGGATTGACCCTCACCCACATCTCCTGATCGTCTGCGTCGTGGTCCCAGGGTGCGCACCACTCCCACCAGGCGAGGCGCGGATTCAGGCCGTTGTGGGCGCTCTCCCGCATGGCACCGAACGCGGCGGCGTCGTGGGTTATGCCGGGTGCGGTCCCGAAGTACAGAGACTGCGCACGGGGCCGTGAGAACACGGTCGGGGCCAGCGCACCGACCTCGTGGGCCGGTAAGTCCTCGGCCTCGTCCACGATCAGCCGATCCAGCGACAGCCCTCGGCCGACTGAGGCGGAGCGGGTCGAGAAGCTGATCCGCGCCCCGGTGTCCAGCTCGACGTACTCCGCGCCGATCATCTGTGAGTGACGGCGGACCCGGCGTGCGAGGTCGGAGTGCGACTGGATCACGCTCCAGAGGCGGCGGAACGCATCGCTCGATGTGCGGACGCTGTGGGCGGTGTGCAGAATCTGTTCTCCGAGCCCGTAGAGGCCGAACAGCTCCAGCGCCAACAGAATCTGGCCTTTGCCGTTCTGCCTCGACACCACCAGACCTGCCTGTGAGGCTGACCAGCCGCCGTCTGCCTCTCGCAGGACGCCGCGGATGATGTCGGCCTGCCACGGGTCCAGCGGCACGCCGTAGGCCGCGGCGAGGTCGACGCAGTCCTGGCCCGTCGACTCATCCCCGGCGGGCACGCGGGAGAAGGTCGGGGCGGTCGTCACCGCGACACCAGACATCAGGCACCTCGCTGACGGCGGCGCTCGGCGATCTCATCGAGTGCCGAGGTGGCGGTCGGGGGTGTCATTGCTGCCAGCGCCGCGATGGTCTGCCGGTACTCCCTCGACACCGCAGCGAGGTCGCGCGCGCTGGTTTCGGGGTTGCCGATGACCTGCTCGAGGTGGTCGCGCAGTGCCTCCAGACGTGCCCTGTCGGCGTCGTGATCGTTTTCGTTGTTCCTGGGCATTTTCGGGGCCTCCAGATTTCCCTACGACAAGAGGGGGAACGCGGCGCTCGGATCGAGAGCCATCCCCCACCCCCGTGTGTTTGCGCAGGTCACCACCATTTTCGGGCGGTGACGAAGGTGACGCCGGGTTGCGGGTCGTGTGTGCCGTTGCAGTCGAGGCACAGCACGCCTTGCGGGCAGCGCTTCACCGTTGCCTGTGTGTCTGTGTCTGGTCGTTTGATGACGACGCCGTAGCTGAGCGCCGTTTGGATCGTGATGTCGTCGATGTGGTCGGAGCGCAGGCGATTACATGCCCGGTGGGCGCTGGCACAGTTCTCGATGTCATAAGCCGGTCCACCGTGCGCGACCTGCCACAGGTGGTCGACCTGAAAGCTGAGCGGGTCGAGGTGGTCGGTGTCGTAGTTGATCTCACCGCCGCAGATGTGGCACGGCGCTTGCCGTTCACGGAGTTCTTTGCGGATGCGCTTGGCGCGGGCGTTGTTCTCGCGCTTGGGTGATGGACTCACAGGCCTACTCCGTTCTGTCGGGGTGCCCCTGGGCCGAGGGCGGAGCTGGGGCTCGTACGCTCCTCGACCCAGGGGCCGTGACACGCGAGGACCACTGCGCGCGTCAGGTATTGCGGCGCTTCGGAATCCAGGTGGGCGGGTACGGCTGGTCTCGGTACCGCTGCTGGTCGACGGGTCCGAAGCTGGATTTCAGGTTGGCGACCTGGGGCCCGGACTGGTTCTCGCTGCGCCCGTCTTCGTCACGATCGCGGTCAGCCATCACACCGCCTCCTGAACGCGGAACGGGTTGGGCTGCGGCGCATCCTCAACATCACCTGTGAGCCTCGTGGCCTGGAGAGCTTGGTACGAGTCCCACGCTGCTTCGGCCCAGACGCGCAGCCGCTCAGTGGCCTCGGCGACCGAGAGCAGCTTCGCCCGTCCGTGCAGTCGGAACCACGGTGACCGCAGGTGCGGGTGGTCATCGCCCCAGGCGCGTTTCACATCGAGCAAGTCGATGCCGTCCGTGCAGAACAAGTACCGGCCGCGCATCGAGGCGATCTCGCTGGCGAGTCGCGGGCCACCGTCGAACTTGGGCAACACTCCGGCACCTGCGAGCAGGTCGGCGACGCGGGCGATCCTGTTGAGTCCGTCGACGTGCTGGTCGACCGACTGATACAAGGCCAACGTCTCGGGTGTCGCGATCTTCAAGAACGCTTCTGGCGTCAGGTTGATGTCGATGCTCTCGGCGATCGCGCGGATACCGGCCACGTGCTCATCGAACACGCTGCGTAACGAGTCGAGAATCGCGTCGGCCCCGCCGTTGACCAACTCGGTGCGGAACCGCCGAACCAGCGCACGCTCGGCCTCGATCTGGGCTCGCTGTTCCTGCGCCTTGGCAGCGGCGTCCGAACTGGCAGAGTCGAGCGCCGAGGCGATCTTGGCGGTCGTCGCCTTGCCCGCTACGGCTGCGTCCGCCAGGGCATTGAAGTTGTTGCGCCCAACGGGTTTGCGCCCTGCGGCGTGGACCTCAGTGATGGCCGTCAGCAGGTTGTCGAGCACCTCGGGCATCTGCCCGCCGGCGGCGCGCACAGCACGGGCGAGCGTGCGGGCGTCGGAGCGTCCGAAAATCATGTAGCTGGTCCTCTCGTCAGTCAGTCGTTGCGGCTCTTGGGAAGCCAGCCCTCGGGATAGGCGGCCTCGTCGGCGTCGTCGGCGGGTTCACGCACCTCGGCGACCAGCTCGGCGAACTGCTCATCGGTCAACTCGGCGAGGAACTGTTTCACCGCGGCGAGGAGAACCTCGCGGCCCTGTTTCTCATCGGTGGTGTTCGCGTACTCACGCACACCGTCGAGCAGTGCGGTGAACGGGTCTCGCTTCGGTTGTGTGTCAGCCATCGGTATGTTCCTTTGCGTCTGCGTACTCGGCGACGGTGCGACGGTGGAAAATCCACCGCCCGGCGACCAGGCGGCCGTCGAGGTCGGCAGCGATGCGGCGGACGTGCCGGGTGGAGCATCCGAGCAGTGCTGCGGCCTCTGCGGTGTCGATCGTCGTTTCTAATTCTTCCTGTGGCACTTGGGTTTTAGGTCCGCACGCGGACATCGACAGATCGCGGTCTAGCCGACGCAGCCAGTTCGGAATCGGGACACCGGTCAGCAGACGGCGCCGCATGACCTCGCGAACGCAGTACCGCACCGCCTGCTGCTGTTGTGCATCGAGCTGCATCACCGACCACCGCCGCCATGGTCATGCTTCATCTCACCGCCGAGTTGCTCGACAACATCAGTCAGTTGCGCGAGCGAGATATGCGGACCTCAGCACGCGAAGCGATCAGGCTGAACGGACCCAGGACGATAAGCACGGCGTTGCCATCATTCGACACGTCGGCAGATACCGCGAGGCCGTGGCGGGCGAGCAGCTTCATGATGCTGTCTTTCTGGGCCTACCAGCTACGCCCTCGCCGTAAACCTGGCCCGCTACAACACCACTCGGTCGCCTGCTCGCCGGCAGGGATTCCACCCACGTTCGGCACTGCGCCAACGCGGGACACTGCTGGCAGAGACCGAGGGCCTGCCGATGGCGTTCGGCTACTGTCTCGGCACGTTCTCCGCGATCGACCGGATCGAAGAGGTGGGGTCGGCCCCGGCAGCGCGCACCGGGCAAGACTGGCGCCGCCCGGATGGCGCCGAGGAGAGAGGCCAGCATATCCGCGCTCACGCCGTGGCCTCGCCGTCGTCGCTGTCGGGGGTCCGGATCACCCATGTCGTGCGGCTGCCTTCACCGGGTTCGGATTCGATGAGCCCGGACTCGGTGGCGGCATGGCGGGCGCTGGTCCAGCTGTATCCGGCGGCCTGCGCGGCGGCCCTGAACTTGTCCTTGTCGACGAAGGTGTGACCGTCCGCGGCGAGCCGACGAATGTACTTAGCCACCCATATGGCGGCGCCCTGGTGCCGGGTGGTAGCCGTGCCGGTGATGTCCCAGATCGCGATCTTTCCGCGGCGGCCGATGACGGTCACTTCACGTGAGTCGCTGGCGGCGACTCGCACGCTCTGCCGAGCATGACCGGCGGCCTCCGCGGCGGCGAGCACAGCAAACGATTCCGCGGTGGTGTGACCCTCGGCGCGGAGTTTGGCAATGTGTTGGGCCAGCCATTCCCGCGCGGTCTCCCTCGGGCGGTGCGACCTGCGGGAATCAATCTCGGTGACCGTAGCCTCGGGTACACCTGTCCCTAGTGGTACACCGCCACTGAACTGCGGATATGTGGGGTGTCCCTCAGGTACACCTGTCCCTGTGTTGTTCAGGCTGTAGTGAACACCGTTCGGCACCTGGGTCTCCCGGATCAGCCCCTCGTCAGCTAACTCCGCAATAGCCGCTCCGTAGTCGGGTCGGATGTCGGCCTTGAGCTTTTGACGGAGGTCGGAGCCAGCCATCGGAGACTTCTTCGCGAGCCATCGCAGGATCGCCTGCTTGGCTCGCTGCATCCGGCGGTCGGCGACCACCTCATCGCGGTCGGCGATGGCGTGTCCCCTTGCCCGGTTGGCCTCGGTGACCGCCCTCTTGGCGGCCTCGGCGAGGGCTGCTCGGGCGCGGTCGGACATCTGCATGATGCGCTCAGCGATGCGCCAGTCGTCCTCAGTGACCGTGTTACGGCCTTCCAGGATCATCAGCGCGGCGGCAACTTTGGCCTTTGTCAGGTTGCGGTGCCCATCGAGGGGATCGGCGGTGGTATCGCCGCGCAGCACCTGCCGGCGGTGCTCGCGAATCTCACGCACCACTGTGTCGGGAAACGGGATTTCGTACCTGTCGTCCACGTTTGGTGTGAAGTCGGGTTTCCGGGGCGGCACGTACGGTTCGACGCCGGTCGGCGGCTCATCAGGTGCCTCACGGTCGATCTCCGATCCGAACAAGCAGCGCTGCGGAAAACCGCCTGGGGCGTCGGCAAACAGGATGCTCGCCCCGTTGCCTCCCGGTTGCGCTGACAAGCTCAGCCCTGCCGCATACGAACGCTTCTGGACGATGCGGGTGTGGGCCTTGCTGGCGTTCTTCTGCCCGATCTGGTCGCCCGTGATGATCTGTCGCAGAACCGGGAAGGTCATCGACCCTGCCCGCTCGCCGAGGGCTGCCCAGTTGTCGATCTCCGATGAGGCGAAGATGATGGCCGGCACTTGGGGCTGCCCGTCGTCGTCTGGCTCGAACGCCTGGCAGGTGCCCTCCGCGGTGCCCAGCGGCAGGGTCGGAATATCGGGAAGTGGCCAATATTCCTCGGCTACGTCGTCGCTGGAGCTCTTGCCCATCCCGGACGGGCCGACACCGATGACAGCGAGGTTGAGCGGCTTAGGTGACCCGATGATGCGCGGGATCATCACGCGTGGGCCGACGCCGACGTTGGCTCGCATTAGAACTCGGATGAGCAGCCCTTCCGGCGAGACCATGCGCTGGCGGGCGTAGTCACGGATGCGGGCAAGGCTCTCCCGCGCATCAAACAGTGACTCGGGCGGTTCTTCGTGCTGCTGGTCGGTGTCACTAACCGCATCGTGCTTGCTCAAGCGGTCTTCCTCCTTGGGATGAAAGCGTTGCCCCTGGCATTGCGGAGTCGCTGGGCGACCGCGCTCCAGTCGGCGGCGGTAGAGATTTCGCGGCTCGCCTCGGCGCGTTCGGCCTGCGCGGTTTCAACGCGCAAGATGTGGTGCTCACCAGCGGCCGCTACGGCCAGGAGCTTTCGCGGGTCGCCGTCGGCGAGTTCCTGCCAGGCGAGCGTTCCGGCCATCGGCAACGGCCCGCAATTAGCCTGCGCAACAACAGATTCAACGAACTGGTGGACTGACCACCAGCACACTTGCTGCGAGCGCGGGGGGCCCGCCCCGATGGTCTCAGGGCGGGCCGTATCGGCGTTCATCGCTACGCCTCCGGGGCGTCGACACCATCGAGGGCGTCGATGATCGCGCCGAGGGCGTCGCACGCTGCATGGAGCTGCTCGGCCACTTGCGCTGTGCGTGTTGCCCTCGGGCCGTCGAGGTCAGCGACGGCGGCTGCCACTGCTGCGTGGCCCTCGATGAGGAGAGAGAGCGCCGTTGGCTGATCGGGATTGCCCGCTTGGCGGCCGGCCCATGCGTCGGCCTGGCTCGCGGCGGCGTGAATGGCATCGGCCAGGGCTCGGGCATCGTCCGGCCAGTACCGGTCATCTCCGATGAACACCGAGGGGGCGTCCACGCCCTGCGTCACCAGTGCGCCGTCTTCCAGCTGCATGGCGGCGCTGCGGACGTCGACACCAGCGGCCATGCGGGCCGGACTCCAGACAACCCGATATGCAGGGTCGCCGTCGTAGGGTGGCTGCCAGTCGTCTGCCACCGCGGGGTCGGCCCCGTCGGGCAGCGGGACCTCGGGGCGTGTTGATACGCTCATTCTTGGGACTCCTTCGTTGTGTGGTTGTGGTGACTACTCGGTTGGCGGTTCCGTAAGGCCCTCGAGGGTGTTGGCGCACCTTCGGGGGCGTTTTTTGTGGGACGTAGGTCTTCAGTGCGGTCGTCGTCGACGAGGCCGAGGTCGTCGAGTACGTCGCGGTCGGACTGCTCGACGTGCGGGTAGCCCATCAAGCGGCCCCAACGGCTTCCAGGTGCTCGATGAACTCCTCGATCTGGCGATCAGTCGAGAAGCGTTTCGATCCGATACGGACAGACCCAAGCTGTCCTGTCTTCCACAGTTCGAACACCTTGCTGCGACCGATGCCGAGTCGAGCGCCTACGGCTCGCCAGTCGTTCAATGGGACCACCTCTCCCTTGTGTCGTGACTGCACCAAAACGGTCCAGTCTGTGTCGTTCCGATTTAGTTTATACCGGTAGGTTCGCAGTTGCACAAGTTCTGGTTAGACTGTGTCGTCATGAATCAATGGGCTGCTGAGATGCACGCCAGGATTGCCGCTGCAATCAAGCGGACGCGCGGGAAGCGGTCAGCACAGTGGTTAGCCGACAGGACGGTCGAACTTGGCTACCCGATCACCAGGGCGCAGATCGCCAACTATGAGAGCGGCCGCAAGCAAAGCCTCGATATCGCGGAACTGATCGTGCTCGCCGCTGCGCTGAACACGTCACCGGTGAATCTCATCTACCCAGGCCCGTACGACGCCGAGGTCGAAGTGATACCTGGCAGCGCAATGAGCGAATTCGCTGCGGCCGAATGGTTTTCCGGGGTCTATAACTATGCGGGTAGCCCCGCTGCGGAACGTGGAGGCGATCAGGATGAGTGGAATTCAAACGTCGAGTTATTGAGCCTCTGGCGTCAGCTAAGTGAACTGGTTCTCCAGAGTGAGGACCTCGACAATCCAAAGCTCTTAGCACTAGTGAACAAGCAGATCGACGCCGTCGCCGAGCGAATCGGTCGAATGGATGGAGCATCGTCGGCGGCGAGTGCGATCGGTACCGTTACGGAGCCTTACCCAGACATCACCCTTGATGCCCGCGGCAGTCGGGTGGCAAGAGCAAGGGCCGAGGATCAAGAAGGCTTGAGGGCTCCGTCGGGGCAAGAACTTCGAGGCGAGGACTGAGGTGCCTAGGCAACGCTTAGCCCCCGGCGAACACGGGAAGATCACCGAGCGCGAAAAGGGTGGAATCTATTACGCGACAACGTATGTGCGTGATTCAGACGGTAAGCGCCGCAGGATTGAACGATCGAGCGCGAAGAGTGCCGAGGATGCCCGTCGCATCCTCCAGCGTCACCTGCGGGAGCGAAGGGCTCCAGTAGCGGGAACCGCGATCAACGACCGGACCAGCCTCAATCAATTGTTCGAGTCTTGGATCGACCGCAAGGTTCAGCGTGGTCGGATCAAGCCTCAGACCGCGAATCAGTACCGACACACTTGGACTAAGCATGGATCGCCCCGCATGGGGGAACTCCGCGCCGCCGAACTGGACCCTCAAGTTGTCGACGGTCATATCCAGGATGTGGCGGTCGATGCGCCGTCACAGGCTCGATTCCTCCGGATGATTCTCCGCGAGATGTGCTCTCTTGCTGTGCGGTTCCGGGTCATCGACATTAACCCGGTCACCGAGGTCGAGGCGGTTCCTCGGGGCGAGAAGAAGGTCCGTGCTGTCACAGCGGACGAGTTCGCCGCCGTAAGGGCCGCTGTGGCCGACTACGCCAGGTCGAGGGACGGCAAGGGTGGTCCGAGGCCTGGCCGACTACTTCAGCCGTTCATCGATGTGCTCATGGCTACTGGCGCTCGGCCTGGCGAGGTGCTTGCACTCCGGTGGGAGGACGTCGACCTCCTCGGCGATCCTCCGACAGTCACCATCAGGGGAACGATGGTCGACCACGGCGCGGCGGGACCGTTGCATCGTCAAAATGCACGGAAGCATGGCGCTCCCGAGCACACAGTGTTGCTGCCGCAGTTCGGGGTCGAAGCACTCGCGTCGCTCGTCGGGGAGTCCGGAATGAGCGGTCTTGTGTTCACAAACAGGGATGGCGGGCCGGTGTCGCTGGCGAACCTGCGTCGGAATCTGCGGGCGGCCCTGCCTCTGGAGTTGTCGTGGGTGACCCCGCACAGCTTTCGGCGGACCGTCGCCACCGTCGTGCAGAACCAGTTCGGGTTGGAGGTCGCCCAGCATCAGCTTTCACACTCGGAGTTGTCGACTACCGAGCGGCATTACGTTCAGCGGAAGACCATCGGCCCGGATGTGCGCAGCGCTCTCGATGAGTTCGCTGGTCAGGAAAGTGGAGGCTAAAAGTAGCGGGAAAGTAGCGACTGCGGGCGTGTCGTCCTGGCTGATACGCAGCATTTATGCTGGTCAGAAAGCGCCCCCGGCAGGATTCGAACCTGCGACACCGGCTTTAGGAGAGCCGTGCTCTATCCCCTGAGCTACGAGGGCAACGGTTTGGAAGCTTACCGCCCGGCCGGCGGCCTACCGTAGCTCGGCGATCACCTTCGCGAACGCCTCGGCGTGCGGCTGCTGCACCGTGATGTAGGTGATGCCGTACTCGTCGCGGTAGCGGCGGATCGTGTCGGCCATGTCCCGCGTCGACCCGGACAGCACCGCAGGCGTCGCCAGGATCTGCTCGTCCGACAGCCCGGGCAGGAACCGCCGCGGGATCGACAGGTCGGGCCGCCCCGAGCCGGCCACCGGCATCGCGGTCACCGACAGGTTCAGCTCCAGATCCGCGAACCGCTCCCCGGCGGCGGCCCGCACGAACGCGATCCGGTCGGCCAGCGGATCGTGGTCACCGGTGATCGGCGCCCCGCCCGTCAGCCCGATGATGTCGGCCCGCTGCGCGGCCAGCGTCAGCAGCTTGTCGCCGTTGCCCGCGATCAGCACCGGCACGTCGGGCACGTGCTCGCGGATGTGCCCGGTGACGTGCCCCAGCCACGCCACCCGCCGCCCCGGCGACGGGAACGCCAGCTCGGCCTGCTCGAACTCCTCCTTCACGTAGCCCGCCCCGAGGCCCAGGTCGAGCCGTCCGCCGCTAAGGTCGCGCAGTGTCGCGGCCTCCCGCGCCAGCAGCGCAGGCCGGTAGAACCCGGCGTTGAGCACGAACGTCCCGACCCGCAGCCGCTCGGTGGCCGTCGCCATCGCGGTCATCATCGGGAACGGCGCCGGTGCGTACAGGTGATCGGGCACGTGGACGATGTCGTAGCCCATGTCCTCGACACGACGGGCCCAGTCCTGCACCGACTTCTGCCGCCGCGCCGCCTGAATCCCGACGCCGAACCGCCACGGTCTGGTCATCTGCGAATCGTATGTTTGGCACCCGCCGCGGCGGGGCAATACATGTGCCGCCGGCGTCAACGACGACGCCGCCTCGAACCTGGAAAAGACTTGCTGCCCGATCCGGCCCGTCGTGGAACGTTCCGACGGGCCGGATCAATATTTCAAGCCGGAAAGGCCGAAAGATCATGGCCACACACCCCACGCTCGGCGTCGAGGAGGAGTTCCTGCTCGTCGATCCCGCGAGCGGTGAACCGGTCGCGCGCAACGCCGCCGTCGCGCAGCAGGCCGCCGACCGAGGGGTGGAACTGCAGCTCGAGCTGACCACCTGCCAGGTCGAGACCGCCACCGAGGCCGTCGGCTCCACCGCCGACCTGCGCGCGGAGCTGAGCCGGCTGCGCCGTGTGGCCGCCGACTCCGCCACCGCGGCCGGTGCGCGACTGCTCGCCGCCGGGCTGCCGCCCACCCTGCCGCGCGAGTTCCCGCTCACCGACACCCCCCGCTACCGCGAGATCGGCGAGCGGTTCGGGATGATCGCCCACGAGCAGGGCATCTGCGGCTGCCACGTGCACGTCGCGGTGCCCAGCCGGGAGGCCGCGATCCGGGTCAGCAACCGGCTGCGGCCCTGGCTGCCGACCCTGCTGGCGCTGAGCGCCAACTCCGCCATCTACCGCAACGCCGACACCGGCCACGCCAGCTGGCGCAGCGTGTTGTGGGCGCGCTGGCCCAGCGCGGGCCCGCCGCCGCACTTCGACTCCGTCGACGAGTACGACGCCACCGTGGCGATGCTGCAGCACGCCGGCGCCATGCTCGACGACGGGATGGTCTATTGGGACGTACGCCCGTCGCGCAACTTCCCGACCGTCGAGGTCCGCGTCGCCGACGTGCCCGCCACCGTCGCCGACACCGTGCTGCTGGCCGCGCTCGTCCGCGCCGCGGTGATGACGGCGCTCGACGACGAACGCCGCCGCGAACCGGTCCCGCCGATCGCCCCGCACGCGCTGTCCGCGGCGTACTGGAAGTCCGCGCGCGACGGTGTCGACGGCGACGCGGTCGACCTGCTGGACAGCCACCAGACCATCCCCGCGCGGGACCTGCTCGACCGCTTCGTCGACCGTCTGCGGCCCGCGCTCGAGGCCGTCGGCGACTACGACCTCGTCGTCGACGAACTGCACCGCCTCGCCGAGACCGGCAACGGTGCGACCCGGCAGCGCCGGGCGTGGCAGTCCCGCCACGACGTCGGTGACGTCGTCGCCGCGGTCGCCGACGCGACGCTCGAGGGCGTCTAGGGGCAGTACAGCGCGGTGAGCACGTCGCCGCGCGGGTCGGCCGCCGGTGAGTCCGCCGCCGGCTCCTGCGTCAGCGTCATCGAGATCGCAGGACCGTCAACTGTTTTCGCGACGAAGCTGTGATAGCCGGGGATATCGCCTGCGTGCCCCCATGCCGTCACCCCGCACGGCAGCGCGATCCGGCCCAGGCCGAGCCCGTAGTCGAGGACTCCCTCGCCGTCCGGCATCGGGACCGTCCGCATCATCTCCTCCAGCAGCGCCGGCGGCACGACCTCGCCGTCGAGCAGCGCGGTGAGGAACGCGGTGGTGTCCTCGTTGGTCGACACCAGATCGCCCGACATCGCCGCGGCCGAGGCGTTGAAGTCGGTGACGTCGGTGCGCCGGCCGTCGACGAGTTCGTAGCCGCGGGCGAACGGCGCGCGCAGCCCGCGGTCCCCGGGGGCGGGGAAGTAGGTGTCGAACAGGCCCAGCGGCAGGATGATTCGCGCGGTGACCTCATCCGCCGCCGGCCTGCCCGTGACCTTCTCGATCAGCAGCCCGGCGACGACGTAGTTGGTGTTGGTGTAGCGCATCTGTGTGCCGGGTTCGAACTGCGCGGGGCGGGACAGCGCCATGTCGAGCAACCGCTCACCGGTCACCGGAAGCTGTGGGACCTCGGTGACGTCGTCGAAGTACTCGGGCAGGCCGCTCTGGTGGCGCAGCAACTGGCGCACGGTGATGCGGGAGGCGTCGATGCCCTCACCGCGGACGCGGCCGGGCAGATAGTGCTCGACGGATGCGTCGAGGTCGATCCGGCCCTCGTCGACGAGTTGCAGAACAGTCGCGGCGACAAAGGGTTTCGTGATGCTCGCGACGCGCACGTGGGTGTCCGGTGCGAATCCGGCGGCCGTCTCGACGGACGACGGTTGCGCGTGGGCCGGTGGGGTGCGGACCGCGGTGAGGGCCAGGAGGAGGGCGAGGACGGCGACGGCGGCGAGGCGCATCACGCCGAGCGTAGTTCCCAGGAGTGCGCGGCCGCCACCAAACCCTGGACCAGCGCCGACGTCGCCGGGGTGAGTCCGTCGTCGCCGGGAAGCTGGCTGCGCGGGCTGATTCCGCGGATCCTCGGGGTCAACTCGAGTTGCACTCCGCCGCGACGGGTTCGGTTGACCGGGTTGTCGGGGTGCAGGCCCCTCAGCTCGCGGGGAATCGCGTCCAGATCGGTGACGACGTGATAGCCGGGCACCTGCACGTGCCGGGCGAGGTGACGGGCCAGCTCACGGTTGCCGCCACCGGCGAGCAGCTGGGTGCTGCGGCCGATCCGGCCGTACCCGTGCAGCGACACCACCACGTCGACGTGGTCGAGGAACTCTGCCAGCCGGGCGGATTCGGCGGCCAGATACCGCGACGACGGCAGGTGGTGCGGGTAGTGGTCGGGGTGGTGCACCACGTACGCCGACGCGCCCGCGGCGTCGGCGGCGCGCAGGGCGATCACATCGGTCATCTGTTCCAGGCCGCCGCCGTGGATCGCCAAAAACCCGAACCGCGACCGCAGCGTGCAGGTCTCCACGACGCCCGGCTGGGCCAGCAGATCCGAAAGCGTCTGCGGGACAGGGATGTCCGGGTACTCGGGGCGCTGTGGCCAGTGCGCCGGGTCCCAGCGCCGCAGGAAGTCCACCCAGCGCGGCGGCAGCCCGTGGTGCAGCGCGCCGTCGATGATGCGCTCCAGGTATCCGGGCCGGGGCGGGCCGGGTTCGACGCGGTGGTCGATGTACACCCAGGCGTCGGTGGACCCGTCGTCGGTGTGCACGGTGAGCCGGTCGCGGCGGTAGCGCACCGGGACGCCCTCGGCGCTGTCGAGCACCTTGAGGTCGCGGTCGCTGAGCTGCCACACCACCCCGTGCACCACCGAGCCGTGGAACGGTTCGACGGTGGCCACGCCGCGCTGGTTGATGAGCCAGTCGTGGTGGTCGAGTCGCGCGGGCGTCGGGTTGATCGCGTCCGGGCAGCGGGCCGCCATCTGTGCCACGTTGAGGTTCGACCCGTAGGCGAAGTACCGGTGCACGAAGTCAGGCTGCCATATGCCGCTCGTTTGTGAATCTGACGACGTTTCGGGCGCGCGAAGCGTCGCCAGATGCACAAACGGCGCCCGCTT
>Ga0180222_1002291_pt1 | contig 15886 bp, 12 predicted proteins | sample eDN5th37CKraftOP_FD_151336 | JGI IMG/M metagenome (GOLD analysis project Ga0180222, IMG submission 151336) | Enriched Organic Plus compost microbial communities from Emeryville, California, USA - eDNA 5th pass 37_C Kraft OP (version 2) (version 2) ... | reverse complement strand
TCAATCTCGATCCGCGCCTCGCCAAGATGGCGTCGGGTGTGCACCGGCTCGACGGACAGCTGATGGTGGTTCTCGACGTCGATCGGGTTTTGGAAATTTCACACGATGCCGTCGCGGCGTAAGCCATACTTTCGCGGCACGGGGCTTGTCAGAGCGTTCCGCTCGGAATGTTGAAGGTTCGGTGGAGGCTGAAATGAAGACATGTCTGGTGGTGGATGATTCGAGCGTCATCCGCAAGGTCGCACGCCGCATTCTCGAAGGTCTGGATTTCCAGATCCTGGAAGCCGAGGATGGCCAGAAGGCGATGGACATCTGCCGGCAGAGCCTGCCCGACGGCATTCTGCTGGACTGGAACATGCCGGTGATGGACGGCTACGAGTTCTTGCGCAACCTGCGCCAGATGCATCGCGGCGACGAGCCGAAGGTGGTGTTCTGCACCACCGAGAACGATGTCGCTCATATCGCGCGGGCGCTGCATGCCGGCGCGAACGAGTACATCATGAAGCCGTTCGACAAAGAGATCGTGACTGCGAAGTTTCACGAGGTCGGCCTGATCTGACGGCGGGCCATCGCGTACCCGATCCGTCGCGCTTTTCGGCGGCAACGCCGCCTGTTGGATTGAATTGAGCATGAATGTTGCGACCGCCGGAACGGCAACGGACGTCCAGGCTGTGAAACCGTTGCGCATCATGGTGGTCGATGACTCCGTGGTGATCCGCGGCCTGATCAGCCGCTGGGTCGCGGCCGAGCCCGACATGGAGATCGCCGGCTCGCTGCGCACCGGGCGGGAAGCGGTCAGCCAGCTCGAGCGGGTTGCGCCCGACGTCGTCGTGCTCGATATCGAGATGCCTGATCTCGACGGCATCTCGGCGCTGCCGCTGCTATTGGCAAAAAAGCGGAATCTCGTCGTGATCATGGCGTCGACGCTGACGCGCCAGAATGCCGAGATCAGCCTTCACGCGCTGTCGCTCGGCGCCGCCGATTATATCCCGAAGCCCGAGAGCACCCGGCAGGCGGGAGCGGCGGACATCTTCCGTCGCGAGCTGGTGGACAAGATCCGCCATCTCGGCATGCGCCGTCGCCGTCTGGCGGCGCCGTCGGGTCCGCCGCTGGCACCGGGGCTGGACGGTCGCGAGGCGGCCGGGCGGCCCCTCTCGGGAGCGCCGGCGCTGCGGCCATTCTCACGGCAGATGCCGCGCGTGCTGCTGATCGGTTCATCCACCGGAGGACCGCAGGCGCTGATGAGTCTCGCCGGCGAGATCGGCCCGGTGATCGATCGCGTGCCGATCCTGATCACCCAGCACATGCCGCCGACCTTCACCACCATTCTTGCCGAGCATTTGGCGCGCGCCGGCCGCTGCGATGCCCGTGAGGCTGTTGATGGCGAGCCGGTCACCGCCGGGCGGATCTATGTCGCTCCGGGCGGACGGCACATGCGGGTGACGCGGCGCGGCTGCGGCGCCGTGATCGCGATCGACGACGGCGCGCCGGTGAACTTCTGCAAGCCTGCGGTCGATCCGCTGTTCGCTTCCGCGGTGGATGTGTGGCAGGGCGCGATCCTGGCGCTGGTGCTGACCGGCATGGGCGCCGACGGCGTGAGGGGAGGCCGGGAGATCGTTGCCGCCGGCGGCAGCGTCATCGCTCAGGACGAAGCGAGCAGCGTGGTATGGGGCATGCCGGGAGCGGTCGCCAATGCCGGACTGTGCTCGGCCATTCTGCCGCTCAACCAGATCGGATCGAAACTGGTGACGCTGTTTGCGGGGGATCGTTCATGACGCCCGCGGATTACGATTTCCTGCGCAAGCTGCTGCACGAACATTCGGGCCTCGATCTCGCCGCTGACAAGCAGTATCTGGTGGACAGCCGGTTGTCGCCGGTGGCGCGCCGGCTCGGCCTGCAGGGCATTTCCGATCTGGTGCAGAAGCTGAAGGCCGGCGCAGACGAGGTCGAGACGCTCGTCGTCGAGGCGATGACGACCAACGAAACCTTCTTTTTCCGTGACCGGATTCCATTCGATCACCTGCGCGAGACCGTCATTCCGGCGTTGCTGCGCGCGCGGGCGGGGCGGCGCAGCCTGCGGATCTGGAGCGCGGCCTGTTCGACGGGCCAGGAGCCATATTCGATCGCGATCTGTCTCAAGGAGTTCGGCGCGGCGCTCAGCGGCTGGCGGGTCGAGATCGTGGCGACAGACCTGTCGCAAGGCGTGTTGGAAAAGGCCAGGTCCGGCATCTTCAGCCAGTTCGAAGTGCAGCGCGGCCTGCCGATCCAGTTGCTGGTCAAGCATTTCAGTCAGATCGGCGACATGTGGCAGATCAATCCCGGCATCCGCGCGATGGTGCAGTATCGTCAGCTCAACCTGCTGCAGGATTTTTCCCACCTCGGCATGTTCGATGTCATCTTCTGCCGCAACGTGCTGATCTATTTCGACCAGGCCACCAAGATCGGGATCTTCCGTCAGCTGTCGAAGATGATGCCCGGCGATGGCTTCCTGGTCCTGGGGGCGGCGGAAACCGTGGTTGGACTGACGGATGTTTTCAAACCCTGTCCGGACCACCGCGGCCTCTACACGCCGAACCCGACCTGCATCACTCCCTCGATTGTGCCGGACCATATGGTCATGATGCCGAGAGCGGGGCTGCTCCAGCAGGAATGATCCTGCGGGCCGCCGATGCCGAACACCGGGCATAAAAAAAACCCCGCCGAGGCGGGGTTTTTGGAAGAGCTTTTATCGCTGCCGCCGGATCAGGCCGGAATGCGAACCTCGTCGTCATGCGGCTCGCGCAGCACGTAGCCGCGGCCCCAGACGGTCTCGATGAAGTTGCGGCCCTCGGAGGCGTTCGCGAGCTTTTTGCGCAGCTTGCAGATGAAGACGTCGATGATCTTCAGCTCGGGTTCGTCCATGCCGCCATAAAGGTGGTTGAGGAACATTTCCTTGGTAAGCGTCGTGCCCTTGCGCAGGCTCAGCAGCTCCAGCATCTGATATTCCTTGCCGGTCAGATGCACGCGCTGGCCGCCGACTTCGACGGTCTTGGTGTCGAGATTGACGATCAGGTCGCCGGTCTGGATCACCGACTGGGCATGTCCCTTCGAGCGGCGCACGATCGCATGAATGCGGGCGACCAGCTCATCCTTGTGGAAGGGCTTGGTCATGTAGTCGTCGGCGCCGACGCCGAGGCCCTTGACCTTGTCCTCGATGCCGGCAAGCCCGGAGAGGATGAGGATCGGAGTCTTGATCTTCGCGACGCGCAGTTGCTTGAGCACGTCGTAGCCGGACATATCCGGCAGGTTGAGATCGAGCAGGATAATATCGTAATCGTAGAGCTTGCCGAGGTCGACGCCTTCTTCGCCGAGATCCGTCGTATAGACGTTGAAGCTCTCGGACTTGAGCATCAACTCGATCGACTGCGCGACGGCGCTGTCATCCTCAATCAGCAATACGCGCATGCCAGTCCCCTATCGTAGCCGCTCCGGGCGTCAGGTCGTCCGCACTACCTGCGGCACTGGAAACGCCTTTGAACAACTGATTCGAATCCTGACGGGACATGGTTAACAAAACCTGATTCGTCTCCGCAAGCTCTATCGTGCAATTTTTATCGAATCGACGTAGAACATTGCTTCGAGCGGGGTTTTGTCCTCCAGTCTCACTCCAGCTTCGCATCAAGAAGCGGCGCTAGCCGCTTCCGGAAAACCCTTTTGGCCGCTGGCCGCGCGGGTCCCTTCAGTCACCAAAGACAGTGACGCAATGATTAATGATGCGGGTAAACACGAAGTTAAAGCCCCCGCCGCAATATGTGGAAACTTAAGGTTTTCGCAATGAAGGGGCTGGCGGCTCAGATCGGCGACATCGACGGCGTCAATATATATGGCCGGGTCGTGGGGGTGCGGGGGCTCATGGTCGAGGTCGCCGGTCCGATCCATGCCATGTCGGTCGGTGCGCGGCTGGTGATCGAGACCGGGGCCAACCGCTCCATCCCCTGCGAGGTGATCGGTTTTACCGGGCATAACGCCGTGGTCATGCCGTTCGCCGGACTCGATGGGGTGCGCCGGGGCTGCCGGGCGGTGATCGCCAATGCGTCCGGGCAAGTGCGGCCGGCGCCATCCTGGCTCGGCCGTGTGCTCAACGCCATGGGTGAGCCGATCGATGGCAAGGGACCGCTCGAGCAGGGGGCGGTGCCGATGCCGTTCCGCAATGCACCGCCGCCGGCGCATGCCCGCCGCCGTGTCGGTGCGCCCTTGGATCTCGGGGTCCGGGCGCTGAATACGTTCCTGACCTGCTGCCGCGGGCAGCGGATGGGCATCTTCGCCGGGTCCGGCGTTGGCAAGTCGGTGCTGCTCTCGATGCTGGCGCGGAACGTCGATGCCGATATCTCGGTGATCGGCCTGATCGGCGAGCGCGGCCGCGAGGTGCAGGAGTTCCTGCAGGACGACCTGGGCGATGAAGGGCTGGCGCGCTCGGTCGTGGTGGTCGCCACCTCGGACGAGCCCGCCTTGATGCGACGGCAGGCGGCCTATCTCACGCTGGCGATCGCGGAATATTTCCGGGACGAAGGCAAGGACGTGATGTGCATGATGGATTCGGTGACCCGCTTCGCCATGGCGCAGCGGGAAATCGGTCTGTCCGCGGGCGAGCCGCCGACCGCCAAAGGCTACACGCCGACGGTGTTCACCGAACTGCCCAAGCTGCTGGAGCGGGCCGGGCCCGGCATCGGCGAGGGCACCATCACCGGGATCTTCACCGTGCTGGTGGACGGCGACGACCATAACGAGCCGGTCGCGGACGCGGTGCGCGGCATTCTCGACGGCCATATCGTGATGGAGCGCGCGATCGCGGAGCGCGGTCGCTATCCGGCGATCAACGTACTGAAATCGGTCTCGCGCACCATGCCCCGCAGCGCCGATCCTGCCTTTCTGCCGGTGATCACCCGCGGGCGACAGGTGATGGCCACCTATTCCGACATGGAGGAACTGATCCGGCTCGGTGCCTATCGGGCCGGTTCCAGCCCCGAGGTCGACGAAGCGATCCGCCTGCATGAGCCACTGGAAGAGTTCCTGCGCCAGGGCAAGGGCGAGGCGACCAGCCTTCTTGAAGGCTATCAGCGACTTGCTCAAATCCTAGGAACTTTGGAAACGGAAAGCTAACTTTGTCGGGTCATCATCCTCCCGTCCGTTGAGCCACCGGTGCGGCCCTGGCGGTCCGATTCTGACATCTGCATTCCGTCTCGGCGGGCGCTGATGGGGGGATCGAAGGACCGCCGGTGAACACAGATCGAGTGGAGTTCAGAATTTGACATTCGCTGACCCGAGGCTGCTGCAAGACCGCAGCGAATGTCAAACACACTCCATGATGAGGAGCCGGTTTCGTCCCGTTTCCGATCGGGACTTCTGGGGAGTACGAGTCGATGAAGTCACGTGACACGCTCATTCGCCTGAAGAAGTTTCAGGTCGACGAGAAGCGCCGCAGGGTCGCTCAGATCGAAAGCATGATTCTGGATTTCCAGCGCATGTCCGACGATCTTGAGCGCGAGATTGAGACCGAGCAGCAGCGCGCCGGCATCAATGATCCGACCCATTTCGCCTATCCGACCTATGCGAAGGCCGCGATCCAGCGTCGCGAAAACCTTACCCGGTCGACCAACGAGTTGCGGGTGCAGCTCGAGGCCGCGAAGGCGCAGCTTGCCGAAGCCTTTGAGGAGCTGAAGAAGGTGGAGCTGCTCGACGAGCGGGATCAGGCGCGGGAGCGTGCCGAAGAAAACGCGCGGGAGCAGGCCGACCTCAACAGCATCGGCCTGATGCGTTCCCGCATCGGGGCGGTCGCCTGACAGCGTCAGGACCTCATTCCACCCTTAACAAAAAGCCCGGACATGGTCCGGGCTTTTTTATGCCGATCGGCAGAAGGAAGACATTGGCGCGGCATCCCGGCTTGGAAGCCGTCCGCAAAAAAAATCCGGGTGCCGCCGAGACAGGCGCAGGAATGGCGAGCTTGCAAAGCCTCGCTGGCTTCATTCCCGGTCAACTGCTGGAGACGTGGAGCAGGGGCATATCGTCTGCTGGCTGCGGCCGCATCGCCAATCCTGACGCCAAAAATGAAAAACGCCCGCGGGGGAACGGGCGTTCTTCGCTATCGCAAACCAGCTTGGGGGGAGCTGTTAAGTCTGCGATGCACTCACGTGGCGACTTTGGGGGGCAAGGTAAAGAGCCTCGTGAATCTCCTGAAACTCGTTATGACGTCCAATCTGCTCCATCATCTGATGAGACTTTGCGTCTGATGAGACTTTGTGTCACCTCTTAACGGACAACCGTGGTCGACGAACTGGTCAATGCAACCGGCGCACCCGCCTTGATGACGCGCGCAGTCTGTACGTCATTGTCCGACGCGACCCGTGCCGAGATGCCGAAGCCTGCCACTGCGATTCCAGCCACCAGCGCAACCACCACAATCTTGAGGTGGGTCATGCGATCGGCGCTGTAGATCGAATGGTTCATGGAAGCCTCCTGCCGTCCTTGCTGCCATATCCATCGGTCACCGTTGGAGCCTGGCAGGTTCAAACTTCTGCTTCGAACTTCTCGCGTAGAGAACGTAGGGAGCCCCAATCCGTTCCGAAGGGGTGATCACAAGGCGGTGATAACAGTTGAAGTTCCGCGAAGGCTGGGCCCCGGATGCGGCGGGAATTATATTATAATATATAAATCAATGGCTTGTAATAATGTCCCGACAGCCGCGGGAGGCGACACGAACGGGCATAAGCCGACCATTTTGTGACAAAAGGGTTGTCTGTTGCATAATGGCCGCGGCAATTCTCCTCGGCTGCCAGCCGCGGCTCAGATGCTGCCGACGGTTTTGAGGCGGGCGCGGGGATGGATTTCCGCCTGCGACATCACGCTGGTCTGCGACCGGAAGCGCTCCACCAGTGACCGGACGAAGGGCCGGACCGCGGCCGAGGTCACCAGCACCGGTGCCTCGCCCTCGCGGGCCGCCTGCTCGAAGCGGTCGCGCACCGCGGTCATGAATTCGGACAGCTTGGACGGCGCCATCGCGAGAGTGCGGTCTTCGCCCTGGCCGATGATGGATTCGGCAAAGGCCTGCTCCCATTTCGCGGAGAGGGCGATCAGCGGCAGGTAGCCGTTCAGCGAGGTGTTTTGCGCGCAGATCTGGCGCGCCAGCCGCGCCCGGACGTGCTCGACGATCGTCGCCGGATTGCGTGAGAAGGCAAGCGCGTCGGCGATGCCTTCGAGGATCGTCGAGAGATCGCGGATCGAGATGCGCTCGGCGAGCAGCAATTGCAGAACCCGCTGAATGCCGGAGACGTTGATCTGGTTCGGCACGATGTCCTTGACCAGTTCGCCCTGTTCCTTGGGCAGCTCCTTCAACAGCTTCTGCACCTCGCCATAGGACAACAGATCCGACATGTTGCCTTTCAGCAGTTCGGTGAGGTGGGTCGACAATACGGTGGCGGCATCCACCACGGTGTAGCCCTTGAGGGAAGCCTCTTCCTTCAATCCGGCATCGACCCAGGTGGCGGGAAGGCCGAAGGTCGGCTCGGTGGTATGGATGCCGGGGATGTCGACCTGATTGCCGGCAGGATCCATCACCATGTATTGGTTCGGCCACACCCGGCCGGTGCCGGCATCGACCTCCTTGATCTTGATGACGTAGCTGTTGGCTTCGAGCTGCACATTGTCGAGGATGCGCACTGCCGGCATGACGAAGCCCATCTCGATGGCGAGCGAGCGGCGCAGCGCCTTGATCTGCTCGGTCAGGCGGTCGGTGCCATCGGGGCCGTTGACGAGCGGCAGCAGCGCATAGCCAAGCTCGATCTTGAGATCGTCGATCTTGAGCGCGGAGGAAATCGGCTCCTCGCTTGCGGCGGCCGCCGCAGAATCGGCCGGGGGCGCGGTTTCCGCCTCCTTCGCGGCGGCCGCGCGCCGCTTGTTGCGAGACTGCCAGGCCAGCGCCGCGGCGCCGCCGCCAAGCGCAAGGAAGGGCAGCATGGGGATGCCGGGCAGGACCGATAACAGTAGCATCACCGCCGCCGACATGCCGAGCGCCTGCGGATAGCCGGAGAATTGCGTGATCAGCGCCTTGTCGGCGGCGCCGCTGACACCGGCCTTCGACACCAGCAGGCCGGCGGCGGTGGAGACGATCAGCGCCGGCACCTGGGTGACAAGGCCGTCGCCCACCGTCAGCAGCGTGTAGGAATGCGCGGCCTCCGCGAAGCCGAGGCCCTGCTGGGCGACGCCGATGATGATGCCGCCGATGACGTTGATGAAGACCACGAGCAGGCCGGCGATGGCGTCGCCGCGCACGAACTTCGAGGCGCCGTCCATGGCGCCGAAGAAGCCGCTCTCGTCCTCCAGCGCCTTGCGCCGCTCCTTCGCGGTTTTCTCGTCGATCAGACCCGCGGACAGATCGGCGTCGATCGCCATCTGCTTGCCGGGCATGGCATCGAGATGGAAGCGGGCGGCGACTTCCGCGATGCGGCCGGAGCCCTTGGTGATGACCACGAAGTTGACGATCACCAGGATGGCGAAAACGATGATGCCGATGACGAAATTGCCGCCCATCACGAAGTTGCCGAACGCCTCGATGACGTGGCCGGCGGCCGCGGTGCCCTCATGGCCATGAGAGAGGATCAGCCGCGTCGAGGCGAGATTGAGCGCCAGCCGCAGCATGGTCGAGATCAGAAGAACGGTCGGGAAGGCGGAGAATTCCAGCGGCGCCTGAATGAACAGCGCCGTCATCAGGATCAGGATCGAGAGGGTGATCGAGATCGCCAGGAAGAGATCAAGAATGATCGGCGGCAGCGGCAGGATCAGCACCACGAGGATGGTGAGGATGCCGACCGCCAGCGCGATGTCGCCGCGCTTCACGATGGTGACAAGATCGCCGAAGCCGGGAAGCCTCGATGCAGACTGCCCGGCATCCTGTCCCAGCGTCGTATCGGTCATCGCAACGGCATCCTTCGTGTGCCGTCCCCGGACGGCCGACGTCTGTGCAGCGGCCGCAAGGCCGCTGGATCGAAAGTGAGATACCGCACTGGCGTCCACGGGCAGATCCCCGGCTGCGCAATCACGACACTCGACTCCACTGGGCAAAATTTGCCCGGTGTATGGTTAGCAAAGGGTTAACCGGGCCGGGCAAGCCGCTGACGAGCAGCCGTGCGGCCCGCGGAGACGGACGGCGTGTACGCAACCTGCCGGTGCATGCCTCGATTGCGTCCCGGATCGCTTGACCGCGACGCCCCGGGCGATGAAGTTGCCTCATGGCAAAAAGCTCCAAATCCGGGACCGATTCGAACATATTCGTCCCCGATTCCCGCAAGGCGTGGATGCGGCTCGCTGTCGCTGTCCTGATCGGCTCGATCGGCAGCGTCGGGATGTGGTCCGTCGTGGTGGCGCTGCCCGCGGTGCAGACCGAGTTCAGCGCGTCGCGCGGCGCAACATCGCTGGCCTTCACCATGGTGATGGCCGGCTTCGGACTCGGCGGCGTGGTGACCGGCCGGATCATGGACCGCTTCGGCATCGTCACCGCCATCGGGATCGGCATCGCGGTGATGGGCCTCGGCTATGTCGGAATTGGTCAGGCGTCGGCGCTGTGGCAGCTGGTCCTGCTGCATCTGACCGTCGGCCTCGGCTCGTCCGCGACCTTCGGCCCGCTGATGACAGAGGCTTCCTACTGGTTCGAGCGCTATCGCGGAGTGGCCGTCACGATCGCCGCCAGCGGCAATTATGTCGGAGGTGCGATCTGGCCGCCGCTCCTGAACTGGGGGATGCAGACGTCCGGCTGGCGCGCGACGCATGTCGCGGTCGGCATCTTTGTCACCATCGCCATGACCGTGGCCACGCTGGTGCTGCGCAGCCAGATGGGCCGTGGCGCGCAAGCGGTTCGGGCCAACCCGCCGGCGCCGCGCGTCGATCTGCAGATGAGCGGCAATGCGCTGACATTCATGCTCGGCCTCGCCGCCGTGGCCTGCTGCGTGGCGATGGCGATGCCGCAGGTGCACATCGTCGCCTATTGCGGGGACCTCGGCTACGGTGCGGCCCGCGGCGCGGAGATGCTCTCCTTGATGCTCGGCTTCGGCATCATCAGCCGGATCGGCTCAGGCTTCCTCGCCGATCGCATCGGCGGCCTGCGGACTCTGCTGGTTGGCTCGATCGCACAGGGCACGGCGCTGATGCTGTTTCTGTTCTTCGACAGCGTGACTTCGCTCTACGTGATCTCCGCGCTGTTCGGCCTGTTTCAGGGCGGTATCGTGCCGAGCTACGCCATTATCGTACGCGAATCGATGCCGGCCCGTGAGGCGGCGACGCGGGTCGGGATCGTCATCATGGCCTCGGTGGTCGGAATGTCGTTCGGTGGATGGGTCTCCGGTGTCATCTTCGATGCGACCGGCTCCTATGCTGCCGCCTTCGTCAATGGCGTGGCCTGGAACGCGCTGAATATCACTATCGTCGTCGCCCTGTTGCTGCGTGCGCGGCAGCGCCTGCGGCTTTCCGCGCGCCCCACCTGATCGATAGCGAGCCTCCGATCGCCGTCTCCCGGCGGCATTCACAGGTTGCGACATTTTGCCGCCGACCAATCGTCCCCGCTCTGTTTTGAATCGATATATTTACAAAAATATAACGACGAAAAATGAGGCGTCTTGCGATTATGAGGACTTTGGGGATTGGGGCACTGATGTCGTCAGTGGCGTTGACGGCATTGATGGCAGGAGCGCGAGCTCAGGATCGGAACGACGTTTATCAGCTTGGTGAAATCTACGTCGTCGGCTCGCCGCAGGGCGGCGAAGCGGGAATTGGCGGCTCGACCATCACCCGCGAGCAGACCTGGACATTTGAAAAGAAGACGCTGGACGAAGCCGTCAACCTCGTCCCGGGCGTCAGCAGCACGCTGGATTCGAACGGCCGACGCAACGAGAGCGATATCTTCGTGCGCGGCTTCGGGCGCTGGCAGGTGCCGCTGATGATCGACGGTGTCCGCGTTTATCTGCCTGCCGACAACCGGCTCGATTTCGGTCGCTTCCTCACCAACGACATCGCCGAGATTCAGATTCAGAAAGGCTATGTGTCGGTGCTCGATGGTCCCGGCGGGATGGGCGGCGCGATCAACCTCGTCACCCGCAAGCCGGTGAAGCCGTTCGAAGCGGAGCTTTCGAGCGGCGCGACCTTCGACAATCGCGGAACGTTTCAGGGCTGGAACAGCTATGCGATGCTCGGCACGCGGCAGCAGGACTATTACATCCAGGGCAGCGCCAGCTATCTGAACCAGGATTTCTGGTCGCTGTCGCGCGACTACGCGCCGACGCCCGGATCGCTCGAGGATGGTGGCCGCCGCCTTGGCTCCGACACGCGCGACTGGCGCGTCAACGTGAAGGCGGGCTACACGCCGAATGCAACCGATGAATACAGCATCAATTTCATCAAGCAGTCCGGCGAGAAGGGCGCGCCGCTGAACGTCTATAACAACCCGCCGGTGCCGCCGAACAGCTATTGGCGCTGGCCATGGTGGAACATCCAGAACCTTTCATTCTATTCCAACACGCAGCTCGGCGAGGCGTCCTACCTGAAGACGAAGATCTACTACAACACCTTCGACAACGCGCTCGATGCCTATGATGATATCAACTATTCAAGCCAGTCCGCCAACGGCCGCTTCCGCAGCTATTATGAGGACATGGCGCGCGGCGGTTCGGTGGAGGCAGGAACGGAGCTCATTCCGCGCAACACGCTGAAGGCCGCGGTGCATTACCGCCAGGATTTCCACACCGAGTGGAATCACAATCGGCCGACACACCCGACGCTGAGCTCCATCGAGCCGCCGCAGAACCAGAACCAGACCACATGGTCCGCCGCGGTGGAGGACACATTCCATGTCACCGACCGTTTCGACATCGTCGGCGGCGTCAGCTACGACCAGTACTGGATCGGCCGGGCCGAGGAGTTCAACAGCTCCACGGGCCAGATTTATCAGTACCCCAAGGGCGGCGCCGACGCGTTCAACTGGCAGACCGCTGCGATCTGGCGCTATTCCGACACGGCGCAGGTGCATTTCAGCGTGTCGGATCGTGCCCGCTTCCCCACCATCTTCGAGCTTTACAGCACCCGCTTCGGGACGGCCGTGCCCAACCCCAATCTCGGGCCCGAGCGCGCCACCAATTACGAGATCGGCTGGAAGGAGCGGTTCGGTCGCGATACCCGGCTGTCCGCGGCGATCTTCTACAGTGACGTGCGCGACCTGATCCAGACGATCCAGGTGGGACCGGGCCTCACGCAGACCCAGAACGTCGGCGACGGGCACTATTACGGTTTCGAAGTGTCGGGCGAGACGGCGCTCTCGGCAGAGCTCGCAGTGGGCGGCAATTATACCTTCATCCAGCGCACGATTCGTGATCCGCTGCAGCCGGATCTGCGGCCCACAGGGGTGCCGACGCATAAGGCGTTTCTGTACCTCGCCTGGAAGCCAACGGAGCGGCTGACGATCACGCCGAGCGTCGAGATCGCCAGCGACCGCTGGAGCGACGTCTCGACCAATCCGGTGCAGGCTTTCCCTTATATTCTGACCGGCGCCTATACGCTGGCCAACATCCAGGCCGCCTACAAGGTCACTGAGAATTTCGAGGTGGCTGGCGGCATCAACAACCTGCTCGATCAGAACTACGAACTGGCCTGGGGACTGCCTCAACCGGGCCGGACCTTCTACGTCAAGGCGCGGGCGACGTTCTGAGCAGCCTCTGCTGCACGGCTCCGGGCACCGGGTTCGTTGTATTTCGCTGACGACAAATAAAAAGGCCGCTCGCGCGGCCTTTTCTTTGCCTCAGGTCCGGCGCGATGCGAAGCCTGCGCCGCTGGGATGGTCCGCTCATATCCTTATGTCTTTATGGAGATGGCGGAGCGGCAGCCCGCCGGGCCCTGATGTTCGGCGCGCGGCGGTTTCCGCTGGCTCTGCTGACGGGTTCCCCCTTGGGGGCGCCGGTGATAGGCTAGAAGGTGGCGGCCGATAGACCCGCGATGATCCCGACCCGGCTCCCGCCCGGCGCGAAAGATGCGCGAACCGCATTGCCCATTCGCCACCGTCATTGTAAGGGGACCAAGCCAGCTCGGCCGCGAAGCGGCCCGTTGCGGGCCTGTAGCTCAATGGTTAGAGCCGACCGCTCATAACGGTCTGGTTGCAGGTTCGAGTCCTGCCGGGCCCACCAATCAAATCAGACGGTTATCGCCATCGCGGGGTGACGCGCGTGCCCGCCGCCCCAGCAACGATCCCGCTCGACTGGCCGTCGTTCGGTTTTCGTTTTGCTCCTGGCGATCTTCTCGAACGCGTCGGATAGATAGTGAAGGTGGTGATGGCCACAGGTTATTGAGCAGCAGGTCGAGCGACATGCTGAGATCGCCCGCGGCCCGCCACGGATCGACAGGCACGGGCAGCAATAAATACAATGACCATATGGCGTTAGAGAAGGCCGTGCCTTGATTTGGAGAGCCCAGGTGGACCGCGATTGTTGCTATCTATAATGTCATCCGCGGAGCTCAATAGGCGCAGATGTCCCGGCCAAGCGCGGCCAGCGCCGTCACCGCCAGAACGGTTTGAGGTCGAGCAACGTATCGTACTGCCGCGCGGCCTTTTTCAGCAGGCGCTTACGCATGCGCCTGGTCTGTGCATCGTCTTGCGGTAGCGCCAGATCGCTTCGCAAGGTGGAGGCGATGGTTAGATCATTGAGTTCGCCGAGGCTGTCCAACATTGCCTCAATGGCTTGACCGAATGCCTTCCGTCGCTTTTCGGCTTTGCCTGAAAACAGTGCCGCGAAAAATTCCGCCGCATAGCGCAGTTTCTTGGCTTCGACGCGGACCCGATGGCGGGCCTGATCGTCAAGCGTGGCAAGATGGCGACCCCGCCGCTTGAGCCGCTTCAGGAAGCGGTCGAGGATACACGTGGCACGATGTTTTATCGGCTCTTTCAGTAGCGACACATCATCGGGCTGCGTCGACCAGCGGCCGATCGCGAGCCACTCGACGAATTCCAGCATGAATGCCCGCCAGCGTGGCGAGTCTAATGCAGCGCGAGCTTTCGCATAAGTATCTTTTCGCGCCGACCGGAGCGTCCTCGGTATCGGCTGGTCTTTCAAATTGGCTGTGAAGACGTCGATGTTGCGGGCCACGCCCAGCGTCGTCGCCATCCATTTGACTTCGGCACGCAGCGCTTCATAGCGCTCATCCCTCAGCATCGGCTTGAACAGGGTCAATGCTGAGCGCAGACGCCTCAACGCCACGCGACACTGATGCAATGCATCGGCGTCGTCCCGCGTAGAGAAAATAGCTTCGTTCATACGAAAATGCCGGATGCAGGACTGTGCGATGGATTGCAGGGCGTCGGCGGAAGTCATCCCGGTCGTCAAGGAGACCGGTCTCGCCTTGATTGCACATGCTTGCTGCGAGCCTGCCGGATTATATCCGCGTTCGGATTTACTTTGGACGCCGATCTGCGTTGGAGCAATCGCATTGATCTGTCGCGCCAGTTCGAACAGAAATGCCGGCTGTCCCTGTTTGAGTTCAAGTTCGACTTCGCAGATCGGACGCTTGCGTCGGCCCGACCTGATGTCCCCCTTGTCAATAGCGATCTCAACCTGGCTGCCGCCGCCCGTCGCGTTGAGCACGGTACGCTGCACGACGCTCCGGAACACAGGGCGCAGCCGCGCGAGTGCTTGCGATGAGACGAATGGACGAAGCATGGCAACTTCGTCGTCCAGAACCGGCTGGTGACCACGGATGTCGCGCTCCCATTCGTCCCGGGCGAACAGCCCGGCGCCGGCTCTGCTGTCCGCTTTGAGAGTCTGGACATGGCGCGTGCCAATGCGGCGTATACGCAGGGAGAAGCCGGCTTTGCGCAGCTCCTGCTTATCGGTATCGAAATAAATGGAATCGAGCACCTGCCGGTCGCCGCGCGCGAGCGTTTCTGGAAGAGAGGTCTGAAGCCTTGATGCATCGCGAGGATTCAATTCAAGTTTGAGTTCAACCTCGAGCTGCTGGCTGGCCAATTGGTTTCGTCCTTTACGCATCCGGCTACGCCCGACCCAGACAGGCTCATGCCCTTCAACTTTAGGCGGTCTTCACGACAAATCCAGCCCGCGCGCTGTTCGCAGGCCGAGGCTGTAATCGCTCTTACGCGGGGACCGCGCCAGGATTTCCGTTCTCGACGACAAATTTCTTAAGTGTTGACACCATTGCCTGCGGATCGCGCCGGTCGGATATGACTTGAAACCGGACAGCCATGCGCTTGGGTGTGATGTCGACCGAGACATAGCCGCGCTGGCGGCTCTCGAAGAACCGCACGTGTGGATTTTCCGGCAGCATCTCGGCGAAGCGTTGATAAGGCGGGCCATCTGACGGGATCGAGGTGCCGACGAATTCCGTGGCGATGGTGCGCCTCGAAATCCTGCCCGGGCCCTCCTGGCGAGGTATGAGGACGCTTACGGCTCTCTGACGCCAGCCAATAGCCGCGACAAATCCGGAGGACGATTCTGGACGATCTCTTCCATCGAAAAGAGACCGGTCACACGATCCAAATCGAAGCTGGTGATAAGCCGCTGATAAAAATTGTCATATCCGTGCATACCAGGTGCGACGACCTTGATCATGTAGTCCCAGTCGCCGCCGATGCGATAAAAATCGGTCACTTCCGGCAATCGCTCCACGTGCTTGCGAAAGCGATCGGCCCAGTCCTTCGAATGATGGCGGGTTCGCACCATGACGAACACCGTCAAATCCAACCCCAATGCCGCAATGTCGATTTGCGTGCTGGTCCGTTTCAGCAGGCCACTGGCGTTCAGCCGCTGAAGACGCCGCCAGCAGGCATTTTGCGATAGCCCCACCTTGTCGGCCAGGTCGCGCTGGGACA
>Ga0180222_1002290_pt1 | contig 15888 bp, 16 predicted proteins | sample eDN5th37CKraftOP_FD_151336 | JGI IMG/M metagenome (GOLD analysis project Ga0180222, IMG submission 151336) | Enriched Organic Plus compost microbial communities from Emeryville, California, USA - eDNA 5th pass 37_C Kraft OP (version 2) (version 2) ... | reverse complement strand
GCCGTCATTGCGGGCGCGGGATTTCTCAGCGGCCCGGTCGAGGCGGTGATGACGTCGGAGCAGCTGACGCAGCTCTATGGCGTTCACCTCGCGGTCGAGACCACCGCCTCGGGACGACGGGTGGTCGGGCCGGGCTGATCCGCATCGCGACCGCACCCACGCAGATCCGCGACGGCCGATCCGCGGCGGCCGATCCGCCATCACGTTGCCGCGCGGCGGAATAAGGTGCGGCGTGCCTGACTCCAGACCGTGACGCAGCGGTGGAGATCGATGAAATTCTGATGCAACTGCTCGAGCGCGAAGCCAACCGCGAAGAAGCGCTCGACCACTTCGCTCGGCAAACCACGCGTGAGGCCTTCGTTGCGAACGGCCGCAACCTGGCCGGCATAGACGCGCTGCGCCTGTTCGAAGGCCTCGACCGAGGGCGGCGCCTCCCGCGCCAGTAGCGCCGCCTCGCAACCCCGCAGATAGGCAACGGCCGTGCTGCGCACGCCCTCAAGCGCCGGCTGCAGCCGCGGCTGCAGATGGTCGGGAAGCTTCACCGCCGCGGCACGGCCGATCATCACCAGATCGTGGCGCAGCCGCAGCAAGGTGCGCAGCAGCGGCCCGGTGTCGGGCCCGACCGCGATCCAGGCGGCCCGCTCGCGCTCCGCTTCGGCGGCCACCACCTGCAGCCCGGCAATCGCCGTTCCGATGCCGTCCTGAAGCCGGTGCAGCGTCTCGGTGTCGAGGCCGTGCATCAGCCCCTTCAACAATTCGTCCAGCGCCACCGCGATTTGTTCGAGCATCCGCGCCGCGGCCGCAATCGCGATGCTGTGGGCACGCGAGGGCACCACCGCGAAGGACACCGCGAGGCCGGTAAAGGCGCCGACCGCGACTTCCAGAACCCGGTCGATCGCCGATTCCAGCGGCGTGTTGTGGGTCATGGTCGGCAGCAGCAGCACGATGATGGCGGTGATCGGCGCGACGTTGAAGCTCGGATTGATCGCCGCGGCGACCGCGAGCGGGGCGACCGAGACCGCCAGCACCGCGAGCAGCGTCAATTCGGTCGCATGCGGAAACAGCACCGCGATGATGCCGCCATAGACGGCGCCGCCGATGGTGCCGATGAGATAATCCGTGGTCGCCTTGATCGAGCGGCCGACGCTCATCTGGGTGACGATGACGGCGGTGAGCACCGCCCAGAGCGGCAGATGCAACCGCAGCGCCAGCGCGACGACGAGCGCCAGGATCGCCGCCGTGACCACGCGGAAGGCGAGCGCGAGCTGCATCCGCCGGGACTCCAGCCAGCCGGATATCCGCGCCCATGCAGCCATCATCCGCGATCCTCTCATGGTGACGTAGGATGGCTCCGTCATGCCACGCGGCGCAGCCTGCGTCATCCCCGACCTCGGCGGGATTGACCCCATCCCGCCACCGGACGATTGTGGAGGCGGAACCTTCGCCCCCCGTTACCGTTAGCGCAGATGACCGCCAGTCCGCCGGAGATGACCGACGACACCAAACTGATGATGGCCCGCGCCTTCGACACGGCATGGGCGTGCTTTCTCGACCGCGAGGGCGCGAACGGCGATACCGAGGACAACCGTCGGCGGCTCGCGCGCCGGATCGTTGCGGTGGTCAAATCCGGCAATCTGGACGAGGAGGAGCTTGCCGAGAGCGGGCTGATCTATCTCAGCGTGCTGGCCGAAGCGGCGCGGCTTCACAACACGCAGCAGCCCGCCGCGACCGACGCCTCGCCCGAAATGCCCCCGGCCTCCGAAACGCCCCACGCCTTCGGGCCCGATGGCATCGCGGCGATGCGCACCGCGCTCGACCTCTGCCTCGACGAACTGCCGCTGCAAATCTCCTCCGATGTGGTGACCTTCCTCACCCGGACCATTCTCGACGAGGCGACGCGCGGCGAGCAGGACCCTGCGCGGCTCAGCGAAACGGCGCTCTCCGCTCTGAAATCGCGATAGCGGCCCTCCAGTTTTTGAATGGCCCGGCCCGCTTGAACATGCCGTGGCCCGGCTCTAACGTGCCGCATCAATAAAGGTCGATCGCTGGATACGCCCCCATGGCCGATGAAACCGCTAAACTCGCCGCCTACGTCGCCGACCTGCGCTATGACGCCGTTCCGCGCGAGGTGTTGGAACGGGCGAAGAGCCTGACGCTGGATTTTCTCGGCAGCGCCGTGCGCGCTCGCCGCGACGCGGAATCGACACCCTCGCTGCTGTCGATGGTGACCTCGCTCGCGCTCGACGGAGACGGTGGCGCCACCGTGGTCGGCGACAGGAAGACGTGGGCGCCCCCGGTTGCCGCCCTGCTGAACGGCGCGCTCGGCCACTCGCTCGACTTCGACGATACCCATGCCGATTCTTCGCTGCATCCCAGCGCGCCGGTGGTGCCGGCCGCCTTCGCGGTCGGCGAGATGGTGAAGGCGTCGGGACGTGACGTGCTGACCGCCATCGTTGCCGGCTACGAGGTGTGCTGCCGCCTCGGCAACGCGCTGGATCCGACCTCGCACTATGCGCGCGGCTTCCATCCCACGGCGACGGCCGGCACTTATGGCGCGGCCGCTGCGGCGGCGAAGCTGTACGGTCTCAGCAAGGAGCAGATCGTCTCGGCCTTCGGCGTATCGGGCAGCCAGGCCGCGGGATCGCTGCAATTCCTCGTCAACGGCGCCTGGAACAAGCGCTATCAGGTCGGCGCGGCTGCGATGAACGGCGTCATCGCCGCGACGCTGGCGCGCGACGGCTTCCTCGGGTCGATCGAATCCGTCGAGGGCAAGCACGGGCTGCTGGTCGGCTATAGCGACGATGCGCATCCGGACAAGGCTGTCGCCGGGCTCGGCCGGACCTATGAAACGATGAAGATCGGCATCAAGCCCTATCCGAGCTGCCGCTATACGCATGCCGCGCTCGATGCGCTGATCGCGCTTCGCCGCGCTCACAACATCACGCCAGATCGGGTCAAGCGGGTCGAGATCGGGCTGCATCGCAATGGCATTACCCTGACGGGAGATGCCGCGACCAAGCGCCATCCGACCAGCATCGTCGGCGGTCAGTTCTCGATGTTCTTCACCGGCGCGGTGGCGCTGGACCAGGGCAGCTTCGGCTGGGACGATTACGACCGGCTCGGCGACAAGGCGATCAATGCGCTGGCCGACCGCATCGACGTGGTGCAGGACGACCGCCTGGAGAAGGGGCGGACACATCCGTTTGGCGCGCGCGTCACCATCACCACCGACACCGCGGTTCACGAGGAGCTTTATCCCGACCCGTCCGGCGAGCCAGGATCATTTCCGGACACGGCGGCCATGCGGCAGAAGTTTCTCACGCTGGCGCGCCCGGTGCTCGACGACCGCGCCGATACCTTTGCGAATGCGATCCTGGCGCTGGAAAATTTCGATCACGCGTCAGAGGCTATCCGGCTCGGACGGCCGTAGAATCCGAACGCCTGGCCTGGAGTCTTCACCGTTTCCGCGCGTCCTTCACGCGAACCGGTTTCCACCCTCGGGTCAAGCCCGAGGACATGCTTCGCTCGAAAACGCTATTGGCTTTCCGCCGCGTCGCTGACGGCGCGGAGCAGCGCCGCGAATGCCCTGTTCAGCGGCGTCGCGATGCCATGGCGCGCGCCCGCTTCGACGATCGCGCCGGTGAGCGCTTCGATCTCGAGCGATCGGCCCGCCACACGATCGAAATACATCGAGGTCCCTGCCTCCGGCGGATAGGTCAACAGCTGCTCAATGATCCGGTCCGGCTCGTCGGGCGCCAGCCGGGCGCCTTCCGCCCGGCCGACCATGGCGGCCTCCTCCAGAATCTCACGGCAAAGCCTCTGGATGTCCGCGCGGCGGAACACCGCCTGACGCTGCAGCGTCAGCGCGGTGACCGGATTGGCGATGGCGTTGATCAGAAGCTTGCGCCACAGCAGCGTCGGAAAATCATCGCTCGCATGTACGCGCAGCGTGGTGCCTTCCAGCAGGCGCAGAAGATCGCGGCCGTCGGCATCATCGGCGACCGCGAGATCATGCGCACCCACCGGGCGCAGCCGCACATGATCGGGCGCCAGCCGCTCGCCGTTGTAATAGACGATGGTCGGCACCACGCGCGCGGCGCCGACATACGGCTGCAGCCGCGCGGCGTGTCCGATACCGTTCTGCAAAGTCGCCACCCGCGTCGATGAATCGCACAGCTTTGCGAGCCATGGTGCGATCGACGGCGTCTGCTGCACCTTGGTGCAGACCAGCGCCCAGTCGACCGGCGCGGCGGTCGATGGATCCGTCAATGTCCGCAGCGGGGCCTGCACCGTCTTGTCCGGGCGCTCGAGGGTGAGACGATCGACCGGCCTGCGGGTGCAGGCGACGATGTCGTGACGGCCCGCATCATGCAGGCAGCCGGCGACGATGCCGCCGATGCTGCCAAGGCCGATCACGGCAATCCGGCTGCGATCAGTTGTTGTGTTCATGCAGGAACATCCGGACGAGAAGGGATCGTTACAGCCCTTCATATCGCGCCGCGCAGGTTTTGGGGAGAGCGCCATGGCCGCACGGTCTGATGGCTCGGGGCCGGCGGTGCCGCCCTCGAAGGGCCGCCATGACCGGCATTATAATTTCCATTATTCGGCAGTATGCTTTCGCCTTCCGCCGGCCAATGAGGTGACGTCATGAGCTGGATGCCTACGAACGATCCGATTCTCGGCGATCCGCAGACCTGCGATGCGCTCGATCTCGTCATCGTGCCGCGCACGCGCGATCTCGGCGACGGCTTTGCCGTGCGCCGCGCGCTTCCGCACGGCAAGCGGCAGATGGTGGGGCCCTTCATCTTCTTCGATCACTTCGGGCCGGTGCAGTTCGTGTCGGGCACCGGGATGGACGTCCGCCCGCATCCGCATATCGGGCTCGCCACCGTCACCTACCTGTTCGACGGCAGCATCATGCATCGCGACAGCGAGGGCAATGTGCAGGAGATCCAGCCCGGCGCCATGAACCTGATGACGGCAGGCCGCGGCATCGCGCATTCCGAACGTACGCCCGACGTGCAGCGCAGGAACGGCCAGAGCATGCTCGGCCTGCAGAGCTGGATCGCCTTGCCGAAAGGCCGCGAAGAGATCGACCCGACGTTCCAGCATTACGGCGCGGACAGTCTGCCGGGTGTCGAGGACACCGGCTTCACCGCGCGCGTCATCGCCGGCAGCGCTTTCGGCGCCGCCTCGAAAGTGGAAATGGTCTCACCATGGTTTTATGTCGAGGTCTCGCTCGCTGAAGGCCGCAGCGTGCCGCTCGATGCCGATCACGAGGAGCGGGCGATCTATATCGTCGATGGCGAGGTGGAGATCGCCGGCGACCGCTTCGAAGGCCCGCGCATGTTGATCTTCCGGCCCGGCGACCGCATCACTGTACGCGCCACCCGCCCGGCCCGGATGATGTTCCTCGGCGGCACGGCGCTCGAGGGCCCGCGCTATATCTGGTGGAATTTCGTCTCCTCCAGCCGGGAGCGGATCGAGCAGGCCAAGCAGGACTGGAAGACTGGCCGCTTCGAAGCGGTCCCGGACGAGACCGAGTTCATTCCGCTGCCGGAATGATATCGCTTTGCAGGCGGCGCGCCCCGGCGTATCACCTGCTGTCCCGTCCCGCCGAGAGTAGTACGCCGATGACCACCATGCTCGCCAGCGACCTGCCCCTGCCACGGCTCGGGCGCGGCAAGGTTCGCGATATCTACGCCGCAGGCGACGATCGCGTGCTGCTGGTGACGACCGACCGCATCAGCGCCTTCGACGTGGTGATGGGCGAGACCATCCCGCTCAAGGGTGCGGTGCTGACCCAGATCAGCGCCTTCTGGTTTCGCCGGCTCGAGAGCGTCGTCCCGCATCACATGATCAGCGCCGACACCGACGAGATCATCGGCCTGCTGCCCGGGCTTGCCCCACACCGCGCCGCGCTGCGCGGCCGCGCCATGCTGTGCAGGCGCACCACGGTGTTTCCGATCGAGTGCGTGATCCGCGGCTACCTGTCCGGCTCGGCCTGGAAGGAGTATGCGCAGTCCGGCACGCTGGCCGGTGAGCGGCTGCCAGCCGGGCTGGTCGAGAGCGTCAAGCTCGAGCCGGCGATCTTCAGCCCGGCCACCAAGGCCGAAACCGGTCACGACGAGAACATCACCATCGCCCGGATGCGCGAGATCGTCGGCACCGAGGTGGCTTCGACGCTCGAAGCGATGACGCGGTCGATCTATGCCGCCGGCGAAGCCGCCGCACGCGAGCGCGGCATCATCATCGCCGACACCAAGTTCGAGTTCGGTCGCGACACGGACGGCAACATTCTCCTGATCGACGAAGCGATGACGCCGGACAGCTCCCGCTTCTGGGCGGTCGACGCCTATCAGCCGGGACGGCCGCAGGCCAGCTTCGACAAACAGCCGCTGCGCGACTATCTCGATGCCGAGCGGCGCGCCGGGCGCTGGAACGGCGAAGCCCCGCCCCCGCCATTGCCGCTTGCGGTCGTCGAGGCGACCAGTAGACGCTATCTCGATGCCTATCACCGCCTTACCGGCAGCGAGCTGCGGATCGGGTAGTGTCAGCTCTTTCGCTTGCGGCCGGGCTTCTTCTTCGCAGTTGGTTTTGCGGGCGCGAGCCGCCCCAGTGCGGCGGCGGCCGCGCGTTCTCCGCTTTCCCACGCGCCGTCGACGGTGCCGTACAGCGTCTCGTGCGTCGCCTCGCCGGCGATGAAGATGTTGCCGAACGGCTCGGCCAATATGCGCCGTGCCGCCTGCGCACCAGGCCGCGCCGCCGACATCGCCCCGCGCACGTAGGGTTCGTCATTCCACCGCGTGGCCGTCGCGTGCCCGAGATTGGCAAGCGCCTCGCTGCCGAACAGGCCGCTCAGCCATTCCCGCGCGAATGCGATCATGGCCGCTTCGCCCTGCGCCGACAGATCGCGCCCGAAGCCGCCCGCGACATCCACCGTGCAGAGCGGCGATCCGCCGACATTTGCGGTGAGGAGAGCGGTGTGCGTCCCGGCGCTGCGCTCGATCAGGCTTTCGTCGCGGCCGAGCCCGAGGGGATTGCCCGGTAACTGCAGGATGATCCGGTCGTAGCTGCCGAGCCTAAGACCTGCGGCGGCATCGAGCTGTTGCTTCGGCATCTCCGGTGAGAACTGAATCGCTTTTTCCGCCAGGACATTGCTCGATGCGGTGACGATGGCGGCGCGGGCCGCGATCCGGCCCGCCGGCGTTTCGACCGCGACATCCCGCCCGCCCCAGAAGATGCGCGTCGCCGGCGTGCCGAGCGCCGTCGGAATATCGCTGCCGAGCTGCACGAGCAGCTGGCCAAGCCCCTGGCGGCTGCCGATGGCGGATGATCGCTCCTGCAGCCGTGCCCGATCAATGGCGGAGAGCGCGCCGAGATCGGCACCGGTGGCGCTGGCGCCGAGCACGAAGGCGACCGTAGATTCCCAGTCGCCAAGGTCTTTCGGCAGTGCTGCGGCGCAGGAGACATCGGTGCGGCCGCGGGCAGCCTCTGCAATCGCGCGGTGCGCGCGCACCAGCGTCACCAGGAAATCCTCGGCCTCCCCCGCGCGCGCATTGCGGCGGCCGATGCGCAGCTTCTGACCCGAAGGCACCGCCTGGAAATCGGCCCCCACGCTGCGCGCGACCTTCACGACCGCGTTGCTGTCAGGATTGTAGAGCCGGGACGCACCGCGATCGACGGCGGTGCCGAAGGTGGTCGGATCGCTCTCGCAGCGTCCGCCGACGCGCCCCGCCGCCTCGACCAGAAGCACGCTGCGCTGGGCCGCCATGATGCGCCGGGCGGCGGCAATACCGGCGGCACCCGCGCCGATCACCACGACATCCACCTCGCGCGGCAGCGGCGCGGCGGCGGCACGCAGCAACGGCCCCGCTGCAAACGCGAATGACGTCGCCAACAGACTTCGGCGCGAGATCATGAGGTCACGTTTTCTGGAGTTTCCGAAGTGTGGAGTTGCTGGATGTTGCACAAGACCGGGCGGCAGCCGATAAGTTGCCGCATCTGTGCCGACACGGCAACCGTTGCGGTCGGCCATTGGCCGCCATGCCGCATATGAACCAATTTGCAATAGCTTGGGCCGATGATCTGGCGACGAAGCGGGCAGAATAAACCGCGCGGAGATACGTTCATGGGCCTCATGCTGGATGCCGTCGGCAAGCTGATCGCCCGCTACCTCCAGAAGGAGGTCCCGGGTTACGAGCCCTTTACACCGAGCGATCCGGACCGGCTGCGCGATATCCTGATCCCCGGCGATGTGCTGCTGGTGGAAGGCAACAATCACATTTCCGGCATCATCAAGTACCTCACCCAATCGACCTGGTCGCATTCCGCGCTCTATGTCGGCCCGATCGATGGCGCCAGCGAGCCGGACGGCGAGGCGCATGTCCTGGTCGAGGCCAACATCGGTGAAGGCGTCACCACCGCGCCGCTCTCCAAGTATTTCGCCTATCACACACGGATCTGCCGACCGGTGGGACTCTCCTATGAGGATCGCAGCACGGTCTGCCGCTATGCGATCAACCGCATCGGCTTCGGCTACGACACCAAGAACATCGTCGACCTTGCGCGCTATCTGATCCCGCTTCCGGTTCCACAGCGCTTCCGGCGCCGCATGATCGCCCTGGGCTCGGGCGATCCGACCAAGATCATCTGCTCGGCGCTGATCGCCCAGGCCTTCGGCGCGGTGCGCTATCCGATCCTGCCGAAGATCACCCGGACCCGCAGCCGTCAGGCCCGCCGGGAAATCCTGCATATCAGGGATTCATCTCTCTATATGCCGCGCGACTTCGACATCTCCCCCTACTTCGAGATCATCAAGCCAACAATTGAACTGGGATTCGATTATACTGCGCTGCATTGGGCGGACCGGCAGAAACCGCTGCCCAACGCGGCGGAAAGCAAGCCCGCGCCGACGCGCGCGGCCGGAACGGGATCGTCGGATACGCCGCTCGCCGCCGATATGATGACCGGCCTTGGGACCGAGCCGGCCTGCTAAAAGGGCAGACTATAACCATTCCTGTGCGAAATTGTCGCAGATTGCCCGTCTTTCAATCAACCACTGTTTGAAAAATGGGCGCGCTCCCTGTAAACGAAGCGCCCAGTGTCGGATCGCGTGAAGCCTTTAGCGCCCTCGTGCCAACGAGGCAGGCGTGTCTTTCGGCCTGCTTCTACCTGCAAGAGAATGGGGGTGCCTGATGCTCGACGAAAAGCTCGAACCGATCTTCAACCAAGTTCTGCAGCGCAACCCCGGCGAAACCGAGTTCCATCAGGCCGTGCGCGAGGTCCTGGGCAGCCTTGGCGCGGTGATCGCCAAGCATCCCGCCTATGCCGATAGCGCCCTGATCGAGCGCATCTGCGAGCCAGAGCGCCAGATCATCTTCCGCGTGCCGTGGATCGACGACAGCGGCCAGGTGCGCATCAATCGCGGCTTCCGCGTGCAGTTCAATTCCGCGCTGGGCCCCTACAAGGGCGGCCTCCGGTTCCATCCCAGCGTGTTCCTCGGCACGATCAAATTCCTCGGCTTCGAGCAGACCTTCAAGAACGCGCTGACCGGCATGCCGATCGGCGGCGGCAAGGGCGGATCGGACTTCGATCCCAAAGGCCGCTCCGACCGCGAGATCATGCGCTTTTGCCAGTCCTTTATCCTCGAGCTGCATCGCCACCTCGGCGAATACACCGACGTGCCGGCCGGCGACATCGGCGTCGGCCAGCGCGAGATCGGCTACATGTTCGGCCAGTACAAGCGCATCACCAACCGCTACGAGTCGGGCGTGCTGACCGGCAAGGGCCTGACCTGGGGCGGCTCGCGGGTGCGCACCGAGGCCACCGGCTATGGCGCCTCCTATTTCGTCGAGCGCATGCTCAGCACCCGCAAGCAGGGCTTCGAAGGCAAGAAGGTGCTGGTGTCCGGCGCCGGCAACGTGGCCATCTACACCATGGAGAAGGTGGCGGAATTCGGCGGCAAGGTGATCGCCTGCTCCGACTCCAACGGCTATGTGGTGGATGAGAACGGCATCGATCTCGAGCTGCTCAAGGAGATCAAGGAGAAGCGTCGCGGCCGGGTCGCCGATTACGCCGCGGCCCGCGGCCCCGATGCCAAGTACATTGCCGGCGGCCGCATCTGGGATGTGCCGGCCGACATCGCGATGCCCTCGGCCACGCAGAACGAGCTCACCGGCAGCGATGCCGCGACGCTGATCAAGAACGGCGTGATCGCGGTGGGCGAAGGCGCCAACATGCCGAGCACGCCGGAAGCCGTGCACAAGTTCCTTGAAGCCAAGGTCCTGTTCGGCCCGGGGAAGGCCGCCAATGCCGGCGGCGTTGCCACCAGCGCGCTGGAGATGCAGCAGAACGCCTCCCGCGATTCCTGGACCTTCGAGGCCACCGAGGAGCGGCTGGCGACGATCATGCACAACATCCACGACACCTGCGCGCAGACCGCCGAGGAATACGGCGCGCCCGGCAACTATGTGCTCGGTGCCAACGTCGCGGGGTTCATCCGCGTCGCCGAGGCGATGCAGGCGCTCGGCGTGATCTGACATCGGCGTTCGACCCCTCTCCCGGCCGCGATGCCTCGCCCTCCTTCAGGGCCGCCTCGCGTCCGCCTCCCAGGGCGAGGTCGCGGGACCCGCTCTTGTCGAACTCTGCGCGGGTAGCTACCTCTGCACTCAGCCACGCAGGGGGATCCCGCCATGCTCGACGCGACCATCAAGGCGCTGACGCAAATCCTGTCGCCGCCGATGCGCGCCATCCTGTGGCGCTCGATCGGCCTTGCGCTGATCCTGATCGTCGCATTGGCCGTCACCTTGCAGCGGCTGCTGAGCTGGCTCGCAACCACCGGCATCAACTGGGCCGAGGCCACGCTCGGCCCGGACTATCACACGCCGCTCAATGCGCTGTCCTGGCTGGTGTCGATCGCCGCCGGCTTCAGCATCGTGTTTGGCGCCATCTTCCTGATGCCCGCGATCACATCGCTGGTCGCCAGCGTGTTCGTCGATGACGTCGCCGAGATCGTCGAGCGCGAGCACTATCCGGCGGAGCGCGTCGGCACCGCGCTGCCCTACGGGCTCGCGATCACAGAAGGCCTGAAATTCGCGGCGCTGACCATTCTCGTCTATCTGATCGCGCTGCCCTTCGCGCTGTTCGCGGGCCTCGGCTTCATCGCCTTCTTCATCGCGACGGCCTGGCTGCTGGGGCGGCAGTACTTCGAGTTCGCGGCATTGCGCTTCCGGCCCGTCGCAGAAGCCAAGGCGATGCGCGGCGCGCATGCGGGAACGGTTTTCACGGCGGGCCTGATCATCGCCGCCTTCGTGTCGATTCCAATCATCAACTTCGCAACGCCGGTGTTCGCCATGGCGCTGATGGTCCATCTGCACAAGCAGCTTTCCGGTCCGCGGCCCGAGCTGATCGAGCCGGTGCCGCCGCCGAGCCGCCTGCCGGCGAGCTGATCATACCGTCTTTTCCGGCCAGCGGCACAGATCGTTGATGATGCAGACCTCGCAGCGCGGCTTGCGCGCGAGGCAGGTGTAGCGACCGTGCAGGATCAGCCAGTGATGGGCGTGGACCATGAATTCGGGCGGGACCATCCGCTCGAGATTGAGCTCCACCTCCAGCGGCGTCTTGCCGGGCGCGAGGCCGGTGCGATTGCCGACACGGAAGACATGGGTGTCGACCGCCATGGTCGGCTGCCCGAAGGCCATGTTCAGCACCACATTCGCGGTCTTGCGGCCGGCGCCCGGCAGCGATTCGAGCTCGGCACGGGTGCGCGGCACCTCGCCGCCGAACTCGGTGATCAGCTTTTCCGACAGCGCGATGACGTTCTTCGCCTTGTTGCGATAGAGGCCGATGGTCTTGATCGCCTCGCGCAGCCGTTCCTCGCCGAGGGCAACCATCTTTTCGGGCGTATCCGCGATAGGGAACAGGGTGCGCGTTGCCTTGTTGACCCCGGCATCGGTGGCCTGGGCCGACAGCACGACCGCGACGAGCAGCGTGAAAGGGTTGAGGTGCTCAAGCTCTCCCTTGGGCTCCGGATTGGCCTCACGGAAGCGGCGGAAGGCTTCATAGACTTCGGCTTCGGTCCACGGCTTCGGGGAAACCGGCCTGCGCCGCGTGCCGGCCGCCTTTGTCGCCGCCCGTACGGAACTCTTCGCTTTCGGTCCGGGCGATCTTGCCTTGCCTTTCGCCGGGCGGCTGTTCCCGGTTCCGGCCGCGCGGCGACCTACGGATTTGGAGGACGGCGACGGTTGCCGGATGCTTTTGGCCATGAACAGGTATAATAACAGGCGATGATCGCAGGCAACGCCCTTGATCCCCTGAACGACCCGGAGCCGGAGTTGTTTTCGGCCCTGCTGGTGCCGCATCGGTCCCTGTCGCCGCGCGCATTCGTGATCCTGATGTCCGTCATCAGCATTCTCAGCTTCATCGCCGGCATGATCTTCCTGCTCAAGGGCGCATGGCCCGTGCTGGGCTTCTTCGTGCTGGATGCGGTGGCGGTCTACTGGGCCTTTCGCGTCAACTACCGCGATGCCCGGGCCAGCGAGCAAATCTCCATGACGCATTCCGAGCTCCGGGTGCGGCGGATCGACCCCCGCGGCCACATGGCGGAATGGACCTTCAATCCGCTCTGGGTCCGCCTCGACCAGAAAATCCATGATGAATATGGCGTCGAACGATTGTCGCTGGTGTCACGCGGCCGCAGCCTCACCATCGCCCAGTTCCTCGGCCCGGATGAGAAATCCAGTTTCGCCGGCGCTTTGACCAGCGCGCTGCAAACGGCCCGGCGCGGGCCGGTCTACAGCCATCCGGTGTGAGGCTTGTCGGGAAACGGGTGGAGAAGCCGGGCCCGGGACTCTACATCGAGGCCATGATGAATCTCGCCGCACAAGAGCACCGTCTCGCCAAACCGGGCCCCCAGGATGCCGCGCTGCGCGACTACGATTCCGTGCGCCGTGCCATCGCCTTCATCTCCGAGCGCTGGCGCAGCCAGCCCACCATCGAAGCCGTGGCCGATGCCGCCGGCGTGACGCCCGATGAGCTGCACCACCTGTTTCGGCGCTGGGCCGGACTGACGCCGAAAGCCTTCATGCAGGCGCTCACGCTCGATCATGCCAAGGGCTTGCTCCGCGACTCCGCCAGCGTGCTCGAGGCCGCGCTGGAGTCCGGCCTGTCCGGGCCGGGCCGGCTGCATGACCTTTTCGTCACGCATGAAGCCATGTCACCGGGCGAATGGAAGGCCGGCGGCGCCGGCATGACACTGCGCTACGGTTTCCATCCCTCGCCCTTCGGCACGGCAGTCATCATTGCAACCGAGCGCGGGCTGGCGGGCCTCGCCTTCGCCGATCCGGGCGACGAAGCCGGTGCGCTGGCCGACCTGCTGCGCCGCTGGCCGAACGCGACCTGCGTCGAGGACCATGACGGCACCGCGGCGCTGGCGCGGCGCATCTTCGATCCAAGGCTCTGGCGGCCCGACCAGCCGCTGCGCGTGGTGCTGATCGGAACGGATTTCGAGGTGCGGGTGTGGGAGTCGCTGCTGCGGATTCCGATGGGCCGCGCCGCCACCTATTCCGATATCGCGGCGACAGTGCAGCGGCCCCAGGCTGCTCGCGCGGTCGGGGCCGCGGTCGGGCGAAATCCGATCTCCTTCGTGGTGCCGTGCCACCGCGTGCTCGGCAAAGGCGGCGCGCTGACCGGCTATCACTGGGGCATCACCCGGAAGCAGGCCATGCTCGGCTGGGAGGCAGGCCAGGTCAACGCCGCCTGAAACGATGGCTCAAGCAGCGAGATCGAGCACCGAGGCGACCGTCGCGTCTGCATTGAGGCGATAGATCACCGGCACGCCGGTGGCGAGTTCGCGTTTGAGGATGTTCTCCGGCGTCAGCTTCTCCAACACCATGATCAGCGCGCGCAACGAATTGCCGTGCGCCACCACGAGGGTCCGTTCGCCGCGCAGCACACAGGGCAGGATTTCCTGCACGAAGTAGGGCAGCGCGCGGGCGAGCGTATCTCTCAGGCTCTCGCCGCCCGGTGGCGGGACATCGTAGGAGCGGCGCCAGATATGCACCTGCTCCTCGCCCCACTTCTGGCGCGCATCGTCCTTGTTCAATCCGGACAGGTCACCATAGTCGCGCTCGTTCAGCGCGAGGTTCTTATGGATCGGCAAGCCTGTCTGCCCCATCTCGCCGAGAATGATGTCCAGCGTGCGCTGCGCCCGCGTCAGCGCCGAGGTGAAGGCGACATCGAAGGTCAAGCCCTGCGCCTTCAGCCGCGCGCCGGCCTCCTTGGCCTCCGTCTCGCCCTGCGCGGTCAGACCGGGATCTTTCCAGCCGGTGAACAGATTCTTCAGATTCCACTCACTCTGGCCGTGACGCACCAGGACGAGAAGTCGGTCGCTCATTCTTCGCTTTCCATTCTTCGTTGCAATCATCGCTGTCCGCCGTGCGGCAGACGAGCGCGTCAGAGCTCGGCAAGACCGAGCACGTCCGCCATCGAGTAAAGTCCCGGCGGCTTGTCCTTTGCCCACAGTGCGGCTTTCAGCGCGCCATGCGCGAAGATCATCCGGTCCTCCGCCCTGTGGGTCAGCTCGATGCGCTCATAGGGACCCGCGAAGATCACGGTGTGATCGCCGGTCACCGTCCCGCCCCGCAGCGACGCGAAGCCGATGTCACCGCTGCGCCGGGCTCCCGTGAAGCCGTCACGTCCGCGCGCGGAATGCGATTCCAGGTCGACATTGCGGCCGGCGGCCGCCGCCTCGCCAAGCATCAGCGCAGTGCCCGAGGGAGCATCGACCTTGGCCTTGTGGTGCATTTCGACGATCTCGATATCAAAGCTCGGATCGAGCGACTGCGCCACCCGCTTGACCAGCGCGGCCAGCAGGTTGACGCCGAGGCTCATATTGCCGGCCTGCACCACGACCGCCCGCGAGGTCACGCTTTTGATCACGGCATTATCGGACCCCGACAGTCCGGTGGTGCCGATCACATGCACGAGGCCGCGTTCGGCGGCGATCGCGACATTGGCGATGGTCGCCCGCGGCACCGTGAAATCGAGGATTCCGTCAGCCTCGGCCGACAGCGACCACAGATCGGACGACACCTTGACGCCGTTCGGGGAAAGGCCGGCGAGCGTGCCAGCATCCTTCCCCACCCATTCCGACCCCGGCATTTCGAGGGCTCCGCTGACCACAGCTCCCGGCGTATCGGAAATGGCGCGGATCAGCGCGCGGCCCATCCGGCCGCCGGCTCCGGCAACGATCAAACGCATGTCCGCCATGGCTCACCTCTCAACGCCGTCTTAACCGGACCTGGTCCGGCCGGCAACTGATCCGCCATGGCGGGCTGATCGGCGCGGCAGCGCGCGGCCTTCGCCGCATCCCTCGGCGCGCCCTGCGTCCGCTTACGGCTGCGGTCCGTCATAGCCTTCGATCACAACGATATCGCCTTCGCTGTGCGGGCTGCGCATCGCCACCAGACGGGTATATTCCGGCGAGTTGTAGCAGGCGAGCGCGGTCTCGTAGTCCTTGAACTCGATGACCACGTTGCGCGAGCGCGAGGCGCCTTCCTTGCATTCGAACTTGCCGCCGCGCACCAGAAATTTGCCGCCATACTTCTTGAAGACCGCACCGTTCTCCGCGACGTATTGCTTGTAGCCGTCCAGATTGTGGACGTCGACGCGCCCGATCCAATAGCCCTTCGCCATGTGCTCCTCCGATCAGATTGTGGCTTTCTGAATGTCCTCAACGATGGCGTCCGCCGCAGCGCGCGGATCAGCCGCCGCGATCACCGGGCGGCCCACCACCAGATAATTCGCGCCGGCGGCGATGGCCTGCGCCGGCGTCATGATGCGCTTCTGATCGCCGGCCGCACTGCCCGCGGGCCGGATGCCTGGCGT
>Ga0180222_1002289_pt1 | contig 15894 bp, 14 predicted proteins | sample eDN5th37CKraftOP_FD_151336 | JGI IMG/M metagenome (GOLD analysis project Ga0180222, IMG submission 151336) | Enriched Organic Plus compost microbial communities from Emeryville, California, USA - eDNA 5th pass 37_C Kraft OP (version 2) (version 2) ... | reverse complement strand
CCTGGGCGGCGATCTCCTGTTTGCGGCCGCCGGCCTGTTCTGGGCGACGTTCGGCACCTTGCTGCGGTTGTGGCGGGTGCCCGGCACGCGCGCGGCCGCCGTGGTCGGCACGCTGTCGGTCGTCGTCTTCGCCCCGCTCTATCTGCTCTTGTTCGGCTATGGCGGCATCGCGCATATGAGCCTGGCCGAGAACCTGTTGCAGATCGTGGTGCAGGGCCTGTTTGCCGGCGCGCTGCCGATCTATCTGTTTGCCCGCGCGGTCGTCCTGCTCGGCGCGGGACGCGCGGCCACCTTTCCCGCGCTGGTGCCGGGCTTCTCGCTGATCGTCGGCTATCTCGCGCTCGGCGCGGTGCCGACCATTCCGCAGCTGATCGGCCTGGTGCTCGTGGTGATCGGATTCAGGTTTGTGGTGAGGTGAGTTTATCCCTCGCCTGAAAGGGGAGGGTCCGGCGCGTCAGCGCCCGGGGTGGGGTTTCCTCTCAATTGCGAAGGCCCCCACCCGGCTCGCGCTTCGCGCTCGCCACCCTCCCCCGTAAGCGGGGAAGTGATAAGAAAACTCACTCCGGCCCGGCATATTTCCCCGCCGTCTGCGGGAACATGTTTTTCACGATCTTGAATTTCGAGATGTCGACGGTGGCATCCATGTGCAGGAAGATCACCGCGTCACGCAGCACTTTCTCGATGCCGAAATCGAGCATGATGCCGTTGCCGCCGTGCAGTTCGACCGCATGCTGCGCGACCTTCATGATCTCTTCGGACGCGAACATCTTCGCCATGTTGACCAGCGTCTCGGCCTCCGGCGCATTGTCGTCCACCGCCTGCGCGGCGCGATCGAGCAGCGCGCGCACCGCCTCGATCTTGGTCGCCATGTCGGCCAGGCGCAGCGCCACCGCCTGATGCTTGATCAGGATCTTGCCGCCCTGCACGTAGTTCTGCACGTACTCGGCCGTCGCCTCGAAAGCGCGCACCCCGACGCCGAGATTCTTGGCTGCCTGGATGATTTTCCCCGGACGGAAATAGACGCCGGCCGAGCCCATGGCGTCGTCCTTCACCAGAAGATGGTCGTCGGGCACGAACATGTCCTCGAACACCATCTCGCCATTGTTCATGAAGCGACAGCCGAGCGTTTCGTTGCAGCGCGCGACCGAGAAGCCCTTGGTCTCGCGCGGCACCAGGAAGGATGACGTGCCCTGCAACATGCCGACTTTCGGATTGGTGTTGGCATAGACCACGTAAAGCGAGGCGTCGTAGCCGTTCGAGATGAACTGCTTGCGGCCGTTGATCACCCAGCCGCCGTCGACCTTGACCGCCTTGGTCTGCATGGCGGCTTCCGGCACATTGTAGGGCAGCCAGCGGTCGGAGGCGCCGCGCGGCTCGGTCAGGCAATGCGCCATCAGGAATTGCGGGTTCTTGACCAGTTCGGGGAACCACTTGGCCTGCAAGTGCTTGGGCGCGAACTGCCGCAGCAGCACCGATACTTTCCAGTTCTGCACCATCTTGTCGGCGAGCCCGGAATCGCCGCGCGCGATCTCCTCAGCGATGAGCGCGAAGGTCTTGACCTCGGTGCCCTTCTCCAATTCGACGCCGCCGTATTCCTCCGGCACGCCGAGCGTGCGGATCCCGATCTTTTCCGCCTCCTCGAGGATGTAGGCCGGCAGCCGGCCTTCCGGCACCATCGACCATTCTTTTTGCCAGTTCTGCTTGATGAACGGCAGCACAACGCCGTCGACGAAATCGCGGCAGCTTTGCCGCATCATGCGCTGTTCTTCGGATAGACCGCGGTCGTACATCTGCGTAGCCCCTCCCTGACTGCCTGGGTGATGTCCCGGCGTTTCCCCAAATTGATATTGAGCCGCTTTGCAGGCAATTTCCATCGGGGGTGCCCGGGCTTTTTCCTTCCCGGCATGAACGGGGAGCTTGACATGGCCGACGACCAACGCGCGGTGATGGACGGTGGCTGCACCTGCGGTGCGGTGCGCTATCGCCTCAAGGCCCGTCCGATCTTCGTGCATTGCTGCCATTGCACGTGGTGCCAGCGCGAGACCGGCTCGGCCTTCGCCGTCAATGCCGTTATCGAGGCCTCGCAGGTGGAATTATTGCAGGGATGGCCGATGCGAACGACGCTTCCCAGCGCGAGCGGCAAGGGCCAGGTGTTCTGGCGCTGCGCGAATTGCGGCGTAACCGTCTGGAGCAATTATGCCGGCGCCGGACCGAACATCCATTTCGTACGCGTGGGCACGCTCGACGATCCCGCGCAAGCGCCGCCGGATATTCACATCTACACGTCGACCAAACAGCCGTGGGTCGTCCTGCCCGACGGCGTTCCGGCGGTCGCGGAGTTCTACAAGCCGGCCGACCATTGGCCGGCCGAAAGCCTCGTGCGCTTCAAGGCGGCCAGAGCAGGCTGAGGCCGCGCGACCAAGCCGGACGATCCGGCTTACGCCGCTTTTCGGCTGGCCAGGAACTCGCCCATGCGCGCCAGCGCCTTCAGGATATTCTCGGTCGAATTGGCATAGGACAGCCGCACATAGCCCTCGCCGAGAATGCCGAAATCCGGCCCGCCGATGATGGCGACGCCGGCCTCTTCCAGAAGGGCCGAAGCGAGCGGCTTGGCCTGCCAGCCGGTGCGCTTGATATTGGGGAAGGCGTAGAAGGCGCCCTTCGGCGTCGCACAACTCACGCCGGGCAATTTGTTCAGGCCCTCGACCACGACCTTCCGGCGCCGGTCGAACTCGGCGATCATCTTGTGCACCTCGTCCTGCGGGCCGGTGAGCGCGGCAAGTCCGGCAAACTGCGCCGAAGCATTGACGCAGGAGTGCAGGTTGACCGCGAGCTTGCGCGCATAGTCGTAGAGCTTGCCGGGCCAGACCGCGTAGCCGAGCCGCCAGCCGGTCATGGCATAGGTTTTCGACCAGCCATTGAGCAGGATCAGCCGGTCGCGGATTTCCGGATAGGACAGCAGGCAGACATGGGTCTCGCCGTCATAGACCATGTGGTCGTAGATCTCGTCCGACATGATCGCGACGTCCGGCCATCGCGCGAGGCCCGCGACCAGCTTGTCGACCTCCGACTTGGGCGTGACGCCGCCGGTGGGATTGGCCGGCGAGTTGAGGATCATCAACCGTGTTTTCGGCGTGATGAGCGTCAGCGTCTCCTCGGCCGAAAAAGCGAAGCCGTTCTCCTCGCGGATCGGGATCGGCACCGGCGTCGCGCCGGTGAACTCGATCATCGACCGGTAGATCGGAAAACCCGGGTCGGGATACATGATCTCGGTGCCCGGTTCGCCGAACATCAGGATCGACATGAACATGGTCGGCTTGCCGCCGGGCATGATCATCACGCTGTCGGGCGAGACCTCGACCGAAAAGCGCTTGTGCAGGTCGGCCGCGACCGCTTCGCGCAAGGCCGGGATGCCGGTCGCCGGCGTGTAGCCGTGATGGCCGTCGCGCAGCGCCTTGATCGCGGCCTCGACGATGAAGTCGGGCGTACGGAAATCGGGCTGGCCGATCCCGAGATTGATGATGTCGCGGCCTTGGGCCGCCAGCGCATTGGCGCGGGCGAGCACCGCGAAGGCGTTCTCTTCCCCGATGCGGTCGAAGGCCGCGATCGTCTTCAGCATGGCATGTCTCCCGGAATTGTCCGTATCAGCCCTTCGATCTCATCGCAGCCGACGCGCGAGGCTGCCAATTTCGCACGCAATGCGCGAGGCGGTTGTAGAATCGCGCATGCCGGGCCGCAGTCAATTCGATGGTCGGCTGAATATTCATAGCATTACGCGCTTCGGTTGCATCGCCGACTGTTTCGCATGACGGAATATCTTGCATTTCGCGTGCAAATTTCGAAAGCTATCATGGAGATTTGCTGGGAGGACGGGACAAAGTCCAGCAATTTCCTGCGAAGAATTTGGCTACTACGCGATCGCATTGCGACGAACCTGTCGGGCAATGGCGATCCAGGCGGACGGAAGCGGCGCCATGATTCGGCAAGAGTTCGATCACGCGCACGTGGCATTTGCGTTCATCGAGCGCCTGGAGGCACTCGACAGCCCCGACGAAATCCTGAACCACATGGAAAAGACGCTCGGGCTGTTCGGCTTCGAGAATTTTATTCTCACCGGCCTGCCCAATCCGCACCAGCGCGCCGAGCAAATGGTGCTGGCGCGCAAGTGGCCGCGCGGCTGGTTCGAGATCTACATCAAGGAAAACTACGTCGCGTCCGATCCAGTGGTCCGGCAGTGCCGCAACAGCATCAATCCGTTCGAGTGGGGCGAAGCGCCCTACAACCGCGACACCGAACCGCGCGCCCTTGAAGTCATGAACCGGGCGGCCGACTTTCGCATGGCGAACGGATTCTGCATACCGATCCACGGCTTGACCGGCTACGAGGCGTGCGTGTCGCTCGGCGGCGTCAATCTCGATCTGTCCTCGCGCACCAAGCCGGCGATTCACCTGATGGGCATGTATGCATTCGAGCGCATCCGTCAGTTGATGGCGCCGGCCGACCAAAGCCGCCTCGCGGGACTGACCTCGCGCGAACGCGAGGTTCTCACCTGGACCGCGCTCGGCAAGACCTCGTCGGAAATCGCCGAGATCCTGGATCTGAGCAAGCGCACCGTGGACGAATATTCGATCCGGGCGGCGCGCAAGTTGCGCGCGCAAAACAAGACGCATGCGGTCGTCAAAGCACTGCAGCAGCGGCTGATCAGTCCGTAACGCGCGCTCGCCAATCGCGTGTCATTTACCGGCGATGCTAAACACCGTCGCCGTCATCCGATAGAATTCACCTTCATGACGGCATTCGATTGCGAATGCCGCAGCGGCGCTTGCAATTATTGCGTGCAATTTGGGCCCGCCCGGCACGGTCATTGTCAACGTTTACAATAGCCAATAGCCGCTACTTGGCGCGAACTCACACAGCTTTCGTAGAGTGGAGTTCGCGTCATGACGGCCATCCATGTGATTTCGTCGGCCAATCGTCACCTTTATGAGCCGATGCTCGACAGTTACTTCCGCATCAGACACGAAGTATTCGCCAAGGAACGTGGCTGGAAGGCGGTCGAACGAAGCGATCAACGTGACATCGACGCATTCGATCGTCCCGATACGATCCATCTGGTCGCGATCGACGGCGATCGTGTCGTCGGCGGCCAGCGTCTGGTGCCGACCACCTCTCCCCACATGCTGAGCGAGATCTTCCCCGATCTCGCCTCGGTGAGAGGCGTCCCGGTCGGCCCAACCATCTGGGAAGCCTCGCGCTACTTCGTCGTGCGCGAGCGGCGGTCGGGGCGCACCGACTGCACCATGCTCGCCGGCGTCCAGGAGTTCGGCCTGGACGAAGGCATCACCCACTATTCGGCGGTGATCGAAACCTGGTGGCTGCCGCGGTTGCACGAAGCGGGCTTCGTGGTGCGACCGCTCGGCCTACCGACCCTGATCGAGGATCAATGGGCCATCGCCGCCGAAGTCGAGGTGCGTGAATCGAGCCGCGACCGGGCCCGCGCGCTCGGCGGCATCACCGGCTCGGTCCTCGTCCGCCGCGGTCCGCAAATTTCGCTCATTCGGGAGGTCGCTCATGCCACGTAACCTTAAGCGAAACGACGTCGTCGTGAACCTGACCGAAATCTATCGCAACGACAACGTGTGGGAGGCGATAAAGACATTGGTCAACGGGGGAACCGACTCCAGCCGATTGCTGGAACTGTACTACTGGAGCCAGGAGCCGGGCATTGTGGAACTGGTGCGCGCCTATCTGGAAATGAACGAACGCGCGCGTTTGACCGTCGGCAATTTCATGCTCTCGGCACGCCCGCAATCGATCGTCGCCGCGCTCGATGCACAGGGTCGGCTGGTGCTGTCGCGGTCCAATTCGGACAACGGCCGGGCAGACCAGCAGCGCTCCGCTTCGGGCGCCTGAGACGGGCCGGCCGAGGCCCGCAGGATCGGGACGTCAACCTTGCCCCGCGCGCGGCCCGTGCGCGGGCGCTCTCAGGATCACGCCGGCCGCCATGACCGCCCGTCATGGCTGCATCACCGAATAGCATTGTCCTCGCGCGCGCAGTCGTGGCACGTTCGCGCCATGCGCCGCCTTTCCCCCGCCGCCCAAAACTGCCCGCCGCAGGCTCCGCGCGAGCGGACCGAGCCGTGAGCGCACCGGTTCATCCCGGGCACGGGCGACCGATCGGCGCGCCGGTGGACGACCGGCCGGCCAAGCGCCCCGGCCCGGTCACGCTGACCGGCGGCTATGGGCGCGTCGAGAAGCTCACAACCGTCCATGCCGCAAGCCTTTGGGACGCGATCAAGGGTCATGACGCGCTCTGGACCTATATGAGCCATGGCCCGTTCGCGGCCGCGGAGGCGTTCGTGGCCTGGGTCGATGAGCGCGCCGGGCTCGACGACCCATTCGGCTATGCGATCGTCGACAACGGCGGTCGCTGCCTCGGGACCGCGTCGCTCTTGAACATCCAAACGGCCATGCGGACGATCGAGATCGGCTTCGTCGTCTATTCGCCCGCCTTGCAGCGCACCCGGCTCGGCAGCGAGGCGCAATATTTGCTCGCGCGCTACGTCTTCGAAACGCTCGGCTTCCGCCGCTACGAATGGAAATGCAACGCGCTCAACGCGGCGTCGCGCCGGGCGGCGCTGCGCTACGGCTTCACCTTCGAAGGGATTTTCCGCCAGCACATGATCGTGAAAGGCCGCAACCGCGACACCGCCTGGCTCTCGATGCTCGACCGCGAATGGCCGGCGCGCAAAGCCAATTTCGAGCGCTGGCTCGCGCCGGACAATTTCGACGCCGAAGGCCGCCAGCGCGCAAGCCTGTCTGCGGTGAACGGCGCGGCCGAATAACGCAACATGATCCACGTCCCCCTTTTCGTCATCGCGGCGGGCGCCGACCGGCGCTCCGGAATGTCACGACCATGAGCATCGCCGTGCCGTCATCGTCCGCATTGATCAATGAGCGCCCGTTCGTGCTGTTCTGGCTGGCGCGGCTGGCCGCCACCATGGGCACCCAGATGCTGGCGCTCATGATCGGCTGGCAGGTCTACGAGCTCACCAACAGCGCTTTCGATCTCGGAATGATCGGCCTGATCCAGTTCCTGCCGGCGGTGGTGCTGACGCTCGCGATCGGGCACGCGGCCGACCGCTACGACCGCCGCACGATCGTGCGCGCCGCGCAGGCCGTCTATGCGCTGACGGCGCTCGCCGTCACCGGCGCGATGCTCATGGGCCGGCTCACCAGCGAGTTGCTGTTCGTGGCCGTGTTCCTGATCGGCTCGGCGCGCGCGTTCGAACTGCCGACCGGGCATTCGCTGGTGCCGTCGCTGGTGCCGTCGCGGCTGCTGCCGCGCGCGGTCGCGGCCTGGGCCTCCGCCAACCAGGTGGCGGTGATCTGCGGGCCGGCGCTAGGCGGGCTGCTCTATACGCTGAGCCCGCTCACGGTCGGCATCGTCTGCCTGGTGTTTTTCGCCGTGTCGATCGCGCTGGTGAGCCTGATCGAGGCCAAGGGGACGCCGAAGGGTTCGACGGCGACGCGCGAGCCGCCGACCTTCAAATCGGTGCTGGCCGGCTTCGACTTCATCCGCTCGCGCCGCCGCCTGCTCGGCGTCATCACGCTCGACCTGTTCGTGGTGCTGCTCGGGGGCGCCACCGCGCTGCTGCCCATCTTCGCGCGCGACATTCTCGCGAGCGGACCGATCGGGCTCGGGCTGCTGCGCTCGGCGCCGGCGGTGGGCGCGCTGATCACCACCATCGTGCTGTCGCACCATCCGATCGAACGGCACATCGGAACCTGGATGTTCGCCGCGGTGGCTGTTTTCGGGATGGCGACGGTCGTGTTCGGCCTGTCGACCTTCTTCCCGCTTTCGCTGCTGGCGCTGGCGGTGCTCGGCGCGTCCGACGCGGTCAGCGTCGTGGTACGCTTCTCGCTGGTGCAGATCGAAACACCCGACGACAAGCGCGGGCGCGTGAGCGCGATCAACTATCTGTTTGTCGGCTCGTCCAATACGCTGGGCGAATTCGAATCGGGCCTCGTCGCCGCCTGGCTCGGTGCGGTGCCGTCGGTGGTGATCGGCGGCCTGGGATCGCTCATGGTGGCGGCGACCTGGATGCTGTTGTTCCCCGATCTGCGCCGCGTCGACCGCTTCCAGCCGGCTCATAACAACGACGGGAGGGAATGAATGCACATCCTGATCACCGGCGCGGCCGGCATGATCGGCCGCAAGCTCGCGGCACGGCTCACCAAGGACGGCGGCCTGAACGGACAGCCGATCGACCGGCTCACCCTGATCGACGTGGTGGCGCCGGAGCGGCCGGACGGCTTTGCCGGCGCGGTCGAGCCGTCGGTCAGCGATCTCTCCGCGCCGGGCGTGGCCGCAGTGGCGGTGACCCGGCGGCCGGACGTGATCTTCCATCTCGCCGGCGTGGTTTCGGGCGAGGCGGAGACCGATTTCGAGAAGGGCTATCGCGTCAATCTCGACGGTACGCACGCGCTGATCGAGGCGATCCGCCTTGCCGGCGACGGCTACAGGCCGAAATTCATCTTCTCCTCGTCGATCGCGGTGTTCGGCGCCCCGTTTCCCGACAGCATCCCCGACGACTTCCATCAGACCCCGCTCACCTCCTACGGCACCCAGAAGACGATCTCGGAACTGCTGCTGGCCGACTACACAAGGCGCGGCTTCCTCGATGGCGTCGGCATCCGCCTGCCCTCGATCGTGGTGCGGCCGGGCAAGCCGAACAAGGCGGCCTCCGGCTTCTTCTCCGGCATCATCCGCGAGCCGCTCAACGGGCAGGAGGCGATCCTCCCCGTTCCCGACAGCGTGCTGCACTGGCATGCGAGCCCGCGCTCGGCGGTCGGCTTCCTGATCCATGCCGCCGGCCTGTCGCGCGAAGCGCTCGGGCCGCGCATCAACCTCACCATGCCCGGCGTATGCTGCACGGTGGGCGAGCAGATCGAGGCGCTGCGGCGCGTCGCCGGCGATAAAGTGGTCGCGCGTATCCGCCGCGCGCCCGACGAACTGGTTGCCCGCATCGTCGCCGGCTGGCCGAGCCGCTTCGATCCCAAGCGCGCGCTGGCGCTCGGCTTCACGGTGGAGGCCAGCTTCGACGACATCATCCACGCGCATATCGAGGACGAGCTGGGCGGGAGGGTCGCGACTTGACCGGTACACCGCAGCCCCTCCCGGCCTCATGCTGAGGAGCGCTCCGCAGGAGCGCGTCTCGAAGCATGGGGCCGCCCCATCCTTCGAGACGCATCGCTGACGCGATGCTCCTCAGGATGAGGCGGATAGAAGCTGCGGCATACTGGGTCGCCCGCCGGCGCGGGCGGCCACAGGCTTGGGCCGGCTTGCCGCCCCCGGCCGCAATCCTTACATTCCGCCCCATGACCTATATCGACGCCACCGTCGCCCCCCTCCGTAAAACCGGCCAGATCAAGGTTCACGGCCCCGAAGCCTTCGAAGGCATGCGCAAGGCCGGCCAGCTCGTGGCCCGCTGCCTCGACATGCTGACCGACCACGTCGCCCCCGGCGTGCCGACCGACACGATCGACCGGCTGGTGTTCGAATACGCCATGGATCACGGCGCCCTGCCGGCGACGCTGATGTACCGGGGCTACAAGAAATCGACCTGCACCTCGCTCAACCACGTGGTCTGCCACGGCATCCCGAGCGACAAGCCGCTCCGCGACGGCGATATCATCAATATCGACGTGACCCTGATCCTGGACGGCTGGCACGGCGATTCCAGCCGCATGTACCCGGTCGGCAATATTCCGCGCCGGGCCGAGCGGCTGATCGAGGTGACGCACGAGGCCATGATGCGTGGCATCGCCACCATCCGCCCCGGCTCCACCACCGGCGACATCGGCGCCGCCATCCAGAACTATGTCGAAGCCCAGCACATGAGCGTGGTGCGCGATTTCTGCGGCCACGGCCTCGGCCGCCTGTTCCACGACGAGCCCAATATCGTGCACGTGGGCCGCTCCGGCGAAGGCATCGTGCTCAAGCCGGGCATGTTCTTCACGGTCGAGCCGATGATCAATCTCGGCCGCCCGCACGTGAAGGTGCTCTCCGACGGCTGGACCGCGGTCACGCGCGACCGCTCGCTCTCGGCCCAGTTCGAGCACACCGTGGGCGTCACCGCCACCGGCGTCGAGGTGTTCACCTTCTCGCCGGCTGGGCTCGACAAGCCGCCGTATATCAGGAAGTGATTGTTCGACCTGCCCCGAATGCGGTGCAGCACGATCGTCAGCGAGGTGATGCACCCCTGATCCGGGGCCACCGCAAATTCCGAATTCGTAACGGTCCCGGTTCTGCGTCGCACCGTTCCGCCATAGCGCGTCGAAGCCGCGCATATGGCTCCACGCTGCGACGCGCCCGGGACACGGGTCTCGTCGTCCGCCCACAACTGCACTACAATCGTCGCGTGCAGGGGGCGGATTGCGCGGGATGGCGGACGAGCAGGACAAGACCGAGGCGCCGGCGGGCCTTTCCGAACCCGCGCCGCATTATCACGGCCATCGCGAGCGGCTGCGCGCGCGTTTCCGCGAGGCCGGTTCCGACGCCGTCAGCGATTACGAACTGCTCGAACTGGTGCTGTTCCGCGCCATTCCGCAGCGCGACATCAAGCCGCTCGCCAAGGAATTGATCGCTAAATTCGGCTCCTTCGCCGAAGTGATCGCCGCACCGCCGGGACGGCTCGCCGAGATCAAGGGCGTGGGCGAGACCGTCGTCACCGAGCTCAAGATCGTGCAGGCGGCGGCGAGCCGCATCGCGCGCGGGCAGGTGAAAAAGCGGCCGGTCCTGTCGTCCTGGGGAAGCGTGCTCGACTATTGCCGCACCACCATGGCCTTCGCCGAAAAGGAACAGTTCCGCCTGCTGTTCCTCGACAAGCGCAACCAGCTCATCGCCGACGAATTGCAGCAGACCGGCACGGTCGATCACACCCCAGTCTATCCGCGCGAGGTGGTCAAGCGGGCGCTCGAGCTTTCCGCCACGGCGATCATCCTGGTGCACAATCACCCGTCCGGCGACCCGACCCCCTCGCGCGCCGACATCCAGATGACGCAGTCGATCATCGACGTCGCCAGGCCCCTCGGCATTGCCGTGCACGATCACATCATCGTCGGCAAGGAAGGCCACGCGAGCTTCAAGGGGTTACGGCTGATCTAGCGGCAGCGCCCGACGTAAACGGGTTGGCATGGCAAAGGCCGCAACCCACCTTCGTGTCCGCCGCAAGCGTGATCTTCGCCTCGCCGCCTTTGCACAACGATCCCCGCTCACAGTTCAGACCCGGCCGCGCGATTGCGGTGACGCCGAGCACGGTTCCCTCGCCCTTGCGTCCGTGACAGGCGGCGCAATCGGTGAGCCCGTGCGTCTCGACGTAATCGCCGTGCCGCGATACCCAGGCGGCGGAATTGCCGCCATTGCCGACCGGGTGCATGCCGTGCGGGCCGGAGAGCGTCGCCGTCATTGTCCCGCTGTGGCAGGTGTCGCATTCCATGATGCGACCGCTGTGGCCCTGCGTTTGCGTCGCGGTGACGTTATCGTTGCCGAGCGGGTTCGCCGTCGGCCATTCGGCGTGCGTGCTGCCGTGGCAGCCTTCGCAGAAGACACCGCCGTGGCGGTCGACGCTGAGCCGGTAAAGCTGCGGATTGCCCTTCGCCGGACCATCCCGCACCAGCTCTTCGGCGAAGCGCAGATTGGTGGGCACGATCGGCGTCGCCTTTGGATCGTTCTTCAAATAGGCCTGCAACAGGCGGATCGCGTCGGGCGCGGCGATGACGCCCGCCTTGCCGGCGAGGTTGCTGTTGGCGTCGCCGGTGTGACAGGAGCCGCAGGTCGGCTCGTTGGCCCAGGGCACGCGCGGAGTTTTCGGATTGGTGTAGAAATCGGCGGCGACAATGAAATTGCCGCCCGGCTTGTTGCGGGAAAAGTCGTTGCCGACCTGCGTCATCTGGCCATGGCAATCCTGGCAGACCGTGCCGGCCTTGACGGCCATGGTGCCGCGCAGGCATTGCGTGCGCTTGCCCGGATGGCATTGATAGCAGCTCGCCTCGAGCCGATCCTGCTCGAAGGCATTGATCGGCATCGTGTCCTGATCCTTCATGCGCCGCGGATCGTTGGGCGGCGGCATCAGCGGGAAGATCAGCGCGCCGTTGTCCTTGAGCCGGCCGTGGCCGTTGTGCATGACGCGCGACATGGTCGCGTGCGATCCCTGCGTCAGCCCGTGATCGTCCTGCGGGCCGAGATGCAAGAGATCGAGCGCAGGCGTATAGTGGCAACTCTGGCATGCGACCGGCGTATTGGCGATGCCGGTCACGGCGTTGAACCCATTGTAAAGCTTGGTGCCGTGCTTGAGGTCATGCACGCGCAGCATGTTGATGTCGGCCGCCCATTCCTCGCTCGCCCATTGCAGGACATGGCCCTTGCGCGGATCGCGTCCCGGCACTGCGGGCGTTGCGAGCCGGCCGGTCGCCAGGCCGTTGCCGGTCGGCGGCGGCAGATGGCAATTCTTGCAGTCGGCCTCGCCGGCGACCGGCGTGACCGCATCGACGCTGGCGACGATGTTTCCGGTCGACTTCAATTTTGCCTGGAAGCGCAGCAGCGGATACGGATTTTCACGGCCGAAATCGTCGAACGGCGCGAGCGGGATGCCCTCGGCGGAAAACCATTTCACGTTGCCGGCGACATAGCCAAAGGGAAAGTTCTTGAACAGCGGCCAGTCGGTTTCGAACACCTTGAATTCTTGCGCGCGGTTGGCCTTGTAGGGCGCCGTCACCACCGACTTCGGCGCCCCGGTCGACGGATCCGTCGTAAAGCGGGTGACGCTCGGCATGGTCTGCTGATTCAACACGACCTTGCCGTCGCCGAGGTAGAGGCGCTCGAGATCGGGCACCGGCAGGCCGACATCCGCGCCGCGCTTGGGCAGCGTCGGCGACAGAAAGGTCGAGAGCACGCCCGGCGGGTAAAAAGCCGAATAGGTGGATAGCGCGGTATCCCAGAAATTGGTCTTGAAGATGCTCTTGTCCGCCGCCACCACCGGCGGCCTCGAAAGCGCCGGGTCGTTCGGTTGCGCGCTCGCCGAATAAACGACGCTCACGCTGCGATTGTCGAGAATGAGCGGCTTGACCGCGCGCCGCAGCACCTGCGCATGCACGACGTTGAAGGGCGGCAATATCGTCGCGATGCGATCGTCGAGGTCGCCGCAATGCATGCCGAGATCGTTGGCGACGATCAGGCGGTAGGAGGAATTCTGCGTGAGCGGCGGTATCGGCGTGGCGGCGATCGAGCCGCCGAGCCGGCCCTGGCTGGTCGAGTTGATCGACACCGCCTTGGCCGCGGCCGACGGGATTGCCTCGCGCGGATCGCCCGCCTCCGCCGCAGATACCATCGTCGCCAGAACGACGATGCTGACGCCTCGGAGTACGGATGCCACCATGACAAGGCCCCCATTGGCCGGCTATGCCGCCGGTTGCAACCGAACGTCTTTATGTCCTTGCGGCATGCCAAAGACGCAGGACGCCGGGACACGGGACGCAAGGCGAAGCCCGCAGCATAGGCACGAGCGGCTGACAGGAAGCTGACAGGAATGCGGAATGTGGACGCGGCACGGTGGCGGCCGCGGACAAGCAGCCGCCGCCAAGCCTGGGATTTGCCGCACGCCGATCCTATCGCGATCGGCACACGAGGCCCGCGCGTCCGAGGCACAGCAAACGGATTCAAGGTCGTGATGGCATCGCCTTGCGCGCGGGCGGACTAGTTTTTCGTCACCACCGCTTCGAGATACTCGCCCGGAACGATCAGCGCGTTCTTGCCGCCGCGATTGAGCTCTTCGAGCAGGCCGAGAATATCGGCCTGCAAGGCGGCCTGTTTGACCGCATCGAGCGCCGCGAAGGCACGGTTGGTCGGCCCGTAATAGGTCTTGAAAATATCGAGCCAATGATGCGGCGACTTGTAGCGGAAATTGAAAACCTGCTTCGTCGCGGCGATCTGGCAATCCGGGAATAATGCGCGCAGGTGCGCTTCCGTACCCCATAAAGCGGGCGATTGGAGGCCGGCCGGCGGCGGCAGATGCTGGCCGATGACCTTGAACAGCCGCCCGATAAATCCGTCGGGCGTCCAATTCGCCAGACCGATGCGGCCGCCTCTGCGGACCACGCGGGCGAGCTCGCCGGCAGCCTTCGCTTGATCGGGCGTGAACATCACGCCGAAGGTCGACAATGCGACGTCGAAATGGCCTGCGACGAACGGCAGCGCCTCGGCGTCCGCCTGCTGAAACGTGACGGGCAGGCGTTCTGCGGCGGCGCGTTCCCGGCCGCGCTCGAGCAATGCGCCGACATAATCGGTCGAGGTGACGACGGCGAAACGGCGCGCAGCCGCCAGCGTGACGTTGCCATTGCCGGCGGCGACATCGAGCACGCGCTCGCCGGCATACAGATCGACGGTTTCGCACAGGCGCTCGCCGACGATTTGCAGCGTGGTACCGATCAGCGCGTAGTCGCCCGCGGCCCAGACCGCCTGCTGGCGCTGCTTGATCCCCGCGTAATCCGGTACGGATGCCGCGGCCGTCTTGGTCGTGACAAGCATGGTGTTTCCCTTTCCAAAGGTCGCCAATGGAGCGGGCGCTCGCGCGCGCTCGATTGGCCGCCGCCCTCGTCTCGCGCTATATACGGAGGGTCCGCGGCAGACCGAATGACCGTTCGACCGGATCATTTGACTGTTCGTCCAAATCTTGGAGCCGGCGGCACCGATGGATCCGTTCTCGGAAGTGCTTCGCTCGGTGCGCCTGACGGGAGGCGTCTTCCTCGACTCGCACTTCACGGCGCCGTGGAGCGTGCTGGCCAAGCTCGACGCCGAGGACTGCCGACTGTCTCCGCTGACGCCCGCGCAGATGATCGCATACCATTTCATCGTCGATGGGCGCCTTTTCGTCGCCGTGGAAGGCGAACCGGCGATCGAAGTTGGCGCCGGCGAGGTCGTGCTGTTGCCCCGCAACGACGCTCACACGCTCGCCAGCGCCCCGGGTCTTGCGCCGCTGAGCGCGCGCGACCTGGTGCGGCCCTCGCTCGACGGCGGCCTGCCAGGCATCATCCACGGCGGCGGCGGCGAACCGACACATGTGGTGTGCGGCTTCCTCGCCAGCGAGGCACTGCACAACCCACTGATCGCCACATTGCCCAGGCTGCTCAGACTCGACGTCCGGCAAGGCACGTCGCGCGACTGGATCGAGGCGTCGGTGCGTTACGCCGCCGGCGAACTGACGAACGGACGATTTGCGTCCGCGAGCGTGATGTCACGACTGTCCGAATCGCTCCTGGTCGAGGCGGTGCGCAGCTACGCCTCGACGCTCGGCGAGCGCGAGGCCGGGTGGCTAAAGGGGCTCGCCGATCCTCATGTCGGACGCGCGCTCGCGCTCATCCATCAGAGCGCCAGCACGTCGTGGTCGGCCGAGGCGCTGGCAAAGGAGGTCGCCCTTTCGCGCAGCGCATTCGTCGAGCGCTTCACGGCGCTGGTGGGCATGCCGCCGATCCGCTATCTCGCCATGTGGCGGCTGCAGACCGCGCGGCTGAACTTGCGCGAGACACGGATGACGATCGCTCAGCTCGCGCATTCGGTCGGCTATGAATCGGAGGAGGCGTTCAGCCGCGCCTTCAAGCGCGAGTTCGGGCTGTCGCCCGCAAAATGGCGCGACCAGCGGTCGCCGGACTGATGCCAGCGCCGCGCTCGGGCCGTGTCACGGGCGGGCGGGTTACTTCCGCACCAAGGTGATCTGATCGGTGCTTTCCGACAGCCGGCGCCAGGTGACATTGTCGACCGCCTCGAACCGCCATACGCCGCCGTGCAGCGGCACGAGGACCAGTTCGCCGCGATCCAGCCGCCATTGCGCGAAGCCG
>Ga0180222_1002288_pt1 | contig 15898 bp, 9 predicted proteins | sample eDN5th37CKraftOP_FD_151336 | JGI IMG/M metagenome (GOLD analysis project Ga0180222, IMG submission 151336) | Enriched Organic Plus compost microbial communities from Emeryville, California, USA - eDNA 5th pass 37_C Kraft OP (version 2) (version 2) ... | reverse complement strand
GATCGCGTCATGAGAATCGGCCGCCAACCGAGATCACCGCAATCTCCAATCCGGATGTCTACCAGCAGCTCCGAGCCGTCGAGAGCCCGATCATCCTGGCTCCGACCGCGGAGGACGCAGACCGCCTTGTTGAACACTGGCAACTACGCCCAGAAGGTGACCTGATCACAGCAGAGATCACCTTCCAGCTCTGCGCACCCGAGACACTCCTCATCGAGGAGTTCCCCGGGTTGCGGCTGATCCCAGCAATGGCGGATTACAGGGCGGTCCCCCTCATGCGATGCACCGAACTGACAAGAACCATCCGCGCCGCCGAAGGACAAACCTCTAAGCCCATCGACAAGGCCTTCGCCGACAACCGAATCTACTGGCGCGTCAGTGACGTCCTCGACCCCAACGGCGAAGACGACGCGCTTCTGTCGTTCGTATCGGACGAACTCGGCCTAGGTCTCACCGATCAGCAGATAACCGCGCTGCTGCAAAACCAGAAGGATGAGGCTCAGCGCCGACTGATCGAAAGGATTCGCGAGCAGCCTGACGATCAGAGTCGTCTACTCGAGTGTCTCGGCGCGGAAGGGCTCCGCCGATACGTGCCTGCTGCTCTGGTGAGCGCAGTCGAAGAGCAGGGACATACCGTCGACGATCGAATGCTCGCCGAGATGGCACTCGCCGTACACGGCGTCGACGTCCTGCGCGAGGCCAAGGACGACCTCGAGCTTCGCGGACTGGCCGCGCCGGTTCAATGGGCAGGCCAGCACCGCGCACAAGAGTTCGTGCGGGAACTCGGATTCGGGCGTGAGTTTGCCGGCTTTCCGGAGGACAGACTCGAGCAGGTCTACGAAATCGCCGGCCCGGTGGAGCTGAAACCCCTTCACGACTTCCAGGAAACCGTGCGAGACAGGTTACGAGACCTCCTGCGAACCACGCAGAAGTCCAAGCGCGCGATGTTGTCTCTACCAACAGGAGCAGGCAAGACCAGAGTTGCTGTGCAAAGCCTCGTCGAACACTTTCGCGACGACGAGATCGACGGCCCCGTTCTGTGGATTGCGCAGAGCGAGGAACTGTGTGAGCAGGCCGTACAAGCGTGGGCTGAGGTATGGCGCGCGATGGGACCGCCCAAGACATTGTGTATAAGTCGGCTTTGGGATGCCAACAGTGCCGAACCGTCACCTAGTCAGCCACATGTCGTCGTGGCGACGATCCAGAAGCTTGAACAGTCCGTCATTGGGAAAGAGCCTTACGAGTGGCTGTCACAGGCAGCCGTTGTCGTCGTCGACGAGGCCCACAGAGGTGCAACAACCCCAACCACCACCCGGCTTTTCCGGTGGTTGGGACTCGATCTACGTTCCGGCGACCGCTGTCCCCTTGTCGGCCTAACCGCAACCCCATTCATCGGCTCCAGCAAGGACCAGACCGAGATCCTTGTCCGGCGGTACGGCGGCAAGAGGCTTGATGCCGGGTTGTTCCCCTCCGACAACACAGAACAGTTGATCGCACTGCTTCAAGAGCGCCGAATTCTCGCGCGCGCGAAGCATACGCAGATCAGCGGTGTCGAGATAGTCCTTGACGATCGTCAACTCGACGCGTTGGAGAAGTTTCAGAAACTGCCCAAGTCTGTCGAAACGGAGCTGGGCCTGAACGCATCTCGGAACACCGAACTGATCAATTCGATCAAAGGGCAACCGGACGACTGGCAGATCCTGGTCTTCGCAACATCGGTGGAGAACGCGCAGACACTCGCCGCCCTGCTTCGACTCGAAGGCATATCGGCGGCGGCTATCACCGCTGAGACTCGACCGGGGGTTCGCCGACACTACATCCAGCAATTCAAGGAGCGGAAGATTCGGGTACTGACGAATTACGGCACTCTGACAACGGGATTCGACGCACCGGAAGTCCGTGCTGTCTATGTCGCGAGACCCACTTACAGCCCGAACCTTTATCTCCAGATGATCGGCCGCGGACTACGCGGGCCGGCCAACGGCGGCACCGAGGAATGCCTGATCGTCGATGTCGAGGACAACATACAGATGTACGGCGGGAAGCTCGCCTTCACAGATTTCGAGTTCCTTTGGGAATGAACGAGGAACTAAATCGTCGGGAGACTCTGACATTTGATCAACGAGCGGTTGTCGAGCGCCCACTAGAGTCCCGAACGATCGTCGTCGCGGGTCCGGGCACAGGCAAAACGCACACTCTTGTCGCTCGGATCGAGAACCTGATCGAGAGTGAATCGGAGATCGCCGCCCAGGAGGTGTTGTCTCTTAGTTTCTCGCGTGCTGCAGTCGCTGAGCTTCGCCGTCGAGTCGCAGCACTGTCGACGCGCGGATCCCGAGTACGCAGCGCTACATTCGACTCTTTCGCCACAAGACTGCTGGAAACCACCCGCGGCTCGGCACTCGCCGAACTCGACTACGACCAACGAATTATGAGCGCGACCGAGCTCATCCAGGGACGCGGGATCGGCGACTTCATGACGATCCGCCATATCCTGGTTGATGAGGCGCAGGATCTCACGGGTATTCGCGCTGACTTCGTATTGAAGCTTCTCGAGGTGGCAGACTGCGGCTTCACCATCTTCGTCGACCAAGCGCAGGCAATCTATGACTTCGCCTCGGGGGAGTTCGAGAATTCACCTTCGTTCGTCGAGCGAGTGGAGGCAGTCTATACGAGTGGAGTCGAAACCCGAACCCTCTCTTCGAACTTCCGGACGACTGATCCGCAGTTACTCACGATCGCCGGGTTGGGAGAGCTGATCCGAAATTCGGAAGCGAAACGCGAGGATGTTGCGGAAAAGTTCCGTAGGGAAATGCAGAAGCTTCCCGCCGCCGGTTCGGTCGACGGTGCTGCTCAGCTCCTGTGTGTGGCCAACGATACGGCCGTGCTGACGCGCCGGAACAACGAAGCGCTCGCGGTCTCAGCAGCGCTGTACAACGCAGGGGTGAAGCATCAGTTTCGTCGGCGGGCCGATGATCCCGTCGTCGGCTCCTGGCTGAGCCGCCTAAGCAGCCGAATAGCCTCAACCCGCCTGACACGGGCTGATTTGGAAGAGGATGAGTCGATCCTCCCGTGGCCGGCGCAGGTGACGTGGGGGGCTCTTTCACGAGTATCACCTCCTCGAAGAGGGGCAATAAATCTCGAAGCAGTCGCAGACCGGCTCGCCTTGAATATGCCTCCCGACGAACTCATCGATACGAACACCGGCGAAGTCGTTGTCTCGAGTATCCACCGATCGAAGGGGCTTGAGTTCACCACTGTCTTGTTGATCCCCTTCGAGATCCCCGAGGACGATTGGTTGCAGGAGGCACGGATCCTCTACGTAGGGTTGACCCGGGCCAAACAGAATCTGATGGCCCTGCAACCCGTCGATGATCGACGATGGAGCTTCCTCCAAGGGGCGAACCGATGGCGCCGCATCGGGTTCGCGGGCAAACGGACCTACACCACGGGAATCGAGGTCACCGGTTCTGATGCCTTCAGCTTCGACGCCACAGGCGTCCTCAGGCCGCAGCGCGACCCTGCCGAGTTGATCGACTACCTGCACACCGAAGTGCACGCCGGGGATACTGTGACTTTGATCCGCCGTGTCACCGACGCAGTGTACGACGTCCTACATGAGGGCAACTGGGTGGCGGTTACGACACCCGGTTTCGGCGAGCTCGTCAACAACCGGCTGGGTCTTAAGAATCCACCCGCTCGGATCGACGGTTGCCGGGTCGAGACCCTCTCCACGGTAGCTCTGTCCACGCAAGCCGCAGAGCTGCTAGGCGTCTCGACACGACTTGTGCCGAATTGTCGGATACAGGGTGTAGGAACATGGTGACGTTACTGAGATGCGAGGGTACAGATGACAAGCCTGGACGGGAAGTACGCGTTTCGCGAGGAGTTGTCGCGGTTACTCATCGAGGACCTCGTCGGTCCCGCTGGCGGCCCCGAGGAGGTCCTCGACGATGCCCCCATCACCCGATACGTCGCAGGAATTCTGTACCCAGCGGGCGGCGGCTGGAACACCGCAGGTATGGCAGACGATGCCGAGAATGTCGATGAAGCCGACGGATACGACGAAGTCGTAAACCCAGACCCTGCAGTGGCTATGGCGAATGTTCGCAACCCGGCCTCAATGGGCTTGAGTTTCTCTGTTCGGGCGGATTGCAGCAGGATCCGGGTATCCGTGGAAGCCGCTCGCTACACTCCTCTTCCAACTGAGGCCGGCGAAGAGAACCCCCGCTGGAAGCGAGTGCCGCTCTCTATCGAGCCCTTGATAATCGATGTATCGCAACCGCAGATCGGCATGAGGTTACCCGTCGGCGATGGACTCAGTCTCTTTGTCCGTGTTCGTCCGACCGACCACTCCGGCGCTAACCCGGTTACCTTAATACTGATCAACGAGCGCAAAGCCACAGGCATGGGAGAGCGTGACGCCGACGCCATCTTCCAGCCGAAACTCACCGTGTCAGCGGCGGACGGCGCTGAGGGCGTGTTCGTAGAACGGACACCGGCACCAGCAGCCGGCCTCGAGGACGAAGAGGTGCTGTCAAACGAACTGTTGTTCAGCCATGTTCCAAACCTCGCGGTGGGCCACGGATGTTCGGTGACCTGGCAGCGTAACTCCTCAGGGACTGCGGACGAGCTTGAAACAACATTCACACCGAGTTACGACCTCCCCCTAGCCGACTCAAACCCTGACATCGATATCCCTGCACTCGACATGCGGACACTGGCAGCCTCCAGACGAGAGGACGTCGTTAACGGGTTACGCCAACTGGTAGCTGGATATCGCGCGTGGATCTCGCAGATCGAGATCCACGCCCAATCGCTGCGGGGCACACGGGCCGACACTGCGACCCGTCACGTAACTGCCTGCCGAGATGCCGCACACCGCATTGATAAGGGTATTGACCTACTCGAGTCATCAGACGATGCATTCCTCGCATTTCAGCTGATGAACTCAGCGATGGTGGAACAACGTATACGCAGCGAACGGATTCTTGCCGGGCGAACCGAGTTGCAACCCGACCAGATCCCCGCACGGTGGCGCCCTTTCCAGTTGGCTTTCGTGTTGTTGTGCGTCAGGGGCATCGCTGACCAGACGGACCCAGACCGCGAAACCACCGATCTTCTCTGGTTTCCCACGGGCGGCGGTAAGACCGAGGCCTACCTCGGTCTTATCGCATTCACCATCTTCCTGCGCCGCATCACCGGCCGCGGCGCCGGAGTTACAACCTTGATGCGTTATACGTTGCGACTGCTCACGATTCAACAGTTTGAGCGAGCGACTCTCTTGATCTGCTGCTGCGAGCGCATCCGTCGGGATCGTAGTGATCTCGGTCGCGACGAAATCTCCATCGGACTGTACGTGGGCAGGAGCGCAACTCCACTCACACGCAGGGACGCGGATGCAGCACTCAAGAAACTCCGGAATAAGCCGACAGCCGTACCCAAAGAGGGAAACCCGGTTCAATTCCGCAGTTGCCCGTGGTGCGGCACAGCCCTTGATCCCACCAAGTACTGGATCGGCAATGCACCCGCCCGTCTCAACATCACCTGCGGGAATGAGGCGTGTGACTTCAGCAAGCATCTTCCCGCCTATCTGGTCGATGAAGATGTCTACGACTATCGTCCTTCCCTGATAATCGGCACTGTCGATAAGTTCGCCGGTCTTCCATGGCGCGCGAAGGCGAGCGCTCTGTTCAATCGTGACAAAGCAGGACAACCCGGCATTGACCTGATCATTCAGGACGAACTCCACCTGATCTCAGGCCCTCTGGGAACTCTCACCGGTCTGTACGAAACGGTCATAGACCACCTCGCCGGGCGCGACGGAGTACGGCCGAAGGTGATCGCATCAACAGCCACCATCCGACGCGCACAAGCACAGGGAGCATCGCTCTTCGACCGCCAGGTGAGACAGTTTCCTCCGCCAGGAATCGACTCTCGGGACTCGTATTTCGCGGTTGAAGCGGACCCCACCAGAAAGGGGAATCGTCGCTACATCGGTGTGATGTCCCCCGGCAAGAGTCAGACGACACTCCTTGTGCGTGTCTATGCCGCTCTCCTGCAGTACGCCAACGTGATTCCAGGAGAGCCCGCTGATCGAGATCCATACTGGACCCTGGTCGGTTACTTCAACAGCCTGAGGGTGCTCGCCGGCGCGAGAATGCAGGTGCAAGACGACGTCGAAGAGCGAATCGACCTTCTCGCGGACGATGAGGCCACGCGACGAATTCTCAATGACCCCATCGAACTGACCAGCCGCGCAAGCTCTGTCGACATCCCGGGCTACCTGAAACGGATGCGACTCGCCTATCCGGACCCGAATGCCTTGAGCGTCATTCTTGCAACGAACATGATCTCAGTGGGTGTGGACATCGACAGGCTCGGTTTGATGACAATGATGGGCCAGCCCCAGTCGACGTCGGAATACATTCAGTCAACAAGCCGGGTCGGCCGGCAACATCCCGGCCTGGTTGTAACGATCTACAACGCCGCGCGGTCACGCGACCGGTCTCATTACGAGAGCTTCCTCCCCTATCACTCGGCTCTCTACCGCGAAGTGGAATCGACAAGCGTGACACCGTTCAGCCCTCGCGCACGCGACCGCGGACTGCACGCCGTACTGGTTGCGTTGGTGCGACACACGGTACCGGGTCTCCATCAGAACAACGATGCGGCGAATATCGCTGCCCACAAGGCCGAGGTCGAACAACTCCGTGACCTGATTCTCGAACGCGTAAGGCACATCGACGTCGCTGAAGTCGAACCCACTCGCGCTGAGCTAAACCAGTTCATCTCGATGTGGCTGCGGCGTGCTTGCGAGGAGCAGAAACTGGTCTACGCCAACCGCGAACACCCGGAGCATGCACTTCTGATAGAGGCTGCGGAGGACACTGAGAATCTTCCGGACGTTATGCCGACGTTGTGGAGCCTTCGTGACGTCGACCGGACATCCAACCTGTACTTGACGAGGGCATAATGGCAAGAGCGCTTGGAGAAGTCCGCCGTAGCCAGCTGGTGACTACATATGGCGTCGGAGCGATCATCGCGATCGAAGACGAGTCCTTCATGATCCAGGGCCTTGATCAATGGGACGGCGCAAACCAGGAACTCTGGATACACGAGCCGAGACTTGAACGCCTTTGCGGCGTTAGACATTTTGTGCTCCCTGCCGCATCCGGCGACGAGAAGAACGATGACATTCCCGCGACGAGGTTCCCTCGTTGGTACTCCTGCTCGGCATGCGGAGAGCTCGATCATCACCGTCATCTGGCCGCTTCCCCAGACAGCAACGAATGCGCCGACTGCGGTGCTGCCCTGGTCCCATCGCGATTCGTCATGGTCTGCGAAGGGGGACATATCGATGACTTCCCGTACAAGGAATGGGTCCACGGTCGCGCTGGCGCGAAGAACGGAACGCACCGCCTTCGGGTCAGAACCCTCGGTTTGACGGCATCGCTCCGCGACATCGTTGTCAGTTGCTCGTGCGGGGAGAGTCGCTCCATGGAAGGGGCGTTCCGGCGCAGTGCCCTCAAAGACGTCACATGGTGTACCGCTAATCAGCCCTGGCTGGGGCGCCATGACCCCGATGGCTGTACCCGCGCCCCACGCGTCCTGCAACGTGGTGCCTCAAACGTCTGGTTCTCGATTGTCGAGTCGGCGATCTCCATCCCCCCGTGGTCTGAAGACGCGTTCAAGGCCCTGAACCGGTATTGGGAGGCAATCAAACATGTACCCGAGGACGCACTGCCGAGTGTTCTCAGCGGAATGCAACTCGATCAGCTAAGCGGCTACAGCTTGGAGGAACTGGTCGAAGCGGTACAGGAGCGCAGGAACGCCGAGCAGACTGACACCGACCTCGACCCCTCGATCATCAAGAAGCAGGAGTACCTGGCGCTCACCCGCGGAAGAGCACCGAGATCCGCCAAACAGGACTTCGTTTGTGTCCCCGCCGCAGGTATCAGTGCCCCCGTTGAGGAGATATTCAGTTCCGTCATGGTGGTCAAGCGCCTACGCGAGGTGCGTGTCCTGACGTCTTTCACACGTGTGCGTGAACCGGAACCTTCAGACCTCAAGGAACGACTCTCACCGCTTGCACGCGAGTCACTGCCGTGGCTGCCCGCGATTGAGGTGATGGGAGAGGGGATATTCCTGGAGATCGCGCCTACGCGGCTCGCTGCGTGGGAGACGCAGGAGAACGTCCAACTCAGGGCTGACGTGTTGAAAAGCAATGCGCGTAATCGCGAGCAGGGAAAGTCCTCGGTGTTGTCCGACCGGATAAGCCCACGACTACTATTGACCCACACGCTCGCTCATCTGCTCATCAATCAGTGGTCGCTCGACTGTGGCTACCCTGCTGCATCCCTTCGCGAGCGCTTGTACGTGACCGACGAATACGCCGGGCTTCTGATCTACACCGCTACCAGCGATTCCGCCGGCTCCCTCGGCGGCCTGATCAGTCAGGCCAATCCCGATCGACTCGAGCCGTCGTTGCGGAATGCGCTGGCCACAGCAACATGGTGTTCGTCGGATCCTCTGTGCATAGAATCCGATCCGGGCGGCACTGACGCGCTCAACCTTGCGGCGTGCCATTGCTGCACGCTGCTTCCAGAGACCAGCTGCGAGGAGATGAATCTCCTACTGGACCGCGCGACAGTCGTGGGCATCCCGGATCGATTCGAAGGGTTCTTGCAGAACTGGGCCGGTTAGCGCGTTCTTCTACGCTGCTTCACCGCGGCCAAGACCCGCTGGGCGCTCGGCCCGGGGCGAACTCCAGCACATCTTCGACACGGTTACGCAACCGCGCCACCCTGTCCCCGAGGGTAGTTCTGCATGGTACAGATTGCTCACGCTGCTCTACACGCCGCAACCACTCCGTGACTAACCGAGATGACGGTTGAGAAGCTCCGCCAGCCACCGGTAGTCAGATTCGGTTCCGGTGTCGCCAGGGTCAGTCTCGTCCCAAGCGAGTAGAGCTTGTTCCAGGAACCGCACCGGAACTCGAGCATCACTCTCGAGGGACTCGACGAGATGCCCAGCCGCGTCAGAGATCAGCATCGACAATCTACGGACAAGGCCACGGTCCGCATATGCGCGTTGGGCCGCAGTCTGAGCCGCCGCGTTGAGTCCGGCTGAAATCCGGAGCAGATCGGTCGTCGAGAGTCGGATGTCGGTAGCAGGTGGTACTGGGCGCTGGCCCGTGACCCTACCCCCATCCCCAAGGGCAGTGGAGAAACGCCTGCGCCGTGGGGGCATCTCCGTTCCGGCAATTGCCGGCGAGACCTTCGCATTCGGGAACTCGGTGAAATCGATTCCTTCCAGCAGATAGTCGGGGTCGGCGTTGAAGAAGAATGCCAATGCCTCAGACGTCCGCCGTCGGGGCGGTGGACCGGCGCCCTGCCTCAATCGGGCTATCGAATTGGCATGGACTGGAATGCCATCGGCTTGCAGTGCAGTGGCAACATCCTCCTCTGTGAGCTGCTCTCCGAGGTCAGAAATCGCCAACTCGAATAGGCGATTGAGCCGAGCAGCGTACTCCGTTGCGCCGGACCACGCGGCAACCCGATTCACGGGAGGATCCGTGTAGGTTCCCGGTAACACCTGGCTTTCTGCTTCATCCTCGTTGAACGGTGCAGGCTGCACATATTTGGATGATCTCGTCCATCCACGAAACGTCAGAGTGACCTGAGGAACGGCCACGTGATCCACCTGTGGCAAACGAGCCAGAAGCGCACAGACGAACGCTGACCGTTTCACGTTGAGATCGTCGAGAAGCTGCCTCTGCGTCAGGCTTCCGTTCTGTCGCAGGTAATCCCAAGCAGTGGTGATCATCCAGCCCGGAATCAGTTGCGGACCCGTCCCTCTGAGATCCGATCTTCTAGTCGCAACGCGTATACCCGATGCTTCGATCGAGACAATCCGATTCGGCTGCGCTGTGCCAAGCGTCCGAATGACATCGCCGACCATGACCGACTCTCGGATCAGCCGCAGAAGGTCGCCGTCGATGGGTGCACTGCGATCCACAACTAAAGGCTTTTCAGACTCGACACGCACGGCCTCGCGGTTGCTTCTTGCACGCGTGGTTGCAGCCTCTGCCGTCCCATCCAAGTCAGTCTGTTCAGAATGTGACCCCAGCCGCTTGAGAATCCTAGTGAGCCATCTTGGAATCGGAACACCTGCGCTTCTATAAGCCGCGACCATCTCAGCACTCCCCTCTGGGGTCTCCCAGGGCAGAGTGTCCGGTACGTCTGGCCCGTTCCATGCAGGGACAACGATGGCACCGTGCGCACGGGTGTGGAAATGATGTCCCGGCGGATAGCGTGTGCCATTGTTGATTTCGTTAGCCACCCTGCAAGCTTCCGCCTCTGACTCGTAGAATCCAACGATCACCCCCTCCGCGTACCGAGCAGCGGCCGATCCGTTGTAGTCGCGGACACGGACATCCACAGCAAAGCCACGTCCCGACTTGAAGCTCAATCCCCGCGAGTTGTACGGAACGGTGGGGTCGTTGTTCCTCGCTTTCGCATAGACTCGAACCACCAATCACCCCTTAGCAGTTCACAGTTTGATCGCCGCTCTGCGCTGCTCCTACGCCGCCTCGAGGGCTAGAGAGCCAAACGCCACCCACGACCGACCGCACCGCGTTTCAATATCGTCGGGGTCAGTTGCCGGACCATCCACATCCCCTTGTCAACAATCCTGCGCCGCAGGTTATCGCGCAGTCCGCCAGAGGGTCCAGTGATCCCACGAACTCAAAGGAGCACCAGCGACGGCTGATCAACCGGGGCCCGCCCCGCAAACCAGAGGACCAGCAATGTGTCAGCGAGCCACCGAGAGCTTGCAAGTAACGGGCACGCCACAGTGATGGATGTGACTTTGAGGCGATGTAACAATCAACGATACGGGCGCAGGACAGTGTCATCGGTCGCGGTGGCAGATGCATAAAGGACACCTTCAGCCAGATGCAACCGTGCCGTCAGTCCAAGTACAATCTCGTTTCAATCAGAGACTGGATGGGTGCGCGGATGCAGAAGCCTATGCCCGACATCGCCTGGCACTCAGAGACGACGGCCTCTGCGCCGCGCCTAGCGTTCGTGCACGACATCCTGCGGTACGCACAGGGCGCCAACCAAAGCGATGTCGACATCGACGGCTTCGTCAACTATCACTGGCTGACCAGCCCTGAACATCTGGGGCGAAACAAGGTCATGCTGGAGGCAGGCATCAATGCACCAGCAGAAGTGACAGGCCCCGACGGGCCCAGACGGCCGTTGATCGCGATTCGGTCGAGTCCGTGGAAGGCCGGTCATGAGACCAATCCGTGGCACGACGAGTTCGATCTCGACCATGGCCACGTCCGATATTTCGGTGATCACAAGCCGTCCACGGTCGGGTTGCCGGGCGCAACGCAGGGTAACCGCCTGTTACTCGACGCGGCCCGGTTACACGCGGGAACGACCCGAGAAGAGCGGCTTCTAGCGCCGCCGCTACTCATCTTCAGGGCGGTCACCGTGCACCGAGACGGGAAGGCAGTGGTGAAGGGCCACGTGGAGTTCTGCGGTGCCGCCCTGATCGAGCGGCTGGAGCATGTCGTCCAACGCGATCCGGAGACCGGACGCAGCTTTCCCAATCTCTCGGTCGACCTCGCTGTCATATCCGGCGGGGAAGCCGATGGCATCGATTTCCGCTGGGTGGACGACCGACGGAATCCCGAGCTCACAGCTGAGGAGGCCCTCCGTTACGCACCGCCGACCTGGGCACGCTGGGTCAAGCAGGGCCGTATCGCCATTCCCGGGATCCGCCGGCGCGTTCTCGCAAGCTCAGTCCGCTCGAGCAAAGAGCAGCAGCCCGAAGAGGGCTCTGCCGATGCAGACGTCCTGCAGACCTTGTACCAGTTCTACGACGGACGGAAGCATGCATTCGAACTGTTGGCAGCCCGTGTCGCCGCCGAGGTCTTCCGCGAGTCCGGAGCCCGCTATAAGGAGGGGTGGCTGTCCCGTTCGTCGGGTGACGGCGGGGTTGACTTCATCGGTCGTCTCGATGTCGGCCCGCTGAACGGGAGCACCCCGGTGGTCGTCCTCGGGCAGGCGAAGTGCATTCAGCCGACCTCGTCCATCTCTCCGGAGCAGGTTGCCCGCGTGGTGGCGCGCCTGCGACGGGGGTGGATCGGCGTGTACGTAACAACCGGTTCGTTCTCACGCCAGGCCCAGGTGGAGATCATCGACGACCAGTACCCGGTGGTCCTTATCTCCGGCGGAACCCTTGCCTCCACTGTTCGGCGGATGGTGCAGGCGAACTACGGTGGTGACATCGAGGCCCTGCTGACGTCAACTGTCGACGAGTACAAGGAAGCGGTGACGCACCGCCGCCCCGAGGAGGTCATCTCCATCTAGCGGCGAACAGCATCGGACCAGTGCTCGTGGTGCCGCGCTCTACGTCGAGCCTCGACGTTCATCGACGATCGACTTGACGCGCCGAGCCGCCTCAACCGGGTCCTCGTGCTCCCATATCCGGACACTCAGCCAGCCGGCCTCCGCGAGCCGCCGGTCGGTGTCCCTGTCGCGCAGTCTGTTGCCCTCCACCTTGTCCGCCCAGAACTGGGCGTTGGTCGCGGCAACGGCGTGATGTTCGGGACAGCCGTGCCAGAAGCATCCGTCCAGGAAAACGGCGACCTTGGCCCTGGTGAACACGAGGTCGGCCGTCCGTCGGACCTGCTTGAGCGGCCGAATGCCCACCCGGTAGCGCAGGCCCAGAGCGTGGACGGCGGACCGGAGAGCAAGTTCCGGTTTGGTGTCCCGGCCCTTGTTCGCCTGCATGCAGGTGCGGACCCCAGGTGAGGACGCCCACGACTCGGCCACAGATGCAGGATAGAAACGGCGCGCCGATGCCGTCTTGTCAGTGGCTGTGAATAGCATCGTCTCGTGACGAAACCCCTGACGATGATCGACCTCTTCGCAGGTTGCGGGGGTATGACTGCGGGCTTCAAAGCTCACGGCTTCGATCCCGTGCTAGCCGTCGAGTGGAATCTGCACGCCGCCGCGACCTACGCAGCCAACTTCGGCGAGAACCACACCTTCTGGGGCGACATCAGCGACGCCCTGAAAGGCGACATCCCCGAGGCCGACGTGGTCATCGGTGGCCCGCCCTGCCAGGGCTTTTCCAACCTCGGCAGCAAAGACGTCAACGACCCCCGCAACAAGCTGTGGAAACGCTACCTGGAGGTCGTGGAGCGCGCGAACCCCAAGGTCTTCGTCATCGAGAACGTCGACCGCTTCCGGCGGAGCCCGGAGTTCCAGCTCCTCCTGGACGAGGAAGACGGCGGGATGCTCAGCGGATACACGCTGACGCACGGTGTGCTTCTCGCGGCGGACTACGGCGTCGCCCAACGCCGGCCACGCACGATCGTCATCGGATCACGTATCGGTAAGATTGACCTACCCAAGCCGACCCACGCCAAGGTCCCGCACGGCGATCTCAAGCCGTGGGTCACCGTCCGTGAACGCATAGGAAAGCTACCGGCGCGCCCCTCGACCACCTCCCTGCCGGAAGCTCAGACCACCTTCTTCGGTCAGACGGTCCCCGGGACGTTCAAGTGGCTCGACCTGCACTTCGGCCGCAACCCCCGCGAACTGTCGCTCAGGAGGTACGACTGCATTCCCCCAGGAGGCGGCCGTTTCGACCTGCCAGATGAGTTGCTGCCGAACTGCTGGCGCAACAAGCCGTCCGGTACCACCGACGTCATGGGCCGCATGCGCTGGGACGCTCCGTCACTCACGATCCGGACAGAGTTCTTCAAGCCCGAGAAGGGCCAGTACCTACACCCGCAGTGGGATCCCCGCTACCCCTCCAAGCGGGTGAACCGCGTCATCACCCACCTGGAAGCCGCACAACTGCAGGACTTCCCGGAAACCTTCGCCTGGTGCGGTTCGAAGATCGAGATCGCAAAGCAGATCGGCAACGCAGTGCCGGTGGGATTGGCCTCCGCCGTAGCTAGACACGTAAGGGAAGCCCTTGTCTAATCAGGTTGCGGGACCCGTGCCACCTCGTATAAGAGCCGGTCATAGTCGCGCAGTCGATTCTGTGCCATGAGGCGATCAAACGTGCGCTTTGGTGGCCAATGCGAAGTTCTTCGCGTCTGAGCCAGATCCGCGATCGCCTCAGACAACTTCGGAAGATTTAGGTGATAGACAAAATCCACCGCACCCGATCCGTCGGCGAGGATCTTAAGCATGGAGGGCCTGGGTTCAATTGTGATAACACCGAAGTGAGGCATCATTCCCCGCCGCTGTGACACCAGCTTGTTGCCTTGTGAAACACAGTCCTGAGCACGATCTGTGCGCAGTGACCATTTAGAAGAGATCGCAATGGCAAGCTCATCGAGCTCGCCCTCGTGCGGAATCGCCACGGAGATATCGATCTTAAGAAGCGACTCTTCAGGCATTTGTTGGGCGAGCTCGTCCACCATTACAGCCTGTGCATATGTACTCGCATACAACCTCTCGAGATCTTTCTCGATGCGCTTACGTGAGGAGCCTAACTCCTCCGCCAGTATGCGTTTCGTAAGATCATTTAGCGCTGGCCGGACATCGCCAAAACTCTTGAGGAACCTCGGGAAGACATCGAGATGAGCGTACTGGCTGAATTCCCGCGCGGATCTGGAGCGACAGATGTGGAGGTCGGGGCGAAGGCTCCGCAAGTGCTGGACGATCAACTCCTCCATGTCATTTCCTGGGTTAGGAGGTGCTGGCTTGTACCTCGACACACCCAGTTTGCCGAATAGAGCTCGGCCAAGCTCAACAGAGAGCTCGTCATTACTATCCGAGTTATTCGGCTTATCAGTGACCCTTCCTGATCGATCAACTCGATAGCCACACAAATCTGGAGCGAATGATGCGGGCACGACAGTCAGATTGCCGGCGACTGGCTAACGTTTCAATCACCGACACGACAGCCCAACTCGCCGATCCAATCGGTTACGGCCTGAAAGTCTCAATCGTGATTGACTAGCAAACCTCCTGCTCAACCGGGACGTCAGCCAGACCACCGGATACGGCCGCAGCGCGCCGGGTAGCCCAGACTGCGCCCGTTCGAAGTCAGACTGGACGGCTTCAACGGACTGCATAGCCCGCGCTCGGTATGAGACTGAAAATCGTTGTTCAGTGTCGATATTTCGGGCTTTCCAACAGCGTTCGATGACACGGTGGCAACACGCGCCTCGGAGCATCATTGGGAGATCGCTTATCTTCATTTTGTCAAGCAACCCATAGGGAAAGAACCTAGGGCGCGATGGCGCGGTCATATTCCTTGCCCTGCCGAATTCTCCTCTGATCCGCCCCTCCGTGGTCAAGTCCAGGGACGTGGTGTACGACGTCGTCGTGTGATTCTTCGAGGTGATGGTTCAGGCGGTCAGTGCCGCGGGGGTGGCCTCCTGTTCGGTCGGGGTGTCGTTGACGGTGCGTGATTTGCTCAGGACGTCGAGTCCGAGGTAGCGCCGGGATTCGGCCCATTCGTCGTGTTGTTCGGCCAGGACGGCGCCGACGAGGCGGATGAGGGCGTCGCGGTCGGGGAAGATACCCACGACGTCGGTGCGCCGGCGGATTTCCTTGTTGAGCCGTTCCTGCGGGTTGTTGGACCAGATCTGGCGCCAGATCTGTTTGGGGAACGCGGTGAATGCGAGTAGGTCTGGCCGGGCTGCCTCCAAGTGATCAGCGACCTTGGGCAGTTTGTCGGCGAGCGCGTCGATGATCCGGTCATATTGTGCAGCAACGGATTCCGCGTCAGGTTGGTCGAACACCGAGTGCAGCAGCGTGCGTACCCACGGCCACGAGGCTTTCGGGGTGATGGCCATCAGGTTGGTCGTGTAGTGCGTTCTGCATCGCTGCCACGTCGCGCCGGGCAGGGTGGC
>Ga0180222_1002286_pt1 | contig 15927 bp, 17 predicted proteins | sample eDN5th37CKraftOP_FD_151336 | JGI IMG/M metagenome (GOLD analysis project Ga0180222, IMG submission 151336) | Enriched Organic Plus compost microbial communities from Emeryville, California, USA - eDNA 5th pass 37_C Kraft OP (version 2) (version 2) ... | reverse complement strand
GACGCACCGGCAAGCAAACCACACGCCAATCGCCGCGCCCAAACGCAAAATTGTGATGGTGGCCATGTGCCGCCGTGGCCCCCGGCATTGCGTTCCGGGGGGCGCCAAGGCACTTTTCCCGGCCAAAGCAGGGAGGCGGCTGTGGCGATTCTCTCATCGTCCGTGGACACGAACGGCGGCGAATTCCGCGCCAACGCGGCGCGCATGCGCGCGCTGGTGGAGGAGCTCAACGAGCGCTGCGCGGCCGCCGCGCAGGGCGGGCCGGCGCGGGCGCGCGAACGCCATGTCGCGCGCGGCAAGCTGTTGCCGCGCGAGCGGGTGATGAACCTGATCGACCCGGGCTCGCCCTTCCTGGAACTGTCGCCGCTCGCCGCGCACGGCATGTATGACGACGCCATCCACGGCGCCGGCCTGATCACCGGCATCGGCCGCATCGAGGGCCGCGAATGCATGGTGGTGTGCAACGACAGCACCATCAAGGGCGGCACCTATTACCCGATGACGGTGAAGAAGCACCTGCGCGCGCAGGAGATCGCGCGCGAGAACCGGCTGCCCTGCGTCTATCTGGTCGACTCCGGCGGCGCCAACCTGCCGCACCAGACCGAGGTGTTCCCCGACCGCGAGCATTTCGGCCGCATCTTCTACAATCAGGCGACCATGTCGAGCTTGCGCATTCCGCAGATCGCGGTGGTGATGGGCTCCTGCACCGCGGGCGGCGCCTATGTGCCGGCGATGTCGGACGAATGCGTGATCGTGAAGAACCAGGGCACCATCTTCCTCGGCGGTCCGCCGCTGGTGAAGGCGGCGACCGGCGAGGTGGTGAGCGCGGAGGACCTGGGCGGCGGCGACCTGCACGCGCGCAAGTCCGGCGTCGTGGACCATCTCGCGCAGGACGACCATCATGCCTTGAGCATCGCGCGCCGCATCGTCGCCAATCTCAACACGAGCAAGACGGTGGATATCGCGCTGCGCGTGCCGCGCGAGCCGGCCTTCGATACCGGCGAACTCGACGGCGTGGTGCCGGCCGACCTCAAGAAGCAATACGACATCCGCGAGGTGATCGCGCGGCTGGTCGACGGCTCGGAGTTCGACGAGTTCAAGGCCTTGTACGGCGCCACGCTGGTGACCGGTTTCGCGCATCTTCACGGCATGCCGGTCGGCATCCTCGGCAACAACGGCATCCTGTTTTCGGAAAGCGCGCTCAAGGCCGCGCATTTCATCGAACTGTGCTGCCAGCGCCGTATTCCGCTTTTGTTTTTGCAGAACATCGTCGGCTTCATGGTCGGCAAGGACTACGAGGCCGGCGGCATCGCCAAGGACGGCGCCAAGATGGTGACGGCGGTGGCTTGCGCGCAGGTGCCGAAAATTACCGTCATCGTGGGGGGCTCCTACGGCGCCGGCAATTACGGCATGTGCGGCCGCGCCTATGGTCCGCGTTTCCTGTTCACCTGGCCGAACGCACGCATTTCGGTGATGGGCGGCGAGCAGGCGGCCTCGGTGCTGGCGACGGTGAAGCGCGACAATATCGAGGCGGGCGGCGGCAAGTGGTCGGAAATCGAGGAGGAGGAATTCAAGGCGCCGATCCGCGAGCAGTACGAGAGCGAGGGCAATCCCTATTACGCCACCGCGCGGCTGTGGGACGACGGCATCATCGCGCCGAGCGAGACGCGGCGCGTGCTGGCTTTGGCTTTCAGCGCGGCCCTGAATGCGCCGGTGCCGGAGACAAGGTGGGGTGTGTTCAGGATGTGAATGGGGAGCATGATTATGCCAAAGAATGTCATGAGATTCGAAATTCTGGCGTACGGTGCAATCGGCATCGGTGTCATTATCTCGGCACTCGAGTATCAGCGGCTTTCAGCGGTTGCGAGCCCCGCGTTCGTCCTATCAACCCAGTTTTTTGTCTTTCTGCTGCTCGTCTGGCTGATCTGGCTCGCGGCGCGGCGGCACAAGAACTGGGCGCGCTGGGTCTTTCTGATTCTGTTTCTGGTCGGGCTACCCCTCTACATTCCTAATCTCGCAGATATGATGGAACACAATGCCATCGCGGGGGTGTTGAGTGCGGCCCAGATGCTGATCGAAGGCGTTGCGCTTTACTCAGTATTCTCAGGCGACGCGAAGGACTGGTTTCGCAAGCCGACGAGTGCGCAAACGGCTCAGCAAGCGTAGCCCGGATGAGCGCAGCGAAATCCGGGGTGCGATGAGAGGTATCCCGCATTGCGCTTCGGTTATGCCGGCTTCGGGCTGCAACGAGCCATCCTCACCGCCCGAACAGCCAGAGCAATGCGCTCAGCACGATACTCAGGACCAGCGACGTCACGATCGGGAAATAGAACGTCGTATTACCGCGCCGGATCACGACATCGCCAGGCAGATGCCCGAGGCCGAGTCGGGTGATCCACGGCCATAGCAGGCCGGCGATCAGCAGCACGAGCCCGAGGATGATGAGAAGGCGCGCCATGGAGAATCCTCGTCATCAAGAGGTAGGCACAAATGATGCGCCGCGCAATGGAGTGAAGCCTCTCCCGGCCTCATGCTGAGGAGGGCTGCGAAGCAGCGCGTCTCGAAGCATGGGGCCGCCCCATCCTTCGAGACGCCCGCCTTCGCCGACGCTGCGGCGGGCTCCTCAGGATGAGGGCGGGTCAAGGCCGTCGATCTGTGCTATGGCTTGTCGCATGACCTACACCTCCGCCCTCATCGTCGGCGCCGGCTCTGGCCTTTCGGCCTCGCTCGCGCGTCTATTCGCCAAGCAAGGTATGCGCGTGGCGCTCGCGGCGCGCTCCGTCGACGATCTTGCCGCGCTCGCAAAAGAGACAAGTGCGAAGACCTACGGCTGCGACGCCAGCCAGCGGCCGCAGGTCGACAGACTGTTCGCCGCGCTCGATGCCGACGGCGGGGCGCCCGATGTCGTCGTGTACAATGCCAGCTACCGCACGCGTGGGCCTTTGGCCGAGCTCGATCCGGCCGAGGTGGAGAGGTCGATTGCGATCTCGGCCTTCGGCGGCTTCCTGGTGGCGCAGGCGGCGGTCAAGCGCATGCTCCCGAGGGGGCGGGGCGCCATCCTGTTCACCGGCGCTTCGGCGAGCGTGAAGGGCTATGCGCAGTCGGCGGCTTTCGCGATGGGCAAGTTCGCGTTGCGCGGGCTGGCCCAGAGCATGGCGCGCGAGCTGCACCTCAAGGGCATTCACGTGGCGCATTTCGTGATCGACGGCGGCATCCGCAGCGCGCGCCGGCCGGAGCCGCCCGATCAGCCGGGTTCGCTGCTCGATCCCGACGCCATCGCCGAGAACTATTTGCACCTGTTGCGGCAGCCGCGCAGCGCCTGGACGCAGGAAATCGAGCTGCGGCCGTGGGTGGAGCGGTTTTGATGGGCCGGCGTGCCGGCCGGGCCGGCGGCTGACGATCGGCTCACGCAAGCGTGAGCGGCCGGTTCAGACTCCGTTTACGGGGCGCGCCTAGCCTTGCCGCGCGGGGACGAGGCTATGGTCAAGGTCGTCAACGGTTATCTCTGTTTCAGCTCCTGCGAGGAGGCCACGGCGCGCCAGGGCAAGGACCCGCATGCGCCGGCCGGCGCGTCTCCGTTCGACAAGAGCAAGGACAAAGACAAGGCCGGCGCTTTCGATCAGCAGCCGGCGACGCTGCTCGACGGCGCGCTGAAAGACGCCTTGAGCGCGAATACCATAAAGCCCGCCGATGCGGCCGCGCAATCGAGCGGCCCGCGGCCCGCTTCGGTCAATCTTCTGGTCTGAAGCGGCGTATCGGCGCGCGTGATGGCATCCTGAGCCGGCGCATGCTAGAGGCCGGCGCATGACCAGCCCTGACGATGTCAAACAACTCGCGCCCACCGGACCATTGCGCGTCGGCGTCGTGACCGCGCCGGCGGCCTCCGCCTTCTTCGCCATGACCGACGGCGCGGGCGAGGTGCGCGGCGTCACCGTCGATCTGTTGCGCGGCTTTGCGCGCGCGCTCGATCTGCCGCTCGAATGGCAGGTCTATGCCAATTCCGGCCAGGTGACCGAGGCCATCGCCGGCGGACGCTGCGATCTCGCCTTCATGCCGCACGATGCCGAGCGGGCGAAGAAGGTCGCCTTCGGCCCGGCCTATTATTTCATCGCCAGCACCTATCTGGTGCCGGCCGGTTCGCCGGTGCGCAGCATCGCGGAGATCGACCGGCCGGGCTGCCGCATCGTGGCGATCTGCAACACCACGACCGCGCGCAGCGCCGCGCGCACGGCGCCGCAGGCGACGGTGCGTGAAGTGCCGAGCGTGGAGGAGATGACCGAGCTGGCGCGCAAGGGCGAGGGCGATGCCTTCGCGCTCACGCACGACTCCTTCGCCGGGCTGCTGCCGAAGCTGCCGGGCGCGCGCGTGCTGCCCGGCCATTTCCAGCGCACCGGCGTTTGCGTCGCGGTGCCGCCGGGCCGGCCGGCGGCGCTCGACCTTGCCGGCATGCTGGTCGAGGAGGCCAAGCGGTCGGGCGCGGTGCGCCGCGCTTTCGCGGCGGCGGGCTTTCCCGACTTGGAAGTTGCGCCGCCGGCCTGACGCCTCAGGATGGCCGCGACGCCCAGGACCGCACGCCTACTGCGGCGAGATAGAGCAGGGCGGCGCCCGCCAGCGCCCAGCACATCGTGGGCACCCACTGCAGCGCCACCCGCAAAGCCGGATCGGCGTTGATCCCGGTGGCCACGGCCGCCATGCGCGCGAGCGTCGCCAGTGCGAGCGCCGAGAACAGAAGTCCCGACATGCGGGCTTCGCCACCGTTCGCGCCGATGGCGAAAGCCGCCGTGAACGCGCTCATCAGGATGGCGCCCCAGGCCGCGCCGGCGGCGAACTGCGCGACCACCATTGCCTCCAGCCCATTGGCCAAATGCGCGGCGAGGATGGCGAGCGCGCCAATCAATCCGGCGGCGCCCATCACGGCATAGCCGCCGAGCCGCTTGGTGATGACGCTTGCCGGAAACATCGCGACGTTGAAGCCGATCCAGAACACCGGCATCAGCCATTCCAGTTCGGCCGGCTTCGCGAAGCGCAGGAACAAAGACGCGCTCTCGAGCGCGAAATGGATCTGGTAGCCGAGCGCCAGCACGACCATCGCCAGCGCAAAAATGAGGGCCGGCGCGGTGAGCGTGCCAAAGGCGCGTGCCGGCGCTGGTTGAGCGACCGCTTGCGGCGTGCCCGCCAGCCGGCGTTCGGCCGAGATCATGCCAAGCGTGACGAGCACGAGAACAAGGCTCGCCAGCACGAAAGGGCCGCGCGCATCGAGATTGCGCAAAGTGACGGCGAGATAGGGCGCGAGCGCCCCGGCGATGCCGTAACCCAGCATGGCAAGGCTCGACAGATAGGGAAGCGAGGGCTTGGCGGCATATTTGCCGAGCAGCATCAGCGGCGGTGCACGCAAAGCCGACGAGGTGACGGCCCAGATCACGATCGCCGCGATCAAGAGCGGTGCGCCGGCGGCGGCGACATAGGGCATGGCGAGAAACGCCGCGCAGGACAGCACGGTCGCCGCAGCGACGAAGATGCCCAGGCGGCCCAGCACCCGAGTCACCTTGTCGGCGGCAACGCCTGTGGCGAAATCGCACACCGTGAAGATCGCCTGGTCGAGCATGAGGATGAAGATCACCGACGAGGCGGGAATCCCGGCGGCGGCGGTAAGCTTCGGCAGATAGATCGCATAGACCGTCCAGCACAGCGTGAAGAACAGCTGGAGGACCGCCAGATACCATCCGAAGCGATGCGCCGCCGCCTTCATCGTCGCGCTCAGATCGTCACCACCACATTGCCGATGCTGACGTTCTCAACAGCCTCATGCGCGGCGATGATGTCGTCAAGCGCATAGGTCGGCTTGGCGATGCGGTGCTTCAGCGCGCCGCGTTCCATTGCTCTTGTGATTGCGGAAACGGCCCGCTCGCGTTCATCGGCATTGAGTTCGTAGACGATAAAGAACTGGTACCTGGTCGCATTCGGGATGCCGAAACCAGCCGGGATTGTCGCCTGCGGATTGGAGGTGCCGTAGATGATGACGCTGCCCTTCGGCTTGAGCACGGCGGAGACGTATTTCGCGTTGCTGGCGATATCCATGTCGATGATGGAATCCACCGGTTTGCCGCCCGTGATCTCCATCACGCGCGCGCCGACGTCCTCGCGCTTGTAGTCGACGGTGTGATCGGCGCCCACCTCGCGCGCCAGCGCCGCTTTCTCCGGCGATGAGATCGTGGCGATGACCGTCGCGCCGGCCGCCTTGGCAAACTGGATGACGTATTGGCTGACCGCGCCGGCGCCGCCGGTGACGAGCACGGTGTCGCCTTTCTTGGTCTCGGCGAGCACGACGGCGTGATAGGCGGTCATCGCCGGAATGCCGAGGCAGGCGCCGACCTCGAAACTGACATTGTCCGGCAGTTTGACCGCCTGCGCCGCCGGCAGCGCGATGTATTCGGCGGCGGTCCCGAACGGTCGCTTCCATTGCCCGTTCCAGATCCACACGCGCTCGCCGAGCCGCGAGCGTGGCACGCCGTCGCCGACCTCGTCGATGACGCCGGCGCCGTCGCTCTGCGGCACCAGGCGCGGCCAGGCGATCTTGCGGCTTCCTTGCCGCGCCTTTACGTCCGACGGGTTGACGCCGGAGGTCGCGAGCTTGACGCGCACCTCGCCGGGACCGGCGTGCGGCGTTTCCACCTCGCCGACGCACAACACCTCGCGCGCCGATCCATTCCGCTCGTAATAAGCCGCTCGCATCGCGGATCCTCCCCGTTCTTGCCGGGCGGCGACGATAACACGCGGTGACGTATTCGCCAGGAACCAAACCGGCTTTCGTGCGTTATCGAAGTTACACAGCGGAAATTGGGCTCGAAGGTTGGGCACCTGTCACAGCGATGCGACAGCGGCCTCGCCATTCGGGATTAGACGAAGACAATTTGCGAGGTGAAACATGAGCTACCGTGTCTACAGCGGCCCGAAAGGGTCTGCCGATATTGCGCCGTTCGACAAGGCGCAAGCCCTGTACAAGGAGTTCGCCGCATTCGACGAGGCGCTGACCTGGGCCCGCTACATGCACCGCACCGGGCGCGTCCCGCTGCTGATCGAGGGCGATGATGGCACCCATTACGACCGCCATGCCATCGCCAATGCCTTGCATGGGGGCATGCGCGCGCAGTTCGGGGGCGCGCCGTCGGCCTGATGGCGGAACAACGGCGCCGGCGTGCCTCGACGCCGTTTTGAAGCGACTTGTTTGTGTCTGCCGAGTGGCGATCCTGCGCGTCGCAGATGGGCGCGCCGGGGTCGCCATGAGGCTTTGCGCGGCCCGCCGGAAGGCGAATTGTGACGAAAGCGCCGGGGGGCCGACAGGACCAAAGACCTTCCTAGTAAGCGATTGAAATATATAGATATTTTACGCAAAAAAGTTCGCACTCAAACGAAATTTTCTGCTATAAGACCCCCATGAGCAGACATTCAGCCAAGACCGCGGGCCGGACCGCCAAGTCGGCCGCGGGAACCACCAAGAAAGCCACGAAAACCGGGCGGGCCAGCGGAAAAACGACGGCGAAATCCGGCCGCCGTCCGGCCGGCAAGGCGACGCGCGCCGTGCCGAAGAGCGCATCGAAGTCCGCGCCCAAGACGGCGCCCAAGACGGCGCTTAAAACGCCGCCCAAGAGCGTCCTCGAGATCGCGCCGGTTTCGGCGGTCGCGCTCGCTCCGGCAACACCGGTCGCGGCGCCGCCCGAGATGGTCCACACGCCCAGCCCGCCCACGCAGCCGGCCGTGCCGGTGCGTGGGCATCGCTACCAGGTGGGTGAAACCGTCTACTACACGTCGCCGAGCTTCGGGCGCGCCGCCGCCAGCGGCAGCTACACGGTGGTGAAACTCCTGCCGTCGGAAGGCGACGACTATCAATACCGGATCAAAAATTCCGGCGAGGCCTTCGAGCGCGTGGCCAAAGAGAGCCAGCTCGACAAGGCCTGACGCGTCCCGGCCCTTGCGGGCCGGGCCGGGAGCCGCGGTCGTGTTTCCGTCGTCGATCGGGAAGGATTGGCCCTCGCGGCCGATCCGGGCAATGCTGCGCCGCGTGCGGACCGTCGCGTGCCGGGCGTTATCACGCCGGGACGCGATAGGTGTGATGCGATTGTAGGGATGGTCGTCGAGCCGGCCGGCGAATAAAGAGTGGGCCGCCGGTTAACATCGGACCGAACAGAAATTCACAAAAAGGGAGTATCCATGCGCACATTCCTGCGTCTCGTCGCCTTGCTGTCGCCGGTTCTGCTGGCCTTGCCCGCCGCGGCGGAAAATTACCCGACCCGCACGGTCAAGCTGATCGTGCCGTTCGGCGCGGGCGGCCCGGCCGACGTCTATGCTCGCGTGCTGGCCCAGCACCTGTCGGCCGAGACCAAGCAATCCTTCGTGGTCGAAGACCGCCCGGGCGCGGGCTCCGTGATCGGCACCGACGCGGTCGCCAAGTCCAAGCCCGACGGCTACACCTTGCTCGTGATGTCGAACACGCACACCACCAACGAGTCGCTGCTGCCCCACAAGCCGTACCAGCTGATGCGCGACTTCGTGCCGGTGGCCACCATCAATTATTCGGATCTGATCATGGTGGTGCACCCGTCGGTGCCGGCCAAGACGGTGGGCGAATTCATCGCGCTGGCGCAGAAGGAGCCGGGCAAGATGAACTACGCCTCGTCCGGCCCGGGCACGCCCTATCACATGGCCGGCGAACTGTTCAAAGCCATGAGCCATACCGACATCGTCCATGTCCCGCACAAGGCGTCGGGCGATGCGCGCAACAGCGTGCTGTCGGGCACCGTGCAGATGATGTTCGACGCCATCACCACCATGTCGGGCCTCGCCAAGTCCGGTCAGGTGCGCGCGCTCGCCACCACCGGCGAGAAGCGTTCGCCGCTCACGCCCGACCTGCCGACCGTGGCCGAAACGGTTCCCGGCTACTCCGCGACCATCTGGCTCGGCGTGATGGCGCCCAAGGGCACGCCCAAGGACGTGGTGACCTTCCTGAATAACGCCATCAACAAGGTCATCGAGAAGCCCGAGGTGAAGGCGGCTTGGCTCAAGCAAGGCGCCATTCCGATGGTGAAGACGCCGGAGGAATTCGATGCCTATCTCAAGAAGGACATCGAGAAATGGGCCAATGTGGTAAAAGCCTCGGGGGCCAAGGTTCAGTAAGCCTGCCTCGCCGAGGGCCATGGACATCGAAGGCGTGTTGAACGGACTGCTCAAAGTCTTGTTCGCGGTCGCGCTCGTCGCGGCGGGCGCCTTCGCAGTGTCCGTCGTGCTCGACCGCATGGCCGCGGAGAGCGGGGTGGCCGAACGGCGCGCCTTGCTCTCGCGCGCGGCGGAGCTCGACCGGGCGGCGATGGCGCCCGGTTCGGCGCTTGCCTGTCTCGATGCCGGGGCGGGCGAGACGGTGGAGACGACTTGCGAAAAGGCGGTCTTTGCCGATGCCCGGAGCGTCGCCGCCGCGGTCGCCTATACCGCGGCGCGGCTTGCGCTCCTCAAGGACGCCTTCGATCTCGCGCAGCGCGGTGACGCCGCCGCGTTGCACGCCTTCGCGGGCGCGCGCCGTGCCCTCGAACTCGACCGCTTCGGGCTGGTGGCGCAGGTGCTGACGCAGCGCGAGGGCTGCACCGTCGAGCAATGCCCGGCCTTTGTCGCGCTCAGCGACAGCGGAATGATCAAGGCCAATATCAAGTCGCGGGTGTTCGACCAGTATGTCTCGCGCCATGCCGCGGCCTGGGACAAAGCGGTGTCGGCACCGGCGCCGGAACTGGCCCAGCCACCGGCCGCTCCGGCTCCAGCCGCCGGTCCGTCGGCGATGCCGGAGGCGAGTGCCGCCCGCGAAACCGCGCCGCTGCCGCACCGGCCGGTCGACAGCCGCTGGGATTTCCCCTCGGCCGCCTCGATCCCGCCGGTGAGCATCATGAACGCGGAGCCGAAGCTGCCGCCCAATGCCGCCGCCGCGCCGGCCGCGCCGCCGCCCGCCGAGGGCGCGACGGTCCCGGTGCCGCCGAAACGCCCGCCGGTGGAAGCGACACCGGCGCCGGCGGCGCGCTAGTGCCCCGTTTCCGAAGTTCGTGATACGTCGCAGCACACTCTGACACGAACTTCGGAAACAAAGGGGCACTAGCAAGCCTATGATTCTAGTGCCGCTTTTCGATTTGAAGTTCCTAATCGAATTTGCTGCAAGTGGTGTAGGAACTTCAAATCGGCGGCACTAGTATCGGGCGACCCTTCACCCGGCGCCGGCATGTTCAAATCCGTCCTCATCGCCAATCGCGGCGAAATCGCCGTCCGCATCGCCCGCACCGCCCGACGAATGGGCCTGCGCACGGTCGCCGTCTATTCGCAGGCCGACGCGAGGGCGCTGCATGTGCGCGCCTGCGACGAGGCCGTCTTCATCGGCCCGTCCCCGGCCGCGCAAAGCTATCTCGTCATCGACCGGCTGATCGCCGCCGCCCGGTCGGCGCGCGCGGACAGCATCCATCCCGGCTACGGCTTCCTGTCGGAAAATGCCGATTTCGCGCAAGCCTGCCACGACGCCGGCATCGCCTTCATCGGCCCGCCGCCGGCGGCGATCCGCGCGATGGGCCTGAAGGACCGTGCCAAGGCGTTGATGGAAGCGGCCGGCGTGCCGGTGGTGCCCGGCTATCACGGCGAGATGCAGGAGCCGAAATTCCTCAAGCAGAAGGCCTATGAGATCGGCTACCCCGTCCTGATCAAGGCGGTGGCCGGCGGCGGCGGCAAGGGCATGCGGCGGGTCGATCGCCATGTCGATTTCGATGCCGCGCTCGAGGCCGCCCAGCGCGAGGCGCAAGGCGCCTTCGGCGATGCGCGCGTGCTGATCGAGAAATATGTCAGCGCGCCGCGCCACATCGAAGTGCAGGTTTTCGCCGACAGCCACGGCCATGCGATCCATCTCGGCGAGCGCGACTGCTCGTTGCAGCGCCGGCACCAGAAGGTGATCGAGGAGGCGCCGGCCCCTGGCATGAGCGCGGACCTGCGCGCCATCATGGGCGCGGCCGCGGTCAAGGCGGCACAGGCGGCCGGCTATGCCGGCGCCGGCACCGTCGAGTTCATCGCGGACGGCGCGGGCGGGCTGAAGGAGAGCGGATTCTGGTTCATGGAAATGAACACGCGCCTGCAGGTCGAGCATCCGGTGACCGAGGCGGTGACCGGGCTCGATCTGGTCGAATGGCAATTCCGTATTGCCGCCGGCGAGAAACTGCCGCTCAAGCAGGACCAGGTGCGGCTCGATGGGCATGCGGTCGAGGCGCGGCTCTACGCCGAGGATCCCGAGCGCGGCTTTCTGCCCTCGACCGGCAAGCTGATCGCGCTGCGATACCCGGACAGCGAAGGCCTGCGTATCGACAGCGGGGTCGAGCAGGGCGATGCGGTCACGCCGTTTTACGATCCGATGATCGCCAAGCTGATCGTGCACGCGGCGACGCGCGATGCCGCGCTCGACCGGCTTGCCGATGCGCTGGAAAACACTGTCGTGGTCGGCCCGCGCAGCAATGCGGGTTTTCTCGCCGCGCTCGCGCGCGCGCAAGCCTTCCGCGCGGGCGAATTCGATACCGGCTTCATCGATGCCCATCTGTCGGCGCTGGGAGCCACGCGCCAGGGCGTCGATCGCGCCGCCGCTGCGCGCGGGGCGGCGGAACTGCTCAAGCGCGAAAGCGAACGGCTTGCGCCGCAGAGCGGCGCGGCGTCGTCGCCCTGGGATGCCGCCGACGCGTTCCAATTGTCCGGCGAGCGCCGGCTGACGCTGCCGGTCGTGGCCGACGGCGAGGCAATGGTGGCGCAAGTCGTCTACGGCGCGAACCGGCCGGCGGTGACGATCGACGGCGCGGGACCGGCGGCGGACGCCGTGGCGGTCGCGGCCGAGGATGCCGTCTATGTGCTGCGGCACGGGCGCCAGACCAGAGTGAGCCTGCGCGATCTGGCCATCGACGAGGCGACCGAAAGCGGGGCGGGCGGTCTGGTGCGCGCCCCCATGCATGGCAAGGTGCTGAGCGTTCTGGTGGAGAAGGGCGCGCAAGTGGCGCGCGGCCAACGGGTCGCCATCATCGAAGCGATGAAAATGGAACACACGCTGCATGCGCCGGTCGACGGCGTGGTCAGCGAGGTCGCGGTCATGCAGGATGCGCAGGTCGCCGAGGGCGCCAAGGTGCTCGTCATCGAGCCGGCCTCGGCTCCGTCACCCTGAGGTGCGAGCGCCAGCGAACCACGAAGGGTGACGGGATGGGTCGTGCCCGTCATCCTGCGCGGACGCTACGCGCCAGTTCGGGATGACGGCGAGAGTCGGTCGCTAACTATCGGTAGGAACTTGGAATGCCGCTTCATCTCGTCAAGTTGTGCGTCGGCTGCGACTCGGTCGCCGACCTGGAAGCCTGGATCAAGCAGAAGCTGAAGGAGAAGAAGCGGCGCGGGCAGAAGGCGGAGCACATCCACACCACCCGCATGTTTCCCAAGCGCGCCGACGAACTGACCGCCGGCGGGTCGCTCTATTGGGTCATCAAGGGGCAGATCTCCTGCCGCGAGAAGATCCTCGATGTCCGCCCGACCACGGGCAAGGATGGCATCAAGCGCTGCCAGGTCGTGCTCGACGGCAAGGTCAAGCTGGTCGAGCCGCGTCCGCGCGCGGCCTTTCAGGGCTGGCGCTATCTCGAGGACAAGGACGCACCGCGCGACCTGTCGCGCGCCGCCCCCGGCGCCGCCAAGATGCCGGAAGAAATGCGGCGGGAGTTGAGAGAACTGGGGTTGCTCTGACACCGTCATCGCGGGCGACCGCGCGCAGCGAGGCAGACCCGGGATCGCGTCCGCCGCAGTCTACGGACAGGGCACGGAGCCCTGGGTCCCCGCTTTCGCGGGGACGGCCCCGGAGAGTCACACCCCCAGATTATCGATCAGCCGCGTCTTGCCGATCTTGGCCGCCACCAGCAGCCGGATCGGGCCGTCCTTGCGGGAAGCGACCGGCGCCAGCGTCAGCGCGTGGCGCGCTTCGAGATAGTCGAGCGCAAAGCCGGCGCTTGCGATCTCGGCGCGGCCGTCGCGAAGCACCCGTTCGATCGCTTCATTCTTCTTGATGCGCGCGGCGGAGGCCTTGAGCACGCGGTGAAGGGTCGGGGCCTTGGCCCGTTCGTCCGCCGACAGATAGGCGTTGCGGGACGACATGGCCAAGCCGTCCTTCTCGCGCACGGTCGGAATGCCGACGACTTTGAGCGGCAGGTCGAGATCCTTGGCCATCTGCGTCACGACCCGCAACTGCTGGTAGTCCTTCTGCCCGAACATCGCGATGTCGGGTGTGACCTGCAGGAACAGCTTGGCCACCACCGTGCAGACCCCGCCGAAGAAGTGCGGACGGAATTTGTCTTCCAGGCCGGCCAGGGCGGCGCCTTCCGGCGCGATCCGCGTGGCGAAACCTTCCGGGTACATCACCGCCGCCGTCGGCGCCCAGACCAGGTCGGCCTTGGCCGCCGCCAGGGCCTTGAGGTCGCTGTCGAAGGTGCGCGGATAGCTGCCGAAGTCCTCATGCGGAGCGAACTGCGTCGGGTTCACGAAGATCGACACCACCACACGCTTGGCGCGGCTGCGTGCCTCGCTCACAAGTTTGAGGTGGCCGTCATGCAGCGCGCCCATCGTCGGCACCAGTGCGATGCGCTCGCCCGCCTCGCGCCAGGGCGCAACCGCGCGACGGAGGGCGGAGATGGTACGCGCGACGGTGGGGCGTTTCGCCATGTTTGCAACCATGTCGGGGAACTCTCGTAGATGCCCGCGGTTAAGCCGTACAGATTTTTATATCGTGTCGAGCGGATTAATGGTTAAGCTTGTATCAACTTGACTAAAGTGCGGTAATAACTTGAGTATTGTCGGATCAAAGGACGCGTCATGTTGGTCCAATCGATCCAGGAAACGCCGCGATCCGCGCACGTCGTGGTGCTCGGTAACGAGAAAGGTGGCTCGGGTAAATCCACCACCGCGCTGCATATTGCGGTCGCCTTGCTCAAGGCCGGTCAGCGGGTCGCCACGATCGATCTGGACTCGCGCCAGCAGAGCTTCACTCATTACATCGAAAACCGCCGCGCCTGGGCCGAGCGCGCCCGCATCAAGCTCGAATTGCCGACGCATTATTGCGTCGAGCGGGCCGACGGCCGCTCGGTGGAAGCCAACGAGGCGCGCGAGTTCGCCAGTTTCTCGAAAGCGATCGGCGCGATCGAGCACAATCACGACGTGGTGGTGATCGACACGCCCGGCAGCGACAGTTACCTGATGCGGCTCGCCCACTCGATGGCCGACACGCTGGTGACGCCGCTCAACGACAGTTTCGTCGATTTCGACGTGCTCGCCACGCTCGATCCGATCAATTTCGCCGTCACCGGCGAAAGCCATTACGCGCAGATGGTGCGCGAGGCCCGCCGCCAGCGCCGGCTGGTCGACGGCAAGCTCACCGACTGGATCGTGGTGCGCAACCGTCTGTCCACGCTCGGCTCGCGCAACAAGAAGCTGGTGGGCGAGGGCATCAACGAGCTGTCGAAGCGGATGGGCTTCCGCTGCGTGGACGGTTTCGCCGAGCGCGTGGTCTACCGCGAATTCTTCCCGCGCGGGCTGACCGCCTTCGACGATCTCAACGAGGCGACCCTCGGCACGCGTCCGAACATGTCGCACCTCACCGCGCGCGAGGAGGTCATCGCGCTGGTGAACACCCTGCATCTGCCGCTGTCGGAAAACGGCCGCCGCCGCGCCGCCGCCCGCGCCGAATGGTACTCGGTCATGGACCAGCCGTTGCAGGTCGACGACCTCATTGCCTGACGCGGATCGGGCGGCCGTCGGCGCGCCGCCAAATGCCGGGCGGCATGAAGCGTCAGCGGAAGCGGAGTGCCGTGCTGGCGTTCCGCGGACCCGGTTCAATCAGACGAAAAAGCGGGATTCCGGGGCTGCGGCGCAAGATTGCGTCCTGCGCCGCGCCCGGGACGCGTGCACGCATCTCACCACGCCGAAGCCTTGAATCGGTGTAAACTCGCGGCCATGACCAAGGACCGTTCCCAAACCCCGGCACCCGCCTCGTCCAAGCCGGAAATCGCCGCCTTCCTGGAGAAGGTGCGCGCGCTCGGGCCGGCCGCGACCGCCGGCAAGCGTGGGCGGCTGGTGTTCGCGCTCGATGCCACCATGAGCCGGCAACCGACCTGGGATTCGGCCTGCGCGTTGCAGGCCGACATGTTCCGCGAGGCGGCGGCCATCGGCGGGCTCGATATCCAGCTCGTCTATTTCCGGGGCATGAATGAATGCCGCGCCTCCGCTTGGGTCGCCGGATCGGCCAAGCTCGCCGAGCTGATGGGGCGCATCCATTGCGTCGGCGGCCATACCCAGATCGGCAAGGTGTTGGCCCACGCCCGCCAGGAGCACGGGCGCGAGCGGGTGCAGGCGCTCGTCTTCGTCGGCGACGCGATGGAGGAAAAGCTCGACGATCTTTGCGCCACCGCCGGCGAACTCGGTCTTCTGGGCGTGCCGGTCTTCATGTTCCAGGAGGGGAGCGATCCGGTCGCGGAGAACGCCTATCGCGAGATCGCGCGGCTGTCGCGCGGCGCCTATTGCCGCTTCGACACCGGCGCGGCGCATCAATTGGGCGAGCTCCTGCGCGCGGTTGCCGCCTATGCCGCCGGCGGGCGCAAGGCGCTGGCCGAATTGTCGTCGCGCGGGGCGGGCGGCGCCCGGCTGCTGCTGGCGCAACTGAAATAGCGATGCCGATGCTGTTCCTCGGGCTGCTGGCGCTGGTGCTCGCTTTGTGGGCGCTCAACGTCGTTTCCAAGGTCGATCCCAAGGTCGGCGCGCGGATCTTGAAGGCGGGCGGCGGGCTGCTGGCGCTCGCACTCGCGGTCTTCCTGGGCCTGCGCGGCGAGATCGGCATTGCGATCCCGCTCGGCG
>Ga0180222_1002285_pt1 | contig 15934 bp, 14 predicted proteins | sample eDN5th37CKraftOP_FD_151336 | JGI IMG/M metagenome (GOLD analysis project Ga0180222, IMG submission 151336) | Enriched Organic Plus compost microbial communities from Emeryville, California, USA - eDNA 5th pass 37_C Kraft OP (version 2) (version 2) ... | reverse complement strand
AGCGGAAATAGCCGCATGGCGGCGAAAACTGCACCAGAATCCTGAACTGCTCTATGACGTGCACGAAACTGCAAAATTTGTCGAAGACAAGCTGAAATCCTTCGGTTGCGATCTTGTGGAAACCGGTGTCGGTCGCACCGGCGTGGTCGGCATCATCAAGGGCCGCCACGGCGACGGCCCGGCCATCGGCTTGCGCGCCGACATGGATGCACTGCCCATTACAGAGACGAGCGGCGTCGAATGGACCTCGCAAAATCCCGGCAAGGCGCATTCCTGCGGCCATGACGGGCACACATCCATGCTGCTGGGCGCGGCGCAATATCTCGCAGAAACCCGCAATTTCCGCGGCTCGGTCGCGCTCCTGTTCCAGCCTGCCGAAGAAGGCGGCGCCGGCGGCCTCGCCATGGTCGAGGACGGCGTGATGGACCGCCATAACATTACGGAAGTCTACGGCGTCCACAATATGCCGGGCCTGCCGGTCGGCCAGTTCGCGATGCGAAAAGGCCCGATCATGGCTGCGACCGACGAATTCGACCTTTTCATTTCCGGGCGCGGCGGCCACGCCGCACAGCCGCATCGCACCATCGATCCGATCCTTGCCGGTTCGCAATTGATGATTGCCCTTCAGGGCATTGTCTCGCGCAACACCGATCCGCTCGATTCGCTCGTGATCTCGGTGACGAAGTTCATCGCGGGCGAGGCCTATAATGTGATCCCGGAAAAGGCGACGCTGTCGGGCACAGTGCGCACCTTGAAGAAGGAAACCCGCGCTTTTGCCGAACGCCGCATCCGCGAAGCGGCGAGCGGTATCGCTGCCGCTACCGGCGTGGAAATCAGCGTGCGCTACAAGAACAATTATCCGGTCACCTTCAACCACGATACGCAGACGGAATTTGCCGCCCGTGTCGCAAGCTCGGTTGCCGGCGAAGGCAAGGTGGACGAGAATGTCGAGCCGATGATGGCGGCGGAAGATTTTTCCTACATGCTGGAAGCGCGTCCCGGCGCCTACATCTTTCTCGGCAATGGTGACACGCCCGGTCTTCACCACCCGGCCTATGACTTCAATGACGATGCCATTCCTTATGGCGTGAGCTATTTCGTGGCTCTGGCGGAAACGGCGCTTGCCGCCTGAAACGGAATAAATCCGCCCGCCCCGCTTTTTGCGGGGTTGGCGACCGGCATGAAAAACAGTATGTGTCTGAAAGCATTCGCGATGCCGGAATCACCGGCAAATGCGCATCGGTTGGTCCCGTAGCTCAGTAGGATAGAGCGACAGATTCCTAATCTGTAGGTCACAGGTTCGATTCCTGTCGGGATCACCAGTTCTTCGAGCAAACGCTTGTCGCGTGACTGATCTTACAGCAGACTGAAAATGCATAACTGATTTTCGCGAAAGACCGGGCGAGCGTCCCCGCCCGGCTTTTTATAATGTTTAGGAATGAAGACGGCGAATAGCCTCCTCCTTGCTCCCGGGATGACGCTTCCCAGTGTTAACCTCTGAAATACGACCGCCGTTCGTATCGAAAATAGCTGCAATACGACTCTGTAGTTCACCTTTCATGAGCATTAAATGCACCTGAACAGCGTCTTCGAACGTGAGTTTGTATGCTGGTGAAGTCATAGGTTTTAACTTTCACAAAAACCGGAAAGAACCTTGACTTGTATCGCGAATGCGAACATGGTCACTTCGTGATCACAAATCTCCGCCCTTTCCGGCGGTTTCTATCAAGGCCAATCTAGTTCGAGCTAGATTGGCCTTCTCCTTTGTTGCTCGCGAATCATCTCCACAAGCAACAGTAGAATTTTGATAGAAAAGGGCGAACTCCGCAACACAATATATAGACATTGCGAGGGACATAGGCAGAACATCCTATATCTAGTGGGTCTATTGTTGATAAAGGGGATAGCAGTAACGGCTGCTTCGCTTCTCAACGTTAAATTTGAGGCTTGGTTTCCGAAACAACCTGAACCAACCGCCATCACCCCTCATACGGCCAGTTGGCCTGTGAAAAGACACCGCCATCGACCCAGATGGTCTGGCCGGTGACAAAACGCGCAGCGTCGGACGCAAGGAACAGGACCGGACCCGAAATGTCCTCTGCCGTTCCGACCCGCCGCAGCGGCGTGATGCGCGCCCAGGTGCCCGCATAATCGGGCTGCTCTTCCGCCGTCCGCTCATTGAGGATCGCACCGGGCGCAACACAGTTCACCCGAATGCCGTACGGCCCGAGCTCCACGGCCGAAGCCTTGGTGAACTGCTCTATGCCGCCCTTCGATGCCGTGTAAGAGACAAGCTTTGGAAAGGCGAGCTTGTTGCAGCCGGAGCCGATATTGACTATGGCGCCGCCCTTGTCGGCCTCCACCATGCGTTTGGCTGCGGCTTGGGTGTTGAGGAAACAGCCTTTTAGATTGGTGCGGATGACATCGTCCCAGCCCTCTTCGGAAAGCTCCAGCAAGGGAGCCCAGGTCTGGATGCCAGCATTGTTAACCAGCACATCCGGCGCATCGCCGAACCAGTCGCAAACCTCATCGAAAAAGGCTTCAACCTCGGCGCGCCGCCCGACATCGCAGCCAAGCCCCAGCGCCTGACCGCCAGCCTCCTCGATGGCTTCCACCAGCGATTGCGCAGCTTCGTCATCGTGCCTGTAGCTGAACGCCACCGTGTAGCCCGCTTCCGCAAAGGCGGAGACAAGATGCCGCCCGATGCCGGTGCTGCCTCCTGTCACGACTGCGAACTCACCCATAACTGCTCCCTCCCGGATATAATTCCGGCAACGAATTTAATCGGTTTTCGGCGGTGGTAAACCGGCAAAAAAGAAAATAGCTTTCGTGCAAATGCGAGGAGAGAAAATGAATCCCGATATCAAGGAAGCCAATGGGGCATGTCACTGCGGAACCGTGCGTTTCCGCGTAAAACTTTCCGATGGGCTGCACAGCGCGCGACGCTGTACCTGCTCCTATTGCCGGATGCGCGGCGCTGTGGCCGTTTCAGCCGATCTGGACGGGCTGGAAATCCTTGAGGGCGAGGATGCACTGACGCTCTACCGGTTCAATACCGCCGTGGCGAAGCATTATTTCTGCTCGAAATGCGGGATCTACACATTCCACCAGCGTCGCTCCAATCCGCGCCAGTACGGCATCAACGCTGCCTGCCTCGAAGGCGTTTCGCCTTTCGATTTCAGAGCCGTTCCGGTCAGCGACGGCGTGAACCACCCGTCCGACAATCCGCACCGAAAGGGGTCGGGTGTGGTAGGGTATCTGCGTTTTGAGCCCATCGAAAGGGAATAGGTATTGCCGGACTTTACTGGTGCAATCTTCTCTCACGTTTGGAGGGATTGACCGTGGGACAAATCCTACATGGCTGCGTCGCGTCACGAAGGCAAACCGTCGAGCAATACAAAATAGTAAAGAGAGCCTGAGGCTCTCTCGAAGCGCTAGGAGATAAATCCAAAGACGGTGATCAAGCAGAAGAAGCGGACTTCGGTGCCAGATCTACCGACCGGCCGGAGCTGGTCATCCGCCGCATGAAAAAGCTTCTGCCGTTCACGGTATATCGTGAATCAGGCGGGGTTCGCCGCCTGTTTCCAACTCGTCACCGCCAGCCGAGACCCGGCGCGACATGCTTGAGGATCGACTCGATCACATGCGCGTTGTACTCGACGCCAAGCTGGTTGGGCACGGTGAGAAGCAGCGTATCGGCTTCGGCAATCGCCTCGTCCTTGGCCAGTTCCTCGATCAGCCGGACAGGCTCGGCAGCATAGGACCGCCCGAAGACGGCCCGTAGGTCTTCCTCGATATAACCGATGGAATCCTGTTCCTTGCCGCCATTGCCGAAATAGGCCCGGTCGCGATCATCGACCAGCGCGAAGATGCTGCGGCTCACCGAGACACGCGGCGTGCGCGTATGTCCGGCTTCCTTCCAGGCTTCACGATAGGCGCGAATCTGCTTGGCCTGCTGGATATGCAGCGGCTCGCCAGACTCGTCCTTCTTCAAGGTCGAGCTTTGCAGGTTCATGCCAAGCTTTGCCGCCCACACAGCCGTAGCATCCGATGCAGCACCCCACCAGATCCTGTCGCGAAGGCCTTCCGAGTGCGGCTCGAGGCGCAGCAGACCGGGAGGGTTCGGAAACATCGGGCGCGGATTGGGCTGGGCAAAGCCCTGCCCCTTCAGCGCCTCGAAAAACACCTCACCATGCTGGCGGCCCATATCGGCATCGGTCTTGCCCTCTTCCGGCGCATAGCCGAAATAACGCCAGCCGTCGATCACCTGTTCCGGCGAGCCGCGGCTGATGCCAAGCTGCAAGCGGCCCTTGGAGATCAGGTCGGCAGCGCCTGCATCCTCGACCATGTAGAGCGGATTTTCATACCGCATGTCGATGACGGCGGTGCCGATCTCGATCTTGCTGGTTTTGGCGCCAATAGCTGCAAGCAGCGGAAAGGGCGAAGCGAGCTGCCGCGCAAAATGGTGCACGCGGAAATAGGCGCCATCGGCCCCCAGTTCCTCGGCGGCGACGGCCAGATCGATCGACTGCAGCAATGTATCGCTTGCCGAACGGGTTCCCGATTGCGGCGACGGCGACCAGTGGCCGAAGGAAAGAAAGCCGATTTTCTTCATGATGATGTTCCCTGATTGCGGGCAAAAATTTGGTTCTCGTCCAATATGGCGGCGCAGGGCACGATTGAAAGGGCGCCAAACACGGACACAGTGTTCAGTATTCGCAACCTGCAGCTTTCACGCGGGAAGCAACCGCACCTTCTTCGGATACGTTGACAGTCTATCCGGAGCCGATTAAGCCTCAAATCTGGCGGATAAACCTTCAATCTGAGGTTATTGGAGAAAAGGTGTTTGCCGATAAGCAACGCACCAAAACAGGGGAGATTTTCATGCGTTCTATGCTTCTGGCCTTGCTGGCCGCAACGGCCATTGCCACTTCGGCACAGGCAAAAGACGTCACCGTCGCCGTAACCGCCATCGTTGAACATCCGGCCCTCGACGCCGCCCGCGACGGCGTGAAGGACGCGCTGGCGGAAGCAGGCTTCAAGGAAGGCGAAAACCTGAAATTCGTTTACCAGTCCGCACAGGGCAACCCGGCAACCGCAGCGCAGATCGCCCGCCAGTTCGTCGGCGAAGCGCCGGACGTGATCGTCCCGATCTCCACGCCGTCGGCACAGGCCGTCGTTTCGGCCACCCGCGATATTCCGGTGGTCTTCACCGCCGTTTCCGATCCGGTCGGCGCGCAGCTCGTCAAGGACATGGCAAAGCCGGGCGGCAATGTCACCGGCCTTTCCGACATGTCGCCTGTGGCGGAGCATATCAAGCTCATCAAGGAAGTGATGCCGAACATCAAGAAGCTCGGCTATCTCTACAATTCCGGTGAAACCAATTCCGTGTCGCTTCTGGCGGCGCTGAAGGAAGCTGCTTCCGCCGAAGGCATCGAAATCGTTGAATCGGCCGCCACCAAGTCGGCTGAAGTCCAGGGCGCTGCCCGTGCGCTCGTTGGCCGCGCGGATGCGATGTATGTCCCGACCGACAACACCATCGTCTCGGCTCTCGAAAGCGCCGTCGGCGTTGCTGAGGAAAGCAAGCTGCCGCTCTTCACCGCCGATACGGATTCTGTGAAGCGCGGCGCAGTGGCTGCGCTTGGCTTCAACTATTACGATGTCGGCAAGCAGACCGGCGCCGTCGTGGTCAAGATTCTGAATGGCGAAAAGCCGGGCGACATTTCGGTCGACATCGCCAAGGGTACCGATCTCGTCATCAATCTTGGTGCAGCCAAGAAGATGGGCGTCGAGTTCCCGCAGGCCGTCATCGACCGCGCTACCAGCAAGATCGACTGATCCAGCGATCCGTCTCCGACATTTGCGTCGCCGGTCGATGCAAATGTCGGAACAAAGTTCTACCGGCTTTGAGAGCATTTCCAGCAAAAGTGTGAAACGGTTTTGCGTTCGGAAATGGCGAGAAAACAAATAGATAGAGCCTTCCAATTTTAGAGCATAATCCGACCGGAGTGAAACGAGGATCGATAAGATTATGCTTGAAATAGAAGAAGTTGGAGCGCCGATCTGATCCAATCAGATCGAAACGCGCACTAACGGAGCGTTGTCTGCTTCTGCCAGATCGCGCTCCATGCCGGGCCGCGCCATCATGTGCGAGGCCATGCGCCAAAATCGGGATCAGGCCGCTTCTTTCAAGATCGGGCGGATGGGCAGCGGTGCCGTGCCCAGATATCCCGCGACCATCCGGGTAATATGTTCCACAATCTCGTCCTCATCGGACAGGGAATGCCCGCAATCGTTGAGAACTATGGCATGGGTCAGCGTCTCCACGGTGGTTACGCAAATAAACGCAGCCGTATCAAGGTCCTTGAGCTGAACGTCGTCCCTGCATTCTTCGAGATAATGCCGAACCAGATGTAGCGTATCCTTGCGGATCGCTTCCACCTCGGCCAGTTTTCCGATTCTGGGGACTTCTTCCTTCAGGATGCGGTGAAGTTCGGGATCAACCCGATGCGCGGCGATCATGGCGCGAATGAGTTCCCGCATGGCGCTGTTCAGGTCGTCCGAGGCGCATTCCTGCATGGAATTTTCAAGCAAGGCCAGAATTTCGCGATTGTGCCGCGCGACAAGCGCTGCCACCAGCGACTCCTTGTTTGGAAAATACTGATAGAGCGACCCGATGCTCACACCGGCTACCGCGGCGACGCGGTTTGTGCTGGTCCGGGCATAACCTTCACGCACCAAAACGCGAGCAGTGGCATCCAGTATCGCTTCGACGGTCATTCTTGACCTCTCTTGCGAGGCGAATTTTCTGGGATTTGTGGCGCGCAGCTTGGCCATGTCGCGATTTTTCCGAATGCGAGTAGACAATGTGAGTAAACACTCACATATTTCGTATAAATCGTCAACAACAATGAATGAGAAGTATTTTTCAGTGAAAAGCCGCTGAAATTTTCACGTACCATTCATCGTTAAACATGGGTTCTATAGAAAAATGAAGTTCATCAATGCTGCGTTGCTTGTTGCCATAATGGTAACAGGAGCGGGATGCGTGAGTGCTGCGCGAAACGATGCTCGCGCTAGCCAGGCGGACTGTGCAAATACACACCATGGCCGGACATTCGATGAAAATTGCGACGCGCCCAAGCTGGGGTGGAAGGGCGCGAATGGAAGTGATTTCCTCATCAGCCGCTGATTGACCGGCAGAGCGCGTCACGCTGGAAAATCAGTCCTCTGGACTGATTTCTGCTCCTGCTTCGATCAGATAGGACGCGCTCTGACCTTTTGTTTTTACCGCATTATCCAACGCAAAACCGCTTCGCACTTTTGCTGGAAATGCTTTGTCCGCATCACTGATCACCGCTTCGATTCTTGGCCAATCATTCTGCGAAACGTGTCGTCCCCCAACACGAAATGGTGAAGCATAGCCATCACTACATGCCCTGCTATCACCACTAACAAAACCCAGCCCAGCAAGCTGTGGGCTGCGTTGCCGGGAGCCGTCAGCGCCGTATTTTCCACAACAGCAGGCGTGAATATTTCTACGCCGAGGAACGAAAAGCCGTATTGATCCCCTGCCGCCCGCATCAGCGCCAGCAAAGGCACCAGGAGCATGAGAGCGTAGATAAACAAATGCCCGACGGAGGTCAGTTTTCCCGACAGTCCCGGCGTGTGGTGCCGGCGACCGATATTCAGAATTCCCCATATTCCACGCAGAAAGGCCAACAAAAACAAGATAAACCCGACTTGCTGGTGCAGCGGCCAAAGCGCATCGCTTAAAGCGCCCTCTCCCGACAGATAAAGCGTAATTGCGATACCGAACTGCAAGATAAATAAAACAGCCATTGACCAGTGAAATATGCGGCTTACCAATCCATAGCGATTAACAGAGTCCAACAATGAAGAATTATTTCTCATTAATATTCCTCTATAAATTTATATTACTTTATTTGTTCATTATAATGGACGATATTTAAAAGTATAATTCGTTCTATATTCTATTTTGCATAACAATGCAATCGCCGCAAGGGATAGCCCGGCGCTATAAACCGCAATTATACGGGATTCACAACATGGCTTTGAAATTCAACGAACGTTGTAACACTCCCACACAATAGCGCTTTTTGGCGCAGTTGCAGCGATAATGCTTGCGTGCTGCGGCGTTTTGCGTTGTATCGCCAAAGCGATATAGCAAGAAACCGCAAGCACTGCGGCAAAAGGGAATTTGCAGCGCCCCGCCGGCTAGACGTGGGAGGCGTTGCAAGCATAAACCGGGGAAATGTTTCGGGTGACAGGCTCACCGGAAGCGAACTCAGAACAAACCGGTCGTGACTGAATCTGGCCGAGCGGACCATCCGGGAATTCCCGGTTTTCGCAACGCCGACGATGAAAGCCGCCCTGTAGCGGAAGTCGTTCGTTTTGGTCGCGGCGAGAAACAAGGAATGACATTGTGAGTCAGATCGCCTTCTGGGGTGCGGTCGAATTGGGCCTCGTCTTTGCATTTGTAGCCATCGGCGTCTATCTGGCGTTCCGTGTCCTCGATTTCCCCGATCTGACGGTTGACGGTTCGTTCCCGCTGGGCGCTGCCGTTACCGGCGTATTGATCCTCGGAGGCATGAATCCCTGGCTCGCCGCAGCCATCGCCATGATTGCCGGTGCCGCTGCCGGGCTTGTCACCGCAACGCTGAACGTGCGTTTCAAGATTCTCAATCTTCTCGCCTCCATCCTGACCATGATCGCGCTGTTCTCGGTCAATCTGCGCGTCATGGGGGCGCCCAATATCTCGCTCATCAGCCAGGACACCATGCTGACGCCGTTCTTCGGCCATGGCATTCCCGAATATTATGTGCGCCCGCTATTTCTGTTCGTGCTGGTTGCCATCGCGGTCTTCCTCGTCTGGCGCTTTCTGGAAAGCGACATGGGGCTTGCCATGCGCGCGACCGGCGCCAATCCGAGAATGGCGCGCGCCCAGGGCGTTCGCACCGACCGGCAGATCTATCTGGGTATGGCGCTCTCCAACGCACTGGTGGCGCTCGGAGGCGCGCTCTTCGCGCAGACAAACGGCTTTGCCGATGTGACCTCGGGTGCTGGCACCATCGTGGTTGGCCTTGCCGCGGTCATCATCGGTGAAACGCTGCTGCGCAGCCGCTTCATTCTGGTCATCCTGCTTGGCTGTGTGCTTGGTTCGATCATCTATCGCATCGCCATCCAGTTTGCGCTTTCCAAGGGTTCGGCATTCGGCCTGCAGGCATCCGATCTCAACATTGCGACCGCCCTTCTCGTCACCTTCGCCCTGATATTGCCGCGCCTGCGTCGCGGAGGAGCATCCGCATGATCGAACTTTCCAATCTCGATGTCGTCTTCGGTCGCGGCACTCCGCTTGAAAAACAGGTTCTGAACAAGATCAACCTGACCATGGATCAGGGCTCCTTCGTCACGGTCATCGGCTCGAACGGCGCGGGCAAATCGACAATGCTGGGCGTTCTCGCAGGCGATGTCATCCCCACCGCCGGAAATGTCGTCATCAGTGGCAAGGATGTAACCCGCAAATCCACCGCCGACCGCGCCGGTCTGGTCGCCCGCGTGTTCCAGGACCCGCTGGCCGGAAGCTGCGGCACGCTGACCATCGAGGAAAACCTCGCCTTGGCCGCCTCACGCGGCAAGGCACGCGGCCTCACCCACGCGCTCAATTCGAACCGCCGCGCCTGGTTCCGCGAGCGCGTGGCAAGCCTCAATCTGGGGCTGGAAAACCGCATGCATGACCGCATGGAACTGCTTTCCGGCGGCCAGCGGCAAGCGCTCTCGCTCATCATGGCAACGCTTTCCGGTTCGGAAGTCCTGCTGCTTGATGAGCACACGGCAGCGCTTGATCCCGGCATGGCCGAATTTGTCATGGAACTGACGCGCACGCTTATTGCCGAAAACAAGCTGACCGCGCTGATGGTCACCCACTCCATGCGGCAGGCACTGGATTATGGCGACCGCACGATCATGCTGCACGGCGGCAAGATCCTGCTCGACGTGACCGGCGACAAGCGCAAGACGCTCGGCGTTGAAGACCTCATCGAAATGTTCCGCAAGGTGCGCGGCCAGACGCTTGATGACGATGCGCTTCTGATCGAATAGAGCGTGATTCCGAAAAGTGGGAACCGCCTGCGCAGGGAAATCAGTCCACTGGACTGATTTCTAATCCTGCTTCGATCGCATAAAATCATGCTCAAACAAAACTCAGGTTTTGCAAACAGCTATGTTTCACAGCCGTCGTCAACCCGACCAGCGGCTGTTTTGTTTCTGCTCGAAATGTTCTAAGAACCAGATATGGCGCAGAAAAAAGCAAATGAAGTCGACAGTTTTCTGACAAGGCCGACGAGCTCGTTCCCGGTCGTGTTGCTTTACGGACCCGACAAGGGGCTGGTGAGCGAACGCGCACGCCGTTTTGCCGAAGCCAGCAAGCTGCCGCTGGACCATCCATTTGCCGTCATTCGCATGGAAGCCGACGAGATCGAGGCCGACCCGGCGAAGCTCGCCGACGAAGCCCGCACGATCTCCATGTTCGGCGGCCAGCGCCTGATCTGGATCAAGAACGCCGCTGGCCAGAAGAAACTGGCCGAAGCGATCAAACTGCTTGCGACCGAGCCGCCGCAGGAAACTTTCGTGCTTGTCGAGGCGGGCGATCTCAAGAAGGGCGCTGGTTTGCGCAGCGCTGTAGAGAACGCGTCTGCGGGCATGGCCCTGCCTTGTTATTCCGACGACAGCCGCGGGATCGACGGCGTCATTGACGATGTTCTGGCCGAATGGAAGATGCAGATCACGCTTGACGGTCGCCAGCTCCTGCGCGCCAGCCTTGGCGGTGATCGTCTTGCCACGCGCGGCGAGCTTGAAAAGCTCTGCCTTTATGCCCGCGGCAAGGAACGGATCGATATAGACGATGTGCGCGAAGCGGTGGGCGATGTCGCCGGGCTTTCCACCGATGAGGTGATCGACGCGGTTCTGGCGGGCGATCTTGCACGCCTCGAAGTTTCCTTTGACCGCGTGGTGAAATCCGGAACCGCGCCCTTTCTTGTGCTCAACACGGCGATGCGCCAGTTCCAGCAGGTGCAAACCTTGCGCCATATCGCCGATACGGAGCGCAAAAGCGCCTCCGTGGTTGTGGCGGCGGCGCGCCCGCCGATCTTCTTCAACCGCAAGAAGCTGATTGAGAATGCGGTCAGCCGCTGGAGCGGCGAAAGCCTTGCGCGCGTGATGGAACGCCTGCAACGCGCCGTTCTCGAAAGCCGCCAGAATGCGGGTCTTGCCATTCCGATCATCCGCCAGTGCTTGCTGGCTATCGGGGTGGAATCGCTTCGAAACGCCCGGCGATAGCAAAGCATTTCCAGCGTAGCGGTTTTGCGTTGGGTAATGCGAAAAGAAATTAGATAGAGTATTTCGACTTGAGATGCAGGTCTATCAGTCACCTCTGGTATTTTTTCGATACAAACGAAAAAGCTCGCCGCAAATATAAGCAGCGAGCTTTTAATTTATATATTCTTTGAAGATCAGCTCTGGAGACGACGACAAATCTCATCGAGTTGCTCAAGAGAACTATAGCGTATCTTGACCTCTCCGCCCCGATCGCGATGATTGATTTCAACCTTCATGCCGGTAACATCAGAAAGCAGCTTTTCGAGCGCCTTGGTGTCGGCATCCTTCTCGACCGGACCTGCCTTGCCCGGCTTGGCTTCCGCGCCGCCCCGTGCTTCCGCCTGCGCCAGCGCCTCGACCTGGCGAACCGACAGACCATCCTTGACGATCCGTTCCGCCAGCGCGGTCGGGTTTTCCATCGTGATGAGGCTGCGGGCATGACCTGCCGAAAGCGCGCCATCGACAATGAAGTCCTGCACAGGCTGCGGCAGTTTCAGCAGGCGCAACGTGTTGGCGACATGGCTGCGGCTTTTGCCGATGACCTGCGCCAGATCGTTCTGCGTATAATCGTGATTGTCGATAAGCTGTTGATATCCAAGCGCTTCTTCAACCGCATTCAGGTCGGCGCGCTGGACGTTTTCGATGATCGCGATTTCAAGTGCCACACGGTCATCGACGTCGCGAACAATCACCGGGATCGTATCGACACCGGCGCGCTGCGACGCGCGCCAGCGGCGTTCACCAGCGATCAGCTCGAACCGGTCGGGCTGGCCCGGTGCGGGGCGCACGACGATCGGCTGCACAACGCCATGTTCCTTGATCGACTGCGCCAGATCTTCCAGTTCGCCTTCCGAAAACATGCGGCGCGGATTGCGCGGATTGCGCGTCACGAACTCAATTGGAACATTCCGCTCGATGGGAACCGGTGCCTTGCGCTCTTCTGCAGGGCGGTCGATCTCACCGATCAGCGCCGCTAATCCGCGGCCAAGGCGCTTTTTTGAAGGATCGTCATTCATCGTTCGGCTTATTCCTGAATTGTTTCGTCATCGAATCGATTGGCTCATGCGGCCTGCAATTGCCGCTCACGCTGGATAACTTCCGATGCCAGTTGCAAATACGCCTGACTGCCAGCGCATTTCAAATCATAAAGAATGGCTGGCTTGCCATGTGACGGCGCTTCCGACACACGCACATTGCGTGGAATGACGGTGCGATAGACCTTTTCGCCCATGAAAGAGCGAACATCATCCACCACTTGCGCGGCAAGATTATTGCGGCTGTCGAACATGGTCAGCACAATCCCCTGGATCGACAGCTCGGGATTGATCGACGACCGCACCTGATCGACGGTCTGCAAAAGCTGGCTCAAGCCTTCCAACGCAAAAAACTCGCATTGCAGCGGCACCAGAACGGAATCGGCTGCCGCCATTGCGTTCAGCGTCAGGAGATTGAGCGATGGCGGACAATCGACCAGCACATAGGAAAAGCGCTCGGATACGCCGGAATCAAACCGCAAGGCGTCGCGCAAGCGCCGCGTGCGGTCGGCCGACTGCGCAATTTCCATTTCGATGCCGAGAAGATCTAGCGTCGATGGCACGATATGGAGGTTCGGCACATCGGTGGGCATTGCGGCGTCCGGAACGGACGATTCCTGCGTCAGCACGTCATAGGATGACAATGGCCGGTTGCGGCGATCGATACCGAGACCAGTGCTGGCATTGCCTTGCGGATCGAGATCGACGATCAATACCGTTTCGCCAATAGCGGCCAAGGCCGTGGCCAGATTGATGGCGGTGGTCGTCTTGCCCACGCCGCCCTTCTGGTTCGCAATGGTTATGATCCTGGACATTTTGTTCATCACCGTCGCCTTGCTGCTGCCCGCCCGTCCGAAATTTCCAGCCATCAATCGGCCTTGCGCCGAAGATTGCTGATTTCGAGTATGACCGAAGCCTGATCGATAGCACTTTGATGTTGTACCAGATCGAAACTCCAACCAACACGGCTTTCATCGATCTCGCGCTGATAATCCCGACCTTTTTGGAAAAGAGCCTTGGCGCCATTGGTCAGCCACCGCTCTGCCAGACCAAAAAGATCGTTCAGTGATGCCAATGCGCGCGCCGTAACCACTTGCGGAGTCTCGATCTTCTGCCACATCGCTTCAATGCGCGCTGAGTGAATGCGTGCAGGGAGGTTCAAATGGCCGGCTGCGGTGCGCAGAAACGCCGCCTTTTTCCCCGCACTCTCGATAAGATCGATAGCGCTACCGGGTTGTTCTGCAAGGAAACAGGCCGTCACGATGCCCGGAAACCCGCCGCCGGAGCCGATATCCAGCCAGTTCTTGGCGTCACTCGCCAGCGGAAAGAGCTGGGCGCTATCCAGAATATGCCGCGTCCACAACTCATTCAGGGTCGAGGGCGATGCGAGGTTGATCGCCTTCGACCATTTGCGAAACAGTTCTTCAAAGGCAATCAAACGATCCGCTGTTTCACGTGAAACAGCGGGAACAATTGCTTTCAGGCTCTCAAAACGGGTATCGGCGCTCATGCAGCGCCCTGCCCTTCGATGAGGTTCGCAGCCGCCTTATGGCGATAACCGAACTTCTTGATCTGTGCGATGAGAAGCGCAAGCGCCGCTGGCGTCATTCCGTCGACACGCTGCGCTTCGGCGATTGTTTCCGGCTTGCGCTGCTTGAGCTTGTGCTTCAACTCATTGGAAAGACCGGATATTCCATCAATATCCAATCCTGCCGGGATAAGCAGCTGCTCCTCACGCTCCATCACCGCGATGTCGCTTTTCTGGCGGTCCATATAGACAGCATATTGCGCCTCGATCTCCAGCGCTTCCCGCGTTGTCGGATCGATGGCTTCTAGTTCAGGCCAGATGGACTTCAGCCGGTCGAGATCGATTTCCGGATAGGACAGGAGATCATAGGCCGACCGGCGGACACCATCCTGATTGAGCCGCAAATCGTAGCGATTGGCGAGATTGGGCGTGATCGTCAGCGATTGGGTTAGCGACCGCGCCGCACCCAACGCCGCCTCGCGTGCTTCAAAGCGCTCTTTGCGGGCCTGCCCCAATATGCCAAGCCTGTCTGCCAGCGGCGTAAGACGCTGATCGGCATTGTCCGCGCGCAGCGACAGACGGAACTCGGCCCGCGAGGTGAACATCCGATAAGGCTCGCTGACACCGCGCGATGTCAGGTCATCGACCATGACGCCGATATAGGCCTCGGTGCGCTGGATAATGACGGGTTCGCCGCCCGACGCCCTGCGCGCGGCATTGATGCCGGCGAGAAGACCTTGCGCGCCAGCTTCTTCATAGCCGGTCGTGCCGTTGATCTGTCCAGCCAGAAACAAGCCGATGACTTTCCGGGTTTCAAGACTGCGCTTCAACTCGCGCGGATCGATGAAATCATACTCAATCGCATATCCGGGTTGCAGCATAATTGCCTTTTCAAGCCCAGGTATCGTCTTCAATATATTAAGCTGCACGTCCTCGGGCAGCGACGTCGATATGCCGTTTGGATAAACGGTATCGTCATCCAGACCTTCCGGTTCAAGGAATATCTGGTGGCCATCGCGGTCGCCAAACTTGACGATCTTGTCTTCCACGGACGGGCAATAACGAGGACCAATCCCCTCAATCGAGCCTGAATACATCGCGGAACGATGCAAATTGGCGCGAATGATAGCGTGAGTTTCCGGGGTTGTGCGGGTGATGCCACAATCGATCTGCGGCGTGGTGATCCGAGCCGTCATCAGCGAAAACGGCACAGGATCTTCGTCGGCAGACTGCATGTCCAGGCTTTGCCAGTCAATGGTGCGGCCATCCAGTCGTGGCGGGGTGCCCGTCTTGAGACGGCCGAGCGCAAAGCCGAACGATGTCAGTCGTTCGGACAGGCCGAGCGCTGGCTTTTCACCCATGCGGCCAGCCGGAATTTTCTTCTCGCCAATATGGATCAAGCCGTTCAGGAATGTGCCGGTCGTCAAGACAACGGCACCGCATGTCAGGGTCCGTCCATCGGACAGAATAATTCCGGTGACGCGCCCATCCTGTTCCAGCAGATCATGCGCACCACCCTCCAGGACAGTCAGATTGTCCTGCGCGGCAATCATCTTCTGCATGGCGAGCCGATAAAGCTTGCGGTCGGCCTGGGTTCGAGGGCCACGGACGGCAGGCCCCTTGCGGCGGTTCAACAAGCGAAACTGGATGCCAGCTTCATCTGCGACGCGACCCATCAAGCCATCAAGCGCATCGATCTCGCGCACGAGATGCCCCTTGCCCAATCCGCCGATAGCTGGATTGCAGGACATGACGCCAATCGTATCAAAGCGATGCGTCACCAGCGCGGTCTTGGCGCCTGCGCGCGCAGCAGCAGAAGCGGCCTCACATCCCGCGTGGCCGCCGCCGATCACAATGACATCAAAGGCTGTAGCTTCGGTCGAACTCATTTGGTTCATCCTGACGCAACTCGAATCCGTTTCTGAAAGATGTCTCTTTGCCACGAATGGGTTTGAAACGAAAGATCAAAGTGAGC
>Ga0180222_1002283_pt1 | contig 15945 bp, 16 predicted proteins | sample eDN5th37CKraftOP_FD_151336 | JGI IMG/M metagenome (GOLD analysis project Ga0180222, IMG submission 151336) | Enriched Organic Plus compost microbial communities from Emeryville, California, USA - eDNA 5th pass 37_C Kraft OP (version 2) (version 2) ... | reverse complement strand
TTAGTACGGGAGTGTGAATTTTTTGTTCTCGCATCTCTTTAATAATACCGAGGCCATCATACTCACCGGGAATCATACGGTCGATAATTGCCAAATCATACGGTTCGGTTGTTGCCATAGCGTATCCCTCATCACCGTCATAGGCAATGTCAACAGCATAGCTTTCTTGCTCTAGCGCTCTTCCGATTGCACGCGCAATCTTGTGTTCATCTTCAACTACTAGTATTCGCATGCTTATATTATAGTCTCCGTTCCTTAATAAAAGCTTAAGGAATAGTTAAATATAAAACCGGCTATTTATTGGCCGGATATTTTTTACTCCATTCCTGCATGGACCGGAGAATTGGCATCAACTCTTGCCCTTTAGGAGTTAGCTGATAAGTGCAGCGGTTGCTGCCGTCAATGGTTTTTTTCTCGATAATCCCTTCTTTTTCTAGTTGGTTAAGGCGAGCGCATAGAGTGCGAGGATTAATACCACCAACGAGTTCCTGTAACTGGCAGAATCTCACCGTCTTTTCATTCAAGAAATATCGGAGCAAATGCGGCGTCCATTTATTGCCGATTATAGCTGTGGCGCTCTCCACATTACCGATTGCTTCCGACATGGTGGTTCTCATAACTTAACTATAGCTGTAATTAGATTTTTTTGCAATTTTTAACATATATGAATCAAGTTTTCAAATTATCTCTGTCTGTCGACTAAACAGCTGGTTGGTAATCTCGGTATGTAAAATTTCTTGCCTTTTTGCCGAGTTCGATTATCGTCTCAAGCGGCGTCGTATCGTCAATTCGAACTTCGACTCCGTCTGGCAAGATAATGCCATTGTTGTGTACACCCAAAAATTCTTTTAAGGATTGTTTGAGGTATGCTTGACGACGGTTAAGCTTATCTTCGAGTATTTGCTGACCAAAAATATCTGTTCCACCATTTTTTTGAATGAGTTCTGGTTTTGTACGTATATTACGCTCTCTGGTGGCAAGCAAATCGGTCGACTCCTTAACTCCCTGCGCAGCTATTATCAATTTTGTAAAGGCTAATTCGGCAAGTTTGTAATTTCTCATGTATTCAGCAATATACTCAAGTTCTGGAAGTTCAGGTTTTTGAGTCGTGTGATGCAAAGCATTGTGAATACCACGCAACATGAGTCCAACATTTGTTGGATTTTCGCGAAATTCCAATACGGTTTTTGCGTGCTCGCGCTCAAAAGGATTATCTGATTGACTTAATCGTTCAGACCAGAGTCGCCATTCTCGAGCATAGTAATAATAATGGTGTAGATCTGGTACTGTGCGAAAATCGTCAGGATTAAATTCCCATTTATAGCGAGGTTTAAACAGATCCATTACTCGATCGAAGGCATTGTCGATTTGAATGAGTCCGCGGTCGTCTGTTGGGAGTGGAATTCTATCTTCCGGGTGAATGTAACCGAGCCATTTATCCGGTTCTTTCCAGGCTTCTCGTGGAGGCAGGCTGGCGAGATTATATGATACGATTTTGTCCATGGCGACGGCGCAATTATTTTTTCCTATATTACCATAAATGTGTAAAAAGTCAATAATTGGGTATTTGTTAGAAAATACTTACGATTCGTGATTGTCAGTAAAACCGGGGATTGGCATTTTTGTAATCGACAACTTGCCCGTCAATGGATATAAAAATTCATACTCCGTACCGTCGGCCATAATAGTAATTGACTCGATAGCAGGGATAGTCGTATGTGGAACAAAGTTGAACCTTTGCACTTTGTTTGGGTATCGTCCTTTTGCCATGGCGATATCATGAGGTATGTCCTCGTGCATGTAGTAGACTTTTTTAGCTCCTGAAATGAAATATAGAGACCCCTTTTGAATATTGAGCTTTTCGGATATATAATATGCCAATTCATCCTTGAGGTCGGTGTATGCTTTACTTCTCAGACGTTCTTGGCTTGCAAAATCAATTTTGCTGATATCACGCAGTTTTTCGCGTAAAGTACTTTCCTTGTTGAGTATCTCATCGAGTTCGGTCATGAAATTATTGCCAAGCCCCTTTTCTTCATCGCGTAACCACTCATCGTTAGGTGGAAAAACTTCATTGACAAGTTCTGCATTACCGATGTGGCGCGGATCTAAATGTAATCTGAATTGTTGATAAATGTTGCCATATGCGTCGTTGGCAATAACTTCCAGGGGTTCGGTTTTAGCAACATGGTACAGTCGGGCTGTGGGTTTTTTGGTTTGGGGGTTGGTTGCTGTTAGTGCTGCATAGCCAAGAGATTTGGCGCGAACATTCTTGGCATCCCAATTCTTTTCAGGTTTTAGATTTGCTTTGTTGGATGACATGCTCCTCAAATCAATGCCAACTCTAGTGACTAGCCCGTTAACAATAATATCTTGGCCAACATGGTCACAGATCTCGTTTAATTTGTTGGCCAGTTCTTTTCCTTTTGCTGCTAATTCTTTGGCTGAGCCTTCAAAGTTATCGAGAATTTCTTGATAAAGCGTAGCCTGTTTGTATGCTTTTTGTATTTTGGTCTCGGGTAAAAATTCCATATTTCCCCGCTCTATTGCTTGAAGCTCTTTTTCCAGTTCAAAACGCGAAGAACCCCCGTCTTCATGTGACGTTGGGGGTTCGGAACGCTCCGTCATGTATCCATTCTACAATATGCTTATGTTGGATACAAACGGTTTTTTATCGGTTTATGAAATACTCAGTAAAGTCCAGCTGCCGCCTCGGTTGTCGCTGCGCAGACGGAACGTATGCACACCGTCACTCAGTGACAGAATCTGAGCTAGGCTGCTGCCTCGTCGGACAGTGGTCAGAATGCCGCTGTCGACAAAGTCGATCGTGCGTCCATTCCATTCGATCCGGCGCGGGATGGCACGCAAGTTGCGTCCGAATCCAATACTGAGAATTGTTACCGGTTTGTTATAAGTTTTTGTCATATCCCTATTCCCCCTTAGGATTTTTTGATGAAGAACGCGGATTTATATGTGGGGAACTACTCTAGCTGGTGAATCTACCGCATGACTCACGTTAGCGCTGTTGTAGCGGAATAAGACGTCGGCAGGGACGCCTGCCCTTGCTGAAAGGGGCGGTGTGTATGTCGACGCAGATGTTTTTACTTACGTCTGCGGGTAAAAAGATGAGAACTCCCACCAGTACTCGCACGACTAGTAAGTAGTATAACCCTCGTATTTGATGAGCGGTCAATACGGTAATTCTTGTGCTTTTTACAACCGCATGCAAAAACCTTTGCAATAAATGTAATAAAAATGACACAAAAACAACAATAATGTATAGATACATGATATGATGAAACGGATGACAAAAGCTTTGGAATTTGAAATCCATCATCGTCTGAATGGTACGCTTGCAAGGACCGGAACCATTACGACGCCACATGGGACAATTCAGACGCCAGCGTTCGTGCCGGTTGCAACGCAAGCTGCTCTCAAGGCGCTGACACCCGAACAGTTAGAAAGCACCGGTGCGCAGACATTATTGGTAAACGCATACCATTTATATTTGCGCCCAGGGCATAACACGATCGATCAGGCTGGCGGTGTTCATGAGTTTATGCGTTGGAACAAGCCAACGTTTAGCGACAGTGGCGGCTTTCAAGTGATGAGTCTTGGTTTTGGTTTCAAGAAAGTCGTCGACATGTCTGGCGATCGTTCCGAGAACGTGATGCGAAAAAAAGACAAACTTGCTTGGATTGATGATGATGGCGTGACGTTTAAATCGCATCTTGACGGCAGTTTGCACAAATTTACTCCCGAGCTTTCCATGCAGATTCAGCATGGCATCGGTGCGGATATTACATTTGCTTTCGATGAGTTGACGACGCTGCATCACGACTACAACTATCAAGTCGAATCATTGGATCGACGCACGCACCCTTGGGCAGAGCGCAGTCTTGCGGAGCATAAACGCTTGAATGCTGAGCGCACCCACCGACCGCCGCAAGCACTTTTTGGTGTAATCCAAGGTGCTGATTACGAAGACTTGCGTCGGAAAAGCGCGAAGTTTTTGGGCGTGATGGATTTCGATGGTTTTGGTCTGGGTGGTGCTTTACGAAAAGAAATTATAGGCGATATCGTTCGCTGGATGGTCGAAGAATTGCCAGAAGGCAAGCCGCGCCACATGCTCGGTATCAGTGAACCTGATGATATATTCGCTTGTATCGAAAACGGTGCCGATACGTTCGATTGCGTCTCTCCTGCTCGCGTCGCGCGAAACGGCGCGCTTTATACCAGGTATGGTCGTGTTAATATTACTCGCGCGCAATTTGCTGAAGACTTTACTCCATTTGATGCCGAGTGCGATTGTTATACATGTCAGAACTACACTTCCGCCTACTTGCATCATTTATTCGATGCCGGTGAGATATTGGCTAAAACACTGGCGACCATTCACAATGAGCGTTTTATAGTTCGACTTGTCGATAATATTCGCGCGTCGATTACTGACGGGACATTCTATAGGTTCAAAGATTCATTCCTGAAAAAATACTATCAAGGTAAGTGAAAGCCCCGTGCAAAGCGAGGCACTGGCATGCTTAGGATTCAGCGGGTATTCCAATGGCCGTAAGTTGCGACCCAGAAAAGATTATCAGATTCCCAGCGGGAATGAGATATAGATACTTGTTGATTTTGACGCGGAATCCACTTCGAAAAAACTGAAGCCCGCTGACGCAGGCCCCAGCAAGGTGATTGACCGGTTGATGCGTCGACGGGCTATTTGTTGAGAGAACCTGCCTCGAGCCGCTGGTGCATACTCGATTCAAGGGATACGGCGAATCCCATGTCTCCTGCGCATACGATGAGTACGGCTGGAGTCATGATGGACAGTATATTGTCAGCAGGCCCTTCGTTCAGCCCGTAGTAGGCAGTGATATCGCTGACGTCGGCACCAACGACGAGCTCGCTGATCGTCTTCCGGAGTCCATCAACGATTCGCTGGTCGCTGTTGTCGAAGTCGAGCCGGAGGCACAGACGGTGGATTGGGTGGTCGTCGAGCACGAACCTCAACGTAATGTCCTGGCCGGTCTCCGGATCTTGGTCCAGTACCAGGATGATGTGATCGTTGTCGCGATCGGCTTCGGTGGTATCGACCTGGTAGAACCGAAGATCTTCCACGACGGGATTTCCCAGTTCATCAGCGCCGAAACTCACCATACCCACCGTACTCGTGATGGTAATCGCCATGTCCGTACCTCATTTCTCTCGGGGACTCGGACAAGATACCAGTATCCCGGTTATTCGGAAAAAAGCAAGCGTAGGCACAATAAAAGAGCCCGCGGCTTTGCCGCAGAGCTCTTTTGATTGGCTCGATACGGCATGCGCAGGCTATCGCTTCTTGACTTTGAAAGTGATCCTGCCCCGCAGGCGGCCCTCGTCTTCGTAGATGAAGCCGTCGACGAATTCTGCCAACCCATCTCGGCAGGCCCTTCTGAGCTGACGACTGATTCGTGGGATGTCTGACGGTGATCCGGGAACATCCACGACGATTGAGAAAGACTCGTCGGGCTGCTTGAGCCATGCCGTACTGCGTGCCGTTATGGCGATGTGTCCGCCGATATCACGTACCCGGCTGCGGATGGTAACCTCCCGGTCCGCCATCTGCATGTACACGATGCTCGGTCGTTTGACGAAGCGCAGCTTAGGGCGCTTGACGGTTGGTGTCATGGCAGGTCCTCTCTGTCGGAACGAGTGATGTTAGTATCCCAGTCATAATGAGACTGGTCAAGCATAGGCGCTTTTGTTATCATAAATGCATGCATACATTAATTTTGGGGGTCCATATTACTTGTATGACGGTGTCATTGTTGCTTATGACCTCCGCAACAACACTGGCACTGTTGGGTGTACGCCGATCTATTGCGATGGCAACGATCGGGACTTTGTTGGCAAGCTTAGGTACAGCGGCCGGTTTTGTTCTGATGATCAGTTCGCCTGTTTTGTCGCAATGTATTCTATTGACTGCATATCTCGCGTCCGCCGTCGCATTGTATGCGTTCGGTTTTGGATGGGGCGCTGAGTCGCGGGCAAAGCTGCTCAAGGTACGCTAGTCAAGGGTAACTTATTCGGCTATACTAAAAACAATGAAGGTGAAGATAGAAATAGAGACGAAGACCTTTGTCCGCTTTTGGCTGGTTGTTGTTGCATTTCTTGCCGCCTTTTCGATCATTACGAGCGCGAAACAAGCACTGATTATTATCGGTATTGCTTTCTTTCTTGCATTGATTTTGAATGGACCAGTCGGCAGGCTTGCGAGCATTATGCCAGGCAAAAGCCGTGTAGCTGGAACGACTATAGCGTATATTCTCGTTGTGCTCTTCCTTGGAGCATTTACATTTCTCGTAGTGCCGCCAATCATAGATCAATCAGCGAAAGTCGTCGCCTCTATTCCATCATTTGTCGATCAGGCACAGAGCCAATGGCACGGACTTACGCATCTAGCCGCGCAATACGGTTATGAAGATGAATTAAACCAGGCATTCAATACGCTAAGAGCGAATGCAACTGACTGGGCGTCGGATTGGGCGCAAAACGTTGGTGCGAATCTCATTGTCGGTGTCGGCTCTTTGTTTGGATTTTTGGTTGCAACGTTTTTGGTATTAGTTCTCACTTTTCTCATGCTGATCGAAGCTCCACGTTGGCAGGAAATCGTATGGGGGCTGTATAACGATGACGACAAAATGAAGCATCACCGCGAGTTGGTGACGAAAATGCATAATGTTGTAACGGGTTTTGTGACCGGACAGTTGGCAGTAGCGGCTCTTGCCGGATTTTTCGCTGGTTTTACGGTGTTCATACTCAGCTGGATCTTTACCGTCCCGCACACCCTTGCACTACCGACAGCAGCAATCGTGGCAATTCTTGGGCTGATTCCAATGTTTGGTGCAACCATCGCTGGTGTTCTTATAAGCCTTCTGCTTGCATTTAACGATATTGGAGCTGCAATTTCATTCGCGATTTACTTTATCGTTTATCAACAAATCGAGAACAATTTTATTTCACCCACTATTCAATCGCGAACGGTAGAGTTGTCGGCGCTCGCTATCCTAATATCAGTAACGATTGGTGTTTATTTGTTCGGTATAGCAGGAGGTATCATCTCGATTCCGATTGCCGGCAGTATCAAAGTTTTGCTCGAGGATTATGTCGTACATGCTAAAAAACATCGTCGTGAAAGCTCTAATCCCATACATAAACTAGTTAAAAAAATACAGGAAGAATCCTGATCGTTATGTAAAAACAAAACCCCTGTCAGATAATTTTTCCGACAGGGGGTGCGTATTCGAACAAGGTGCTACCTACGTGAACCGGCGTTCGCGTCGTGCGGCCACGATCATTCGAATCAGCGGTTCCATGAGAACGGCGTCCTGCACGGTTTGTTCGGCGTAAGCTCTTACGGCCTGACTTTGAGATGTTATTTTCTTTAGTGTTTCGCCAGCATGAGCTGCTTCGCGCGAGGCTTGCGATTTGGTCCGTGACGCCGGTTTGCCAAGGGCGGCCCGTCCGTGACCATAGTTCATCGTGTAACTGTTCCTTCGCTTCCACCTACAGTTCGCCATAAATGAGATATTCCCTTCTTGTGGTGAAATGAATACGAACAGATATTATTTAAACATAAAAACAAAAGAATGACAACAAACCAGATAGCTCGCAGATTCCCAACTAACGTCGTTCCCAGATGGTTCCAGATGGCGTGTCGCGAAGAAGGATGCCTTGCTCTGCTAAACGGTCACGCAGCGCATCAGACTTTGCCCAATTCTTTGCGGCGCGAGCAACTTCTCGTTCGTGTATGATAGTCTTTTGTTCTTCGGTGATATCGTCGCGACGCAGATCGATACCCAAGAGAATCTGAATTTCATCAAGCAGTTTGTTTAATCCGTTTGGATTATCGGCGCCAAGAAGTTTATCGATCCGCGCAATAGCACTAGGTGTATCTAAGTCTTCTTGTAAATAGTTTAGCAAGCCACTGCTTATTGCGCCATCGCCCGCTCCCTGCCAGCGTCTATCTGCAGTTGCACGCCAATTATTCAAACGGTTTTGAGCAGCTTCCAGAATATCCCAAGTAAAGTTACCTTCCGTTCGATAATGTTTGCTTAATACAAGTAGTTTAAACGCATCGAGATCGAAACCTTTGTCGAGAATATCCTGCAGTGTGTAAATATTACCGAGAGACTTGCTCATTTTTGCGCCATCGACTTTGATGTGGTTTGCGTGCAACCATACCTTACTAAAGCGTTTACCGGTAACCGCTTCAGTCTGAGCGATTTCATTGGTGTGATGAACTGGAATATGGTCGATGCCGCCTGTATGAATATCAATTTGATCACCTAGCAATTCCCGAGCAAGCACACTACACTCTAAGTGCCAGCCGGGAAATCCTTTGCCCCACGGGCTATCCCACTCCATATCTCGTTTTTCGTTCGGATTGCTGAATTTCCAAACAGCGAAATCGGTTGGATTCTTTTTGCCTGTGTCCGTTACTCTCGCGCCGAATTGCAGCCCTTCGATATCCAGTCTTGCCAGTTCGCCATAGTTATCCAGTTTGCTGGTATCAAAATAAACGCCATCTTTAATTGTATAGGTATATCCTTTTTCTTCGAGTTGTTTTACGAACTCGATCTGCTGAGGAATATAATCAGTCGCACGTGGCATATGGTCGGGGCGCACCAGTCCTAGCAGTTCATATGCTTCATAGTCGGCGATTTTAATATACTTATCCGCAATTTCCCATGCAGTTAATCCCTCGCGTAATGCTCCTTTCAACATCTTGTCTTCGCCGGCATCCTCGTCGCTCGTTAGATGGCCAACATCCGTAATATTTTGAACACGAGTTACATCATAGCCGCTGGCGCGTAGCATGCGCACTAGTATGTCCCAGTAAATATAGCTTACCCAGTTGCCAATATGCGGTTGACTATATACCGTCAGACCGCAAGTATATAGGTTCACCTCTCTACCTTCTAGAGGCTGAAAATCTTCAACTTCTCGCGATAACGTATTAAATAGCCTTACTTTCCCCATTTTGTTAATCCTTGTTCCCTAGCTCTTTCAAAGCTTTGTCTGTCGCGTCGACGAGTTCACGTACGATTTTGTCATAATCGTCATACACGCGGAATCCAGCTGCATAATCATGTCCGCCGCCACCGAAATAACCGGCGATTGTTTCAGAGACAGGAATATTGCTGCGAAGTTTACCGGTAATTTTACCGTCGGGGTACGATTTCAGTGCTACGCCAACTTCTACTCCCTCGACGAGACGCATTTCATCGAGTACGAGCATGCTCGGATTGTATTGGTCACTATATTTTTGAATATCATCCCAAGGGATATGAATCAGAGCTAGCTTACCGTCGAGCAGGTACTCAATTCGTCCAATGAGCTCGCCTTTGTACGCGAGGATTTCTGGTGATTTTTTCATGAACTCACGGCGACGTTCTTCGATAGCTGCATTGCTTGCACCTAGTTCGGCAAGCTTTGCACATAAACTAAATGTATCCGCGTCGACATTTTGTGTCGTCAGTCCTAGGGTATCGCTCATGATGGCAATCAGCATGTTTTCAGCCGCCTGCTTATTGATGGGCCAATTGTTTTCGGCGGCAAGATGATAAACCACTTCTCCTGTTGCGACAGCATCGCTGGAAAGCATTGTATGTTCGAAGGAAAGGTTGGATGCGGTCGTGTGATGATCAATCACTAACACCGGATGCGCATCAAGGTAGTGTCGTACGCCGGGTGTCTCCAAAACTTTGCTTAGTAACACGTCGGCTGCCGTATCGACGATAATAGCCATATCAGCATTGGTGTCAAAGTCGCTCACAACACGATCCCATCCTCTGATATACCGAAGATATTTCGGAATATCTACCGGACAATAGAGCACAACTTCTTTGCCTAAGTCGCTGAGAATTTCTTCCAAAGCAACACTACTGCCGACACTATCGCCGTCAGGATTCTCTGCTTGGATAACGATGATCTTGCGTGCATCGTTGATAAGGTTTGTTGCTGATTTGTACATGACTTATGTTTCATTGTATCAAGGATGTGACGGCTCGTCACTTGAAACGTCTTTCATCTCCAAAGTCAAGCTATGGCCAGCAATAACTTGAATGACATCGCCGTTACATGTGGTTATGCTTTGAGAATGCAGTGGAATATGATTTAGTGGAGAAACAGCGTATAGCTGCGCAAGCTAGGCGGATCAAGCCCGCCCTTAATCTGGTAGTATTAGGTGCGGGCTTGAAAAACAAGCCCCAGGTGATTGGAGTCGATATGAATCGGTTGAAAACCATTGAGTCATGCGGCTGCTTCATGCAGGGCGATGAGTGTGGACGGCGTTTTGTGGCTGAGGACGGTCGTCTGTCGGTGTTCTTTTATCTCAAACATGCAGTGCGCTTTTGCGGTCGGTTGCACGAGGATAGGTTCTACGTGCTTGTGCTATCGCAGCAGTTTGTGTCGATGCTCTCTGAACTTCCACTTCCAGCGGATGTGCCGGTAAGGATGGAATTGGGAAGCGGCATCGTGTTTGAGCAGAATTACGATGTCTCGGGACTTCCTGTCACCATTCGAGAGCAATCAGGCAGACTCACGATCACTGTGCCCGTTTCATGACGACCACCGTCCTATATCTAGCTTGCACCCCCGTATGTACAAGTTGTGCAGCGGGGGTTGCTTTTATTGGAGTTCTTTTCGACCTTCGAGTGCGTGGCCAAGTGTAATCTGATCTGCATATTCCAGATCAACCCCAACTGGAAGACCTCTAGCTGGGCGCGTTAGTTTTACTGTAAGTCCTGCTTCACGAATATGCCGCTGTAAAAACAATGCTGTTGACTCGCCTTCTACGCTAGCGTTAGTTGCGATGATTACTTCCTGTACATTATCGTCGACGATACGCTTCAGAAGCTCTGGTATATGTAGCTGTTCTGGGCCGATACCGTCGATTGGGCTGATTGCGCCACCGAGCACATGGTAGGTGCCATGGTACTGACCGGTGCGTTCCAAGGGGACGATATCGAGCGGTTCTTCGACGACGGCAATCGTAGTTTTATCACGAGAGGGGTCGCTATATAGCGGCGAAACCTCTTGATCGGCATCGATAAGAGCAAATGTTACCGGGCATGATTTGACGTTATTGTGAAGTTTTTTTAAGCTGTCGGCTAATTTGCTGCTAATAACTGGCTGAGCGCGCAATAAATAGTATGCATATCGTTCAGCGGTGCGCGCGCCAACGCCCGGCAATTTACCGAGTTCATCTATGAGATTAGTGAGGGCCTTTGGTAGTAGATTACTCATATACACAACCAATAATAAAAACAATCTCTCCCTTTTTTATTGCTGATTCCAAGGCCCAAACTTCAGGCTAAAGTCCAAGGTTGCCTAATCCGCCCATGAGCGGTTTCATTTTTTCAGCAGCTATTTCTTGCGCTTTTTGCATACCATCGCGAATGGCAACCTGGATATTGTTTTCCAGCTCTTCGATATCATCCAAATCAACTTGATCTGGATCAATCTTTACCCGTTCAATCTTTAACTCTCCAGTAATGGTAATTTCTACCATTGGGTTGTCATCATCTTCGCCGCCAGCGACAACAACAACTTTTTGTTTCTTGAGTTCCTTTTGAGCCTTACGTAGCTCATTCAGCATTTTCATTTGGTCAAAAGCCATATCAGTCTCCTTTATACCTAATATATGTTATTGTAAACTAGTTTGCACCGTTTGTGCAGTCTTTTTATAGATATAAAAACGGTCTGCATTTTCACTTGTGGCCGTTGTGATAATGCGCGTTGGCACTAGATCGATTCGCTCATGCGCCGCTCTCGTGGCGGCGAATTCGCCCTCGGCCGGCGTAACGTTGTTCAGCACCAAAGGGGGGTTTTCGTCATAGCTGATAAGTGCCATGTAAAACGGCAGTTCTTCGTTAGTCACAACAAGTTTACCGATATTTTTGTTACGGATATGCTCATTGTAGAGCGCAATGTCGTGATTGAAGCTTGATGCCGTTACTGGATCGTGGCGATAGCCATCAAAATAGCGAGAGAGCCCTGTTAGCACTAGACCAGCCACAAGAATCGAGAGCGGAACAATACCAACGAAACGTGCGTACGGGTTGCGTGGGAACATGTCATACCAAAAGCGTAGTAAAAAGCTGAGACCGCTAGCAAGTAGAAGTAATAGCGGCACGAATGCAACGCTCGAAAATTCAGGATTAATGACGAGAATCGGAATGAGTAGCAAAATCCAAGCAACCAACGTGTAGCTGCGTGCCGTGTATCTGATGGTAAATTGCTGCCATATACCCAGAAGAATGAGAGCGATTGATCCAAGTCCAAGAACCGGCGTCATTAGAGTGCCGCTTTCCGGCGTCATAAAGTTGAGATATTGTTGCGATAGAATTTGCAGATTTATCCAGATGTCGGTCGGCCATACGGCTGGAATGCCTAAAAGGTTCAGCATGAGTGACGGATTAATAAATAGCAGATAAATCAGAGGCGCGGCGATGGAAAGGCTGATCGAAAATAGTAGTAACAGGTGAATTGGTGGCATCTGTTTCAGTACATATCGTACGTGTGGGTGCAATAGGCCTGCGGACAAGATGGCGACGACCAGGTAAATACTAAGCGGTGTGTATAGGCTCAGCGGCATAATGATGAAGAATAGTAATTTCCAAAGGCGTTTATGATGCGGTGATGTTGTAATCATTGTTGCAGCTAGGAGAAGCCAGACTGACCAGAGTATGTAGGTAATTGTTCCGGTTCCCGCCTGTGCGATATATAGGAACTGGCCGGTGGTTATCATGATGATCGTTGCAAGAACAGCGATGTTCGGCCGAAACCACCTTCGGAGGAGAAATACCGCTCCGATTCCGGCAAAAAACGCAGCTACTAGAGCGGGTAACTTAAACGCAAATTCAGTCGGGCCAAAAGTTTCTAAACTTAAGCGCTGCATCACAAAAAATGGCATATTTGGAATTGCGAACGTATTGGCATTTTGTAGATCCATAGCAGCGGTTTCTACAAACTGTGTCCGTTCGCTTTCGCTCAGTCCTCCTGGAACATGAGTACCAGCCACTATCAAGAGCGCAATGAAGATTAAGACGACGAGAGAATACCCTATTTGGTAACGAAATCGGTAGGTTAAAAACTTGCTAAAAAGTAATCTCGTCATTTATTTCAGTATACCACGAGACGTATAGGGACTTTTGCTACTCATGTCGCTTATCTAGAGACATGAACCTGATGCGATCTGCCTGGAAGTAGAGCTCAACCTTTCCGGTCGGACCGTTACGATGTTTAGCGATAATAATATCAGCGATATTTTTGCGCTCAGTGTCAGGGTTGTAGTACTCTTCGCGATAAATGAAAAATACGATATCGGCATCCTGTTCAATCGAACCAGATTCACGCAAGTCTGCAAGTTGGGGTATCTGCGGCGTTCGCGCTTCAACAGTACGACTAAGCTGACTTAGTGCGATCACGGGTACATTTAACTCGCGCGCAAGCAGTTTGAGTCCGCGGCTAATTTCACTTACCTCCTGCACACGGTTACCGTCACTGCGAGCATTAGTTGACTGCATCAACTGCAAATAGTCGACAATTACAAGACCTAAAGGTCCCTGGTGGGCTGCTCGTCGTGCTTTGGTTCGCATTTCGAGCACTGTCATGCCAGGTGTATCATCGATAAATATCGGCGCTTCTGCGAGCTCGCCGGATGCTTCTGATAGTTTTGCAAAATCATCATCGCTTAGATTACCAGTGCGGATTTTCCAGCTATCAACACCGCTGACATCAGCAAGCATACGATCGATCAGCTGTTCCTTGCTCATTTCGAGACTAAAGAACAAAACAGCCTGCTTATTGAGTGTTGCAACATTGTAGGCAAGATTCGTTGCAAAACCAGTCTTTCCCATGGCAGGTCGAGCGGCCAAGATAATCAGGTCGCTGCGCTGCAAACCGGCGGTCATATTGTCGAGGTCACGATAGCCTGTTTTAAGTCCTCGTACAGCACCCTTGTTGCGATGGAGCTCTTCGAGTCGGTCGAAGTTTTCGAGCAAGATCGATTCGACGCTTGCAAGATCCTGCTTAAGGCTTTGGTCGCTGACGGCAAATAGCTCAGCCTCCGCTTTTTCTAACAGCTCTTGAACTGTGTGGTCTTCATTGAATCCAAGCTCTGTAATATCGGCGCTAGCCTTGATTAAGCGTCGTCTGACAGCTTTTTGTGCGACGATTTCAGCATAGCTGGAGGCGTGCGCTGCGGTCGGGACATAGTTTGTAAGTTCGGTCAGATAACTCGATCCGCCCACTTCTTCTAATTGTTCCTTCTTTTTTAATTCATCCTTGAGCGTCAAAAGATCGACTGGTTTATGCTGCTCAAAGAGTCTGAGCATTGCTTCATAGATTGTCGCATGTCTTTTGTCATAGAAATCCCGAGGTTTAACCTCTTCGGTGACGTCGGCCAATACGTCCTCATTGATCAGGATAGCCCCGAGTAGACTCATTTCGGCATCGATATTGTGCGGGGGTATTTTTGCGTCGATAGTTTTTTTGGCGCTCATTCTTTCTTCTCCTCGGGTTCGTCTAGTGCAATCTCCTCACCGCCACCCATAATCTCAGCGATACGCGCCAATTTTTCATCGGCGGGGGGTTTTGTCGTTCCGATAGTTTCGATGGCCAGGCCGCCTTGTCCGATATGGTCAAGGGCAGCACCTAATTGTGTTCGATATTTCGTTTCATCAAGCTTTGCTTTGTTGAATTTCCGTCCGCAATAGATGGTTAAGATACCGCCATTTAAATCCCAGCTGCACGATTTCAGCATACTATGTAAGGCGACGTGGTTTTCTTTTGTGTATTCGAGTAAGGCTGACCAATCGAATGAGTCGATCGGCGTTGTCTTTTGAACAGATGATGTCGGTTCTTCGGTGGCGTCACGGTTTGTTTGCCGTTTTTTTGTCTCTTCTTTTTGAATATCGGACTTATCAACAACAATAACCGGCGCTTCGATAACGGTTGGCTGTGATTTCGTTGACCGCTTTGCGGCAACGATTGCTTTTGTCACCGGCGTATGCGATGCGACTGGCTTGGCTGCCATTACCAAAGTAGTTAGTAGCTTCAATTGAGGCCATGAGGAGTTTGGGACATTCAAAAGTGCGTCTATAAGTTCGGCGAATTTTGGCTGTTGAGGTAGCTTACTGCGAAGCGATTCGATCAACTGATCAGTCAGAATGGTGGGTTGAATCCCTTCTTGTTCAAGAGTGTCGAGAGTCGATATGATGCGTGATACAGCGCCTTCTTCAACAGCAGTTATCAGTGTTTCAACGGCATCTGTAGGTGCAAATCCGAGCGTCGATTCTACCAGTTCTCGCGTAATACCGTTTTCATTATCAGCGTAGCCGGACAATTGATCAAGCAAGCTAATTGCATTTCGAAAACTACCATCACCACGTGCGGCGATAATCTCTAGCGCTTCATCGGTTATTTTGATGCCCTCACCTATGGCAATTTTCTTCAAATGGGCCGCAAGGTCGGACCGAGAGATGGCGTGAAAGGCGAAGTGTTGCGTACGGCTGATAATCGTGTCGGGCACTTTGTGAAGGTCTGTTGTGGCCAAAATGAACACAACATGAGCCGGAGGTTCTTCCAGAGTTTTTAATAAGGCGTTAAAAGCCTGTTTTGATAACATATGCACTTCGTCGATGATATATACTTTTTTGGATGCAGATGCTGGCGCAATCATGACACGGTCACGCAGTTCGCGCACATCATCGACACCGTTGTTGCTTGCTGCGTCAATCTCAATAATGTCTAGATGAGGTTCATCATTTGTGTATGGCAATTGGTTGATTTCATGAGCAAGAATGCGTGCGATCGATGTTTTCCCAACACCCTTCGGGCCTGTCAATAGATATGCATGGGCAATCTTGCCTTGTTGAAGGCTGCGACGCAAAATAT
>Ga0180222_1002276_pt1 | contig 15983 bp, 17 predicted proteins | sample eDN5th37CKraftOP_FD_151336 | JGI IMG/M metagenome (GOLD analysis project Ga0180222, IMG submission 151336) | Enriched Organic Plus compost microbial communities from Emeryville, California, USA - eDNA 5th pass 37_C Kraft OP (version 2) (version 2) ... | reverse complement strand
TACTCCTCCCCGGCGCGCCGGGCCGCCGCGGCGGCATCCGAGCGCCCGCCCGCGTGCTCCCATGCCGCCAGTCCCTCCACGACGCAGATCGTGGAGTGGAAGGACGAGACCCGGGCGCCGTACGCCACCCAGCAGTTCCATCCGCCGTCGGGCAGGTGCCACTCGAGGATCGACTCGACGATGCGGTCGCCCCCCTGCCCGAAGTACGCGGCGACCGCGAGCGCGACGCCGTTGATGCACGGCTCGACCTCGCCGTCGAAGTACGGCTCGTCCTCGTGCTCCCAGCGCACATGCATGCGGACGCGCTCGATCGCCTCCCGCGCCCGCGGGTCGGCCGAGTCGAGGCCGAAGTCCCTGAGCTGCTGCAGCGTGAAGTGCGTCGCCGTCCACGCGTCGAAGAACGGGCGGCTCTCGTCGGCCCACCCCGGCCGGTACGTGCCGCCGTCCCAGCGGCCGTCGGGATCTTGCAGCGCGAGCAGCTCGGCGCCCCATCCCTCCGTCGCGACGCGCGCCCGCTCGCGCTCGACGTCGCCGGGCGGGGCATTGGTGAGATCGCGCAGGACCTGCTAGCGGATCGCGGGGTCGGCCTCCAGAAGCCACGCGGTGACGTCCATGGCCCGAGCGTAGGCGCGGTCACCGACACGACGGCGTAACACGGGTGGGAGCACCCCCGCAGACCCGGGAGAATGGCAAACATGGACTGGCAGACCTCCGAGGACACCGTCCCCTCGGCCCCGGTGACGGAGGCCGAGGCCCGCATGCTCCTCGGACGCCCGCCGGCGACGGGGGCGTGGCGCGACGGAGACCCTGTCGGCGACCGCCGCTTCGCCGCGTTCGGCGCCTTCCGCACCGAGGGTGGCCAGGAGCTGCCGGGCTTCCGCATCGCGTTCGAGACGTGGGGCGAGCTCAACGCCGCGCGCGACAACGCCGTCCTCGTCCTGCACGCGCTCACCGGCGACAGCCATGTGCGCGGTCCGGCGGGTCCCGGGCACCCGACGTCCGGGTGGTGGGAGGACGTCGTCGGGCCGGGGCTCGCGGTCGACACCGACCGCTGGTTCGTCGTCGCGCCGAACATGCTCGGCGGATGCCAGGGCTCGACGGGCCCGGCGAGCATCGCGCCGGACGGCTACGAGTGGGCGTCGCGGTTCCCCTACCTGACCGTCCGGGACCAGGTCGCCGCGCAGGCGCGGCTCGCAGACGCGCTCGGCATCGACCGATGGGCCGCAGTCATCGGCGGCTCGATGGGCGGCATGCACGCCCTGGAGTGGGCGGTGGGCCTCCCCGACCGCGTGGCGCGCGTCGCCGTCCTCTCCGCTCCCCCGGCCAGCACCGCCGATCAGATCGCCTCGAACTCGGTGCAGTTGGAGGCCATCGCGATCGATCCGCGCTTCCAGGGCGGCGAGTACTACGACTCCGGCGACGGCGACGGTCCGCACCGCGGACTCGCCCTCGCGCGGCGCATGGCCATGCTGAACTACCGCAGCCCCACCGAGCTCAACCAGCGCTTCCAGCGCTCGTGGCAGTCGGATGTGAGCCCGCTGGGGCACGGCGGGCGGTTCGCGGTGGAGTCCTACCTCGACTTCCACGGCAACAAGTTCACGCGGCGCTTCGACGCGAACAGCTACATCCGCCTCGTCGAGGCCATGAACTCGCACGACATCGGCCGCGAGCGCGGTGGCGTCGAGGACGCCCTCGCCCGTGTCACCGCCACCGCGCTGGTGCTCGGCATCGACAGCGATCGCCTCTTCCCCGTCTCCGGGCAGCACCGCATCGCGCGCGGCATCCCCCGCACGCTCGACGGCGACCAGGCGGTCGAGCTGTCCAGCGATTTCGGGCACGATGCGTTCCTCATCGAGACCGCGGCGGTCGGGCACCATCTCCGGCGCCTCCTGGACGCCCCCGCCTGACGCCCCCGGCGCATCCCGCGCGGAGCCGTCAGGGCACGGTGCGCTCGTAGAGCCAGGGCGTTCCGGTCATGAGCAGCCGATGGCGCGGCGCGGACGCGTCAGCGGGCGCGCCATCCGCCGCGGACGCGTCGTCGTACTCCGCGTCGCCCTCGTAGAGCAGGACGCGCGCGTCGTCGGTGCCGCGCAGTCGCGGGCGGAACTCCTGCAGCCCGCCCAGGCGCGCCCGCGCGAGGAGATCCTCGACGTCCCGGGCAGGCCGCAGCGTGTGCAGGGTCACCCACGTCGGCGGATACAGCGTGATCCCGCCGCGGCCGTGACGCTCCAGCACAGCCGCCGGACGGATCCACGCGGCCCCCACGGCCTCCGCCTCCTGCAGCGAGAGGACGGCGTCCGGCTCGGGCGCGGCTGCGGCGAAGAACCAGGTCCGGATGCGCAGCGGCACACCCACCGGCGGCGTCCAGCGCGAGAGCGGGACGAGGGCGCCCGCATCCAGCACGAGACCGGTCTCCTCCCGTGTCTCGCGCACGGCGGCGCGGCGCGCGGCATCCGCCTCCGCGACCTCTCCCGCGGCCGCCACGCGGTCCTCCGGCTCGATCCTGCCGCCGGGGAACACCCACGCGCCCGCGAAGCTGCCGCGGTCCGGCCGCTCGAGCATGAGCACCTCGGCACCGTGCGACGCATCGCGCGCGATGACGACGGTCGCCGCGACGGGGAGCGCGGCGTCGTCCGCCGCGGAAGCCGCCTCGTCGCCGGAGCCGGCGGGGGTGAGCATGCGCTCCAGCGCGGCCGCACCCGGGACCTCGTCATCCACCCCGCCAGCCTACGGGGAAGGGCCGGCGCGACGCCCTCCGATCGGGAGAAGGGCGCCGCGCCGGGGTCTCACACGCCGACGGCGGTCGCGTCGGGCACGACGACCCGCCCGTCGACCCAGCGCGTGTGCACGGGGACGTCGGCGGGACCGGTGTTCAGCAGCAGCTCGAGCCGCGGCCGCACCGCGTCGGTGCGCGAGGTCGGCGGCTTGCGGGAGCCGGCGCGGAAGGGCGGGATCCACTCGGCGGCGGCTCCCCGGTAGCCGAGGTCGGCGGCCGCGTGCAGCGTCCACTGCGGGTCCCACAGGTGCGTGCGGCCCAGCGCGATGAGGTCGGCACGGCCGGCGAGCAGGATCGAGTTGGCGTCGTCGGCGGACGAGATGGCGCCCACGGTCACGACCGTGACGCCCGCGGCCCGCGCGACGCGGTTGCGGACGCGGTCCGCGAACGGCGTCTGGTAGCTGCGGCCGAACGCGGGCTTCTCGGCCTTGGCGACCTGACCGCTGGAGACGTCGATGCCGTCGGCGCCGTGGCGGATGAACGCGGCGGCGATCTCCACCGCATCCTCGTCGTCGTTGCCCCCCTCGATCCAGTCGTGGGCCGAGATGCGCACGATCATCGGACGCTCCGCCGGCCACGCGGCGCGCACGGCGTCGAACACCTCGAGCGGATACCGGAGGCGGTTCTCGAGGCTCCCGCCGTACTCGTCGGTGCGGATGTTGGACACCGGCGAGAGGAACGACGACAGCAGGTACCCGTGCGCGGCGTGCAGCTCGAGCAGGTCGAACCCGGCGTCGGCGGCGCGACGGGCGGCGGCGACGTAGTCGGCCGTGATGGCGTCCATGTCCGCGCGGGTCAGCTCGCGAGGGGTCGCGCTCTGCGGACCGTACGGCAGCGCCGACGGGCCGACGACGGGCCAGCCGCCCTCCGGCAGCGGGTCGTCGATGCCCTCCCACATGAGCTTCGTCGACCCCTTGCGGCCGGCGTGACCGAGCTGCGCGCCGATCTTGGCCGTCGTGGTGGTGTGCACGAAGTCGACGACGCGCTTCCATGCGTCGCGCTGCTCATCCGTGTACAGCCCCGCGTCGCCGAGGGTGATCCGGCCCGTCGCGGACGGCGCGATCATCTCGGTCATCACGAGGCCCGCGCCGCCGATCGCCTTGCTCCCCAGGTGCACGAGGTGGAAGTCGCCGGGGACGCCGTCGACCGCCGAGTACATGTCCATGGCGGACACCACGACGCGGTTCTTGAGCTCGAGCGCCCCGATGCGGTGCGGGCGGAAGATCGCGGGCACGGACTCCAGGCCCGGGGCGTCGGCGCCGAACGAGGCGAGGACCCGCGCGGCGAAGTCCGGGTCGCGCAGCGCGAGGTTGTCGAACGTGATGCGACGCGAGCGGGTCATGAGGTTGAACGCGAACTGCGTCGGGTCCTGGCCGACGTACTGGCCGATGTTCTCGAACCACTCCAGGGACGCCTGGGCGGCGCGCTGCGTCGAGAGCACGACGGGGCGGCGCTCGGCCTCGTATGCCGCGAGGGCGGAGGCGACATCCGGCTGCTCGTGGAGGTTGGCGGCGAGGGCGAGGGCGTCCTCCATCGCGAGCTTGGTGCCCGAGCCGATCGAGAAGTGCGCCGTGTGCGCCGCGTCGCCGACGAGCACGACGTTGTCGTGGTGCCACGACTCGTTGCGCACGGTCGTGAAGTTCAGCCACTTGGAGTTGTTGTCCTTGAGCTCGGCGCCGTCGAGGTCCGCCGCGAAGAGCTCGCGGATCTTGGCGATCGCCACCTCGTCGGACACGCCGGGCGGGAAGACGGTGCTCTCGGTCGCGTCGAAGCCGGCACGGCGCCACACGTCCTCGTGCATCTCCACGATGAACGTGCTGCTGTCGGCCGAGAACGGGTACGCGTGCACCTGCATGACGCCGTGCGGCGTCTCCTTGACGATGAAGGTGAAGGCCTCGAGCGCGCGGTCCAGGGCGAGCCAGATGTACTTCGACGTGCGCACGTCCAGCGACGGGCCGAACCATTCGGGGTGCTGCGTGCGCACGCGCGAGTTCAGGCCGTCGCCGGCGACCACGAGGTCGTGCGTGCGCGCCAGCTCCTCGACGTCGGGCGCCTCGGTGCGGAAGCGCACGTCGACCCCCAGCTCCCGCGCGCGCTCCTGCAGGAGCAGCAGCAGGTCCTTGCGGCTCATCGCTGCGAAGCCCTGACCGCCGATGACGAAGTCCTCGCCGCCGTAGCGGACGTCGATGTCGCTCCACCGGGCGAAGCGGCGGCGCATCGCCTCGTAGACGACGGGGTCGGCGTTCTCGATGCCGCCCAGCGTCTCGTCACTGAACACGACGCCGAAGCCGAACGTGTCATCCGGAGCGTTGCGCTCCCACACGGTGATCTCCTGCGTCGGGTCCAGCCGCTTGGCCAGCACGGCGAAGTAGAGTCCGGCGGGCCCTCCCCCGATGATCGCGATCTTCACTTGAGCCCTCCTGTCAGGACCGCCTGAGGCGCCGTCTCGGCGGCCTCCCGGGCGGCGCGTTCACGCAGCGGGAAGCGCTGCAGCTTGCCGGAGGCGTTGCGCGGCAGCGCCTCCACGAAATCGATGCGGCGCGGCACCTTGTAGCGCGTCAGACGCGTGCCCGCGTGCTCCTGCAGCGCGTCCACGAGCGCGTCGGAGGCGTCGACGCCCGGAGCGAGGACGACGAAGGCGTTCACGATGAAGCCCTTGTCCGGATCGGGGCGGCCGACCACGGCCGACTCGACGACGGAGGGATGCTCGTCCAGGACCGCCTCCACCTCCGGCGCGCCGACGTTGTAGCCGGCCGTCACGATGATGTCGTCCGTGCGGGCCTGGTAGTGGAAATACCCGTCCTCGTCGCGGATGTAGGCGTCGCCGGTGATGTTCCACCCGTTCTGCACGTAGACGGCCTGGCGCTCGTCGGCGAGGTAGCGGCAGCCGGTGGGCCCGACGACGGCGAGCCGTCCGGGCGTGCCGTCCGGAACCTCGTTCCCGTCGTCGTCCAGGACGGCGGCGCGGAACCCGGGGATCGGGCGTCCCGTGGCGCCCGGGCGGATGTCGTCACCCGCGGCGGAGATGAACACGTGCAGCATCTCGGTCGCGCCGATGCCGTTGACCAGGCGCAGGCCGGTGGCCCGCTCGACGTCCTCGAAGGTCTCCTTCGGGAGGTGCTCGCCCGCCGAGACGCCGATGCGCAGCCGCGAGAGGGCGTCCGCGCGTCCTGACTTGAGGATCGCGCGGTAGCCGGTCGGAGCCGTGTAGAGCACGGTCACGGCGTGGCTGTCGACGAGGTCGACGAGGGCCGTCGGGCTGGGCTTCTCGAGCAGGACCGCCGAGCCGCCGGTGCGCATCGGGAAGATCACGAGGCCCCCGAGTCCGAACGTGAACGCGAGCGGCGGAGAGCCCGCCGAGACGTCGTCGGGCTGCAGATCCAGCACGCGGACGCCGAAGGTGTCCGCGATCGCGAGGATGTCGCGATGGAAGTGCATCGTCACCTTCGGCTCGCCGGTCGTGCCCGAGGTCGGGCCGAGGAGGGCGACGTCGTCCGCCGCGGTGGCGACGGCAGCGAAGCGCGACGGCTTGGCATCCGCCGCCGTCCACAGGGCGTCGTCCGCGCCGCCGAGGACCGCCACCGGCAGGTCGGCGGGTGCGTCCACGGGATGACGGTGGTCGACGACGAGCAGCGAGGGACGCGTGCGGGCCGCGACCTTGGCGACCTCGTGCGCGTGCCAGGCGGTCATCGTCGTGACCACGACGGCGCCCGCCTTGAGCACCGCGAGCCACAGGACGACCGCCCACGGGTTGTTCGGGATGCGCAGGACGACGCGGTTGCCGGGGACGATGCCGTAGTCCTCCACCAGCACGTGGGCGACCTGGTCGACGCGGTCGCGCAGGGCGCCGTACGTCCACGTCTCGTCCGCGCCGTCGGGCGACGCGCCGCGCAGGGCGATCCGGTCAGGGCCGAAGCGGTCGATCGTGCGGTCGAGGAGCTCGACCGCGGCGTTGAGCCGGTCCGGATACCGCAGCTCGTCGAGCGTGAACTCGAGACGCGGCCACGCCTCGACGGGCGGCAGGTTGTCGCGGGTGAACGTGTCCACGTGGGCGGAGGGGGAGAGCAGCATGTCGATTCCTCTCGTCAACGGCTCGCGTCGGGAAGTCGGATGAGGCCCTCTTGTGCGACGCTCGCCACGAGGCGGCCGTCGCGGGCGAAGAAGCGCCCCGTGTTGAGGGCCCGGCCGCTCTGCACGCCCGCCGACTCCTGCACGTAGAGCAGCCAGTCGTCGGCGCGCGCGTCGTCGTGGAACCACATCGAGTGGTCGAGGCTCGCGGTGGTCAGGCCGGGCGAGGACCAGTGCGCGCCGAGCGCCCGCAGGGACGGCTCGAGGATCGTGTAGTCGCACACGTACGCGATCGCGAGGCGGTGCAGGTCGGCGCCATCGGGCAGGGGCGAGAAGGCGCGCACCCACACGGACTGCGCGCCGACGGGCTCCCCCTCCACAGAGGCGTAGAGCGCCGACGGCACGTGCCGCATGTCGAATCCCCGTCCGCCGCCCCAGTAGACGGCGGCGTCGTCGTCACGGCCCGCGAGCACCTCGGCCGCGGACGGCAGCTCCTCCGGCGCGGGCACGTCCGGCATGACCGGATGCCGACGCGGCCCCTCCTCGGGCACCTGGTAGGAGGCCGTGCACAGCGACACGGTCTTGCCGGACTGGGTGCCGCGGACATGACGCGTCGAGTACCCCCGACCGTCGCGGACGCTCTCCACCTCGTAGCGGACCGGCACACCGATCTCGACGGGGCGCAGGAAGGACGAGTGCATCGAGTGGAGGCGCCGGTCGTCGCCGACCGTGGCGTTCGCCGCCGCCGCGAGCTGGGCGACCGTGTCGCCCCCGTAGGCCTTGGGCCACGGGACGTACTGCGGGACGGCTTCAAACGCGCGTCCGTCTGCCGACGCGTCGACCTCGGTCAGGACGAGGGAGGCGAGGAACGCGGTCGTGGTCCGGTCGAGGTGGCGGGCGACCGTCATCGGTCGTCCCCGGGCGTCACCGTGAACCGGTTGCGCAGCTCGCCGATGCCCTCGATGCGCGTGATGACGGTCTCGCCGTCCGCGATCCAGCGCTGCGGCGAGCGCCCCATCCCCACGCCGCCGGGCGTACCGGTGAGGACGATGTCCCCGGGGCGCAGGGTGGTGAAGCCCGAGACGTAGGACACGAGCTCCGCCGCATCGAAGACGAGTTCCGCCGTCGAGCTGGACTGCATGACCTCGTCGTCGACGAGGCATTCGATGCGCAGGCCGTCGCGCGGCTCAAGGGCGTCGGCGGTCACGATGCTCGGCCCGATCGGGGTGGAGGCGTCCCACGCCTTGCCCTGGAGCCACTGCAGCGTGCGGGACTGCCAGTCGCGCATCGAAACGTCGTTCGCGACGGTGTAGCCGAGGATGCCGGCCGCGGCCTCGTCGCGATCGGCGTCGCGCAGCGTCGTGCCGACGACGACGGCCAGCTCTGCCTCCCAGTCGACCTTCGACGATCCGCGGACGACGATGTCGGCCGTCGGATCGGCGAGCGTGTCGGCGAACTTCGCGAACAGCGTCGGGTGGGCGGGCACGTCGCGCCCGGTCTCGACGATGTGGTCGCGGTAGTTGAGTCCGCAGCAGAAGATCTTCGACGGTGCCAGCAGGGGGCGCACGAACTCCGCGTCGGCCACGGCGACCCGGTCTGCTCCCGTCCGCAGGGCTGTCGCGACCTCTTCGCGCCATCCGTCGCGGGCGATGAGCGCGCCGACGTCCCCGGCTTCCAGGAGGACCCAGGAGTCGGCGTCGACGACGGCGGCGCGGGTGGTCTCCGCGTCGACGCGAACGGTGGCCAGTCGCATGGAAGCGCCCTTCTCTCGGTTGTCGTGAGTATTACATCCCATTGACGTTCGTTTCAACAATGAAACACGAGTCATGTTGCGGGGAGATGAAATCTAGGGAATATTGCGAGTCAGCGATTCGCTCTCGGAACGTCCGTCGCGAACGCAGCACATCCCACGGCCACGAGAAGGAGAGCCATGCCACGCAGGATCGTCAATCCCCCGGAGCTCATGGCGCCCGTCGGCTTCGCCCACGCCGTCGCCGCGGGCCCCTTCGTCTACCTGGGCGGCCAGACGGCGCTCGACAAGGAGGGCCGGATCGTCCCGGGCGGCATCGTGGAGCAGTTCGAGCAGGCGTTCTCCAACGTCCTCACGGCGCTGACGGCGGCGGGCGGAAAGCCGTCCGATCTCGTGGACGTCACGATCTACCTCACGGACGTCGACGACTACCAGGCGAACGGGCGCGAGATCGGCCGCCGCTGGCGCGAGATGGCCGGCACCGAGTACCCCGCGATGGCGGGCATCGGCGTGACGCGGCTGTGGCAGCCCGAGGCGCTCATCGAGATCCAGGCGGTCGCCCTCATCGACGAGGACTGAGCGCACGATGAGGGGCCCGCGCCGACGGCGCGGGCCCCTCATCGTGCCGGGGCTCAGTCGCGGATGTCGAGCTCGATGTCCGCGATGTCCTGATCGGCGAGGTTGACCACGATGTTGTCCGGCGTGCGGGTCGTGAGCCAGATGAGCTCCTTCGTCGCGCCCGCGTTGCCCTCGATGTGCGGCACGAAGGGCGGCACGTAGACGAAGTCGCCCTCCTCGAGGTAGACGACCTCCTCGTAGCGCTCGCCGAAGCGGATGAAGCCGCGCCCCTGCAGGACGTAGCCGCCCGTCTCCGCCTCGCCGTGGTGGTGCGGATCGCTGACCTCGCCGACGCCCGTGTGCACGCGCCCGAACCAGAGGTTCTCGACCTGGGTGGTCTCGACGGAGACCCCCGAGTAGCGAAGGGCCTTCGACGTCTGGCCCGGCGCGAGCTCCAGGTCGGCCTTGCGCTGGACCGTGAGCCGCTTCAGCTGCGTCTGCTCTGACATTCCTCGTCCTCTCGAGTTCCTGCACCCGGCGGCTTCGCCGGGACTGTGGGGAGGTTAGATTTCGTCCAGGCAGGCGCTCAACTCTTTCCGCAGGGCGGAACGTCAGTAGGCGAGCGCGGCGGAGATGCCCGCCGACGCCCCGCGCAGGAGAGCGAGGTGCTCGCGCTCGCGCGGCGTCAGCGCCGCTGCACCTACATCGCCCGCGCGCGACATCGGCAGCGCGATGGAAAGACTGCACACGACGGGCCCGGAGGGCCGCTCGACGGGCACCGCGAGCGCGTACATGTCGGGCTCGGACTCGCCGAGGTTGCGGGCATAGCCATCCTCCCGCGCGCGCGCCAGCTCAGCCGCGAGCACATCGCGCAGCGTGAGCGACGCGGGCGTGACCGGCGACATCATCGGGTCCGGGTACAGCTCGGCGATCGCGTCCGGCTCGAGGGTAGCGAGGAGGATCTTGCCCGCCGCAGTGGCATGGGCCGGCGGATGCTGACCCACCCGGCTCGCGACCCGGGCGGGCCATCCCGCCTCGGCCGACGCGACGAACACGACGTCGGCGCCGCGCAGGGCAGACAGGTGCACGGTCTCGCCCGTCTCCTCGCTGAGGGCGCGCACGACATCCGCCGCCACCGCGACGCAGTGCTCGATGGGCGACGAGCCGGCGACGAGCAGCATCACCGGTCCCACCTCGTAGGTGCGCCCCTGCGCGGAGCGGCGCACGAACCCCTCCGCGGTGAGCGCGCTCAGCAGCCGGTGCGCGGTGGACGGCGCCACCCCGATCTCGGCCGCGACGGCGCTCACGCCCATCGGCCCGCGGGCACGCAGCAGCTTCGCCACCTGAAGGGCGTTCCGCACGGAACGGGGAGCCGACATCCTGCCTCCTGCACTGCTCGATCGACGCTCCATCGCCGCGGAGTCCGTCTGACTATGTATCGTAGACGTGACGTTAGTTGTGATAGTGAAATGTTTGCGCGAGGTTCTTCCGCGTGTGACAGGAAGGAAACACGATGGCGGTAGCGGGAAACACCCGATCGCTCGAGGAGGGGATCGTCACCGACCTCCGCGATCGGATGACATACGGGAGCTACCTCTCGCTGGACACCCTGCTCGACGCGCAGCACCCGGTGAGCACTCCCCCGCACCATGACGAGCTGCTGTTCATCATCCAGCACCAGACCACCGAGCTCTGGCTCAAGCTCGTCCTGCACGAGCTGCACGCGGCACGCGCCCACATCGCGCGGGACGAGCTCGCCGCCGCGATGAAGAAGCTCGCGCGGGTCAAGCACATCCAGGCCACGCTCATCGAGCAGTGGTCGGTGCTGGCGACCCTGACCCCCACGGAGTACGCGCGGTTCCGCGACTTCCTCGGGAACTCGTCGGGCTTCCAGTCGTATCAGTACCGCGCCGTCGAGTTCATCCTGGGGAACAAGAACGCGCGCATGCTGCAGGTGTTCGACTCGAATCCCGCGGCGCGCGAGATGCTGGGCACTCTGCTCGAGGAGCCGACCCTCTACGACGAGTTCCTGCGGTATCTCGCCCGCCACGGCCACGCGGTCCCCGTCGAGGTGCTCGAGCGGGACGTCACGAAGGCGCACGAGTTCGCCGAGGGCCTGGTCCCGGTGTTCCGCGGGATCTACGAGGACGAGGCGACGCACTGGGACGCGTACGAGGCGTGCGAGGAACTCGTCGACATCGAGGACAGCTTCCAGCAGTGGCGATTCCGCCACCTGCGGGTCGTGCAGCGCACGATCGGCTTCAAGGTGGGCACGGGCGGATCGAGCGGCGTCGGCTTCCTGCGCCAGGCGCTGGATCTCACCTTCTTCCCCGAGCTGTTCGCCGTCCGGACGGAGATCGGCGCATGACCGGCCCGTACGAGGGCCTGCTCGCCCAGGACGCCGTCACGCGCCTCGAGGACCTGCGCGCGGCCGCCGCCGCCAGGGATGCCGCCGACGAGCTCGCGTGCTTCCGCGAGCAGTTCATCGCCCACGACGACACGGCCGTCCCCGCCTACCTGGACGGCAACTCGCTCGGGAGGCCGCTGCGGGTCACCGAGGAGAACCTCGCCCGGTTCGTCCGCGACACGTGGGGCCGCCGCCTCATCCGCGGGTGGGACGAGGGCTGGATGGATCTGCCCACGGCCGTGGGCGACCGGATCGGAGAGGTCGCGCTCGGCGCGGCACCCGGGCAGGTCGTGGTCGGCGAGTCCACCACGGTGTCGCTCTACAAGCTCGTCCGCGCGGCGCTGGACGCACGCCCCGGCCGCACCGAGATCGTCATCGACCGCGGCAACTTCCCCTCGGACCGCTACGTCGTGGAGGGCATCGCCGCCGAGCGCGGCGCGGACCTCGTGTGGGTCGAGGTCGAGCAGGGCGCGGGCGTCACCGCGGCCGACCTCGAGCCGGTGCTCGGCGACAACACCGCCGTCGTGCTGCTGAGCCACGTCGCCTTCCGCTCCGGCTACGTCGCCGACATGGCGGGCATCACCGACCTCGTGCACTCCCACGGCGCCCTGATCGTATGGGACCTGTGCCACTCGGTCGGCGTCCTCCCCCTCGAGCTCGATGCGCTCGGCGTGGACTTCGCCGCCGGCTGCACGTACAAGTACCTCAACGGCGGGCCGGGCTCACCCGCATTCCTCTACGTCCGGCGCGCCCTCATCGACCATGTCGCGCCGCCCATCAACGGGTGGATGGGCGCGGCGGAGCCGTTCCGCATGATCCAGGGCCACGTCCCGGCATCCGGCATCCGCCGCTTCATCAGCGGGACGCCGCCGATCGTCGGGATGCAGGCCATGCAGGACATGCTGGAGCTCATCGACGAGGCGGGCATCGACCGCGTGCGCGCCAAGTCGACCGCGCTCACCGAGTACGCGATCGAGCTCTACGACGCGCTGCTGGCGCCCCTGGGCGTCGAGCTGGCCACACCGCGCAACGCGCACGAGCGCGGCGGCCACGTCACGATCGACCACCCCGCCTTCACGCGGGTCGTGCCGCAGCTGTGGGCGCAGGGCATCCTGCCCGACCTGCGTCCGCCCAGCGGCATCCGGCTGGGTCTCTCTCCGCTGTCGACGTCGTTCCGCGAGGTGCTCACGGCCGTGCTCGCGATCGCCGAGGCGCTCACGACGGAGGAGCCGGCATGAGCGCCCTGAAGATCGGCTACAAGGCGAGCGCCGAGCAGTTCGGACCTCGCGAGCTCGTCGAGCTCGCGGTGGAGGCGGAGGCGCACGGGTTCGACTCGGCCTTCGTCAGCGACCACTTCCAGCCGTGGCGCCACACCGGCGGCCACGCGCCGTTCTCGCTCGCCTGGATGGCGGCTGCGGGCGAGCGCACGTCGACCCTGACCCTCGGCACGAGCGTCATGACGCCGACGTTCCGCTACAACCCGGCCGTCCTCGCGCAGGCGTTCGCGACGCTCGGCAGCCTCTACCCGGGACGGATCGTCGCGGGGTTCGGCACCGGCGAGGCGCTCAACGAGATCGCGACCGGATACCGCGGCGCCGGCGCGCAGGACTGGCCGGAGTTCTCGGAGCGCTTCGCGCGCCTGCGCGAGGCGGTCCGTCTCATGCGCGCGCTGTGGACGGACGACAGGGTGAGCTTCGCCGGCGAGCACTACTCGACCCTTGACGCCTCCGTCTACGACCGGCCGGATACCCCCGTGCCGATCTACATCGCCGCGGGCGGCCCCGTCATGGCGCGGTATGCGGGCCGCGCCGGCGACGGGTTCATCTGCACCTCCGGCAAGGGCTGGGATCTCTACCGGGAGCGCCTGCTGCCCGCCGTCGAGGAGGGCGCCGCGAAGGCCGGCCGCAGCGCGGAGTCGATCGACCGCATGATCGAGATCAAGGTCTCCTATGCCCGCACCCAGGAGCAGGCGCGCGAGAACACGCGCTTCTGGGCGCCGCTCTCGCTGGCCGCCGAGCAGAAGCACTCGATCACGGATCCCGTCGAGATGGAGCGTGCGGCCGACGCCCTGCCCCTCGACGTCGTCACGAAGCGGTGGATCGTCGGCGCGGATCCGGACGCCGTCGCGGCAGCGATCCGCGAGTACGTCGACGCCGGCTTCACGCACCTCGTGCTGCACGCGCCGGGGCACGACCAGCGCGAGTTCCTCCGGCTGTTCCAGGAGGACCTGGAGCCGCGCCTGCGCGCCTGAGCGAGGCCGACGACGAGGCCCCCGCATCCCAGGGATGCGGGGGCCTGTTCAGGTCTCCGGCACCGGCGACCGCCAGGAGGGACGATCGTCAGGCCGACCGGTCCCAGAGCACTTCGCAGCCGGCATCCGTCAGCGCACGCTCGAGCTCGACCTCGCGGCCCTCGATCTCCGGCCACGGGCGGACGAGCGCGGTCGCGTACTCGTGCCCGTACAGCGTGACGAACTCGATGGCGTCGTCGGCGCGCACGCGCTCCTCCCCCACGCGAGGCAGGAGCGTGCACTTGCGCCGCAGCGGGGTGTGGCCCGCCGCGACGAGCGCGGCATCGACGTCCGCCTGGCGGTCCGGGAACGCGTCGCCGAGCACGAGGATGCCCACCCGGACGGACGCCGCGGGACGGTAGAGGTCCCGCAGCGCCGCCGCGAGATCGACCGCTGCGGTCACACGTACGCTTCCGCGCGGAACTTCTTCGAGTTCAGCGGGCCCTCGGCCACGCCGGACATCATCTGCGCCCACTCCGTGACGTGCGGCTGCACGCGATGGGCCTCGTACGAGTCCGCCGAGTCCCAGTGCTCGAGCAGGTGCAGCGTCTGGGGGTCCTCCGCGTCCCACGTGAGGTCGTAGCCGAGGTATCCGTCCTCAGCGCGGATGGCCTCGAGGAACGCGGGGATGCGGGCCTGGACGCCGGCGACCTCTTCCGCCTTGAGCCGGATGGATCCGTAGATGACGATCATGTCTGTTCTCCTTGTTTCTTCGGGTGAGCGGTCAGCCGGCGAGCGGCTCGAGACGGCGGAAGCGGGAGCCGTGGAAGACGAGCGGCTCGACCTGCTCGTCGCGGAAGAGGCCCTGGATCTCCAGCATCGCGACGCTGTGGTCGCCGGCCTCGACCTCCTTCCACACGGTGCACTCCAGCCACACCGGGGCGCCTTCCACGAACACGGCGTCCGAGCTCGCGTGGTGCGACTCGATGCCGGCGAACCGCTGCTCGGGCGGGCCGGAGGCGAGCTGGCGGCAGATGGCGTCCTGATCCGCGCCGAGCACCGAGACGCCCAGCACGGGCGCCTCGCGCAGCCGCGCCCATGTGCGCGACGTGTTCTGCGCGGCGAACAGCACGAGCGGCGGCTCGAGCGACACCCCCACGGTGAACGAGGAGGCGACGAGCACCTCGCTCATGCCGTCGATGTGCGCGGCGATCGCCGCGACACCGGAGGGATACCCCGCGAATGTGGTCCGCAGGTTGTCGGGTCCGGGCGTGAGCCGGGTGTATCCGCTGAGGCTCATGACTGTTCTCCTTCCTGTCCGACCGCCTCGACGCGCATGCGCAGCGCCTCCGGCGGGTCGGGACACATCATCACCGGCTCGGTGGCGAGCCAGTCGTCCAGTTCCGGCGACTCCCGCCGGGCCTCCAGCACCGGGGCTATCGATGCGACGGCGAAATAGCAGAAGCCGCCGTTCGCGCTGTCGATGCGGATGCCGTCGGGGCCGACCTCGAACGCGTCGCCGATGCGATGGCCGCACGCCGAGTAGTTCATGGCGTCGACCGTGCAGCGTAGGGTGCGGGTCATGCGACGTCCTCCCGGGGCAGCGCCTCGACCTTCATCACGAGGTTCTCCTTCGCGTCGGGGCCGCAGATGAACGGCTTGCGCACGAACCACGAGTCCGCGGGAAGGTCGCCCTGGCGCATCGCGATGACGGGCGCGACCGCGGCGAGCGCACTCGGCGAGATGGTCTTGCCCTCGGGGATCACGAGCCGACTGCCGTGCACCTCGAACCAGTCCCCCACGTGCATGCCGCGCGGCTCGTCCACGCGGACGACCGTGCACCGCACGCGGGGGCTTCCCGGCGAGACGGGCGGGACAGGTGAGGCGTCCGTCATCACCAGCGCCCGTCCGGCAGTCCGTGCGACGGGCGGTCCGGGACCGTCCAGCCGCCCGAGGGGTCGGTCAGCGCGGCGTGCGCGAGCGCGACGAGGTGCTTCTTGCGCGTGCCGGCGTGGGCCAGCGCGCTCATCGCGTCGCGGATCACGCGCTGGATCGGGTTGCGGTCGCGGATGTAGTGCGCGGATGCGATCTCGATGCACTGGGTGAGGACGCGCTGCAGCGCGCCGGCAGACGCGGTGTTCGCGGCCGTCATCCGGGCGCGCTCGAGGGGCGTGAGCCCGCGCCCGGGCGTGAA
>Ga0180222_1002271_pt1 | contig 16027 bp, 10 predicted proteins | sample eDN5th37CKraftOP_FD_151336 | JGI IMG/M metagenome (GOLD analysis project Ga0180222, IMG submission 151336) | Enriched Organic Plus compost microbial communities from Emeryville, California, USA - eDNA 5th pass 37_C Kraft OP (version 2) (version 2) ... | reverse complement strand
CCCTGGTCTCGGGCGTCGTGCTCGCGGGCGCGGTCGCCTGGCCGCTCGCCGAGCGACCCGCCGTCGCGCCGCGCGAGGACGAGGCGCCTGCCGCGGCGGAGCCCGCGGGCACGCCCTCGGCGCCCACGGCACCCGCGGCCGACACCGCCCCGACGACCGCGCCCGCGGCGGAGCCCGCCGCCGCGCCGGTCGACGGGCTCGGGGCCACGCTGCGCCTGCCCGAGGAGACGATCGCGCCGGAGCCCGACGGCGTCCCGCACGACCCCGAGCCGGGCGCGACCGGCTCCGACGCGCCCGCGGTCCCCGGCGACGCCCCTGACGCGCCGGCGGACGAGCCGGACGACGACTACTCCCACCTGTGGGGCTCCACGATCCTGCGGACCGTCGAGGACGCCGCCGTGCGGCTCGACGAGGAGGACGAGCACGACGAGCCCGAGGCGGCCGCCGCGCCCGTGCCGCCGCCCCCGGCCGCCCCGGCCGAGCCCGCTCCGGCGGAGCCCGCGGTTCCCGCCCCGCCCGTCGCGGACGGTCTCATCGCGGGCGTCCCGCGCGAGTGGACCGGCGCCACGCCCGCGGCGGCGCACCGGGCCGCGACCGTCGTCGACCCGGAGGGGGAGGGGGCCGCCGAGTCGGCCGGCCTCGACCACGACGGCCACACCGTGCTCTCGTCCGCGATCGCCGACCTGCGCGCCGCCGCCCAGGAGGCGGCGCCCGAGGCGGCGCCCCCGGCACCGCCGACGCCGTCGTTCACCGCGCCGCCCGCGCCGGGCCAGCAGCAGATCCTGGCGCGCACGTGCGCGCACGGTCACGCCAACCCGCCGTCGCGCGAGACGTGCGCGGTCTGCGACGCCCCGCTGGACGGCGACGCCGAGCTCGCGGTCCGACCGCCGCTCGGGCGCGTCGTCGTGTCGACCGGGCAGACGGTCGAGCTCGACCGGCCCGTCGTCGTCGGTCGGCGCCCGCGCTCGCCGCGCACGCAGTCGGCCGAGCTGCCGCGGCTCGTCACGGTGCCGAGCCCGCAGCAGGACATCTCGCGCTCGCACCTCGAGATCACGCTCGAGGGGTGGCACGTGCTCGTGAGCGACATGGCGACGACCAACGGCACCACGCTCCTGCGCACGGGCCAGCCGCCGCGGCGCCTGCACCCGTCGGAGCCGGTGCTCGTCGTCGACGGCGACGTCGTCGACCTCGGCGACGGCGTGACCCTGGTGTTCGAGGGGATCCGGTGAGCACGAAGCGCGCACCGTCACCACCCCCGGAGATCACGGGCTTCGAGTACGTCTCGCTCATCGGCTCGGGCGGGTTCTCCGACGTCTTCCTGTACCAGCAGCAGCGTCCCCGCCGCCGCGTCGCGATCAAGGTCCTCCTGCACGAGTGGTCGAGCCACTCGCAGCGCGCGGCGTTCGACGCCGAGGCCGACCTCATGGCGACGCTCTCGACGCACCCGTCGATCGTCACGATGTACGAGGCGGACATCGCGGACGACGGCCGTCCGTACCTCGCGATGGAGTACTGCTCGCGCCCGAACCTCGGGGCGCGCTACCGCAGCGAGCGGCTGTCCGTCGCCGAGGCGCTGCGCACGGCCGTGCAGATCGCGGGCGCCGTGGAGACCGCGCACCGCGCGGGCATCCTGCACCGCGACATCAAGCCCGCGAACATCCTCGTCACCGAGTACGGGCACCCGGCGCTCACGGACTTCGGCATCTCCTCGACGGTCGACGACGCCGCGCGCGCCGAGGGGATGTCGATCCCGTGGTCGCCGCCGGAGTCGTTCGCGGAGCCACCGCGCAGCGGGATCGCGACGGACGTCTGGGCGCTCGCCGCGACGACGTACACGCTGCTCGCGGGCCGCACGCCGTTCGAGGTGCCCGGCGGCTCGAACTCGAGCGCCAACCTCATCTCGCGCATCGAGAGCTCGCCGCTGCCGCCCACCGGTCGCACGGACGTGCCCGCGTCGCTCGAGCGCGTGCTCGCGACGGCGATGGCGAAGAACCCGGCGTCGCGCTACCCGACCGTCCTCGCGTTCGCGCGCGCCCTGCAGCAGGTGCAGAACGAGCTGTCGTACGCGGTCACGCCGATCGACCTGCTCGACGACTCGGGCCACGTGCAGGAGGAGGAGCCCGACGACGACGGCGGGACGCGTCTGCGCCAGGTCGTCTCGATCGACCCGTCGGGCGCCGGTGCGGCGGCGGGCACCTCCGCCCCGCCCCGCCCGACGCAGCCGACGACGCCCCTGCACCCGGCGCAGCCCGCGACGCCGTGGCCGGGCCCGGCGCCCGCACCCGGGGCGGGCCCGGCGCACGCCCCGTACCCGCCCGCGGCGTGGAGCCAGGGCGCGCCCGCCGGGACGTCGGGCACCGTGCCGACGACCGCCGTCGGGCAGGCCGGGCTCGCGCCCGTCGCGGAGCTCACGGACCCGTCGCGCCTCTACCCGGGGGCACGGCAGCCGGGCGTGTGGGGCGCCCCGCCGGTCGAGGACACGGTCCACCGCACGGCCGGGCCAGCCGCGGGCGAGGCGGAGGCGACGGGCACGGAGGAGCGCACGGGCCGGGGCGCGCTGTGGGCGACGCTCGCGGCGGTCGTCGGCGTCGCCGTCGCGGTCACGGGGTTCCTCGTGCTGCGCCCCGACGGGACGCCGGACGACACGACGCCGACCGCCGACGGCGAGAGCACGACGACCCCGGACGACGACTTCGTCCCGTCGGACAACCTGGGCGACCTCGTGCCGCCGGTGAACGACCTCGTGGGCACGTACGACCCCGAGCGCGAGGTCGCGACGTTCACGTGGGCGTACGACTCGGAGAAGGCGCAGGAGGGGGACATGTTCGCGTGGAAGAAGCTCGACGTGCTCGAGGACTCGCCCTACAAGGACGCGTTCGACGAGACCACGGTCGAGCTCCGGGCCAAGCCCGGCGAGCAGGTCTGCATCGAGGTCATCGTCGAGCGTGACGGCCGGTTCTCCGCGTCGCCCCAGAAGGCCTGCGTGACGGGGGAGGCGGCGTGAGCGAGCTCGCGGTCGAGTTCTGCGGCGAGTGGTTCCGCCCGTCCGTCGACGGGGACCCGTTCGACATCGGGCGCGACGGGGACCTCGCGATCGAGGACAACCCGTACCTGCACCGGCGATTCCTGCGCATCTCCCACGAGGCCGGCATCTGGTGGCTCGCCAACGTGGGGTCGCTCATCTCCGCGACGGTGTGCGACTCGGGCGGCGGCGTGCAGTCGTGGTTGTCGCCGGGCAACCGCTTGCCGATCGTCTTCCCGACGACGTCCATCGTGTTCACGGCCGGCCCGACGACGTACGAGCTCACCGCGCAGCTGCACGGCGCGCCGTACCAGGAGATCCGGTCGGAGGACCCGGACTCGGGCGCGACGACGATCGGCATGATCACGTTCACGACGAGCCAGAAGCAGCTCATCGTCGCCCTCGCCGAGCCGATGCTGCGGCGCGACGGCACGGGCCTGTCCGAGATCCCGTCGTCGGCGGCCGCGGCGGCGCGGCTCGGCTGGGCGACGACGCGCTTCAACCGCAAGCTCGACAACGTGTGCGACAAGCTCGACCGGATCGGCGTCAAGGGGCTGCGCGGCGGCCCGGGCGCGCTCGCGACGAACCGCCGCGCGCGCCTCGTCGAGTACGCCGTCGCGTCCCGGCTCGTCACCGCGGCCGACCTGCCCCTCCTCGACCTGACCGACGACGGCTGAGCGCGCCGGCTCCGGCGAGCGCCGCCGCGCGCTCCGCCGGGCCGCGCCCTCGGGCCGCCGCCGTCCCGCTCCTGCGAACCTGAACAGGAACCTTCGTGCGAATCAAGCTCACGCTGCACCGCCCCGACGCCAGCACGACCAACGTCGCCGTCACGGCCGACGCGACGGCCACCGTGCGCGACGTCGCGGAGGCGCTGTTCGCGGGCGACCCCACCCGCTCGGGCACCGCCGTCCCGGACCGGCTCACGCTCCAGGTCGGCACGTCCCCGGCGGGCTCCGGCCAGGGGCGCGTGCTGTCCCCGACGAGCGACCTCGTCGAGGCGGGCCTGCGGTCCGGGTCGACGGTCTCGATCGTGCGCGTGTCGGAGCACTTCGACGCCCCGGGGCAGGACCGCGGCGCGGCGGTCGCCGTCCTGCGTGTCCTCGAGGGCCCGGACGCGGGGCGCGAGTTCCCGCTGCCCGTCGGCACGAGCTACCTCGGCCGCGACCGCAACATGGACATCCGGCTGAGCGACCCGCAGGTGTCCAAGCGGCACGCGCGCATCACGGTCGGCGAGACGATCGAGATCACCGACACGAACTCGGCGAACGGCCTCGTCATGGGCGGGCAGCGCATGATGCGCTCGACGCTCACGTCCGCGGACACCGTGACGATCGGGAGCACGGTCGTGTCGGTCGTCGCGCTGCACCGCACGACGAGCCTCGCGCCGACGAGCCCGGTCGTGGAGTTCAACCGGTCGCCGCGCGTCGTCGCACGGTTCCCGGAACGCAAGCTCAAGGCGCCCAAGCCGCCGACCCCGCCGGAGCCGCAGCGCTTCCCGTACCTCGCGATGGTCGCGCCGCTGATCATGGGCACGATCCTCTACTCGGTCACGCGGAACATCCTGTCGATCGTCTTCATCGGGCTGAGCCCGATCCTCATGCTCGGCAACTACCTCGACCAGAAGGTGCAGGCGCGCCGCAAGCTCAAGGCGCAGCGCGAGCAGTTCGCGGCGGCCGTCGTGGCGATGCGCGACACGATCGAGCGCACGCACGCCGTCGAGCGCGCGGTGCGCCTGTCGGAGGCGCCGTCGGTCGCGGACACGGTCGACGCGGTGCGGCGGCTCGGCGGGCTGATGTGGACCCACCGCCCCGAGCACGAGGCGTTCCTCACGGTGCGCGTCGGGCTCGGCGCGGCGCCCGCGCGCACGCAGCTCGAGCAGCCGAGCGAGAACAACACGCTGCCGGAGTTCTGGAGCGAGCTCGAGAAGCTGCACGCGCAGTGCGCGACGATCTCGGGCGTGCCCGTCGTCGCGCGCCTGCGCACGGACGGCGCGCTCGGCGTCGCGGGCACCGGGTCGACGGTCGACGCCGTCGCGCGCGGCATCCTCGTCCAGCTCGCGGGCCTGCACTCGCCGTCGGAGCTCGTGCTTGCGGCGGTGACGTCGCAGCGCTCGCGCGCCGACTGGGAGTGGCTCGAGTGGCTGCCGCACACGGGCTCGCCGCACAGCCCGCTCGGCGGTGACCACCTCGCCGACAACCCCGGCGCGGCGCAGGCCCTGCTGTCCCAGCTCGAGGACCTCGTCGAGGCGCGGGGCGCCGACCTCGACACGCACGCCGAGCTGCGCGGCCCCATCGACCCCGAGGAGGGGGAGGACACCCCGAAGCCCGTCCTGCCGACGGTCGTCGTGCTCGTCGAGGACGACGCCCCGGTGGACCGGTCGCGCCTCACGCGGCTCGTCGAGCGCGGCGCGGACGCGGGCGTGCACGTCGTGTGGGTCGCGCCGACCGTCGAGCAGCTCCCGGCCGCGTGCCGCACGTTCGTGCTCGTCGACACGGCGGACGCGACCTCGGCCGGCACGGCGGGCGCGACGAGCGGTGAGGTCCGCGTCGGGCGCCTCACCTTCCCCGTGTCGTGCGAGACGGTGGACCTGCCCACGGCACACGAGGTCGCGCGCATCCTCGCCCCAGTCGTCGACGTCGGCGCCCCGGTCGACGACGACTCCGACCTGCCGCGCTCCGTCTCCTACCTCACGCTCGCGGGGACCGCGCTCGCCGAGGACCCGGGCCGCCTCATCGACGCGTGGCGCGAGAACGGGTCCCTCACGCCGCGCGACGGCTCGCCGCCCGTGCGGCGCAAGGCGCCGACGAACCTGCGCGGCCTCGTCGGGCACTCGGGCACGGAGCCGCTCTACCTCGACCTGCGCACCCAGGGCCCGCACGCGCTCGTCGGCGGGACGACGGGCGCGGGCAAGTCCGAGTTCCTCCAGTCGTGGGTGCTCGGCATGGCGGCGGCCCACAGCCCGGACCGCGTGACGTTCCTCTTCGTCGACTACAAGGGCGGCGCCGCGTTCGCGGACTGCGTCAACCTGCCGCACACCGTCGGCCTCGTGACCGACCTCTCGCCGCACCTCGTGCGCCGCGCGCTCACGTCGCTGCGCGCCGAGCTGCGCTACCGCGAGCACCTGCTCAACCGGAAGAAGGCCAAGGACCTCGCGTCGCTCGAGCGCACGGGCGACCCCGACGCCCCGCCGAGCCTGCTCATCGTGGTCGACGAGTTCGCCGCCCTCGTCAACGAGGTCCCCGAGTTCGTCGACGGCGTCGTGGACGTCGCGCAGCGCGGGCGCTCGCTCGGCCTGCACCTCATCCTCGCGACCCAGCGACCCGCGGGCGTCATCAAGGACAACCTGCGCGCGAACACGAACCTGCGCGTCGCGCTGCGCATGGCGGACGAGGACGACTCGACCGACATCCTCGGCATCCCCATGGCCGCGCACTTCGACCCGTCGATCCCCGGCCGCGGCGCCGTGAAGACCGGCCCCGGCCGCATCACGCCGTTCCAGACGGGCTACGCGGGCGGCTGGACGACGTCGCGGCCCGAGCGCCCGCGCATCGACGTCCAGGAGATGGCGTTCGGCTCCGACATCCGCTGGGAGCTGCCCGAGCCGGAGGTCGAGGAGGTCACCGACCCCGGGCCGAACGACATCGCGCGCATCGTCGCGACGATCTCGCGCGCGGCGACCGAGGCGGCGGTGCCGATGCCGCGCAAGCCGTGGCTGCCCGAGCTCGCGCCCACGTACGACCTCGCGCGCCTGCCGAACCCGCGGACGGACACGATGCTGCTCCTCGGCGTCGAGGACGACCCGACGACCCAGGCCCAGCCGACCGTCTTCTACGAGCCGGACCGCGACGGCAACATGGCGATCTACGGCACGGGCGGCTCCGGCAAGAGCGCGACCCTGCGCACGATCGCGGTCTCGGCCGCGATCACGGCGCGCGGCGGCCCCGTGCAGGTGTACGCGATCGACGCCGGCGCGAGCGGTCTGCGCATGCTCGAGGACCTCCCGCACGTCGGCGCCGTCATCGCCGGCGACGACGAGGAGCGCGTCCAGCGCGTGCTGCGGACGCTGCGCGACCTCGTCGACGAGCGCTCGGCGCGGTACGCCGCCGTGCGCGCGGGCAGCCTCGACGAGTACCGGCGCCTGGCGAACGCGCCCGACGAGCCGCGCATCCTCCTGCTCGTCGACGGCATCGGCGCGTTCCGCGAGTCCTACGAGTTCCGGCCCGCGCACGCGTTCCCGGTGTGGGGCGCGTTCACGGCCGTCGCGACGGACGGCCGCCAGGTCGGCGTGCACGTCGTCGTCGCGGGCGACCGCGCCGCGTCGGTGCCGACGTCGCTCGGCTCGACGATCCAGAAGCGCCTCGTGCTGCGCCTCGCGAGCGAGGACGACTACCTGACGCTGGGCGTGCCGAAGGACGTGCTCTCGCTGACGTCCCCGCCCGGCCGTGGCGTGCTCGACGAGAACGAGGTCCAGGTCGCGGTGCTCGGCGGCGACCCGAACGTCGCGCTCCAGGCGCGCGAGCTCGGCAAGCTGCGCGACGCGATGGTGCGCCTCGGCATCCCGCAGGCGCCCGGCGTCGAGCGGCTCCCGGACAGCTTCACGCTCGACGCGCTGCCGGAGCTCGCGGGCGACCGCCCGGCGATCGGCCTGGACGACCTCGACATCGCGCCCGTGGGCCTGCCCGCGCGCGGCACGTTCATGCTCTCCGGCCCGCCCGGGGGCGGGCGCACGACGGCGCTCGTCACGATCGCGCAGGCCGTGCGCCGGGCGCGCGCGGGCCGGGTCGTGTACCTGTCGCCGCGCCGCACGAGCATCTCGGCGCTCGACGTCTGGGACACGGCCGCGACGTCGCCGGAGGAGGTCGTGACGCTCCTGGAGTCGCTCACGCAGGCCCTCGACGGCGGGTCGCTGCGCCCGGGCGCGCTCACGGTCCTCGTCGAGTCGGTGACCGAGTTCACCGGCACGCCCGCGGAGCAGCCGCTCGTCGCGTTCGTGCGCGCCGCGACGCGCGCCGAGCAGCTCGTCGTGGGCGAGGCGGAGTCGTCGACGTGGGGGCAGGCGTGGGCGATCGCGCAGCCGTTCAAGGCCGGCCGCACCGGGCTCCTGCTCACGCCGGGCGACCTCGACGGCGACACCCTGCTCGGCACCGGCCTCGGCCGGATCCGCCGGGCGGACTTCCCGCCCGGGCGCGGCTTCCTCGTCGTCTCGGGCCGGGCGCGCAAGCTGCACGTCGCACTCCCGAGGTAGCGACGTGACGACCACGGGCACGTCATGGGGACACCTCCCCATCGACGGCGCTCGTGGCCCGATGGTTGAGTACTTCCATCGACAACGGGACGACGTCCACGCAGGGTGGGGGTCGAGAGACAGAAGGAGAACACCATGGCTGGTGGCATGTGGGGCGCTAACGTCGAGGAGCTGCGCGGGCTGGGTCAGACCCTCCAGCAGAAGGCGGACGAGATCCGCACGACGATGCAGAACCTGAACTCCCAGATCCAGAGCGTGCCGTGGGAGGGCCCCGACGCCCAGCAGTTCAAGGGCAGCGACTGGCCGGCTGCGCAGACGCAGCTCAACAACGTCGCGCAGACGCTGACGGACGCCGGCCAGAAGGCCACGCAGAACGCGCAGCAGCAGGAGCAGGCCTCGAACAGCTGACCTGCTCGGCTCCACCGAGGGCGCGGCACCCGCACGGGTGCCGCGCCCTCGGCGTGTCCCGGGGCGGCGCGGCCCGCGCCGCGTCGGTCTGCGAGACTGCGGGGACGCCGGCCCGACCGGCGGACCCCGAGGAGAGGACCTGACGCATGGCCGAGCTGCGCTTCCCGAGCGACGACTTCCCCGCCCCGGTGGGGGTCCGGGTCGACGCGCCGGACCGCTGGGTCCCCCTGCCGCACGTCGCCCTCCCGCTCGCGCTCGGCCGCGAGGTGGAGGAGGGGGAGTTCAACCCCAACGTCATCGTCGTGGTCTCGCGCATCCGCGTCGAGCAGACGCTCGACGACGCACACGCGGAGGTGCTGCGCAAGCTCAAGCCGCTGCCGCGGATGCGCCGGCTCGACGGCGGCGACGTCGACGTCGACGGCCTCCCGGGGCGCTGGGTCGAGACGTCGTTCAAGGGCGGCGGGGGATCGGTCCTCGTGCAGTCGGTGCGCACGGTCGTCGTCCCCCGCGGGCCGGTCGCGGACCTCGTCCAGACGACGGGCACGTGCACGCTGACCCAGCACCCGTGGGCCGCGGCGGAGATCCGGGCGGTCCAGGAGAGCCTGCGCCTCGACCGCTGACGCACGGCGTTACATTGGCCCGGATCACAAGACGGGGTATCCACCTGGCGAGACCGGTGCGACCCTGGTCACGGAGGAGGGGGTCCGAGTGAGGCGACCCTCACCCCAGTCGTACAATCGAGAGGTCTCCTGCGGCCGGTACCCCACCGGTCGACGCGGAAACGGCCCGTCGGCCGCGCGGGAGAGACCCCCGTCCTCGACCGGAAGGCGCCCTGTCCTGTGAGCAGCATCCGTCCACTGCGCGTCGCGATCGTCGGCGCTGGTCCCGCCGGGATCTACGCCGCGGACATCCTGTCCAAGACCGACCTCGACGTGAGCATCGACCTGTTCGAGCGCCTGCCCGCGCCGTTCGGTCTCGTGCGCTACGGCGTCGCGCCCGACCACCCGCGCATCAAGCAGATCATCGTCGCGCTCCACAAGGTGCTGAGCCGCGGCGACATCCGCCTCCTCGCGAACGTGGACTACGGCGTCGACCTCAAGCTGGACGACCTGCGCCAGTACTACGACGCGGTGATCTTCTCGACCGGCTCGATCCGCGACGCGGCGCTCCCGATCGAGGGCATCGACCTGCCGGGCTCCTACGGCGCGGCCGACTTCGTCTCCTGGTACGACGGCCACCCCGACGTGCCGCGCACCTGGCCGCTCGAGGCCGAGCAGGTCGCGGTCATCGGCGCGGGCAACGTCGCGCTCGACGTCGCGCGCGTGCTCGCGAAGCACGCGGACGACCTGCTGCCGACCGAGGTCCCGCAGAACGTCTACGAGATCCTCAAGGCGTCGCCCGTGACGGACGTCCACGTGTTCGCGCGCCGCGGCCCGGCACAGGTGAAGTTCTCGCCGCTGGAGCTGCGAGAGCTCGGCCACGTGCCGGACGTCGACGTGATCGTCTACCCCGAGGACTTCGAGTTCGACGAGGGCTCGATGGCGGCGATCAGCTCGTCCAACCAGACCAAGCAGGTCGTCAAGACCCTGACGGACTGGACGCTCAAGGACCCGAGCCAGAACACCGCCTCGCGTCGCCTGCACCTGCACTTCCTCCACGCCCCGGCCGCCGTGCTCGGCGACGGCAAGGTCGAGGCGCTGCGCACCGAGCGCACCCGGCTCAACGGCGACGGCACCGTCTCCGGCACCGGCGAGTTCCACGAGTGGCCCGTGCAGGCCGTCTACCGCGCGGTCGGCTACTTCGGCTCCCCGCTCCCGGAGATCCCCTTCGACGAGCTCAAGGGCGTCATCCCGAACCGTGAGGGTCGCGTCATCGACATCGACGGCGAGCACATCCCCGGCGTCTACGCGACGGGCTGGATCAAGCGCGGCCCCGTCGGCCTCATCGGGCACACGAAGTCCGACGCGTCCGAGACCGTCCGGCACCTCGTGGAGGACGTCACGGGCGCGGGCGACGGCGGCGACGTCGCGGCGGCCGACCTCGCGGGCGGGCGCGTCGCGCCGCACGGCGACCCCGAGGCGATCGTCGAGTTCCTCCGCGAGCGCGGCGTCGACCACGTCGAGTGGTCCGGCTGGGAGCTCCTCGACGCGTACGAGCGCTCGCTCGGCGAGCCGCACGGGCGCGAGCGCATCAAGGTCGTGCCCCGCGAGGAGATGATCCGCATCGCGCGCGGCGAGGCCCAGGTCGGCTGACCCGCCGCTCCGCGCCACCGCAGGACCCACGACGGCGCCCCACCCACCCGGGTGGGGCGCCGTCGTCGTCCCCGGGGTCGGGCCGCCCGCCCGCCGGCGCGACCCGAGGAGGGCGCGGGAACGGGACGGTCGCCTCGGGCGTTCACCAGGTGGGCGTCGACCGGGTCGGCGCCCGTCGGGCGCCTGCGCGAACCGCGCGGGGCGCCCGAGGCACGGAAGGGAGCGCAGCGTGGGACGCCAGCACTACAACGGTCTCAAGACGGCAGGCCTGTTCGGCCTCATGTGGGCCATCGTCCTGGGGCTGTGGGCGCTGTTCGGCGCCCGGGCGAACCTGCTGTGGCTGTTCGTCGGCATCGGCCTCGTGACGACGTTCTACGGGTACTGGAACTCGGACAAGATCGCGATCCGCGCGATGCACGCGCGCCCCGTCAGCGAGCTCGAGCAGCCCGCGATGTACCGGATCGTGCGCGAGCTGTCGACGCAGGCGCGCCAGCCCATGCCCCGCCTGTACGTCTCGCCCACGCAGGCGCCCAACGCGTTCGCCACGGGCCGCAACCCCAAGAACGCGGCCGTGTGCTGCACCGAGGGGATCCTGCGCCTCCTCGACGAGCGCGAGCTGCGCGGCGTGCTCGGCCACGAGCTCATGCACGTGTACAACCGCGACATCCTCACGTCCTCGGTCGCGGGCGCGCTCGCCGGCGTCATCACCTCGCTCGCGCAGTTCCTGCTGATCTTCGGCGGCGACCGCGACCGCGGGGGGAACCCGGTCGCGGCCCTCGCGATGGTCGTCCTCGCGCCGCTCGCGGCGATGCTCGTGCAGCTCGCGATCTCGCGCACGCGCGAGTACGACGCCGACGAGGACGGCGCGAGGCTCACGGGTGACCCGCTCGCGCTCGCGTCCGCGCTGCGCAAGCTCGACGCCGGCACGCAGCGCGCCCCGCTCCCGCAGAACCGGGACCTCGTCGACGTGTCCCACCTCATGATCGCCAACCCGTTCCGCGGCGCGGGCGTCGCGAAGATGTTCGCGACCCACCCGCCGATGACCGAGCGCATCAAGCGCCTCGAGGCGATGGCCGGCCACGGCCCGGGCTACGGCGGCATCACGTATCACTGAACCGCCGTCCGACCCACCGCTCCACCCGCCCGTGCGACCCACCGGCGCGACCGGCGCGCGTGACCCAGGAGCGTGACCCAGGAGCGTGACCCAGGAGCGTGACCCAGGAGCGTGACCCAGCGGCGTGACCCAGGAGCGTGACCCAGCGGCGTGACGTACCGGCCGCGTGAGCCACCTCACGACCCGGTCCGGGGACAATCCCGCCGACCTAGCGTGGGACGTGGACCCGAGCCGCTCGGGCCCGTCTCCGCGGTCGGAGCCGCGGGGACCCGCGGTGCTCCGACGGAGGTCTCCCCATGCAGTCGAGTCATCGACGTCTCGCGACGAACGTCCTGGTCATCGGAACGGGGGGCGCCGGGCTGCGCGCCTCGATCGAGCTCGCGGAGCGGGGTGTGGACGTCCTCGCGGTCGGCAAGCGCCGGCGCCACGACGCCCACACGAGCCTCGCCGCGGGCGGGATCAACGCGGCGCTCGCGACGATGGACCCGCAGGACTCGTGGCAGCAGCACGCGGCCGACACGATCACGGAGTCCTACCGCCTGGCCGACCCGGAGGTCGTGCAGGTCGTCACGCAGAACGCGGCGCGCGGCATCGAGGACCTCGCGCGGTGGGGCATGCCGTTCGCGCGCGAGGCGGACGGACGCATCAGCCAGCGCTTCTTCGGCGCGCACACGTACCGACGCACGGCATTCGCGGGGGACTACACGGGCCTCGAGATCCAGCGCACGCTCGTGCGGCGCGCGAGCGAGCTGCACGTGCCCGTGCTCGACACGGTCTACGTGACGCGGCTGCTCACGGCGGGCGGGCGCGTGTTCGGCGCGTACGGGTTCGACGTGACCGACGGCACGCGCGTGACGATCCACGCGGACGCAGTGATCCTCGCCGCGGGCGGGCACACCCGGATCTGGCGCCGGACGTCGTCGCGGCGGGACGAGAACACGGGCGACTCGTGGCGCCTCGCCGTCGAGGCGGGCGCGAGCCTGCGCGACGCGGAGCTCGTCCAGTTCCACCCCTCGGGCATCCTCGAGCCCGACGACGCGGCGGGGACCCTGGTCTCCGAGGCGGCGCGCGGGGAGGGCGGCGTCCTGCGCAACGTGCTCGGCGAGCGCTTCATGGAGCGCTACGACCCGGAGCGGCTCGAGCTCTCGACGCGCGACCGCGTCGCGCTCGCGAACTTCACCGAGATCGCCGAGGGGCGAGGCACCGCGAAGGGCGGCGTCCTCCTGGACGTCTCCCACCTGCCACGCGAGCAGGTGCTGGAGCGGCTCCCGCGCGTCTACCGCATGATGCTCGACCTGCAGATGCTCGACATCACGACGACGCCGATGGAGGTCGCCCCGACCGCCCACTACTCGATGGGCGGGGTGCGGGTCGCCGCGGCCGACCACGCGACGGACGTCGAGGGTCTCTACGTCATCGGCGAGGCGGCCAGCGGCCTGCACGGCGCGAACCGCCTCGGTGGCAACTCCCTCATCGAGCTGCTCGTGTACGGGCGCCTCACGGGCGCTGCCGCCGCGGACTTCGCCGTCGGGTCGGACGCGCCCCGGCGCGACCGCGACGCCGTCGCCGAGGCCGCGCACGAGGTGGACCTCGCGCTCGGGCTGGGGACCGCCGTCGGCTCCGAGCCGGCGGCGCAGGAGAACGCGCGGCGGCTGCAGCGCGCCGTGCGCGACGTCATGACCGAGCACGCGGGCGTGGTCCGGTCCGCGGACGGGCTCACGGAGGGTCTGCGGCTCCTCGGCGAGGTCGAGGACCGGGCGCGGGCCGTCGTCGCGCACCCGGACATCGCCGGGTACGACGACCTCGCGCACGTGTTCGACCTCAAGGGGTCCCTGCTCGCGGCGCGCGCGACGCTCGACTCGGCGCTCGCGCGCCGCGAGACGCGCGGCTGCCACAACCGGTCCGACTTCCCGGAGACCGACCCGGCGCTGCAGGTGAACCTCGTGTGGTCGCCCGGTACCGGAGTCACGACCGAGGAGATCCCGCCCGTGCCCGCCGGGATCGCGTCACTCGTGCGCCACGACGACTCCGTGGTGGGCAAGCTCGTCGAGTAGGGCGCGCGCGACGCCGTCGTCGTCGTTCGCCGCGGTGACGTCCGTCGCCGCGGCGAGCACGTCAGGGTGGGCGTTGGCGACGGCGAACGAGCGGCCCGCCCAGCGCAGCATTGGTAGGTCGTTGGGCATGTCGCCGAACGCCCAGACGTCGCGCGGCTCGACGCCGAGGCGGGCGCACCAGCGTGCGAGCGCGGCGTCCTTGGTCACCGCGGGGGCGAGCAGCTCGGCGAGTCCGGCGGCGCCGGAGTAGGCGAGGTGGGCGCGGTCCCCGACGGCGTCGCGCACGCGCGCGAAGAACGTCTCCTGCGCGGGCGTCTGCGCGTCGGCGACGACGACGGGCTGCGTCGCGGGCGCGTCGTCGACGGGGGAGCGCGGGTCGCGCGCGAGGATCTTCCCGACCGGCTGCCGCGCCGGGCCGCCCGGTGCGGCGCCGTGCGGGCCGAGCGTGGTCTCGACCGCGGCGACGTCCGCGGCGTCGTCGTCCGGCGTCGAGCGGAACCCCGGGTCGAACGTGGGGCCGTCGACGCGCTCGAACGCGAGGGCGACCCCCGGGACGGCGGCCCGCAGGTCCGCGACGAGCGCGGAGGCCTCGCCGTCCGTGAAGCCGCACACGTCGAGCGGGCTCGCCGTCGCCAGGTCCCAGACCGCCGCACCGCCGAGGCAGATGACGTGCCCGTGCCCGCCGACGACGTCGGCGAGCGGCCCGAGCCAGCGCGGCGGTCGCGCCGTGACGAAGACGACCTCGACCCCCGCGTCCTCGGCGGCGCGCAGCGCGGACCGGGTGCCCGCGGAGACGCTCCCGTCGGAGCGCAGGAGCGTCCCGTCGAGGTCCGTCGCGACGACGCGCGGGAGCCCGGGCACGGCCGCGGGGCGGCCCGGGACGGACGCGCGCGGGCCGCCGTCGGGCAGGGGCACGGGGCTACCGGTAGTTCGTGAACTGCAGCGCGACGTCGAGGTCGGAGCCCTTGAGCAGCGCGATCACGGCCTGCAGGTCGTCGCGGGACTTGCTCGTGACCCGGACCTCGTCGCCCGTGATCTGCGTCTTCACGGCCTTGGGGCCCTCGTCGCGGATGATCTTGGTGATCTTCTTCGCGTTCTCGCTCGACAGCCCCTCCTTGAGGGTCGCCGCGAGCCGGTACTCCTTGCCGGACGCCTTGGGCTCCTTGTCGCCCGTGTCGAGCGCCTTGAGGGAGATGCCCCGCTTGACGAGCTTGGTCTCGAACACGTCGAGGATCGCGAGCACGCGCTCCGCCGAGTTCGCGACCATGACGATGCTGTCGCCGCTCCACGCGATCGACGCGCCGACGTTGCGGAAGTCGTAGCGCTGCGAGACCTCCTTGGCGGCCTGGTTGAGCGCGTTGTCGACCTCCTGGCGGTCGACCTTGCTGACGATGTCGAACGACGAGTCGGCCATGGGTGGTCCTCTCTCGGGCCGGGTACGGGTGCTGGGACCCACCGTAGTCGAGCGCGCTCAGGACCGGGCCGCGAGGCGCGTCGCGCGCGCCGTGCGCAGGCCGTCGACCGAGAGCACGACGAGCGCGAGCCACACGAGGCCGAAGCCCGCCCACCGCGTGGCGGACATGGGCTCGTGGAAGACGAGCAGGCCGAACACGAACTGCAGCGCCGGGCCGAGGTACTGCAGCAGGCCGACGACGCTCAGGGGCAGCCGCCGCGCGGCGGCGCTGAAGAGCAGGAGCGGCAGGGCGGTGACGACGCCCGCCGACGCGAGCAGGAGCGCGTGCCCCGTGCCCTCGGCGCCGAACGTGCCGACGCCCGTCGCGGCGAGCCACCCGAGGTACGCGAGCGCGAGGGGCGTGAGCACCGTCGTCTCGACGGCGAGGCCGGGCAGGGCCTCGACCGTGCGGCCCACCCGGTTCTTCACGAGGCCGTAGAGGCCGAACGAGCACGCGAGGACGAGCGCGACCCAGGGCA
>Ga0180222_1002270_pt1 | contig 16028 bp, 12 predicted proteins | sample eDN5th37CKraftOP_FD_151336 | JGI IMG/M metagenome (GOLD analysis project Ga0180222, IMG submission 151336) | Enriched Organic Plus compost microbial communities from Emeryville, California, USA - eDNA 5th pass 37_C Kraft OP (version 2) (version 2) ... | reverse complement strand
CGGTGGTGAAGATGATGGTCAGCCAGCGGTCGGGGCTGTCATGACCGATCATCTCGCCGATCTCGTCACGGATGCGGTCCCATTCCTCCAGCCGCTTCGGCGGCCAGCCGGAGGGCACGATGAAATCAGCTCGATCTGGCGGCCGCGGCCGACGCGCGCGACATAGGCCCGATAGGAGATGAAGCCGTAGCGCTTCACGATCTGCTCAGCCATTCGCAGGCGCTGTTCGCGCTGCTGCGCAATGCGCCGGTCCGTCACCTGTTCGAGATTCCGCGAGCCACGCATTTCGTCGAGGCGGAGACGGGACGGGACATCCTGTTCCGCGAAGTTCAGAGGTTTCTCGACAGCAACTGACCGACGCGTCGTCGTATCGTATGGCTGACGGCTCCTGCAGTGAGACAATCGGATCGTCTCACTGCAGTCATGACAGGCAGGTCGTCCTCACATCACGCTCCCGGTCGGCAGGCGTGGTTCGCGCTTTGATCACGCAAGAAATAGCGACAGCTCGGGATAAGGAGGCAGTTCTCCGTTACCGTTCGCGGGAACCGCTCCCGACCGCCGCATGGAACTCGGCGCGGGTCGGAGCCGATTCCAAGCAAAAGCTTTACAGTTTCAATCTAGACGCTGCATATATTAAGCGAAATTGAGCGAAAAATGCACGCATGCGCATGCGCTGATTATTCAGGGTTTCCCTCTACGGTATTTCAGATAGACGATACTAGGTGGCGGTCCGAATGGAGTCTCCGTTCAATCTCGATCAGCAGACCATGTTCATGGTCAACGCGCTGCTGCTGGTCGTGTTCGCCGTGGCCTTTGCCTTCGCCGCGCTGGGGCACAAGGACCGCGGCTACTGGGGATATCTCGTCGCATCGAACGTGATCTTCGCGGTGGCTTTCGTCATCTTCTCGCGCCAGATCAACGGAACGCCCGCAGCTCTGCTGCTACCGAACGGTCTCCTGGTCATCGGCCTCGGCCTGCGATGGCGGGCGATCAGGACGTTCTTCAGGCGCCCGTCGTCCTCGACATGGTTCATGGTGCTGAGCCTCGTCATAGGCCTCGCGCTTTTGCTGTCCGATTTTCTCGGCAAAGGGATCGTCTTCGGGCTGACCAATGCAATCATCGCCGCGCAGATCATCGCGATCATGGTATCGCTCGCGCTGGAGCGGGAGCAGCTTCCATCGCGGTGGGGACTGGTGTTCGCCTACGGAACGGTCGCCGCCTCATCGCTGCTGCGCGTCATCCAGGGTCTGCTGCTCGATCGCGGCATGGACAGCCTGCTGCCGTTGGACATCTTTCTCGACCTCAACCTGATCGCCGCCGCGGTGCATATCAGCGCCAGCGGCGCCTTCTCCCTGTCGCTGGCCTATGAGCGCAGCGTTGCCGGATTGCGGGAGACCGCGCTCCGCGATCCGCTCACCGGCCTCTACAACCGCTGGAGCATCGAAGCCCTGCCCGAGATCGTCCGCCATCGCGGGTCGCGGCAGGATACGGCGCTGGTGCTGCTGGACATCGATCACTTCAAGAATGTGAACGACAGATACGGACATGCCGCCGGCGACGAAGCGATCAAGCGATGCGCCGAACTGATCCGCTATACGTTCCAGGATGACAGCGTGATCGCCCGGATCGGCGGCGAGGAATTCGTCGTGCTGCTGCCTGGCAAGGACGTCAATCACGCGTACCGGCTGGCGGAGCAGCTGCGCGCCGCCATCGAATCCGAGGTGCTCGCGTTCCAGGGCAATACGATCAGGCTCACCGTCAGCATCGGGATCAGCCATGGCGCAGCGGAGCCGCTGTCGTTTCCCAGCCTGCTGGAAAAGGCCGACATGTGCCTGTATCGGGCGAAGTCGAAGGGCCGCAACCGCATCGAGATCGATGGCCGGGCGAGGGGCGAGCGGCCTGATCCGCCGGCGGCGAACGGCCGAAGCGGATCCGACGTCGCCGGCTCCGGCAAGCAGAGCGCCGTGCAATCCTGGATCTGATCGCCGGCGGGGCGGCGCTCGAAGGGGCCTCGGCCTTCTCCGGTTTGGAAAAGAGGTGTGCCGCGCGGTTCGACAAATGACGCACCGCGCGGCATGCCTGCCTGGAGGGCTCTGCGCGGATTAATGCGCGGGCCCGGTATGGTCATGTCCCGGGCCGGCCGGCGCAGCGTCGGAGGCCTTTCCGGATTTGCGCCTGCCCCATTTGTGCTCGCGCAGGTTTTCAAACACGACGTAAAGCATCGGGATGATCAGGATGCCGATCGAGGAGGCGCCGATCATCCCGGCGAACACCGATGTACCGACGCCGCGCCGGCTGATCTGCGCCGCGCCGTGGGCGACCACGAGAGGCGCGACGCCCAGGATGAAGGCGATCGACGTCATCATCACCGCGCGGAATCGCATCCTCGCGCCGAGCACCGCGGCTTCCTGAATGCCCAGGCCGGCCTCGCGCTGCTCCTTCGCGAACTCGACGATCAGAATGCCGTTCTTGGCCGCCAGTGCGATCAGCACCACCAGTCCGATCTGGGCATAGAGGTCGAGCGAGAGCCCGGCGATCAGGATTCCGACGAATGCGATCAGCACGCCCGCCGCCACCGAGAGCAGCACCGGAATCGGGATGATCCAGCTCTCATAGAGAGCGACCAGGAACAGAAAGGCGAACAGCAGCGCCATCGCGAGAATGACGGAAGTCTGTCCGGAGGCCTGCCGCTCCTGATAGGCCGATCCGGTCCATTCATAGGAATAGGATGTCGGAAGCGTCTTCGCCGACACCTCTTCCATGGCCTGCAGCGCGGTCCCCGACGACTCGCCGGGCGCCGGGCTGCCGTTGAGAGTGACCGAGCGGTAGTTGTTGTAGCGGGTGATCACCTGGGGCCCGAGCACGGTCGAGACCTCCGCGATCGACCGCAGGGGCACCATTTCCCCGTTCCGGTTGCGGATCTGGATCTGCCACAGCGAGTCGATATCGCGGCGGTCCTTGGCCTCGCCCTGGATGTTGACCTGCCAGGTCCGCCCGAACTTGTTGAAGTCGTTGGTGTAGAGACCGCCGAGCGTGGCCTGCAGGGCGGTGAAGATATCGCTCATGCCAAGGCCGAGCGCCTGAGCCTTTTCGCGGTCGATGTTCAGATAGATCGACGGGTTCTGCGTGGTATAGGTCGAGAACACGCGCGTCATCCGCTTGTCCGAATTGGCGGCGACGACGAGCGCCTGCAGCGAGTTGCCGATGACAACCGGATCCTGACCTTCCAGAGCCTCGAGCTGATACTCGAAGCCGCCGCTGGTCGACAGTCCGATGATGGCGGGCAGGTTGAACGGCAGCACGACGGCGCGGCGGATCTGCGAGCCTTCCCTGAACACCTTGCCGATCAATGCCTGCGCCGAGTCTTCGGCGCCACGCCGGTCCTGGAACGGCTTCAGCTTGGCGACCACAAAGGCCGCGTTGGATTCGGCCGCCGAATCCAGCATCGAATACCCGAGAATGGAGAAGACGTGCTGGACCTGCGGCATGGCGCCGATCAGCTTCTCGACTTCCTTCACCGCCTCGCTGGTGCGATGCGCCGAGGCGCCATCCGGCAGCTGGACCGCGACGAAGAATGCGCCCTGGTCCTCTTCGGGAAGGAAGCTTGTCGGAACGATCTTGGCGAGGCCGAAGATGCCGATGCCGCAGGCCGCGACGACGATCAATGAGACGATCGAAACCCGCACCAGGCGGCGCACCACCGAGGCGTAACCGTTCTGCGCCTTCTCGATGCCGCCGAGCACATAAGACATGAGCCCTTTCTTGGGGCCGGTGTGGCGGAGGAGGAGGGCGCACAGGGCCGGCGACAGCGTCAGCGCGTTGACGGCCGAGAACAGCATCGAGGCGCTGATGGTCACGGCGAACTGCCGGAACAGTTGCCCGGAGAGGCCCGGAACGAAGGCGATCGGAATGAACACCGACAGCAGCACCAGGGTAATGGCGATGATCGGGGCGGTGATCTGCGCCATCGCCTTCTTGGTCGCTTCCGCCGGCGACAGATCCGGTTCTTCCTCCATCACGCGTTCGACGTTCTCGACCACCACGATGGCGTCGTCGACCACGATGCCGATGGCCAGCACCATCGCCAGCATCGACACCGTGTTGGCCGAATATCCCATGGACAACAGAACGACGAAGGTGCCGATCAGACTGACGGGAACGGCGATGCTCGGGATGATGGTGGCGCGCAGGTTGCCGAGGAACAGGTAGACCACGATCACCACCAGCACGAACGCTTCGAACAGCGTATGCAGAACTTCGTTGATGGTCTCCTGAACGAAGGTGGTCGAGTCATGCACGACCTGGGCGGTCATGCCCTCCGGGAAACGCGTGCGCAGGCGCTCGATGGTCTTGTTGACCAGATCGGCGGTGCGGACAGCGTTGGCGTCCGGCGCCAGATAGATCGCCGCGGAGACCGTCGGCTTGCCGTCGAGGCGGCTGTCGATGTCCTGGTTCTGGGCGCCCATCTCGATCCGCGCGACATCGCGCACGCGGATCAGCGACCCGTCCGGATTGGCCCGCAGTACGATTTCGCCGAACTGTTCCGGAGTCGTCAGGCGCCCCTGCGTCTGCACGTTCATCTGGAACTGCTGGTCTTCGCTGATCGGCGGCGCGCCGATGCGCCCGGTCGGCGCCTGCACGTTCTGGGACTGGATCGCCGTTGCGACATCGGACGGCGTGAGGTTGAGGCTGATGAGACGCTGAACGTCGAACCAGACGCGCATCGAATATTTCAGCCGCGCGAACAGCAGGGCTTCGCCGACGCCCGGAATACGCGAGATTTCGTCGAGGACGTTCAGGGTGATGTAGTTGGCGACGAAGAGCGTGTCGTGCTTGTCGCTCGAGAAACCGATGAACTGCAGCACCGCATTGGAGCGCTTGCGCACGGTGAGGCCCTGGCGCTGGATTTCCTGCGGCAGCAGGGGCAGGGCAGTCTGAACCCGGTTGTTGACGTTGACGGTGGCGATATCGGGATTGGTGCCGAGCGCGAAGCTGATGGTCAGGTTGTAGCTGCCGTCGTTCGCGCTGGTCGACTTCATGTAGAGCATCTTGTCGACGCCGACCATCTGCGCTTCCAGCGGCTGCCCGACGCTGCTCTCGACCACCGACGCGGATGCGCCGGGGAAGTTGGCGGTGACCTGTACCTGCGGCGGCACGATGTCCGGGAACTGAGCCACCGGCATCCGCGTCATCGCCAGCAGGCCGGCCAGGGTCATGACGATCGCGATAACGATCGCCAGACGAGGGCGATCGACGAAGACGGCGGAGATCATGGATTGTTCGCCTTTGTTTCCGGCGCACCCGGCGTGATCGGTGCCGGCGACACCGGCTGGCCCGGGCGAACCCGCTGAATACCTTCGGCGATCACCAGATCGCCTGCCTTCAGTCCGTCGGTGATCACCGCGAGGGTCGGGGTTGCGTCGGTCCCGAGCTTGACGCCGCGGCGCTGGGCCTTGTTCTCCGCATCGACGACGAACACATAGTCTCCGCCCTGATCGGTGAGCAGAGCGGTGCGCGGCACCGTCAGCATGCTGACAGGCTCGGTTCCCTGCAGCAGCACCGTCACCAGTTCGGAATCCAGCAGCTCGCGCGAACCCTGCTTGTTTGACGGGTCGCCCGGATTGGCGATGGTCGCGCGCAGCGTCAGCGTGTCGGTGTTGCTGCTCACGGTATTGTTGAGAAAGTCGAGCTTGCCGGCGTGCTCGTAAATCCGGCCATTCGGCAGCCGCACGCGCACAAGCAGCGCGTCGAAGCCTTCCTTGGCCAGTTTCTCGCGAACCTCCAGCACGGTGCGCACCGGCACCGGGAACACGACATACATCGGGTCCTGGCTGACGATCGTCGTGAGCGCGCCGGAGCTCGGGCTGACGACGTTGCCCTCGGTCACCGTGGTCTGGCCGATCTTGCCGTCGATCGGCGCGCGGATCTCGGTGTAGTCGAGATTGATCTCCGACTGGCGCAGCTGCGCCTGGGCCGAGAGCAACTGGGCCTTCTGTGATTCCACATTGGCCTGCGCGTTATCATAGGTCGCCTGGGTGCCGGCGGAGGTCTTGAGAAGCTGCGCCGCCCGGTCCAGCGCCAGGTTGGCATTTTTGAGCTGAGCCTCGACCTGGGCCACCGCGCCCTGCTTGGCCTGCACGTCCGCCTTGAACGGGCCCTGCTCGAGCAGATAGAGCAGGTCGCCTTTCTTGACCTCGCCACCTTCCGTGAAGCGGCGCTCGGTGAGGAAGGCCGTGACACGCGACTGGATCACCACGCGGTTCACCGCCTGGATGCGCCCGAGATACTCCGCGCTTTGCGTGATGGGCCGCATTTCCGCCTTGGCGACCCCGACGGCCGGCGGCGGCGCAGCCTGCTGCGCAGTCGCCGACGTTGACAACAGGGCAAGCGCAACAACGACGTAACCGGATGGGCGCATAAGACCTCGCCTGCGTTGACCAAAATGAAACGACACTGTATTGTTTGGTTATTAACGGGGTTCCTGCGAACATGCAAGAGCGCCAAGCATTGCCATTTTGGAAGGTTTTTTCAATGCGCAAGGGCACGAGGCTGGGGAGGAACACGACGGGATCACAGGCAACGGCATCGGCCGCCTGCCGGTGGCGGACCGCCGCCCCAACTGCCCCGGAGCCGCGCGGATCTGGATTGGGATCGGTTCAATGAGCCTCACCGTCAGACAGGGAGCCTCCCGCTCCGACCCGTCATGGTCCCGCGCATCGCGCCATCGCTCGCGATCGCGCATCACCAAAGACCACATCCTGCAGGTCACCGAGCAGGCGATTTTCAAGTTCGGCATGGCCCGGATCACAACCCGGCGCGTGGCCGACATCGCCGGTGTCGCCGAGGGAACCATCTTCCGGTATTTCCCGTCCAAGAACGAGCTGGTGCTGGCCGCGCTGCGGCGGCATGGCGCGGGCGAGACTGCGTTCCCCGGCGCCGAACTGGCCGGCACGGCAACGGTGCGTGACAATCTTGCGACCATCATCGCCGCGTCCCTGAACCACTATGCACGCGTCATGCCGTCGGTGATCGCGGCGACCGCGGATTCGGACCTGCTGCCGAAGTATCGCAAATGGTTCCTCCGCCAGTCATCCACCTATGAGACGCTGACGCGGGCGATCACCGCCTATGTTTCGCGCGAGCGGAAGCTGGGACGGATCATTCCATCGGCGGATCCGGAGCTTGTTGCGGAAACCATCCTGTCCCACTGCATTCGGCATGCATTGGGGGATGTGCTGCGGGTGCCGTCGCGGGCCTTGCCACGCGGCCGCAACTTTGCCGCCTCGCTCTCTGACCGGCTGACGGCGGCGATCACGCCGAACGGGCGCGCGCGACCAGGGGCACGGGCGCGTTCCCGCTAGCGGCCGGCGGCGCGCGATCGCAAGCCTCCGTCGGAGCGGGAGTGGCCCTGCAGAGGGCACCGCCGTGGTCCGCTGCGACCGGCACCCGGTTTCAGGTTTTGCAAAAATATGGAATTTGCCGCACAACCTCGATCTGGCATGTCTGCGGCGATTCAGAAGGAGGGCAGTGTATGGGCGCTTTGAGGGCGTTCGCAGAGAAAGCGTCACGGGTGAAGAAGCCCAAGTCGAGGGGCGGGCGCCCGACCAAAAGCGCCGCCATGGAACGTGATCTGCGCCTGCTCGACGTCGCCGCACAATTGTTCCTCGAGCGGGGCTATGACGCCACCTCGATCGATGCCGTGGCCGAGACGGCGCGAGTCAGCAAGCCGACCGTCTATTCGCAGTATCGGGACAAGCGCGGGCTGTTCGAAGCCGTGCTGAGACGGGAGATCGACCGCTGGGTCGCCCCGGTCGCCGCCGCCGTCCAACTCGATTTCGGCCGCCGCGCCAACACCTCGCTGGAGAGGCGGCTGTTCGACCTGGGCAAGCAGCTGATCGCGCTCAGCAACAGCGCCGGCACGCGGGCCGTCGGGCGCACGCTCGCAGCCCAATCGACCAATTTCCCGGAGCTGGCGGAGCTTGCCTATCGTGAGGGCTGGGAGAAAACGGTCGCCAACGTCGCGCAACTGTTCGAGGAGATGGGCGACGACAGACTGCCGGGCGTCGACGCGCGAATCGCGGCCGAGATGTACCTCAACAATGTGATCGGGCAGACCTCGCGGCTGGCGCTGCACGGCTTCCCGGTGGATCTGGACGCAGAGGCCAGGCGCCTGAAAGTATCGCTCAGGATTCTGCTGCGGGGCATCCGGACAACGACGTAACGCCTCGGAACGATTCTGGCCGGCCATGCGGGCCTGCATGGCTGATCCGATGTTGACCTCGCATAATAATACGATACAGTTTCGTTTAAGACTTGTCGCCGTCGCGAGCCGTTCGATCAATGGTTCACGGCACAATATGCCCCTGAAGACAGGTCGAAGACCAGCCCGTATCCTCGCAGCGGGCTGTCTACTTGCGGCTGGCCTTGACCGGCCAGCCGCTTTCACGCGCCCGTTTCCTTTTGATCACGTTCTCTTCGAAGGGGCTTGCAACCGTTGCGGTTTCATTGCCCCGGCCGAATGCCTTGCAGCCACGGCACGCGGCCGGGAAGGGTGCGGCGACCGGCAACTTTCCTGAGTGTCTGACCGGAACATTGAGATCGCATCGTCGTCGCGAGACGCCGCGGTGCGCCGTCCTCCTGAGGTGGCCGCCGCTTCAGCGGCCCGCGAAGGGCATCGCCGCCTCAGGATGACGGCTTTTATGCGATGTCCCGCATGGGGACTTCGCCGTTTCTTTTTCCGCGACCCGGCCGGAAATCTCGTGAATGTGGTCGACAGCTGAGGCTGTCCCCCAACAACATCTCGCGCTCGGCGCTTCCGACATATCGACCATTCATTGGAGCCAATGCTGACGCCTGATGCGAAGACCTCCGTTTCGAACGCGCCGCAGCCGGACGCAACGTCGCCGACGGCAGTCTCGACAGCAGGGCAGTCGCGAACGTCACGCGCCTTGCAGCCCGTGCGGACGGTATTCTTCAACTCGGCCGCCACTGTTTCCGCAGCCTTCGCATCGGAGCGAGGATAAGGAAGATACTCTCGCAGTTGGGAGCCTAAAGCCGGCAAATCTCGCAGCCGAGCGCGCTGCTTCCGCCGACGACCAGGGCCGAACCGGTCGTCTTTTGCGTCTGCGCATTCCCCTCTCTCCCTCCCGCCATGTCGTTCTTCCCGCCTCTTGGCTCGTCGCCCATCTCCCCAATAACAGTTGCATAAAACGGCACAGTCGATATAGTAACGTACGTTAGTTATTTACAATAATGATGTGCCGAGACGCAACGAGCGGCGCGACGGAGGGAAAACGCTGTGAGGCTGCTGAAATTATTGGTTGCTGGCACGCTCCTGAGCGTGACGACTGCCTACGCCGATGAGGCGCCGATCAAGATCGGAGTCATGAACGACATGTCTTCGATCTATGCACTCGGCGCCGGACGCGAGACGGTCGAGGCCGTACGAATGGCCATCGAGGATACCGGTCCCGTGCTCGGAAAGAAGGTCGAGCTGATCTTTGCGGATCACCAGAACAAGCCTGATATCGGGTCCGCCATCGCACGACGCTGGTACGATGTTGAAGGGGTCGACGCGGTGGTCGACGTTCCGAATTCAGCCGTCGCCTTTGCGGTGCAATCGCTGGCCAAGGAGAAGAAAAAAATCTCCCTCTTCGTGGGAGCGCTCAGTTCCGACCTGACCGGACCAAAGTGCGACGCATATACGACCCAGTGGGCCGTCGACACCTATTCCCTCGCTCATGTGATGGGTAGCGCCATTGTCAAGCGCGGCGGCAATCGCTGGTACTTCATCGGTGCCGACTACGTCTTCGGTCGTGCGCTTGTGAAGGACACGAGCGCCGTCATCGAGGCCAATGGCGGCAAGGTTCTTGGAGCCGTCTATGCTCCCCTGAACAGTTCGGATTTCTCCTCCTTCCTGCTGCAGGCCCAGCCCACCAATCCGAACGTCATCGGCCTGGCAAACTCCTCGGACGATACCGTCAACTCGATCAAGCAGGCTGTCGAGTTCGGTCTGACCTCGAATGGGGCGACGTTCGCGGCCTATGTGCTGTTCCTCGAACACGTGCAAAGCATCACATTGAAGACGGCGCAGGGACTGCTGTTGGCGAATCCCTTTTATTGGGATTTGACCGATGAGACACGCGCCTGGTCCAAGCGCTTCGAGCAGAAGATCGGACATCCGCCGGATTGGAATCCGGCGATGGCCTACAGCGCCGTGTTTCATTACCTCAAGGCCGTGAAGGCCGCCGGCACCCGAGACGCGGACGCCGTCGCAGCCAAGATGCGCGAGCTTCCGGTCAACGACTTCGCGACCAAGGACGGCAAGGTTCGCATCGACGGCCGGGTGTTGCGCAATCTCTATCTGTTGCAGGTTAAAAAGCCCGAAGAATCCAGGAGCAAATGGGATCTCTACAATGTGGTTGCCACCGTATCCGGAGACCAGGCGTTCCGTCCGCTTGAAGAGGGCGGCTGCCCTCTGGTGAAAGCCGGCACGGCCAAACCCTGATGGAGGTGTCTCGTTCTGGTGGACACGAGAAGCGCCTGCGGGTCGACGGTTCAGTCACCGCCGTTGAGGCAACAAAGCAGCGGATAAACCCGTCCGCTCCGCTTGATTTACCTGCAGCTTTTAAGGGCAGACACAGATGAACGAAAATAAACCGAGCCGGACGCGGAAGGTCGCCTCAGGAGCGGCGTTGGTATTTGGCGGCAGCGGCGCGCTTGGTAGCGCGATATGTCGCCGCCTTGCCGACGAATTCTCAGCCGTGGTCTTCACCTACCGCTCGAACAAGGCGCGCGCCGACACGCTGAAAGATGAGATCAGCAACACCGTCCGATGTGACGCTTTGCAGGTCGACGTTCGGGAGGCAAAGGCCGTGCAGCGGGCCGTCACCTTGGCTGCCGAGGATTTCGGTCCGCTGGACGCCGTGGTTTTTGCATCGGGCGTTGATATCACCCAGCCTTACGTGTCCCAGATCACGGCGGATCAATGGCGCGAGGTCGTCGAGTCTGAACTGCTTGGCTTCACGAGCGTCGTCGCCGCCGCCTTGCCCGTATTTCGAGCGCAGAAACGAGGCGTATTCATCAACGTAGGAACCTTTGCAACGCGTTGGTATCCGCCGGGAGATGCGCTGTCTGCGGTACCGAAGGCGGGGACCGAGGTGCTGTGTCGCGCCATTGCGCGCGAGGAAGGTCGCTTCGGGATTCGCGCCAATGTCGTTGCGCCCGGCGCGATGGGTACTGGCATCGGAGGAAAGCTGATCGAAACGGCGTTCACCAAGGAATATTGGGAACATGCTCTCAAGCGTATTCCCTTGCGTGAGTGGGGGCGCTCTGAAGACATCGCGGAGGCGGTTGCTTTTCTTGCCTCGGATCGGGCGCGTTACATCACCGGCGTCACATTGATCGTCGACGGTGGCATGCACGTCTGACGAGACGCTGAACCAAGCGTGGGCATGGCTCAATAATCATCTCCGGGGAGGGCAGATGTATCCTGGCGTTTATGCCACCAAGCGGGCGAACGATCCTGCCATCATCATGGCCTCGTCCGGTGAAACCATCACTTATGCCGAACTGGAGGCGCGTCAGAACCGGCTCGCCCACTACCTGCGCTCGCTCGGTTTGAAGCGGCTCGATCATATTGCGATTTTCATGGAGAACAACGCGCGCTATATCGAGTGCTGCGGCGCCGGCGAGCGGTCCGGTTATTATTTTACCTGCATCAACTCCTTCCTGACGGCGGAGGAGCTCGCCTATATCGTCCGGAACTGCGAAGCGCGCGTGCTGATCACGTCGCAGGCGAAGCGGGATCTTGCGCTGACGGCGATGAAGAACTGCCCCGGAGTCGAGCTCTGCATTGTGGTCGATGGTCCAGGCGACGGCGCCAAGGTCGTCAACCTGGTTGAGGCGACACAGGACATGCCGAGCACGCCGATCGCCGATGAGCGGCTCGGTACGGCCATGCTCTATTCGTCCGGCACCACCGGTCAGCCCAAGGGAGTGCTTCGACCATTACCCGACCAGCCGCCGTCGCAGCGGTTGCCGCTGTTCGATTTCATCGACAAGCTCTGGCGGAATCGCGAGGGCATGATCTATCTCTCGCCTGCGCCGCTCTATCACTCGGCGCCGCAGGCGGCAGTCAATCTCGCGATCGGCAATGGCGCGACGGTTATCGTCATGGAGCGCTTCGATGCCGAGCACTACCTGCAGCTTGTCGAGCGCTACAAGGTCACCCATTCGCAACTCGTCCCGACCATGTTTTCGCGCCTGCTGAAGCTGCCGGACGACCTACGCAAGAAATACGACTGCTCCACGCTGGAGGTCATCGTGCACGGCGCGGCACCTTGCCCAATTCCGGTAAAAAGGCAGATGATCGAATGGTGGGGCCCCATCATCCACGAATATTACGGTGCGACGGAGGGCCTCGGCTTTACCGCCTGCGACACGCCTGAATGGCTCGCTCATCCCGGCACGGTCGGCAAGCTCATGTTCGGCGACCTGCACATACTGGACGAGGAGATGAAGCCGGTTCCAAACGGCGTCTCCGGCACGCTCTGGTTCAAGCCGGGTTCGCCGTCCGTCTATTTCAATGACGCCGAGAGAACCAGGGAATCTCGCTCACCGGATGGCAAGATGGTTACGGTCGGCGACATCGGCTATCTCGACGACGACGGATATCTGTACCTGACGGATCGCGCGACATTCATGATCATTTCCGGCGGGGTCAACATCTATCCGCAGGAATGCGAGAACCTGCTGATCACCCATCCCAAGGTGGCGGACGCCGCGGTGTTCGGCGTGCCTAACGCGGATCTGGGCGAGGAGGTCAAGGCGGTCGTTCAGCCGATGCCGGGTGCCACGGCCGGGGCGGAGCTGGAGCAGGAGTTGATCGCGTTTTGCAGCCGGCATCTCGCGCGCCAGAAGGTTCCGCGCTCCATAGATTTCTCGGAAGAACTACCGCGCCTGCCGACGGGCAAGCTCTACAAGCGCATCCTGCGCGAAGCTTATTGGAGCGACCGCAAGAGCCGCATCGTCTGAGGCATTCGCCACAACGTTCGCATCACCGATCGTCCGGGTGCGCCGGCGGCGATTTTGAGCCTTCAAGCAGCTCGTCAACAGCAAGGGCGATCTGACCCGGCTGGACGCAGCCTCGCCAATCTTCGATGGGTTATGGAAACCAACCGCGCCTATTCGTCATGCGTGTCCGGACCCAAGGCCGACGACGATATATCCTGGCTTCGTCCCGGATAATCCAGGGGCAGAATGAAGGGAAACGGCCCCGGCGCCCGGTCTACCTTCGCCGTGTGGGCGACGACATCGCCGCGGTCGCGTCGATGAAATCGACCTCGATCGCCGGCGCCGCCGTCAGCTGGGCGGCCGTCATCGCGTCCCGATAGCCTTCGTAGCGGCGGGCGGACCTGTCGGACGAGATGAACTTCCCGGCGAGAAGAAGAATGCGGCGATGGCCGAGCGCGATCAGGTCCTCGGTCGCGCGGCGAATGGCGGCGCGATTGTCGACCATGACCGCGGTGACGCCCTCCGGCGTGTCTTCGTTGTAGATCGTCACGACCGGCAGCCCTGCCTTGCGGACGCGCTGGAGCGCCACGCTGGAGGCCGGATCGCAGACTGTCATGATCATGCCGACAGGACGTTCGCCGATCAGCGCGGTGACAATTTCTTCCTCTTGCGCAGGGTCGTAGTTGGACTGGCCGAGAACTGTCGATAAACCCGCCGTCCTCGCGCGCTGCTCGATCCCGGCCACCGTGGCGGCGAACACCGGATTGCTCAGGCTGGGGACCAGAATGCTGATGACCGGGCGGGTTTCGGGGAAAGCACGGGCAAGCGGAAAGCCGGTCTGCAATGCGGCCTCGACCACTCGCCTGCGCATCTCATCGCTGACAGGCCCGTTGCCGGTGGATGCGGCCTTCCCGCTACGCAAGTTCAAGCAAGGGGAGAAGGAGATTACGAACTGGTACTATCCGGCGGCGCGCTACGCCACCGGGGTGGCCGAGCAGCCGGCCAAGCTCACCTTCGACATCGTGCCCGCGGGCCAGCCCGGCGCGTTCAAGGTCTTCTTCAAGGGCCAGCCGCTGCCCAAGGCCAAGGTGGACATCATCGTGCAATCCGGCTGGACCAGGGAGGCGCATACCGACGCGCAGGGCAGGGTCCATTTCGACCTGCCCTGGAAGGGCAGCTACGTGGTGGAGGCCAGCCATATCGACCGCACGCCGGGCGAGCGCGCCGGCGAGCCATATGACGGCATCAATTACGTGACCACGCTGCACGTGATCCAGGCCGAGGGCGAGGCGCCGATTCCGGCCGGTCCGGCGGCGGAGCCGACAGAACCCAAGAAGTGACGTGAGCGCCGCCCTGTCGAAAATCAGCCTCGCGAAGATCGGCGCCGCGGCACGCTGCTGTCGCGTATCGTGGCCGCGGTCGGCGGCGGCTATGCGCTGGCGGTGGTCTGGGTGTTCGCGGTGCGGTCGGCAGCGCGCGCCTGGGCAGGGTTGCTGGCGGTGGCGGCGCCGCTGCTGCTGGCCGCCTGGCTTGTCTAACGGAGGAAGCGCGCCGTATGAGTTCGCCGAACCGCACAACGAAACCGGCCCCGAAAAACGCGCCGGGCCTGCGCCAGACGATGTCCGACCTGCACACCTGGGCGGGCCTGCTGGTCGGCTGGATTCTCTACGCCATGTTCCTCACCGGCACGGTGTCCTATTTCCGCGACGAGATATCGCAATGGATGCGGCCGGAGCTGGCGGCGCAGCAGGAGGTGCCGGACTCGGCCGAGGTGGCGCAGCGCATGGTCGGCGCGCTGTCGTCGCTGGCGCCCGACAGCCCGCAATGGAGCTTCAGCCCGCCGGACGAGCGCAATCCTGTCGTCAGCGCCTTCTGGCGCGACCCGAAGGTCGAAGGCCGGCGCGGCTTTCACAGCGCCACCCTCGACGCCGCCACAGGGCAGAAGCTGAACGCGCGCGCGAGACCAAGGACGGCGATTTCTTCTACGTCTTCCATTTCCAGTTCCACTATATGCCCGTGCTGTGGGGGTGCTGGCTCGCCGGCTTCTGCGCCATGTTCACGCTGGTCGCCATCATCAGCGGCGTGATCATCACAAGAAGATCTTCATCGACTTCTTCACCTTCCGCTGGGGCAAGGGTCAGCGCTCGTGGCTCGATGCGCACAACGCGCTGTCGGTGTTCGGGCTGCCGTTCCACCTGATGATCACCTAGAGCGGGCTGGTCACGCTGATGTTCCTCTCCATGCCCTGGGGCAGCAACGCCGCCTTCAAGACGCCGGCCGAGCGGCAGACGCTGACGGCCGAGATGAGCGCCTTCGTGCCGACCGGCAGGCCGCGTGGCGAGAAGGCCGCGCTCGCGCCGGTCGCGGATATGGTGCGCCAGGCACAGGAGCGCTGGGGCCATGACAACATCGGCCGCGTTCTGATCACCCATCCGGGCGATGCCGCCGCGCGGTGTGCTCTATGCGCTGCATGTCGGGCGCTTCGCCGATATCACGGTGCGCTGGCTCTATTTCCTCGTCAGTCTGGCAGGAACGGCGATGGTCGGCACCGGCCTTGTGATGTGGACGGTGAAGCGCCGCGCCAAGCTGCCCGATCCGGAGCGGCCGCGTCTCGGCTTCCACGTGGCGGAAGGGGTGGGATTCGAACCCACGGTAGGCTTGCACCCACGCCGGTTTTCAAGACCGGTGCCTTAAACCACTCGGCCACCCTTCCTGCTCCGAAGCCATGCTGGTCCTGAGGACATCTCCGGGTCGGAGATCATCCGGCGAGATCCGTCCCTCGGGCGTCAAGCTTCAGCGCGGCGGCCGCCGCATACCGGCGGCGCCAAGCCTGCGCCTTATAGCAGGGCACGGGCTTAAGTCGAGGTGCCGGTGAGGGGTCTCGGCAGGCCGCGGGCCGTTCGGCTTGCCGGCGCCACCTGCCACCGCGGCGGACGGGTGAACCAATGGTTTACCAAGCTGAGCGCATCACCCCAATTCTGCCTTGATCGGCTTGCGGTATATTAACGTCCGGC
>Ga0180222_1002268_pt1 | contig 16070 bp, 17 predicted proteins | sample eDN5th37CKraftOP_FD_151336 | JGI IMG/M metagenome (GOLD analysis project Ga0180222, IMG submission 151336) | Enriched Organic Plus compost microbial communities from Emeryville, California, USA - eDNA 5th pass 37_C Kraft OP (version 2) (version 2) ... | reverse complement strand
AGGAAATAGGCGTCTTTTGCCGATCCCTAAAACTTTAAATACAAGGTTAACGGAAACCGGCTCAATTCGTGAAAATTCGACATTTCCGGGCTTCTGGCATTTACCAGCAAGTTGTGGAAATCGATCCCGGCCGTTGGGACTGTCCGAAGAAGCACTGCAAAATTATTAACAAAATTACCCGCTTTGCGAGCGGGGTTTTTCGCAGCGCGTCTTGTGATTGCGTGGTGTCCACGCGGGATTCTATCCGTTGTTCCTCTCCACTATTGCATTTTATCATATGATGCACTTTGAGCTGACGGCAAGGGAGAGTTTTGTGCTCGTGAACTCGACTGTCAGATTTGTCAGGCAAGAATCTTCGATCGGCGCACGGCATATTGGCGCAGTTGCGGACAAGTGCGCGACCAAGGTTGAAACTGTTTGCAGAACGCCGTATCTGCGATTTCGGGTTATTTGCGTTTTATGCCGGAATGGCAGGGAACGCCAAGGACAAAGATCGCGTCGAATTTACGCGTTTCAAGGAATTAAAATGACGAAGATCGTATTCGTATCTGCTGACGGCGCGACCCGTACAGAAGTCGAGGCCGACAACGGGTCCAGCGTGATGGAGGCTGCCATTCGCAATGGCATTCCCGGCATCGATGCGGAATGTGGCGGCGCTTGCGCCTGCGCGACCTGTCATGTCTATGTTGATGAGGGCTGGGCGGATACCGTTGGCGGGCCGGACGCGATGGAGGAAGACATGCTGGACTTCGCCTATGAAGTTCGCCCGACCTCGCGCCTCTCCTGTCAGATCCGTGTGTCAGACGACCTTGAGGGGCTGGTCGTGCAGGTGCCGGAACGCCAGAACTAGGCTTTTAAAGAAATGGGGATGCGATGGGAGGCGAGCCGCAAAATGATATTGTCATTATCGGCAGCGGACCCGTCGCACTCTTTTCCGTCTTTCAGCTTGGGCTTTTTGGTTTCAAGTGCCATCTCATAGAAGCCTGTGATCGGCCCGGCGGTCAGTGCGCGGCGCTTTATGCGGACAAGCCGATTTACGATGTACCGGGCTTTCCCGAAATCATGGGCGCGGAGCTTGTCGAACGGCTTCTCAGGCAGATTGAGCCATTCAGTCCGGTTTTTCACTTCAAGAAGACTGCGAAGAGCATCTCGGTCGGCGACAATGGCGTGGTTGTCGCCACCGGTGATGGTAACAAGTACAACTGCCGTGCCACGGTGATTGCGTCGGGTCTCGGCGCGTTTACCGGCGATGGGCAGGTTATCCGTCCTGACCCGCTTGCAAAGCTCTCGCTACCGAGAACAGGCAACATGCTGGTTGTAAGTCCCGAGACGTTCAGAACTTCAAGTCCGAAGGTCTACGCTATCGGGGATGCCTGTCATTATCCGGGCAAACTGAAACTGATCCTGTCAGGATTTCACGAAGCTGCCTTGATGACGCAAGCCATACGGCGCGAATTGGGCTAGCTTCGGTTCGCTATTTGGAAGCCTGCTGGGCGCGCTCCATGCGGTAGGTCAGCAAGCGCGCGAAACGATCTTCGAAATTGATGGTTTCAACCCGATCGAACCGCTGCTGCTCCTTGTCATGTGCTTCCATGAGACGTGCTGTTACCTTGTCTATGTCCGCGCGAAGCACAACACAATCAGCACGGCTGCGCAGGCCGCGTATCTCCCGCTCCATGCGGCTGGCAAAGCTTCGGGCGATCACAATGTGACTTTCTTCATGGCGGCGAATATCCTGCACCAGCGTATCCCAGATTAGCGCGAGTTCCGGCGTAGCCTTGCGGCGTTGCTTCCAGCGGGGCAGGGAGACTTTCGCGTGAACATTCACATAGACATCCTGCACCTTGCAGTCCTTTCCGGGCGCACGTCCGTAGCGAACTTTGGCATCGAAACGGATTTCAGCGGCGCCCGGGTGATGCCGACCCGTTTTCTTGAGGAAAGGGCCACTGCGAGAAAGAGCCTTGTCGAGATCCGCTGCCGTTTTGCCGCTTACGGTATAATAGCTGAATTCGCGAAAGATCGACGCGGCTTCAGCCTGAGGAGCGACCATCGCAAGAACTGCGCTGAGAGCCAGAACCTTCTTTCTCAAATTCATGTCCTGGCACCTCTTTCTAAAACCAGTAAGAAATTCGCTTTTTGCTGCCACAAGCATGGCATGCAATCGTCAAGAGAACTATAACGCCCCTCACAAAATGACTTCAGGCGAGGTTGGTTGCAACCTCGCTGCAATGAAAAGTGGCATGGAGAATGGTACAGGAACATTTCGCTATGACGAAAGAATGGCGCCTTGCGCATGGAAGAAGCGTCCATGTGGGGAAGGAGGCCGTTATCATGGGCATACTGAATGTTACGCCTGACTCTTTTTCCGATGGCGGCCGACACGAAGCGTTGGAAAAGGCCGTCGAGGTGGCAGGTCAGATGCTCGCTGATGGAGCGACCATCATCGATGTGGGAGGAGAATCGACCCGCCCCGGAGCCGCTACCGTCGATGCCGAAACGGAAATTGCACGCGTTGTTCCTGTCATTGAGGCGCTGGTGAAGAAATACGATTGCATCATCTCCGTCGATACGTACCGTGCAGCGACGGCGCAGGCCGCAGTCGATACCGGAGCACATATCGTCAATGACGTATGGGGACTCCAGCGCGAACCGGAAATTGCTCATGTCGCCAAAAAGAGCGGCGCAGGATTGGTCATCATGCACACCAGCAGGGATCGACCCGTTCTTCCCGATGTCATCGAAGATCAGTTCTCGTTTCTGAATGTCTCTCTGGGTATAGCGAAAGACGCTGGCATTGAAGAATCCCGCATCGTGCTCGATCCAGGGTTTGGCTTCGGCAAGAACAAGGATGAGGATATCGCGCTGTTGGCCAGAGCGGATGAACTGCAGAAACTCGGGTTTCCGTGGTTGGTCGGCACATCGCGCAAACGTTTTATTGGCGGTATGACGGGAAGGGATAATCCGCTTGACCGGGATATAGGAACTGCGGCAACGTCGGTTGCACTGCGTTTGGCAGGTGCCGACATCTTCCGTGTTCACAATGTCGCTTTTAATAGAGACGCACTTGCCGTTGCAGATGATATCCTGCAATCAAGACGCAGCGAAAATAGAAAGTGAAGCCGTGTATACGATCCGAATGATGAATTGCGCGTTTTTTGCGCACCACGGCGTTTTCGATGAAGAGCACAAGCTCGGCCAGCGATTTTATGTCGATGCCATTCTTGATGTCGATCCGGGCACGGCGCTGGAGAACGACGATATCGACGGCACGGTGCATTACGGCATCGCATTCGCCGTCATTCAGGACATTATCACGGGACGGCAGCGTTATCTGATCGAAACACTTGCTCTCGACGTTGCAAAAGCACTGGCCGCCAGGTTTCCCCAGGTCAAGCGTGCGGAAATCACGGTACGCAAGCCGAACGCGCCTGTACCGGGCGTGCTGGACCATGTTGAAGTGACTGTGGTTTACCCGGAGTGAACACGGACGAATCTTATCGCGCCTGGCTGGGGCTTGGCGGAAATATCGACGATCCAGTCGCTTCGATGGGCAAAGCTTTGCGCACACTGGACGAACGGGCCGACACGCATGTCATCGCCGTTTCTGCGGTTTATCGCACGCCGCCATGGGGCAAGACGGACCAGGCATGGTTTCACAATGCCTGCGCTGAAGTTGAAACTTCGTTGCAGCCTTTGGAGTTGATTGCAGTCTGTCTCGATGTTGAACGCTCGTTAAAACGCGTCAGGCTGGAGAGGTGGGGACCGCGCATTATCGATATTGATATATTGACCATGCAGGATGAGGCGGGACGCGCTGTCATTATGTCGGATGCTGCTTTGGAGCTGCCGCATCCACGGATGCACGAGCGGGCTTTCGTTCTCGTGCCGCTGAACGATATCGCGCCGTCCCTTGAAATCGCAGGCAAGACGGTTGCGGACTGGAATGCCGGGATCGAACAGTCCGGAATTGAAAAAGCCCGCACAGATGCGGGCTGGTGGCGCGAATAGGGGTCAGCTCAGTTCTTGGCGATGCTGCCGACAGCGATATTATCGACGCGCTTCAGATTCATGCCGATGACCGGAACCAGTTCCTTGTCCACACGAACAGAAACCGTGACGTTCATCGTGTTCGGGTCGGAGATGCGCGCGAGCATTGCGCCATTGAGCTGTTTGCGGTTCAGGCCGAAGACGACTTTATTCCCGCTGACCGAACCTGACGTAACGTCGAGTCCCTTGCCTTCGGCGCCGTCATTGAACTTGCCGGAATAAGCTGAGCCAACGCGTGTGACGGTAGCCTTCATCGGCTGCGAGAAGACGCCGACGCGGCATGTGCCGTCCAGCGTCATTCCAACGTTTTCGTCCGGTGTGGAACCAGCGAGGTTACAGACAAATTTCGTGCCTTTGTATTTTCCAGCGACGATTTCGCCCGGGCCTGACCATTGGCCTTCGATTGATTGAAAGAACTGCTTGTCTTTGTCAGCGGCCAGAACCGGCGCGGCAGAAAATGACACGGGCAGCAGCGTCAGGCAGGCGGCGATGCAATTCTTCATATTCAGCTCTGTCCCGGATTCACGGCCTTGATTGGACGTCATTCCTAATCGTTGTTTTCCAGCATGTCACGACCAAACTGGTCGCACCCGCAAACCTTCGGATATTCCGAGGCCAGCCAAAAGCCGATTGATGGAATGGGCACAGTTTGAAGGGGAATGTGCCGATACACCGGATCGCTCGATTCTGGCGCAGATTTCTTTCTGCCATAATCACCGCGAATGGTTAATGCTTCGGAAATAAACTGCTATTTTTCAGATTGCTTCTTATTGGTCCGGTCGCCGCTGATCCTCGCAAGATCGCCAATAAAATCGCCGATACCGGGTCGTTTTTCCGCATTGAACGGGAAGGGACGCACCACATCCATAGCTGCAATTCCAATGCGCGCCGTCATGAGCCCGTTGACCACTCCTTCGCCGAGCTTGGCCGACAGGCGGGAGGCAAGGCCATGGCCGACAAGTTGCTGGATCACGCTGTCCCCCATGGCCAGCGTTCCTGTTACTGCAAGATGGGCGATGACCCTGCGGGCGAGTTTCAGGAAGCCCAATGTCCCGGGGCGACCGCCGTAGAGTTGTGAAAGCCGGCGTATCAGGCGGGCGGATTCAAAAATGACATAGCCGATATCGACCAGCGCGCGCGGGCTGATGGCTGTGACAATCGAAACGCGTTTGGACGCATTCAAAATGAGTGCGCGCGCCTCGCGGTCGAGGGGGCGGAGAATTTCTGTTTCAGCAAGCTGTATCAGGTTTCGCCCGTCGATAATATCGTCAGTCAGACCGTCCAGAAGCTGTCGTCCCCGCGCAGTTTCCGGCAGGCTCGCCGCAATCGAGCGCAGCGCGTCGACAGCTTTTCTGGCCGCCGCCATATCGTCACGTTCCGCCGCATCCGCCGCGTCCTTGCGGAGATGCTGCACGGATGCGAGACGACGCAATGCAATCAGTTCACGAACGACGATGGCAATGAAGGCGGCGAGGGCGATTGTTGCGACGCCTAAGGCGGTCCAGCCCAGCCAGTCAGCGCGTGAAAAGAGTGCCCGAATGAGGTCTTCGGTCCAGATGCCGACGGCGAATGAAACAAGTATGCCGAGCGCACCGAACAATATTTTGCTGAGCGACCAGCCCTTGCGTTCGGGAGATTCAAATGACGGGTCGAGGATTTCAAGCTCGGCTGCTTCTTCATCGCTCAATGCGAAAACGTCGGGCTGTGCGACAACTGTTTCGAGATTACGGACCGCGCGCGGACGACGAGGCGCTTCATCGACTGTTTCGGAGTGACTTGCAGGTTGGCCCACAGTGAATGAAGCCGGTTTACGCGGTGTCTTCTCGGTCATGTGAGACGATCCCCAATCAAAAACTGCAAGGCGCGATCCAACCGTATGTGAGGCAGAGAAAGCGTCAGGCCTTCGGCGGTGCGCTCAAGTCGAGGCGGACGAAAACGGACGAACCGGATAGCGGGGTCATCCTGCACAAAAGTTTCGTCAAAGATCGCATTGGGATTCTTCGGCAAGTCTCCGGGAAATATAGCGGTTTCTGTTTTCCCGTCGAACACTTCCCCGTCGATCTTCTCGCCCTTAAGAGGCGTACCGACGATGACTGGAAGTGTTTCCTTGCCCTGGGCTACCGTCGCCTCCCGTGTTGCGCGAACCGCGGCCATTGCGAGAACATCAATATCCGCGCCGGAAAAATCAGCCCGCTCCATGGCCCGCTCCACAAGACGCCGCACAATGGCTTGCAGACGGTCATGACTTTCATGGTGCAGATGATCGGCCTTGGTTGCGGCAACAAGGATACGCCCGATGCGGCGCTGGATCAGGCCGGTCAGCAGGTTTGTCCGTCCCGGACGGAAGCAGGACAGAATGTCGGTAAGCGCACGTTCCAGATCGGCAACGACGGCACCGCCTGCGTTCATCGCCTGCATGGCGTCAATGAGCACGATCTGCCGGTCGAGTCGCGCAATATGTTCGCGAAAGAAGGGCTTGATTACGTAGGTTTTATAAGCTTCGTAGCGCCGTTCCATCATGGCGCCCAGAGAACCTGTCTTCAGATCGTCCGGTTTGAGGTTGGGAAGCGGCGCGAATGTCAGCGCTGGCGACCCCTCAAGGTCCCCCGGCATCAGGAAACGTCCGGGCGGGAGGGTGGATAATGCGCGCTCATCGGCTTTGCCTGCACGCAAATAGGCGGTGAAACTTCTGGCGAGGCGCTGCGCGGTCAGTTCATCTGCCTTTTCAGAAGCTTTCGCAAGGGAAGCTTCCGCGATCCACTCCTGAGCCAGATCCTTGTGCGTGGGCTCATGAGCCAGAGCAAAGGAGTCCGCGCTAAATTGCGCATAGGATTTACCAAGCAGAGGCAAATCGAGCAGCCATTCGCCCGGATAATCGACAATGTCGACCGAGAGCTTGCCCGGAGAGAGCCAGCGACCCCAGGCAGAAGCGGATTCATATTCGATAGTCAGGCGCAATTGCGAGATAGCGCGGGTGGAGTCAGGCCAGATACGCTCATCGATCAATGCCGACAGATGTTCTTCATATTGAAAGCGGGGAACGGCATCGTCCGGCTGCGGTTCGAGCAGCGCTCGTGAGATACGGCCCGACTTATAGGCCTGGAACATCGGGAGCCTGCCGCCATGCAGCATGTTGTGGACGAAAGCCGTAATGAAGACCGTCTTTCCGGCGCGCGACAGACCGGTCACGCCGAGCCGCAACGAGGGAGACAAAAGCCCGGTCGCACGATCTGCTAACGTATCCAGTGCGATCTTCGCTTCGTCGCCAATACTTGTCAGCTTAGCCAATTAATCCTCGCCGCTTTCACTGATCTGTCAGCCGTATAAATAGGGTGGTCCCAGCGGCCTTGGCAAGGAATGAGGGGGCCTTCGCAGAAAATCTACCGGGGCAGTATGAAGCTTTCCAGATAAGCAGAGTCACGCTCAAGCTCGCTGAGTGGGGCCGGACAGATGATATTGGCTATTGCGGCAGTTGGAAAACCTGCACGTAGTTTCAGGAGGCTATCCTTGTTGCCATCGCCACATAAAGCGAGCGCCAGGTCTTCAATGCTGGGATTGTGCCCCACCAGCATCAGTGTCGCTGTATCGCCATGTTTGCGTATGGCTTGCATATAGTCGGCTGGCCCACCGCTATAGATCGCGTCATCGACGATGGTATCGACCTCAATACCCAGACGATCGATAATGCCGAGCGCAGTTTCTCTCGTTCTGCGCGAACCAGAAAGCACCACGAGATCGGGAGAAAGCCCCATTGGCTTCATGATCCTTGCAAGACGATCAAGTTCAGCTTTGCCTTCCGGATCAAGAGGACGATCGAAGTCCTTCATTCCAGGTCTGGCCCACACAGCTTTGGCGTGTCTTAGGAGAAGTAGCCGACTCATTTGTAACGTTCCAAACTCTGTTTCTCCTCCATTTTTCGCCATAATTTGCGCGTGAATGAACGCTCTGGTTGCCTATTCTCCCGATTTTTTGAGGCCTGTCAGCAATATTTACAGGTGTCATTTGCCTAATTTTTGAGCTCTGGCAGCCCCTTCCGAGGGGAGACGGGTTTTGACTGAAAATATACCGATATTTTCCACAATGGATTGAAGTTATTCTGAAAGTGACAAGAGCAATTTTTCGCGGCGAGGTTTGTATTGCATTATTTTTATGCATAATCATACAAAATTGATGCGCTAAAAAGTAGTGAAGTACGCTTGTTTGATGTTGTGTCCTTGTTGCTATGGAACTATATAACCGCTCGCGTCTCCTAGATGTGGGGTAATTCAGAATGAGTGAATTGATTGACCTTGACTATAGGCCCACTGAAGACGAGCCGTTCATGAATGAGCGGCAGAAGTCTTACTTCCGTGCGAAACTGATCGCGTGGAAGAACGATATTCTGCGAGAAGCGCGCGAAACGCTTGAGGCGCTGCAGCAGGAAAATGCCAACCATCCCGACCTGGCGGACAGGGCATCCTCCGAAACGGATCGGGCAATCGAGTTGCGAGCTCGCGACAGACAGCGCAAACTGATCTCAAAAATCGACGCGGCCCTGAGCCGTATTGATGAAGGAACGTACGGTTTCTGCGAAGAAACGGGAGAACCTATCAGCTTGAAGCGGCTTGATGCGCGTCCGATCGCTACACTTTCAATCGAAGCGCAAGAGCGTCATGAGCGTCGAGAGAAAGTTTATCGCGACGACTAAGGCGCATCTGGAAAACAGAGCGTTGCTCCAATTCGATCTGCTCGACATGCTCCAGATCTGAAATGGTTTGAAAATTATAGGCTGCGGTTTCCGCAGCCTATTTTCTTTGTATCAGGGTAACTTCGGCAGAAATCAATTTCTGTGAATGCCATCCTTGGTCAATTCACCGAGGAGCTTTTCCATTTCATCCTCGATATCGTTCTTTGCCTTGTCTTCAGGCGTATCGTGCGTTGCCGAAATATCGAGCGAACTCAAAAGCTCATTTTCGAAGAACTCGGTATCAAACGGCGCTGCTTCTTTGCTCTCCTCGCGGGGGGAGCTCTGCGAATTGATGTCTGCAGTGATCGCGTCCTGCAAAGCGGTGCCGAGGTCTGCCAGATCATCCACGGGCGTTTCTGGCGAAATTGTTTCGAACGCCGTCGGATTTGAAGCCGTTACCGGAATTTCAGGCTCGATGCGCTTCGGTTCAGACGACGTGGAGAACGCCGGTGCGGCCGTTGTGGACACCGTCGGTCCCGTTACGTCGAGTGATGGAGATTTATCCGCAACCGTCGTTTCACGCTGGGGAACGATACTGCCGAGATTTGCCGAGGTAACGGATGTGGCGGCAGCAACGCCGGCAGCGGCGACTCCGCCGGAAGACGTTGAGCTCACCACGCCGCGTGCAACCTGGCTCAATGGATAGGCTGGGTGGGCGCGTGTCGATTGTGGCTGTGCCTGCGCGGGGCGGGGCGGCAACACCGTACGCGGCTGCGGTGGATAATTCGGCGCTGGACGTGGTTGCGGTCGAGCCGGTACTGGTTGAGCAGATTTAGGTTCGACAGGCGGTTGCGGCGGGTTCGGCGCAACCGCCGGGGCCTGTGGCGGAACACGAACAGCTGTAGCGACCTGTGGGGCCGGTTCTTCCCGTGCCGGCTTGGGTTTGCGGTAAGTCGGCGCTTCGATTGCGGAACTGATCTGAATCGCGTCGTCCTTTTCGTCTGCCGACGGTGTCTGCAGCGAAAGAGCAGGGCGCTCGGTCTTTTCGTTGGCCAGCACCTCGTGCTGTTTGAAGCGTTCGATGTGCTCAGGTTCTATCCGTGAAGGCTGCACGCGCGCATGAGCTCGCGTTTCCATGACGATATTCTGCTCCACCACCACGTCGGTCGGTCCGCCGATAAGCAGCAGATGTTCCACATCGTCACGGCGAATGAGAACCAGCTTGCGCCGGCTGTCGACCGCTGCCGCGTCCATCACGGAGAGACGGGGTTGTCGTGTACGCCCGTTGGAGACGTAAGTACCGCCGCTAAAACGGCGGATAATACTGAGAACAACGAAAATTCCGCAAAGAATGATCGCAAATATTAGGACGAAGCCGACAATATTAGCCGCGTTCTCTCCAACGATGCCGCTCAGCCATTCCTTCATGCGGATACCCTCTTATACAATAAACGAAAACCTGCGATGACTGGAGACTACGCTTCCCCGGACGCTCCACGTCATCGCGTTGTTCATACAGTAGTTGAATTTCCAAGCCTTGGGAATGTTTCTCGGGAATGCGAGAAATATATGATCCTCAGGCAAAACAGTGCAAAAAAGTCCAATTTGCACCGTTTCAGTGCAGCAATGCTTGTACTGCTCGCCGATTAAAGCATTCTGCGAATCGGGTATACCCTGACACATTGGCTGCGCGATCCCACGCAATAGCCGAACCGCGCGGAAAAGTGCATTCGAGAAAATCGGATATGCAGATGATTGAAATGACGTCTTGGCTGATCGAAAAGATGCACGGCACCTTGATGCCCGTTGGGTTCAGCCATGCAAGATGAAAGGGCAACTGGCTTGATGTCGCGACAGACGGACAACGCCTACCCGAAACCGCTCGTCATGCCCAAGCGCAATCGCAGCGGCGCCCTTCGCCTGCTGATTGTCGGCATATTGCTGACGGTCGCAGCCATCGTCTATTTTGTGTTTCGCGACCAGTTGGGAGATGGATTTGCCCTTGTTCTCATGGGCATTCTGTCGATGGTCGGCGTGTTCTATCTTTTCGGAGCGGCGACCGGCCTCATTCAATTCAGTCAGAAGAACGGCGAGCAGGACCTCGCTCATTCCTTCATGGATTCGCAACCGGAAGGGACAGTCATTTCAGATGCGCGCGGTCAGATCGTCTATGCCAATCAGGCTTATGCCATGATGACCGGCGTTGCGAATGCAGAAGGCGTTCGCTCGCTCGATAATGTGCTGACGGCGGAACCAGCTGCGTCCGATGCTATTTACCGTCTGACGAATGCCGTGCGCGATGGCCTGTCGGCGCAGGAGGAAGTGCGTCTCTCGGGCGGTCTTTCTCGCGAGGGACATGGTTCGCTGGCGCCAGTCTGGTATCGAATCAAGGCGCGCCCTATCGAAGCGGGGCAGGAGTTCAAAAGTCCGCTCGTCGCGTGGCAGATCGCCGATATTTCCGATGAGCGTGCCGAGCAGGAGCGCTTCTTTCAGGAACTGCAGGAGGCCATCAACCACCTTGACCATGCGCCGGCCGGCTTCTTCTCGGCTGATCCTTCGGGCCGGATCATCTATCTCAATGCGACGCTTGCCGAATGGCTCGGCGTCGATCTGACCCAGTTCACGCCCGGATCGTTGACGCTCAATGATATTGTAGCTGGCAGCGGAATGGCGCTCATCAAGGCGGTGAAAGCCGAACCCGGCACAAGCCGCAACACCGTCATTGATCTCGATCTCATCAAGCGCAACGGGCAGAGCCTTGCCGTCCGGTTCTACCATCGGGTTCAGGCTGCGCGTGACGGCACGCGCGGCACGAGCCGCACCATCGTTCTGGATCGTGCGGAGGGTGAAGATTCCTCAATGGCGCTGCGCTCTGCCGAAGTGCGCTTCACGCGGTTCTTCAATTCGGCTCCGATGGCTATCGCGGCGGTTGATTCCGGCGGGCATATATTGCGCACCAATGCGCGTTTCCTGGATATTTTTGCTCCCGTGGTTGATCGCGATGCGATTGACGGAAATGCGAAGCTTGAGATCGTCGTGCATGAGCGCGACCGCGAGACTTTCAACAGGGCGCTTGCCGCTGCTTTCGCTGGACAGGCGAGCATTTCTCCCGTCGACACGGTGCTTCCGGGCAACGAGGAGCGGCACATTCGTTTCTATATGAGCCCTGTCACAGACTTGGGTGGCGAGCGCGCCGAAGAAGCCGCGATTATTTCCGCCGTCGAGACGACCGAGCAGAAGGCACTTGAAAACCAGATGGCGCAAAGCCAGAAGATGCAGGCTGTCGGCCAGCTTGCAGGCGGTATCGCGCACGACTTCAATAACGTTCTGACAGCAATCATCATGTCGTCGGATTTGCTGCTGACCAATCATCGCGCGTCCGATCCATCTTTCCCGGACATCATGAACATCAAGCAGAACGCCAATCGGGCTGCTTCGCTTGTGCGCCAATTGCTGGCGTTCTCACGCCGTCAGACACTCCGTCCCGAAGTCCTAGACCTGACCGACGTTCTGGCGGACTTGCGCATGCTTCTGGCCCGCCTTGTCGGCAAGGACATCGAACTGAAAATCGACCATGGACGCGATCTATGGCCGGTCAAGGCCGATCTCGGGCAGTTCGAGCAGGTCGCGGTCAATCTGGCGGTAAATGCACGCGATGCCATGCCTGAAGGCGGCGAGATCACGCTGCGTACCCGCAATGTGCCGATGCAGGAAGCCGCGAAGCTGCATTATCGCGACTTGCCGGAGGCCGATTATGTGGTCTTCGAGGTCGAAGACACCGGGACAGGCATACCGACAGACGTGCTTGAAAAGATTTTTGAACCGTTCTTTACCACGAAGGAAGTGGGTAAGGGCACCGGCCTCGGTCTGTCGATGGTCTATGGCATCATCAAGCAGACCGGAGGCTTCATCTATTGTGATTCCGAAGTCGGAAAGGGCACCACGTTCAAAATCTTCCTGCCGCGTCACATTGAGGAAAAACGTGCAGACGACGCGCCTGTCGTCGTGAAGGAAAAGAAGGTGGAGAAAGCCACCGATCTTTCCGGATCAGCGACGGTTCTTCTGGTCGAAGACGAGGATGCAGTCCGTATGGGTGGTGTGCGTGCGCTTCAGTCGCGCGGCTATACGGTGCATGAAGCGGCGTCCGGTGTCGAAGCGCTCGAAATCATGGAAGAGCTCGGCGGCGAGGTCGATATTGTCGTATCGGATGTGGTCATGCCTGAAATGGATGGCCCGACACTGCTGCGTGAACTGCGCAAGACGCATCCGGACATAAAGTTCATCTTCGTGTCGGGTTATGCAGAGGATGCCTTTGCGCGCAATCTTCCAGCCGATGCCAAGTTCGGTTTCTTGCCAAAACCGTTCTCGCTCAAACAATTGGCGACGACAGTTAAGGAAATGCTGGAGAAGCAGGATTGATGCTCCGTTGGCTCAGAACATGAAGGGCGATATCGCCATTCTCGGAGGCGGTCCATCCGGTTTGATGGCTGCGGAAAGACTGTCGGCTCTCGGGCACCGTGTGACGGTTTACGAGCAGATGCCGACAATTGGCCGCAAGTTCCTGCTTGCCGGAAAGTCCGGTTTGAACATTACGCATTCGGAAGATTTCGCCGCCTTCTCGAAACGCTTCGGTGCCAGCAGCGATCATGTTTTGCCAGCTTTGACGGCCTTCAACCCGGCTGAGTTGCGCGAGTGGGCAGATGAATTGGGTGCCGAAACATTTGTCGGCTCATCGGGCCGTGTGTTTCCAAAAGCGATGAAGGCGTCGCCGCTTTTACGCGCTTGGGTAAAACGTCTGGAAGGTCAGGGCGTTCGGATTCTTACCCGGCATCGCTGGCTTGGTTTCGAGGGGAACAGCCTGCGCATTGAAAACCCGAACGGGGCTGAAGTGATAACCTCCGACGCTGCGCTGTTTGCCTTTGGCGGCGGAAGCTGGCCGAAGCTCGGTTCGAATGGACGTTGGATGGATGCGTTTTGGTGCAAATCGATCGACATCGCGCCGTTCCGTCCCGCCAATTGTGGTTTCGATGTTGCCTGGAGTGATTTCTTTGTCCAGCGTTTCGCCGGTGCGCCGGTCAAGTCTGTTACGGCAACTTCTGATGCTGGCACGATACAAGGCGAGTTTGTGATAACACGCAACGGTGTGGAGGGAAGCCTCATTTATGCGCATGCCGCAGCCTTGCGCGATAGCCTTCAAACAAACGCGAAAACGCTCTTGATGCTTGATCTTGCTCCGGGACGAACTCTCGAGCGGTTGGAAAGCGATATTGCCAGGCAGGACGCAAAGCTGAGCTTTGGAAACCTGCTGCGCAAGGCAGCAGGACTTACGGGTGTAAAAGCCGCGCTCGTCACCGAGTTTACACGTGACAGAAACCCGAAAGCGCTCGCGACCACGATCAAGGCGCTCTCCATTCCACTTATTCGCCCGCGCCCGCTGGACGAAGCGATTTCTTCGGCTGGCGGTATTCGGTGGCATGAAGTCGATGGAAACTACATGCTGCGGAAGCTTCCCGGTGTTTTCGTTGCCGGGGAAATGATCGATTGGGAAGCGCCAACCGGCGGTTATCTTTTGACAGCCTGTTTCGCGATGGGCCGTGCCGCAGCCAATGGGATCGATGCCTGGATCAATGCGGGCAATACGTCCGGCGTGCAATGCAGCGGTTCCGACCTGGCCTGATATGATCTGATACAACCAAATTTGCGAGGGGGCAGTATGCGGCGAATTCTGAAGTTTGCAGGTGGTGTTCTGCTTGCCATCTTGCTTGGAGCCATTGTCTGGCTGACTGTCAGGCCGCCCGAACTTTTGCGTGTCGGCACCGGCTATGCCGCCAAAATCATCTGTTCGAACGTCTTCATTGCCGGACGTGATGCCGACAGGGTCCTCGCGGACGATGTTCAGGCACCGGGAAATCCGTTGCTCCGATTTCTCAATGCGTCCGTCGACAGGAACGGCGGCAGCGTGACGGTGCGCATTTTCGGCTTTTTCGCATCAAGTACGGCCACTTACCGCCCCGCGCTTGGTTGCGCGAATATCCATGAAAGTGATTTGCGGCTCGATTTGCCGACTGGGCCGCAGGTACCGGCCGAGCCGATCCGGGTCGAGAGCGATCCGGCGATACAGGCTGTGATCGAAAATGAAGCACTGGCTGGGCCCGGCATGCGGGCGATTGCCGTTATCCATGACGACAAACTGATTGCGGAGACTTATGCTCCAGGCTTTGGCGCCGATACGCCTTTGCTCGGTTGGTCGATGACCAAATCCGTCATCGCAACTCTGATCGGCATGCGCATTGCCGAAGGGCGCATGGCGACGGAACGCACGGAGCTTTTGTCTGAATGGAGAAATGACGATCGGTCGAAGATTTCCCTCGCAAGCCTTCTGGCGATGAATAGTGGTCTGCGCTTTGATGAAGATTACGGCACCGTGACTGATGTCACGCGTATGCTTTTTCTGGAGCCGGACATGGCCGGATTCGCCGCATCGTTGCCGCTGGAGACAGCGCCCGGCACGAAGTTCAACTATTCAAGTGGAACGGCTAACATTCTGTCGAAACTGTTCATGGACAGTTTCGACAGCCGTGAGGAGGCATTGGCCTATCCCCGGCTTGCCCTGTTCGGCCCGCTTGGCATGAACAGGACCATTCTGGAGACGGACGCTTCAGGCGTCTTTGCCGGTTCGTCCTACATGTACGCAACGGCGCGCGATTGGGCGCGTCTTGGTGCGTTTTTGGCGGATGGCGGAAAGCTTTACGGAAGGCAGGTTCTGCCAGCCGACTTCATTTCGTTCATGCGCAAGCCCACGCCAGAATCGGAAGGGCGTTATGGTTCTGCGCAGGTCTGGCTGCAACTCGGCGGCGTGAAAGCGGGTGAGGATGGCATTCCGGAAGATACATTCTGGATGTCGGGACATGACGGGCAAAGCGTCATGGTCGTTCCGTCAATGCATCTTGCCGTGGTTCGTCTTGGCCTGACGCCATCTCGAACGGGCTACAACGTTCAATTGCTGAACGTCAGAATCATCGAAGCTATCCGGAGAGGGCACTGACCGTCAGTTTGCGAAAATCATTACCACTGGGATTTTGGAAAGCTCTCAAGCCAAACTCGGGCAATACGGCATAGAGGTGATCGAAAATGTCAGACTGGATCTGTTCGAAGGATGCCCAGACCGTTGTGTTGGCGAAACAATAGATTTCGAGCGGCAAACCTTCGGGCGTAGGGTCCATCTGACGCACGAGCAGCGTCATACCCTTGTGCACGCCAGAATGGTTACGCAGATAATTGTCCACATAGGCGCGGAACGTGCCGATATTCGTGAACTGACGCCGGTTGACCGGATTGTTTGCGCGGTCACCGAGCT
>Ga0180222_1002267_pt1 | contig 16072 bp, 18 predicted proteins | sample eDN5th37CKraftOP_FD_151336 | JGI IMG/M metagenome (GOLD analysis project Ga0180222, IMG submission 151336) | Enriched Organic Plus compost microbial communities from Emeryville, California, USA - eDNA 5th pass 37_C Kraft OP (version 2) (version 2) ... | reverse complement strand
CCCGACCCTCTCGCCGGGCGATATCGTGATCCTCGACAATCTCGGCAGCCACAAGGGCGAGGCGGTTCGCAAGGCCATCCGCGCCGTGGGCGCAAGGCTGCTCTTCCTGCCGCCCTACAGCCCGGATCTCAATCCCATCGAGCAGGTCTTCGCCAAGCTCAAAACCCTCCTGCGAAAGGTTGCCGAACGATCCGTCGAAGCAACTTGGCGGCGCATCGGAACCCTTCTCGATGCCTTCACGCCCGACGAATGCGCCAATTACCTCAAAAACTCCGGATATGCGTCAATCTAATCGCAGAACGCTCTAGGAGCAAACGCAGCAACCTAACCCCGTTCGGGCTGAGCTTGTCGAAGCCCTGTCCTTCTTCTTTCTCCAACACAGAAAAGAAAAGCAGCCGTTGGGCTTCGCCCGCCCTACGGGTCGACAAGCTCAGGGCGAACGGAGGTGGGAATCCCGCTCCCATCTCCCTTCCTCAATCGTCATAATCATCCACCGGCCCCGGATAATCGCCCTCGGCCAGATCGCTGAACCGCGTGATCTTGGCGTCGAATTTCAGGCGGACCTTGCCGGTCGCGCCGTGACGCTGCTTGGCGACGATCAGTTCGGCGAGACCGAAGACACGCTCCATCTCCATCGCCCATTTGGCGTGATCCTCGTGGATCTTCGCATCGTCTCCTTCGGTCGGGCGCTTGGGTTCGCGCGAGGCGACGTAATAATCCTCGCGGAACACGAACCACACCATGTCGGCGTCCTGCTCGATCGAGCCGGATTCGCGCAGGTCCGACAGCTGCGGCCGCTTGTCCTCGCGCTGCTCGACCGCGCGGCTGAGCTGCGACAGGGCCAGCACGGGAACGTTCAGTTCCTTCGCCAAGGTCTTCAAACCACGGGAAATTTCCGAAATCTCGTTGACGCGATTGTCATTGCCGCGCCCGGAGCCCTGCAACAGCTGGAGATAGTCGATGACGATGAAGCCGATATCGTGCCGCCGCTTCAGCCGCCGCGCCCGCGTGCGCAGCGCGGCGATGGTGAGGCCCGGCGTGTCGTCGATGAACAGCGGCAACTCCTGCAACTCCCGCGCCGCGCGGGACAGGTTCTGGAACTCGCTGCGGCTGATCTTGCCCATGCGCAGAGATTCGCCGGAAATGCCCGATTGCTCGGCAAGGATACGGGTCGCGAGCTGATCGGCCGACATTTCGAGCGAGAAGAACGCCGTCTTGGCGCCCATGTTCTTTTCCGGCGCAATGCCGTCCGCATCGTCGCGCAGCCAGCGCGCGGCCGCATTATAGGCGATGTTGGTGGCGAGCGACGTCTTGCCCATGCCCGGACGCCCGGCGAGGATCATGAGATCGCTGTTGTGCAGGCCGCCGATCTTCTCGTTGAGCGCGGTGATCCCGGTGGTGATGCCGGAAAGATGACCGCCGCTGTTGAGCGCGCGCTCCGCCACCTGCACCGCGACGGTGGAGGCTTGCAGGAAGTTCTTGACCGAGCCGACCTCGCCTTCGCCCTCCGACACCTTGTAGAGCGCGACCTCGGCCGCCTCTATCTGGCCGCGCGGGTCGACATCCTCGCTGGTATCCAGAGCATTTTCAACCAGTTCCCGACCGACGCTGACGAGTTGCCTCAAAAGCGCGAGGTCGTAGATCTGCTGCGCGAAATCCCGCGCGCCGATCAGCGAGGCGCCGCTGGCCGTCAATTCCACCAGATAGGCCGACCCGCCCAGTTCCTTCAGCGCCGGGTCCTGATCCAGCATCGGTTTCAGCGTCACCGGGCTGGCGACCATGTTGCGGTCGAGCAGCTTCAGGATCGCCTCGTAGATGCGGCCATGGACGGGCTCGAAGAAATGCTCCGGCTTGAGCTTCATCTGCACGTCCTCGGCGACTCGATTGTCGATGAGGAGCGCGCCCAGCAAGGCGGCTTCCGCCTCGATATTCCGGGGGAGTTCGCGCGCCGCGCCTTCGGCTTCGCCGACCAGTTTCAATGCTTCCGCCATGGCGCCCTTTTCGCGCCAACCGCCGGCCGGCGCAAGCCCCGGCGGCGCAATATCCCCCTTGATCTTTCCGACCGCTGGCCTCAGTGCATGGGGACGATGGCCGATCCCCGCATCATAGACATTTCTCTCGACCAGCAGAGCATCATCTGGCGCAATGCCGATGTCGAGCAGGAACGGCGGATCGCGATATTCGACCTGCTGGAGGAAAATTATTTCGAGCCGCTCCGTCCGCATGCGGATGACTACAAGGGCCCCTATCGCGTGCACCTGAGCACGCAGGAAGGGCGGCTGGTCATCGCGATCCAGCGGCAGGACGGCACACCGCTGGAGGCGATCATCCTCGGCCTCGCCCGCTTCCGCCGCCCGATTCGCGAATATTTCGCGATCTGCGACAGCTATTTCCAGGCCATCCGCAACGCCTCGCCCCAGCAGATCGAAACCATCGACATGGCCCGCCGCGGCATCCACAACCATGCCGCCGAAACGCTGATGGAACGGCTGGAAGGCAAGATAAAGGTGGATTTCGACACCGCCCGGCGGCTCTTCACGCTGATCTGCGTGCTGCACATCAAGCAATGAGCGTCGGCCCCAGAACCGCTTCGGTGCCGTGGAAGATCCGGCTGCGCTGGCTCGGCGCGCTGCTGGCGCTGCTCCTTTTCGGCGCAATGCTGCTGTGGCGCTTCGCCGCCCAATGGGCGCCCTCGGCGGAGGACTATCCGATGCAGGGCATCTCCGTTTCCGGTGAGCTGGGCGAGATCGACTGGCGCACGGTACGGACGCGGAACGTCGATTTCGCCTATATCCGCGCCACCAGCGGCACCGACCTGCGCGATCCGCTGTTCGCAACCAACTGGGCGCAGGCGCGCGAGGCCGGGCTGCGCTATGGCGCGGAACTGGTGTTCGATCCGTGCAAGCGGGCGAGCGATCAGGCGACGCTCTTCATCACCACCGTGCCGCGCGACAATGCGGCGCTGCCCCCGGTCGTCCGGGTGGCGCCCGGCGAGCATTGCGCCGGGTCGCCGGGCCGCGACACCATATTGTCGGAACTCAACACCCTGCTCAATGTCATTGAAATGCATGGAGGAAAGCCCGCGCTCATCCGCATTTCGAAGGCGGTAGAGAAGCAATATGACATCAGCAGCGGCATCAACCGCACCCTCTGGCTGGAGGGGAATTTCTTTCCCCCGGACTATGCGTCCCATGCATGGGTGATGTGGACGGCGAACGACCGGCGGCGGGTGGACGGGATCGACGGCCCGGTGGAATGGGATGTCGTCGCGCCATGAGCGAGGCGGCCGCAACCGGCGACGATTGGGACGCGCCGCTGGTGGAGGCCGCCCGCGCCGCCATGGCGCATGCCCATGCGCCCTATAGCCGCTTTGCCGTGGGCGCGGCGCTGCGCCTGGGCGACGGCGGGATCGTCACCGGCGCCAATTTCGAGAATGTCAGCCTCGGCCTGTCGCTGTGCGCGGAGACGGTCGCCATCGCCTCGGCCAATGCGGCGGGGCGGCTGACGCAGATCGTCGCGCTCGCCGTGGTCGGCGGGCCGATGGGCGTGGCTGGCACTGGGGCCGGAAGCGGGGTGCCCATCACCCCCTGCGGGCGCTGCCGGCAGGTGTTGGCCGAAGCGGCGTCCCTTGCCGGGCGCGACATCCACGTCTACTGCGCCCCCTTGTCAGGCGAGGGCGGGGCCGCCTATAGCGTGGCCGAGCTTCTGCCCCATGCCTTTTCCGGCGCGGATTTTCCGGCCGGTTCCCAACGATAAAGGACCAAAGAGATGTCGATCCTTTCCGATCGCTGGATACGCGAACAGGCGCTGGAAAACGGCATGATCGAGCCTTTCGTCGAAACGCAGAAGCGGGAAGGCTGCATCAGCTACGGCCTCTCCTCCTACGGCTATGACGCGCGCGTCGCCGACGAGTTCAAGATCTTCACCAATGTCGACAATGCGCTGGTGGACCCGAAGGATTTCGCGTCGAACAGCTTCGTCGACCGCAAGACGGACGTGTGCATCATCCCGCCCAACAGCTTCGCGCTGGCCCGCACGGTGGAATATTTCCGCGTGCCTCGCGACGTGCTGGTGATCTGCCTCGGCAAATCGACCTATGCGCGCTGCGGCATCATCGTGAACGTGACCCCGCTGGAGCCGGGCTGGGAGGGGCATGTGACGCTGGAATTTTCCAACACCACCCCCCTGCCCGCGAAGATATACGCCAATGAGGGCGCATGCCAGTTCCTGTTCCTGCAAGGCAATGAACCGTGCGAAGTCAGCTATGCCGACCGCGCGGGCAAATATATGGGTCAGCGCGGCGTGACGCTGCCGCGGTTATAGGTTCGGGGCGGCCTTGGCGGGCCCTCTCCCCCACCATCGCCCAGCGCAGGCTGGGGCCGCAGGCCATGAGGCGCGTCCTCTCCTGAGATGCCAGCCTTTGCTGGCATGACGGGCGGGTTGAGAGCGGCCCCACTTCCATTCGAGCTGAGCTTGTCGACCCGTAGAGCGGGCGGCCACCTTTCTCTTGGGGAAGAAGGACAGGGCTTCGACAAGCTCAGCCCGAACGGATTTCTTATGCCTGTCGCTGGCCGTAAATTGCCACACCCCACAGAAAAAGGGCGCCCGATCGGACGCCCTTCCCATATTTCAAAGCTGGCCGCTCGCTTATTTCTTGAGCGTAAGGCCGCCGAAGCGCTTGTTGAAGCGGGCCACCTGGCCGCCCTGATCGACGTTGCGCTGGCCACCGACCCATGCCGGGTGCGACTTGGGATCGATGTCGAGGGCGAGCGTGTCGCCTTCCTTGCCCCAGGTCGAACGGGTCTGGAACGTGGTGCCGTCGGTCATCTGGACGGTGATGAAATGATAATCGGGGTGGGTGTCCTGCTTCATGTGATGCTCCTGTCATGGCCGGTTCCGACCGGCCTCAGTCTTAAGCGAAATCGCGAAGCGCCGCCGTTAGCCCTTTTCCCTGCCAAAGGCAAGGAATTTGAGCGAGAAACGGCGGCTTCCGGCCACCCATCAATCCTTGGGGGGGTCGGAGATCATCGCCGTGCATTGCGCCTCCGCCGCCAGCTTGCCCTCGACATAGGCCTTGCCGGTGAATTTGCAGATGGCGCCGCGAACCTGGGTGAATTCGACATGGAAATCGACCAGGCAGCCCGGCTCCACCGGATTGCGGAACTTCGCGCCCTCTATCCCCATGAAATAGACGAGCTTGCCCGATCCGGCCAGCCCCAGCGATTCCACCGCCAGCACGCCCGCCGCCTGCGCGATCGCCTCGACGATTAGCACGCCGGGCATGATCGGGCGCGTCGGGAAATGGCCCTGGAAAAAGGGCTCGTTCACCGACACGGCCTTGACCGCGTGGATGGACTTGCCGGGCACCATAGACACGACGCGGTCGATCAGCAGCATCGGGAACCGATGCGGCAGCGCGGCCATGACGGCGCGAATGTCCATCGGACCCCGCGCCGCCTCTTCCTTGCTATCCGTTTCGCTCATCAGCCGCCCTTAGCGCCCCGCGCCGCTGGCCGGCTGCTGCTGCTGCTGGCCGCCGGGCTGCCAGCCCGCCGGGGGAACGATGTTGACGCTGGGCACCAGCGTGTTGAGCTCGGTCGTCACCGCGGCGGTGATGTCGACGCTGGGCTGGTAGGAAACGGTCGCCCCCGGCTGCAGCACCAGATCGACCTTGCTCTTGGTCATCGCGGCCTTCAGCGCGTCGCCGATCTTCGCGCCGATCTGCTCCTCGATATAGGCGTTGGCGAGCGCGATCGGCTGGCCGATCCGCTGCAATTCGGCCTGCGCGGCCTGCTGGCTCTGCTGCAGCTGCTCATACTGGGTCTGCAGCGCCGGGGTGGACTTGCCGCCCGCCGCCTTCACCGCCGCCTGAAACGCCTCGGCCTTCTGCTTCAGATCGGCGTCGAGCGCGGTCTTGCGGCTGTTGAAATTGTCGATGTTCGCCTTGTAGGTGGTCTGCATCTGGGTGCGGGCGTTGGTGGCGGCGACGCTTTTGTTCACCGCCTCGTCCATGTCGACGACCGCGACGCCCAGCTTCGACTGGGCGACGGCGGGGACGGAGACGGCGGCCATGCCCGCGACGGAAACGGTCGCCAGCGCGACGGCTTTCAGGAAAGTCTTCATCAGAATTGAGTCCCTATGTTGAAGGTGATGAGTTTGGTGTCGTCGCCCTTGGCCTTCACCAGAGCCTTGGCGATATCGATGCGGAAGGGGCCGAACGGCGAGTTCCAGTTGACGCCGAAGCCGACCGAAACGCGCGGCTTCAGCGTGTCACCGAAATATTGCTCCACAAAGGCGGTTCCGGCCTGATAGGTCGGCGTCACCGTGGTCACGTCGCCCGAAGTGGGATCGGTGGTGGTGCCGCCCGTAGTCTGGCAGGCGGCATTGGCCAATGCCCGCTCGGACGTGGTGGTGCTGGAGGTCGTCTCTCCGGCCGGGTTCGTCACCACCGTGGAAACATAGCAATAGCCGAGGAAATTGTTGAGCTTCGGCCGCTTGATACCGCCGACCGCGCCGACATCGACGAAGAGCGAGGGGCGCAGGCCCATTTCGCGCGCGCCCGCGCCCAGCGGGATTTCCAGTTCCGCATGGCCGAGATAATAGAGCTTGCCGCCCAGCGCGTCGTCGGACGAACTGTCCGTCGCGGTGAAGCTGCCGTCGGTTTCATAGGTGCCGTAGCTGCGGATCACACGAGGGCCGACGCCGCGAATGGCGAAGCCGCGCATATAGGGCTCGCCCAGGAAGAAGCGGTCGGTCAGGCGGATCTTCTCCAGCGCATAGGTGCTGCCATCGGTATCCACGCCGTAGCGCTGCTTTTCCAGGCTGAAGATATAGCCGCCCTCGCCGGTAAGGCTGAAGATGAAGCCGCCGCCGATGTTGAACCACTTGCCCGCATTGGCGCGCGTCTTCGCATATTTGACGCTGCCGCCCAGCCCGGCGAAATCCTGGCTCAGCGTGACGTTGAAGCCGCGCGTCGGGCGGATGCGGTTGTCGCGCGTGTCGTAGATCAGCGAGTAGCCGAGCGAGGAGGTCGTCCGCTTGCCGATCGCCTCGCACAGATAGCGCCCGGCGAGGATCGGGTCGCACTGGCCGGCGGTGTAATAATCGCTCGACAGCGACACATCGTCATAGTTGAGCGTGTAGCGCAGCGAGGCCGACATATATTCGGTCATCGGCACACCGGTCCTGATCTGAAAGCCGGTCGTGGTCTGCTCATAGGTGGTGTTGCGGTCGCCGTTCGACAGATAGTTGAACGCGTTGAGATCGCGGCGATAGATGTTGCCGCCCAGCGCGATGTTCTTGTCGAACAGATAGGGTTCGGTAAAGCCGAGGTCTATCGACTTGGAATAGTTGGAATAGCTGCCCGAAAGGCTCAGCTCCTGCCCCTTGCCGCGGAAGTTGCGCTGCGTGACCGAGGCGGAGAAGATGAACTTTTCAAGGCTGGAGAAGCCGGCCGAGAGCGACAGCTCGCCGGTGGATTTTTCTTCCACATTGGTTTCCAGCACGATGCGGTCGGGCGCGGAGCCGGGCTTCTGCTGGATGTCCAGCTTCTCCTGGAAGAAGCCCAGCGAGTTGATGCGATCCTTCGAGCGGCGCACCTGGAAGCTGTTGAACGCGTCGCCTTCGGCCAGACGGAATTCGCGGCGCACGACCTTGTCCTGCGTCAGCGTGTTGCCGTTGACGTCGATCCGCTCGACATAGACGCGCGGCGCGTTGGCGATCTGGAAATTGATACCCATGGTCAGGGTATCCTTGTTGCGCTGGAAGTCCGGCTCGACATTGGCGAAGGCGTAGCCGAACAGGCCTGCCGTCTCGCTCAGCTGGTCGACGGTGTCCTCGACCTGCTTGGCGTTGTACCAGTCGCCCTTCTTCATCGGCAGCATCGAGGTCAGCCGGTCGCCCGACAGGTCGCGAATGTCGCTCTGCACCTTCACGTCGCCGAATTTATAGCGGTCGCCTTCCTCCACCACATAGGTGATGATGAAATCCTGCTTGTCCGGCGTCAGCTCCGCCACGGCGGAAATGACGCGGAAATCCGCATAACCATTGGTCAGGTAGAATTGCCGCAGCTTCTGCTGGTCATAGGCCAGGCGATCCGGGTCGTAGCTGGTGCCCGACGAGAAGAGGCGGAACCAGCGCGACTGCTTGGTCGCCATCTGGCCGCGCAGCTCGCCGTCGGAGAATTTGTCGTTGCCGATGATGTTGATCTGGCGGACCTTGGATTTCGGCCCCTCGGTGATCTCGAAGATGATGTCGACGCGGTTCTGGTCGAGCTGGACCAGCTTGGGCTCCACCGTCGCGGCGAAGCGGCCCTGACGACGGTACAGTTCGATGATGCGGGCGACATCGGCACGGACCTTGGACCGGGTGTAGATCTGGCGCGGGGCCATGTGGATCTCCGGCCGGATCTTGTCCTCTTTCAGGCGCTTGTTGCCTTCCAGCACGATCCGGTTGATGACCGGGTTTTCCTTGACCGTGATGGTCAGCACGCCCTGATCGTCGCGGATCTGGACGTCCGCGAACAATTCGGTGTCGTAGAGGTCGCGCAGCGCGTTATCGAGGCTCTCGCGGGTATAGGCCGTGCCGATCCGCAGCTTCGTGTAGGAAAGGATCGTCTCCGGCTCCAGCCGCTGCTGGCCCTGAACGGAGATCGCCTTGACCGTCTGCGCGGTCGGGCTGACCGCCGGGGCGCCGGCGGCGGGCGCAGGGGCCGGCGGCGTGGCGGGCCTCGCCTGCGCGAGCGCGGAGGCAGGCAGGGCCATGCCGCCGATGATCGTGCCGGCCAGCAGGGCGGTCGCCATGGGCAACATCGGATTTGTCCGGGCCGCATTTGTCCGGGCCATATCAGTCCTTTTCGTCACACTCACCCCTGTATTCTGACCGAAGCCGGCCGATTCTTCATCGAAGCGCCGATCCTGCTACCGTTTCCCGCGAAAAAGCGAAAGCTCTCCTGCCTCAGACAGCTCAACCGATCAAGCCGGAGAGACTGCGCCACAGGCCAAAGGACCCCAGATCGTTGAACGTCACCAGCACCATGATCGTCAGCAGCAGCGCCAGACCGGACTTGTACGCCCATTCCTGCACCGCCGGGCTGACGGGGCGCCGCTGGACCGCCTCGATCGCATAAAAGAGCAAATGACCTCCATCCAGCATCGGGATTGGCAAGAGGTTGATGAACCCCAAGTTAATCGAGATCAGCGCCATGAAAAACAGGAAGCTTTCCAGCCCCATCGACGCCGCCTGCCCCGACACGTCGGCGATCTTGAGCGGCCCGCCCAGTTCGCTGACCGAGCGGCGGCCGGTGATGATCTGGCCCAGCCCGTCCACCGCCGTGCGGGTGATCTGCACCGCCTGACGGAAACCGACGACCGGCGCGCGCAGCAGGCCCACGTCGCGGCGGACGATGTCGCCGGAAGCGACGCCGAGCTGGCCGATGCGATAGATGTTGCCGAACCGGTCCTTTTCGATCCGCGTGCCGGCCGCGATGTCCTTTTCGATCCGCTCGCCGCCGCGCTCTATCTCGTAGGCGAGCGGCTCGCCGGGGCGCAGGCTGACGATCGCCGCTATGTCCTGAAAGCCGTCGATCGGGCGGCCCATGATGCTGAGGATGCGGTCGCCCGGCTTCAGCCCGGCGGCCTCCGCAGCGCTGCCGGCCGCGACATGGCCGACCACCGGTTCGCTGATCGCCTCGCCCCGCACCATCGCGAGCCCGCCGAGCAGCAGCACCGCGAAGATCAGGTTGACGACCGGCCCGGCGGCGACGATCGCCGCGCGCTGCCACAGCGGTTTCGAGGGAAACGCCCCTTCCCGCTCGTGCGGCGGCAATTGCATCCAGGCGGGGTCGGTCTGGCTGGCCGCGTTCATGTCGCCCTTGAAGCGCACATAGCCGCCCAGCGGCAAGGCGGCGATGCGCCAGCGGGTGCCGCGTTTGTCCACCCAGCCGGCCAGTTCCGGGCCGAAGCCGATGGAAAAGGCCTCCGCCTTCACGCCGCACCAGCGCCCGACCAGATAATGGCCCATCTCGTGAATGAACACGAGCGGGCCGAGCACCGCCACGAAGGCCAGTATCGTCATCAACATGGCTGCACCAGCGGGGCGGTCGAACTCATCAGGCCTTTACACTTTCCGTCAGCTGCCGGGCGGCCTCCCGTGCCTGACGGTCGGCTTCCAGCACATCGGCGATCATTGCCGGTTTTTTGCCGCTATAGCCTGACAGCACGCGCTCAACAATGGCGCTGATGTCCAGAAACCCGATCCGCCGCTCCAGAAATGCGGCGACGGCCACTTCGTTGGCGGCGTTGAGCACCGCGGGACAGGCTCCCCCCGCCTCCCCCGCCTGCCGCGCGAGGCGCAGCGCGGGGAAGCGATCCTCGTCCGGGCTTTCGAAATCCAGCCTGCCGATGCGGGCGAGGTCGAGCGGGGTCGCGGGGCTGTGCATGCGGCGCGGCCACGCCAGCGCATGGGCGATGGGAATGCGCATGTCCGGCGAGCCGAGCTGCGCCAGCGTCGAATGATCGCGATATTCGACCATCGAATGGATGACCGATTGCGGGTGCACCAATATCCCGATGCGGTCGAGGCCGATGGGAAAGAGGTGCCCGGCCTCGATCAGTTCCAGCCCCTTGTTCATCATCGTCGCGCTGTCGATGCTGATCTTCGCGCCCATCGACCAGTTGGGATGGCGGACCGCCTGTTCCGGCGTGACCTGCGCCATTTCCGCGCGGCTCATCGTGCGGAACGGCCCGCCGCTCGCGGTGAGGACGATGCGGCGCACCTCCTCCATCCGCCCGCCGGCAAGGCACTGGAAGATCGCATTATGCTCGCTGTCGACCGGCAGCAGCGTCGCGCCCGACGCGCTGGCCGCCTGCATCATCAGCTCGCCCGCCGACACCAGCGACTCCTTGTTGGCCAGCGCCACCGTGCGCCCGCCTTCCAGCGCCGCCAGCGTCGGCTCCAGCCCGGCGCAGCCGACGATCGCGGCCATCGTCCAGTCCGCGCCCATTCGCGCCGCATCCACCAGCGCGGCGAGACCGGCGGCGGCCTCCACGCCGCTGCCCGCCAGCGCGTCGCGCAGCTCGGCATAGCGGCTTTCGTCGGCGATCACCGCGAGGCGCGCCCGGTGCCGCACCGCCAGTTCCGCGAGCTTGAGCGGATCGCTGTTGGCGGTCAGCGCGGCGATCTCGTACAGATGCGGCTCCCGCCCGATCAGGTCGAGTGTGGACGCGCCGACCGATCCGGTCGCGCCGAAGATCGTGATGCTGCGGGGCTGCGTCATATCAGCCCGGCCCCCATCAGCACGCCGGTGACGGCGGAGACGGCCAGCAGCCCGTCCACCCGGTCGAACAGGCCGCCATGGCCGGGAATGAAGGCCCCGCTGTCCTTCACGCCCGCGCGGCGCTTCATCCAGCTTTCGAAGAAATCCCCGGCCTGCGCCACCACCGCCAGCACGCATCCGGCCACGACCATGCCCGCCGTCGCCAGCGGATAGCGCTCGACGATGCCGACCGGCGAATAGCCCATATGATAGGCATCGACGATCCGCAGCGTCACCAGGAACCAGACGGCCAGCAGCACCAGCGAAGCGCCCGCCATGCCGCCGAACAGCCCCGCCCAGGTCTTGGACGGGCTGATCGCCGGGGCGATCTTCGGCCCGCCGAAGCGCCGCCCGGCGAAATAGGCGCCGGTATCGACGGCGATCACCGCCGCGATCAGGGTCCAGCGCATCAGCGCGGGCATGGAAAGCAGGGTGAAGCAAGCAAGGCCGATATAGGCGACCCCGCCCAGCATCCAGAAAAAGACCTGCCCGACCGATGTGGCGAAGCCGCGCACCAGCCCCGCGAACTCATAGAGAAGGCCGATGCCCACCGCGACGATGAAAAGGCGCAGCGGCAAGCCGCCGATGCCGAGCGCCGTCCCCGCGACCAGCAGCATCACCGCCGCCGAAAGGACGCGGATGCGCAGGTCCCCGCCTGCCGCGCGCGGCGTGCCGCCGGGCATTTCCGGCCGGCCGGTCATCACAGACCGCCGAAGCGGCGTTCGCGCGACCGGAAATTCCCGATCGCCTCGACCAGCGCGTCATGATCGAAATCGGGCCACAGCCTGTCGGTGAAATACAGCTCCGCATAGGCGCATTGCCACAGCAGGAAATTGGACAGGCGCTGCTCCCCCGATGTGCGAATCAGCAGGTCGAGCGGCGGCAGGTCCACCGTGTCGAGCAGGGCGGAGATATGCCCCGGCGCGATGATGTTGGGATCGATCTCGCCCCGCACCGCCTGCTGCGCCAGCGTCCGCGCCGCGCGCGCCAGCTCGTCCTGCGCGCCATAGTTGAGCGCGATTACCAGCGTGCTGCCCTTGTTGTCGCGGGTCCGCGCCAGCGCCTCGTCGATCAGCGCCACCGCGCCCGGCTCGAACGCGCGATAATCGCCGATCACCCGCAGGCGCACGCCGTTCTCGTGGAATTCGTCGAGGTCGGCGCGGATGAAATGCTTGAGCAGGCCGGTGAGGTCGACGATCTCCTGCTCCGGCCGCTTCCAGTTTTCCGAGGAGAAGGCGTAGAGCGTCAGGCATTCGATGCCCAGTTCCCGCGCCGATCGGACGGTGCGGCGCACCGCCTCCACCCCCGCCTTGTGCCCGGCGACGCGCGGCAGCATGCGCTTCTTGGCCCAGCGGCCATTGCCGTCCATGATGATGGCGACATGGCGCGGACCGGGGCTGCCCCTGTCCGATCCGAAACGCGGCGAGGTTGCTTTGCTGGCCATGGATCAGTCTCCTGCCCTGCCGGAAAACAGGCGGTTACTGCCCAAGGATCTCTTTCTCCTTATGCGCCAGCGCCGCGTCGATATCGGCGATGGTGCTGTCGGTCAGCTTCTGCACCTCGGTTTCGGAGCGCTTGCGCTCGTCCTCGCTGATCTCGCCCTTCTTCTCGTCGGTCTTCAGGCTGTCCATGCCGTCGCGGCGCACGTTACGCACGGCGACGCGCGCCTTTTCCGCATATTGCCCGGCGAGCTTGGCCAGTTCCTTGCGACGCTCCTCCGTCAGGTCGGGGATCGGCAGGCGCAGCGTCTGCCCGTCGGCGATCGGGTTGAGCCCCAGGCCCGCCGAACGGATCGCCTTTTCCACCGGCGTCAGGTTGCTCTTGTCCCACACCTGCACCGAAAGCAGGCGCGGTTCCGGCGCGGAGACGGTCGCCACCTGGTTGAGCGGCATGTTCGCGCCATAGACCTCGACCGTCACCGGATCGAGCAGCGCGGTGTTCGCGCGCCCGGTGCGCAGGCCGGAAAGATCGCCCTTCAGCGATTCCACCGCGCCCTTCATGCGGCGTTCCAGATCTGCCTTGTCGAACTGGGCCATGTCTTTCTCCTTATGCCAGAATGTCAGGCGGCCTGCCGGTCGGGGCCGCCCACCGTGGTGGCGACGCCCTGCCCGCTCAGCACCCGCGTAAGATTGCCGGTTTCCCGGATGTTGAAGACGACGATCGGGATGTTGTTTTCCCGGCACAGCGCGACGGCGCTGGCGTCCATCACCTTCAGATTGTCGTTGAGGACGCGGTCGAACGAAACCGTCTCGTAGCGGGTGGCCGTCTCGACCTTCTTGGGGTCGGCATCATAGACGCCATCGACGCTGGTGCCCTTGTAGAGCGCGCCGCAGCCCATCTCGGCGGCGCGCAGCGCGGCGGCCGTATCGGTGGTGAAGAAGGGATTGCCCGTTCCGGCCGCGAAGATGACGATGCGGCCTTTCTCCATATGGCGCACCGCGCGGCGGCGGATATAGGGCTCGCACACCGTGTCCATCGGGATGGCGGACTGCACGCGGGTCGGGTGCCCCATGCGCTCCAGCGCGTTCTGGACGGCGAGCGCGTTCATCACCGTCGCCAGCATGCCCATATAATCGGCGCTGGTGCGGTCGAACCCCTTGGCCGCGGCGGCCAGCCCGCGAAAGATGTTGCCGCCGCCCACGACCATGCAGATCTCGAAGCCCGCCTCCTTGGCCGAGGCGACCTCCCCGGCGATGCGGTCCACCGTCGCGGGGTCTATGCCGAACGCCCCTTCCCCCATCAGCACTTCACCGGACAATTTGAGAAGGATGCGCTTGGCGGCAGGACGTGACATGCAGAAACTATATCCGATTATATCATGGAAATGGCGCGCACCTTAATCAGCGCGCGCCCCCATGCCAAGCGCCGACAGGCGCTCGCTAGAAATATTTCCCGATGCACCGGACACCGACAGGCGCCCGGCGCAACTGTTTCCGAAGACGTCAGACGCCCGCGGCGGCCGCGACTTCCGCCGCGAAGTCGGTTTCTTCCTTCTCGATGCCCTCGCCGAGCTGGAAGCGGACATAGTCCTTCAGCGCGATCGACGCGCCCACATCCTTCGCCGCCTTGGCGACGACGTCGGCGATCGGGGTCTTGTTGTCGATCACGAACAACTGCGAGAGCAGCGCGTTTTCCTTGGCGAACTTCGCCGCCGCGCCGTCGACCATCTTGGCGACGATCTCGGCGGGCTTGCCGCTTTCGGCGGCCTTCTCGGCGGCGATCGCGCGCTCGCGCTCGATCAGCGCCGGGTCGATCTGGTCGGCCGACAGCGCGAGGGGGAAAGCGGCCGCGATATGCATCGCCAGCTGCTTTCCGAGCGGCGCCATCACGTCGGCGGGCGCATCGCCTTCCAGCGCGACCAGCACGCCGATCTTGCCGAGGCCGGGACCGGTCGCGTTATGGACATAATCGACGACCACGCCCTTATCGACCGAAACCGCGCCGATGCGGCGCAGCGTCTGGTTCTCGCCGATGGTCGCGATGTTGGAGACCAGCTTGTCGTTGACGGTGCCGCCGCCCGGATAGGCGGCTGCGGCCAGCGCCTCGACGTCCTTCGCCCCGGTCGACAGGGCGACGGCGGAAACGTTGCGGACGAAATCCTGGAACTGGTCGTTCTTGGCGACGAAGTCGGTTTCGCTGTTCACCTCGACGGCGACGCCGCGATTGCCCTCGACGGCGACGCCGACTAGGCCTTCGGCCGCGGTGCGGCTCGACTTCTTCTGCGCGGCGGCCAGGCCCTTGGCGCGCAGCCAGTCGACGGCGGCGTCCAGATCGCCATTGGTTTCGGCCAGCGCCTTCTTGCAATCCATCATGCCTGCGCCGGAACGCTCACGCAGTTCCTTCACAACGGCGGCGGTAATCTGGGCCATCACGTTTTCCTTCAATCCAACGGTTTCTATAAAGCGGACGGGCGCTATTCCGGTTTCCCGCAATGCGCCCATCCCCCGAAAATATTACGACGGTGCGAAACCTTACGCTTCGGCGACCACGCTTTCCTCGGCCGGCGGCACATCCAGCGCGCCGATATCGAAGCCGGCGGCTTCCTGCGCGCCACGGCTGCCCTTGGTCGCGGCGGTGGCGACGGCTTCGCAATAGAGGCGGATCGCGCGGCTGGCGTCGTCATTGGCCGGGACCGGGAAGGCGATGCCCGACGGATCGACGTTCGAATCGAGGATCGCCACGACCGGAATGCCCAGCGTGTTGGCTTCCTTGATCGCCAGTTCTTCCTTGTTGGCGTCGATCACGAACATCACGTCCGGAATGCCGCCCATGTCGCGGATGCCGCCCAGCGACAACTCCAGCTTGTCGCGCTCGCGCGTCATCTGGAGCACTTCCTTCTTGGTGAGGCCGTGCGTGTCGCCCGACAGGCGCTCTTCCAGCGTCTTGAGGCGCTTGATCGACTGCGAGATCGTCTTCCAGTTGGTGAGCATGCCGCCCAGCCAGCGGTGGTTGACGAAATGCTGGCCGGACTTGCGCGCACCTTCCGCGATCGCTTCCTGCGCCTGGCGCTTGGTGCCGACGAACAGGACTTTGCCACCGGCGGCGACGGTCGCCGACACGAAGTCGAGCGCGCGCGCGAACAGCGGCACGGTCTGGCTGAGGTCGAGAATGTGGACGCCGTTCCGCTCGCCGAAGATGTACGGCTTCATGCGGGGGTTCCAGCGGTGGGTCTGGTGGCCGAAATGCGCGCCGGCCTCGATGAGTTGCTGAATGGTGACGACAGGTGCCGCCATGGTTTTTCTCCTTCCGGTTAACCCT
>Ga0180222_1002265_pt1 | contig 16074 bp, 15 predicted proteins | sample eDN5th37CKraftOP_FD_151336 | JGI IMG/M metagenome (GOLD analysis project Ga0180222, IMG submission 151336) | Enriched Organic Plus compost microbial communities from Emeryville, California, USA - eDNA 5th pass 37_C Kraft OP (version 2) (version 2) ... | reverse complement strand
ATATCCGCTCGGCGCTGACCTTCGCGCTGTTCGTCGCGGCCTGCTTCATCAGCCTGGAGGAGGCGGCGGCGGTGCGGATCGTCGATGCGCTGCTGGCGGTGGCGCTGTACCGGCGGCACCTGTACCGGATGACCGACACGACCGGGCGGGATTTCCTCCGCTGCTATCGGCGCGGCCTCGTGCTGACGCTGCTCGCCTGCCTGCCGGCGCTGTTGCTCGTCTGCTTTGCCGGGCGGCGGGCCGCCGATCTTGCGCCCGCGAGCCTTGCCGCGGCGGTCGCGCTGGGCGCGGCGTTCTGGCTTGGCGGGCTTGTGGTTTTGCGGCATGTGCTGCTGGATCAGCTGCGCGGTATGATAAGAGAGCGTGGCCCTGCGCGCGGTTCCCGCCTGCCGGGAAAAGCGCAATGACGGCCCCAGCCTTCCCTTTCCGCCCGGCGGCCGGGCGCTGATGGATAGCGGCGGAAAGGCGACGGGACGGCAATGTTTCTGAGGCGCAATTCTCGATGGAGGCAGCGGCCGGGCGGCATGGCGATGCGGTGCGCCGTGTTCGTCGTGCTGGTGGCGGTGGTGCTGAAGGCGTCGGGGTTGGGCGAGCTGATCCATCCCGATGCGGATATGCTCGCCCTTGCCGTGATGGTGGCGTCCGTGGCGATCTTCCTGCCGCTCTGCCTGACCGGCCAGCGCTATTTCCCGGCCTTCGTCGCGGGGGTCGTGGTGATAGCGATGTTCGTCCTCGCCCATCTCAACTTCGTCCGGCTGTCGGGGTCGGCGGTGAATTTCAACGCGATCTTCGCCTATTTCCCGGCGCTGGCCTTTCTGCCGCTCGCCCGTTCGCGCGTGTCGATCGACCGCAGCCTGCGCTATCTGGTCTGGATCTCCGCCGCCTATGTCCTGATCTATACGCTGGGCTATTCCCAGATCATGAACGCGGCGCAGAGCGCGGGTGCGCATATCCTGAAGCAGGGCGATTATGAACGCGGCGTGCGCCTGTTGTTCGCCCCGGCCTTCGGCGCGTTCCTCTTCTTCTTCATGATGGAATGGCGCAGGGGCAGCCTGATCGTGCGGATACCGCTGATGGCTCTTTCCGTGCTGGCGATCTGGCTCAGCAATTACCGAACGTTCCTCGTCATCTTCCTGCTGGTGCTGGTGATGCGGTCCGCCCGGCTGCTCAACCCGCTGGTGCGCTGGCTGATCTTCGGGGTGCTGGTCGCGGCCTATCTGGTGCTGCTGGCGGGTCTTGTCATTCCCGACTGGGAACCCTTCGCCTATTTCGTCGACGATGCGTCCGGTTTCGCCCGCCTGCTCGCCTATCGCCACATCACCCCGTTCGTGCTGGATCACTGGCTGACCGGCGTGGGTGTCGCGGGCAGCAACATGGCGCTGCAATCCTATCTGCGCTCGCCGAGCTTCTATTCGGTCTATCCCACCGATCTGGGGCCGATCGGGCCGCTGTTCGTTTTCGGCATCGGCGGGCTGGCGGTCTATGTGCTGCTGACCTGGTTCATGATCGTGCAGCGCCTGCCGATCCGCTTCGGCTCGACCCATCCCGAAAGAATGGCGCTTCACATGATAGCGATGGTGTACGGCATTCAGGGAATTATAAGCCCCTCCTTCATGATTGAAAACAATAGCCTTTTTGTCGCGTTCATGTTCGCGGGATGGATCCAGCTGCGCCGGGTGAAACCGGTGGGGAGCACCGGCCTTCATCCGCTTGCGTTCAAGCCGCAGCCCCGGATGCGGCGGACCGGACCCGATGAAGGCCATGGCGGCGAGGAGTGAGCATGCGGAAAAGCTATTTCCACGGTCTGATCGCGCTGGTTGCCGGGTTGTCGGTCGCGGCGGCCTGCCATGCGCTGATGCCCGATCAGGCGCAGCCTTCCGGCGCGCCCGCAACGCCTGATCTCTCCTTCCAGAATGTCGATGCGACGTGGAGCGCGACCCCGGTCGAGCGCGGCTACCGTTTCGAGGTGCGGCAGGGCGACCAACTGCCCGGCGACATGGGAGCCGAGAGCAAGGAACGGTCCGAAGCCTATGACCGGATGAAGCTGGCCTTCGGTCAGACCTACGAGATCGGCTTCAGCCTGGAAATCGCGCCGGGCGCGGCGAACAGCGCGAAATGGATGACGCTGGCGCAGATCCAGTCGACCTTCGACCCCGGCGAACAGGGGCACAGCCCGCCCTTCGGCCTGTATATGGAGGGAGAGAAGATGGTCATCGCGGCGCGGTCCTCCCCGGTGGAGATCACGCCGCCGGACGGCTTCCTGTATATTCCGCTGTACAAGGACAAGGAGGATATCCGCCGGGGCCATCCCTATCGGATGAAGATAAGGGTGCGGTTCGACCGGGGCGGGACCGGGGCCGTCCGCGTCTGGCGGGACGACCGCCTGATCGCCTCTCACGACGGGCCGTTCGGGTTCAACGACCGGCAGGGGCCCTATTTCAAGATCGGCGTCTATCGGGCGAGCGCGCCGGAAAGCTATGCGATGACCGTGCGCGATCTGGCCTTGCGGCCGACAGCCTCGATCGATGGATAGCGCGGCGGCGGCTTCCCCGATGCGGCTCTGCCTCTTCACCCGCGCATGGCGGGCATCGGGGACCGGCCTCTACGCCAGCGAACTGGCGCGCGGCATGGCCGAGGCGGGGCTGGAGGTGACGTTCGTCGCGCCCCGCTCTTCCGACCCGAAGCTGGAGCGCCCGATGGACGGGTTGCGCCGCCTGCGCCAACCGCATGAGCGGCCGGGCGCCGGGCGGCTGCGCAATGCCGTGCTCAGCCTCAGCCGGATCGCCGCCGGTTTCCTGCTGCTGGCGCGGGCGCGTCTGGCCAACAGGGTGTTCGTCGTCACGATCATGGACCCCTTGCCCTTTGCGCTGGCGATGCTGCTGCTGCTGCGATTGAGCGGGGCGCGGATCATTTTCGTCGTGCACGATCCGCTGCCGCATGCCTGGCATCTCCCGCCCTTTCTGCGCGCCGTGGAACGGGCGGCATGGCATGGGACGCACCGGCTGTCCCATGCGCTGGTGGTGCTGAGCGAGCCGACGCGCGAAGTGCTGATGCGGGAATTGCCGGATTTTCGTGGCCCTGTCGCGGTGATCGACCATGGCATCGTCGCGGCCGACCGGGCGGCGCCCTTGCCCCGGCAGGGGGTGCTGCTGCTGTTCGGCACGCTGCGGTCCAACAAGGGGATAGTCGAGGCGATCGAGGGCGTCCAACTCGCCCGCGCGGCGATGGCCGGGCCGCTCGCGCTGCTGATCCGGGGCGGCGGGTACCGGGACGAGGCGGCCTATCTGGCCGAGATTCGCCACGCCGCCGAGGCCGCCGGCGATGCGGTCGATCTGGAGGTCGGCTATGTCGGCGAGGAAGCCCTGCCGGATCTGATCGCGCGGTGCGATGCGCTGCTGATGCCGTACAAGGATTTTCATTCGCAGAGCGGCGTGGCGATGGTCGCGGGCGGCCATGCGCGGCCGGTCATCGCGTCGGCGGCGGGGGGCATCGCCTCGCTGATGGCCGAAGGCATGCCCTGTTCCCCCATCGCCCAGCCGGTGACGGGCGAGAGCGTCGGCGCGGCGATCCTCTCCTATTTCCAGCGCCCCTATGACGAGTGGGAAAGCAGCGCCCTGCGTTATCGGGACCATATGCTGGACCGCTATGGCTGGAAACGGATCGGCGCGCGCTTCGGGGAATTGGCGCGGCAGCTGTTGGCCTAGAGCACGCTGTATTTAATCGGATGCAGGCCGCGCGCTCTAGTTTTTTGTTTTCGCATCGTTTTAAGCGCAAAACCGGTTCCCACTTTTGCGCACGATGCTCTAGCCCAGCGCCATGGCGGGTCGGGGACGCCAGCCGCGCAGCGCCTTGCCGATGGGCCGTTCGATCCGCAGATGGATGAGGACCGAAGCGGCGATCGTGATGCCGATCGTCAGCAGCAGGTCGAGGGCGGCGGAGCCATGCCCCAGCCGCTGGCCGACCAGGATGACGGCGCCCACCACATACATGTGCACCAGATACATGGCGTAGGACGCATCGCCCAGCAGCAGCCCCGCCGGCGAGGCCGGAAGCCTGTGTTCGACGCGCAGGCCGAGGACGAGCATGGCCGCCGCCGCCAGCGTGAAGAGGCCGTCCGTCGCCGGATTGATCGCGCTGGCGGTGGGGATGAGGAACCCCGCGGCGATCAGCCCCGCCGCCGCGATTGCGAGCACCGGCGCCGCCGGGCTCCCCCTGTCCATGCCGCCGTGCAGATACCAGAGGCCGATTCCCATGCCGACGCAGAAGGAGAGGATCACCGGCTGGGTGAAGAAGGTGACGATGGCGCCGCCGCCGCCAATCGCCGTGCCCAACAGCACCAGCAGCAGGAAGGCGCCGGTGACCGCCGCCACCCGCGCCGCCGCCCGCAGCCGGCTGGCGCAGGCGAAGGCCAGATAGAAGAACATCTCGTAATTGAGCGACCAGCCCAGCTTCATCAGCGGCACGATCTCCCCGTCGCCGCGCGCATAGGGGATGAACAGGCAGGACAGGATCAGCTGGCGGACGGAAAATTCCGTATTCTTGAGCAGCCAGGGCGCGGCGATGGCAAGGGCCGCGACGGCGAAGGTCACCAGCCAGTAGAGCGGCACGATGCGCTCCATGCGGCGGCGCAAAAATCTCCACGGGTCGAAATTCGCCTTGCCGGTCGTGTAGACCATGATGAAGCCGCTGATGACGAAGAACAGCAGCACGCCGAAGGAACCGAGCCGCCGCAGCGAGGGGGTGGGGAAGGGCAGGGGATGCAGCAGGGTATGGGCGACGACGACCATCAGCGCGGCGACCACCCGCCAATAGTGTATCGACCGGATTTTCAACGCCGCACGCTCCCGTCCCGTTCGCCTTCCCGGCTATGACAGCCCGGTTTTCGCCCTGTCAAGCGCGGCGCGGCGGCAGCATCCTGTTTTGGGTCAGCCGCCTCCGTCCGGCAAGAGGGCCTCTTGGCGAAGAGGAGCGAGTGGGTTAGGGCGAATGCCGGTCCGAGGGGCAAGGATAGTGAGCGGTTGACCAGGAAGCGGCCTTTCCATGACTGACGGCGGATCGGCGGCGGCGGGCGGCGGCGAGCGGACTTCGCTGTTGCACAAGATCATGTGGACGGCGGGCGCCTTCGGCGCTTCCTTCCTGTTGAAGATCGCGTCCACCGTCCTGCTGGCGCGGCTGCTGGCGCCGGAAATCTTCGGCGTCATGGTGGTGGTGCAGAGCATCCGCATCGGTATGGAATTGCTGACCGATGTCGGCATCGAGCAGAATATCGTCAATCACCGCCACGGCCTGACGCCGCGCTTCTTCAACACCGCCTGGACGATGCAGATCGTGCGCGGGCTGTTGCTGTCGCTGCTGTTCGCGGCCCTCTCGCCCTGGCTCAGCGCCGTTTACCGGCTCGATCCCACGATCTTCCTCGTCGTCAGTTGCGCGCCGCTGCTCAATTCACTGGCCTCGACATCGATCTTCGTGCTGGTCAAGACCCTGGAGGTGCGCCGCCGCAACCTGTTCGAATTGCAGGCGGAGGTCATCAATTTCCTGCTCTGCGTCGGGCTGGCGCTGCTGATGCCGACGGTCTGGGCGCTGATCTGGGGCATGCTGCTGTCGATCGCCGCCCGCTCCGCGCTGAGCTATCGCCTGCCGCACCCGGCGCACCGCCTGCTGCTGGACCGGCAGCATGTGCGCGAGATTCTCGGCTTCGGCAAATGGATCATGGCGTCCTCGCTGCTCAACTACGCGTCGACCTATATCGACCGCCTGTTCATCGGCCGGATGGCTCCGATGCAGGCGCTGGGGCTTTACGGCATCGCGCGCAACATCTCCGACCTGCCGGGCAGCCTCGCCGGGCGGCTGGGCTATCGCGTGTTCTTTCCGCTGATCGCCCGGCTGAAGGCGAACCGCGACGAAGCCGCGCTGCGGGAATTCGCCCGTGTCCGCCTGCTGATCGTGGCGGTGGCGGCCGGCGGGATCGGCGCCGTCGCATCCGGGGCCGACATCGCGATCGATATCCTCTATGACGACCGCTATCGCGCCGCCGGGCCGATCCTCTTCCTGCTGCTCCTCTCCGCGTGGTTCACGGTGCTGGCGCAGCTCAACGAGGTCGCGTTGCTGGGGCTGGGCAAGGCCAGCGCCATCAGCTACGCCAATGGCGTGCGCATCGCGCTGCTGTGCCTCTTCATGCCGCCGGGTTTCCACCATTACGGCCTTGCCGGCGCGACCGCCGCGCTGGTGGCGAGCGAGGCGGGGCGCTTCCTCCACATGAGCGTTGCGAGCCTGCGCCAGCGCGCGCTCGGCATCGCCTTCGGGCGGCAGGATACGGGCGGGACGCTGCTGTTCCTGATCGTCGTCGGCGCGCTGACGGCCGCGCGCCACAGGCTGGGGCTGGGCGTTCCATGGGCCGGGTTGTGACAGGGCGGTTGACGCTCCCCGCGCAAACGGCGCATGGGGAAGGGCATCGGTGAGCCGGGAAAGGAACGACGTGGCGGATCCAGCACATTATGAGCAGCAATATCTCGACCTGATGCGCCAAATCCGGGACACGGGCGACGAGCGCGTGGACCGGACAGGCGTGGGCACCCGGTCGGTGTTCGGCGCGCAGATGCGCTTTTCCCTGCGCGACGATGCGGTGCCGCTGCTGACGACCAAGCGCGTCTATTGGAAGGTCGCCGTGCGGGAAATGCTCTGGTTCCTCACCGGGAACACCAATATCCGCCCGCTGGTGGAGCAGGGCGTGCACATCTGGACCGACTGGCCGCTCGACAAATATCGCCGCGCAACGGGGGAAGAGATCGAGCGCGACGCGTTCGAGGCGCGAATCGTCGCCGACCCCGCCTTTGCCGAGCAATGGGGCGATCTGGGGCCGGTCTATGGTGCGCAATGGGTGAACTGGCCGCGCTATGAGGCGGCGGGCGACGGCCTTTATCGCCGGGCCGAGCAGGGGCATAACCAGATCGCCGATCTGGTCGAGGCGATCCGCGCCAACCCCGGATCGCGCCGCCTGCTGTTCACCGGCTGGAACGTCGCGGAGATCGCCGGGATGGCGCTGCCGCCCTGCCACATGACCTATCAGTTCCACGTGTCGGGCGGCCGGCTGTCCGGCCTGCTGTTCCAGCGCAGCGCCGATCTGGTGCTGGGGGTGCCGTTCAACATCTTCGGCCTGGCGCTGATCACCCGGATGCTGGCGCAGCAATGCGATCTGGAGCCGGGCGAGATCGTCTGGCAGGGCGGGGACGTGCACCTCTATCTCAACCATGCCGCGCTGGTGGACGAGCAATTGTCCCGCACGCCCGGCGGCGCGCCGAAGCTGCGCATCAACCGGCGGCCGGACAGCATCTTCGACTATCGGATCGAGGATTTCGAGGTGACGGATTATGCGCCGCAGGCCCATATCGCGGCGCCGGTCGCCGTGTAGGAGGCCGCAGGGCCGCGCGACGGCAGGCGCGGCCCCCGATTGCGGCGAAGGGGATCGCTGCGAGAATGGGGGGGGAGGCGCCCGTGCGCTTCGGGGCGGCGCGTCGTTCATGATGAAAATGGGGGCAGGCGGGTGCGCCATTTTCCTGCTGTATCGATCAGGGAAAATGGCGCGAGTGACGGGGCTCGAACCCGCGACCTCCGGCGTGACAGGCCGGCGCTCTAACCAACTGAGCTACACCCGCGTTCGGTGTGGAGGGGCATCTATGGGAGGGGCGGTTGGCTGTCAACACCCCTCATGGCATTTTCTGTCCGCCGCACTGCATTTCTTCGCCTCATGCCCGCACGGGCACCGGTGAACGCCCGAAAATCCACGCTTTCCTATAGCATATGATTGGCGCGGAAGCTGAAATAAAGATTCCGGCTGAGGATGATATGATCGATCAGCCGTTGCCGCTGCCGGCGCAGATGGGCGCAGAGCAGGCGGGTGGCGGCGACATCGTGCTCGCTGGGGCGCGGGTCGCCCGAAGGATGGGTGTGGATCATCACGATCTGCCGCGCCCGCATCGTCAGGCTGTCGCGCAATATCTGCCTGACGGGCAGGATCAGCATATCCGGCGCGCCCTCGATGATCCGGGTGTCGATGATGTGGGAACGATGATCGGCGAACAGGATGGCGGCCATTTCCGGGTCGCCTTCGCGGCATTGGAAAAGCTCCGCCAGAAAGGCAGAAAGGGTCCGAACGGTCATGCGGACAGGTTTAGAGGAGGGCCGCGGGGCCGCTATTCCCGGCTTGATCCGATTGCGACGGCTTTCGCCCGCATATTGCTCCGATATGGAGGGAATTGGGGCGCTGCGGTGCCTAGATCCGCCAGCGTCCGGTTTCCATCCACAGCAGCAGCGGTTTCAGCGGTGCGATCCAGACGATGCCGCTCACCACATAAATGGGGATTTGCGCCCAGCCCGGCAGGCCGCCGATCTGGCGGGAGAAGCTGCCGATGATGAACGCCCACAGCGCGATCAGGCCGAGGATCATGAACATGCCCGCGGGCTTGCGCCAGCTCGGCTTGTGCGGTTCGATCAAGGCAGATCCTCCCCCTGCGCGGGCGCGAATATGCTGCGCTCCGTCATTACGCGATGCAGCGGCACGTCCCACGGGTCGGCGGGGACATGGGCGATTTCCTGCGCCGACCAGCCGAGGCCGATGCGGATCGCCCCTTCGTGGCGGGCGAAGGCGCGGTCATAATAGCCGCCGCCCTGGCCCAGCCGCATCAGCCGCGCGTCGAAGGCGACCAGCGGCGCGAAGATCGCATCGGGCTCGCGCAGCGGGGCCGAGCGGGGCGGGTGGAGCGTGCCGAAGCTGCCCTGCTCCAGCTCGTCGCCGGGCGCCCATTGGCGGAATTCCATGGTGCCCATCCGGTCGACCACATGGGGCAGGCACAGCGTCTTGCCCTCGGTCAGCAAGGCTTTGGCGAGACGCAGCGCGGGGGCTTCGTCCCCGACCGGGAAATAGAGGGCGACGGTCGCGCAATCGGCGATCAGCGCGCGAATCGGACTGGGCAGCGCATGAAAGGCGAGGCGGTGCGCCATCGGATCGAGCGCGGCGACGAACGCCCTGCGCGCCGTCCGCGCCGCCTGCCGCGCGGCATCCTTGTCCGCCATGTCGGAACCGGCTGTATCAGACATGGGGAACGCGCTGCTCTCTGCTTTGATGGGGAACCGAAACAAAAGACTCCATTTGGTACAGGCGGAGCCGAGGGGCAGGGCTTTCGAGCATCGGAGCGCAGCGGACTATAATGTCCGTGAGCACCGAAGCGCAGAAAGGCCTGTTCCGCAGGCCCGCATGGACCGAATGGCGGGTGGCGGGACCGCCGTGGTCGTTTGCTGGAATATCCTCTGACGCCTCAACGTCAGGTGGGAACCATGTGCATCGGGCCAGGGCCCGGACAGGGACAGTCCCCTTGGATGTCTTTATCGCCTCAGGGATGTTCGCTAAAGCTCGTGCCGGGCAGTACCCGCCGTCCTCCATCTAGGATGCCCCGTCGCTTTCCGCAAGCTTCTCCGCGAGCTTTTCGATTCGGGCGGCGAGGGCGTTGAGGCGTCCCGCCATCATCTCCTCGGCGGCGCTGTCGTCGATCGGCGGCAGGTTGAGCGAGGACTGGCCCTTGTTCCGCTCCAGTCGCAGGTCGTGCACCTCGTCGGCCAGCAGCACGGCGGCGAACAGCAATTGCCGCACCTCGGTCAGGCCGGGCGAGGATTTGCGCGCCGTCATCGTCTTGGCGTCGATCATCTCCGCCAGCCGCAGGAGGTGGCTTTCCTCCCCGTCGCGGCAGTTGACGTCATATTGACGGCCGCCGATGGTCAGCGTCACCTCAGCCATCGCCATTCTCCCGCAGCGCGGACATCAACTCGTCTATCTCCGTCATCGCTTCGGTGATGAGGGCGTCGCGCCGGTCGGCATTCCGCCGCGCGCGGCTTCTGGCTTCCTGGAATGCGGCTTCGGCGCGGCTGATTGCCTGATCGAGGCGGTTGATCGCTTGCAGCAGGGCGGGACTGGGCATGGAATGACCATAGCAAGGGAGCGGCGGCCCGCACAAGCTTTGCCGCACGAAGAGCGCGAGTTGCAGATTCGTGGTTGCCGCGGTTGACGATTCGGCCCCGCCGCGACAAAGGAACCCCAAGCCATCGACTCGCGCACTTCGCGCCGCGCGGAGTCATTCCTGACCAGTCCAAGAGTGAGAGCCTTTTCCGATGACCGTTCCCGAGCAGAAGCTGGCCAATGCGATCCGGGCATTGGCGATGGATGCGGTCCAGGCCGCGAACAGCGGTCATCCCGGCATGCCGATGGGCATGGCCGACGTCGCGACGGTGCTGTTCCGCGACTATCTGAAATATGACGCCGCCGATCCGCGCTGGGCCGACCGCGACCGCTTCGTGCTGTCGGCGGGCCATGGCTCGATGCTGATCTATGCGCTGCTCCACCTCACCGGCTATGCCCGGCCGACGATCGAGGACATCCGCAATTTCCGCCAGCTGCACAGCCCCTGCGCCGGCCACCCGGAAAATTTCGAGCTGCCGGGCGTCGAATGCACGACCGGTCCCTTGGGGCAGGGCTTCGCGATGGCGGTCGGCATGGCGATGGCCGAGCGGCATCTGAACGCCGTCTATGGCGACGATCTGGTCGACCACCGCACCTGGGTGATCGCGGGCGACGGCTGCCTGATGGAAGGCATCAACCATGAGGCGGTGGGCCTTGCGGCCACACTGGGCCTCGGTCGCCTCAATGTCCTCTGGGACAACAACAACATCACCATCGACGGCGACGTGTCGCTGTCGTCGAGCGAGGACGTGCCGGGCCGCTATCGCGCGTCGGGCTGGCATGTGACGGAATGCGACGGCCATGATTTCGCGGATATCCGCCGCGCGCTGGCCGAGGCCGCCGCCGATCCGCGCCCGTCGCTCGTTTCCTGCCGCACGATCATCGGCAAGGGCGCGCCCAACAAGCAGGGCAGCCACAATGTCCACGGCTCGCCGCTGGGCGCGGAGGAAATCGCCGCCGCCCGCGCCGAACTGGGCTGGAGCGATGCGCCGTTCGAAATCCCCGCCGACATCAAGGCGGAATGGGAAAAGGCCGGCAAGCGCGGCGCTGCCGCCAAGGCCGAATGGGAAGCGCGCCTCGCGGCCTCCCCCCGCAAGGCGGAGTTCGAGGCGCAGATGGCGGGCAAGCTCGACGCCGCGACGCCGACCAGGGCGTTCATCGACGGCCTGATCGCCGCCCCGCAGAAGGTCGCGACCCGCAAGGCGAGCGAAATGGCGCTCGGCCCGCTCACCGAGACGATCCCGGCGATGATCGGCGGCTCGGCCGACCTCACCGGCTCCAACAACACCAAGACCAAGGCGACCGCGCCCTTCACCAGGGACGATTATTCCGGCCGCTACGTCTATTACGGCATTCGCGAATTCGGCATGGCCGCCGCGATGAACGGCATGGCGCTGCATGGCGGCGTGGTGCCCTATGGCGGCACCTTCCTGGTGTTCAGCGACTATTGCCGCAACGCGATCCGCATGTCGGCGCTGCAGCGCCAGCGCGTCGTCTATGTGCTGACCCATGACAGCATCGGCCTCGGCGAGGACGGCCCGACCCATCAGCCGGTCGAGCAGGTGATGACGCTGCGCATGATCCCCAATCTGGAACTGTTCCGTCCCTGCGACGTGGTGGAAACCGCCGAATGCTGGCAGTTGGCGCTGGAAAATGAGGACAAGCCCTCGATCCTCGCGCTGACCCGGCAGAACCTGCCGCAGCTGCGCACCGAAGCGTCGGAAAATCGCAGCGCGCGGGGCGCCTATCGCTTGCGCGGGGCGAAGGCCGCCCGCAAGGTGGTGCTGGTCGCCACCGGCTCCGAGGTCGAGATCGCGGTCGCGGTTGCGGACCGGCTGGAGGCCGAGGGCATCGGCGCCGATGTCGTCTCGATGCCGAGCATGTCGCGCTTCCTCGCGCAGGACGCCGCCTGGCGCGCCGACCTGCTGCCCGGCGACGCGCTGACCGTGTCGATCGAGGCGGGCACGACCTTCGGCTGGGAAACGATCACCGGCGGCAAGGGGCTGCGCTTCGGCATCGACAGCTTCGGCGCGTCGGCGCCGATCGACGCCCTTTATGACCATTTCGGCCTGACCGCCGAGAAGATTGCTCCGCAAGTCCTTGCGGCGCTGAAATAAACAGGAGGCTAGTGCAGTGGCTGTCAAAGTAGCTATTAATGGTTTCGGTCGTATCGGTCGTCTGGTCGCGCGCGCGATCCTGGAGCGCACCGATCATGATCTGGAACTGGTGGCAATCAACGATCTGGGCGATGCCAAGTCGAATGCGCTGCTGTTCAAGCGCGACAGCGTGCACGGCAATTTCCCCGGCGAGGTGAGCGTCGATGGCGATGCCCTGGTCGTCGACGGCAAGCGCATCACCGTCACCGCCGAGCGCGACCCGGCCAATCTGCCGCATGCGAAGCTGGGCGTCGATATCGCGCTGGAATGCACCGGCATCTTCGCGGACAAGGCGAAGGCGAGCGCGCACCTGACCGCCGGCGCGAAGCGCGTCATCGTCTCCGCGCCCGCGACCGGCGTGGACAAGACCATCGTCTACGGCGTCAATCATGAAACGCTGACCGGCGACGACATCGTGATCTCGAACGCCAGCTGCACCACCAACTGCCTCGCCCCGCTGGCGAAGGTGCTGCATGAGGCGGTGGGCATCGAGAGCGGCTTCATGACCACGATCCACAGCTACACCAACGACCAGAACACGCTGGACCAGCTGCACAAGGATATGCGCCGGGCCCGCGCCGCCGCGCTTTCCATGATCCCGACCACCACCGGCGCCGCCCGCGCGGTGGGCGAGGTGCTGCCGGAGCTGAAGGGCAAGCTGGACGGCTCGTCGGTGCGCGTGCCGACGCCGAACGTCTCGGTCGTCGACCTGAAGTTCATCGCCAAGCGCGACACCACCATCGAGGAAGTCAACGGCCTGCTGAAGGCGGCGTCGGAAAGCGGCCCGCTCAAGGGCGTGCTGGGCTATTCGGAAGAGCCGCTGGTGTCGATCGACTATAATGGCGATCCGCGCAGCTCCACCGTGGACAGTCTCGAAACGGCGGTCATCGACGGCAAGCTGGTGCGCGTGCTCAGCTGGTACGACAATGAATGGGGCTTTTCCAACCGGATGATCGACACCACCGGCGTGGTGGCGAAGTTCCTCTGATCCGATGCCGCCCGCCGATATGGATCGGCGGGCGGTTTCGCATATGAACGGCAGCAGATGACGCAACAGGGTGATTGCAACGTGAAATCCTTCAAGACGCTTGACGACATGGGCGATATACGCGGCAAGGCCGTGCTGGTGCGCGAGGACCTGAACGTGCCGATGCAGGATGGCGTGGTAAGCGACGACACCCGCCTGCGCGCCGCGATGCCGACGGTCAACGAACTGTCCGACCGGGGCGCGAAGGTGCTGATCCTCGCCCATTTCGGCCGCCCCAAGGGGCAGGCGAACCCGGACATGTCGCTGGCGATGGTGACGAAGCCGCTGTCCGACGTGCTGGGCCGTCCGGTCGCCTTCATCGCCGATTGCCAGGGCGCCGAGGCCAAGGCCGCCGTCGATGCGCTGTCCGAAGGCGGCATCGCGGTGCTGGAAAATACCCGCTTCCACGCGGGCGAGGAAAAGAACGATCCGGCGCTGGCCGAAGCGATGGCCGCGCTCGGCGACTTATACGTCAACGACGCTTTCTCCGCCGCCCACCGCGCCCACGCCTCGACCGAGGGGCTGGCGCACCGGCTGCCCGCCTTTGCCGGGCGCTCGATGGAAAAGGAACTGGATGCGCTGGAAGCCGCGCTCGGCAAGCCGGTGAAGCCGGTCGCCGCCGTGGTCGGCGGGGCGAAGGTGTCTACCAAGCTCGACGTGCTCAACAATCTGGTGGCGAAGGTCGATCATCTCATCATCGGCGGCGGCATGGCCAACACCTTCCTCGCCGCGCGCGGGATCGATGTCGGCAAGTCGCTGTGCGAGCATGATCTTGCCGAAACTGCCGAGAAGATCATGGACGCGGCCGATGCCGCCGGATGCACCGTGCATCTGCCCTACGACGTGGTGGTGGCGAAGGAATTCGCGGCCAATCCGGCGTCGCTGCGCACCTGCAACGTGCATGAGGTCGCGGCCGACGAGATGATCCTCGATGTCGGCCCGGCGGCGGTCGAGGCGCTGGCCGACGCGCTCAAGACCTGCCGCACGCTGGTATGGAACGGACCGCTCGGCGCGTTCGAGATCGCGCCCTTCGATGCGGCGACGGTGGCGCTCGCCCGCACGGCGGCGGCGTTGACCAAGGAAGGCTCGCTGACCTCCGTCGCCGGCGGCGGCGATACGGTGGCGGCGCTCAACCATGCGGGCGTGGCCGGCGATTTCAGCTTCGTTTCGACGGCGGGCGGCGCTTTCCTCGAATGGATGGAAGGCAAGGAGCTGCCGGGCGTCGCCGCGCTGACCGCCTAGGGGCGATGCGCCGCGCGCGGGTCTCTCTCGCGTGATTGTCCCGAAATGGGCCTGTCATCGCGCGCGGGCGGCAGGTCGACCGTCTTTGTCGCGCCGCAGCATTGAGCGGTGCGGTATCTTGGGCTAGAGCGTTTCCAAGTCAGATGGAGCATCTGACGGCTCGGAAAACGCGGAAAACAAAGAATTCCAGGTCATTTGTCGGTTTTTTCGATCAACTCTCCTTTGTGCAGAAAAGGGATATACTCATGAACTTCGCGGAAATGCGTGACAAGATTGCGGGCGGCAAGGGCTTCATCGCGGCGCTGGACCAGAGCGGCGGCTCGACGCCCAAGGCGCTGGCGGGCTATGGAGTGGAGGCGGATGCGTGGTCGAGCGAGGAGGAGATGTTCTCCCTCATTCACCGGATGCGCAGCCGCATCATCACCTCGCCGGCGTTCACCGGCGACAAGGTGCTGGGCGCGATCCTGTTCGAGCGCACGATGGACGGTCAGGTCGACGGCAAGCCGACCCCGCAGGCGCTGATCGACAAGGGGGTGGTGCCGTTCATCAAGATCGACAAGGGCCTTGAGGACGAGGCGAACGGCGTCCAGTTGATGAAGCCGATGCCGGAGCTCGACGCGCTGCTGGCCCGCGCCAGGGGGCTGGGCGTGTTCGGCACCAAGGAGCGCTCGGTGATCAACCTCGCCAACCGCGAGGGCATCGCCGCTGTCGTCAAGCAGCAGTTCGAGGTGGGGCAGCAGGTGCTGGCCGCAGGGCTGGTGCCGATCATCGAGCCGGAGGTGAACATCAAGAGCGCCGAGCGGGCGCAGGCCGACCAGATCCTGCTGGAAGAGACGCTGAAGGCGCTGGACGCGATGACCGGTGACGCTCAGGTGATGCTGAAGCTGTCGCTGCCCGCCCGCCCTGGCCTGTTCGATCCGCTGGTCGCCCATCCGCGCGTGCTGCGGGTGGTGGCGCTGTCGGGCGGGTTCAAGCGCCCCGAAGCCTGCGTCGAGCTGGCGAAGAACAAGGGCATCATCGCCAGCTTCAGCCGCGCGCTGCTGGAAGACCTGCGCGCGCAGATGAGCGATCAGGAATTCAACGCCTCGCTCGGTGGCGCGATCGACGAGATCTACAAGGCCTCGACCGAAAAGACCGTGACCGAAGCGGCCTGAGGACACAGGCGCGCGGGCGCGCTTTTCGCGCCTGCCGCCGAAGCGATAGAGCGTTTTCAGATGGAACATCTGACGGCTCGGAAAACGCGGCAAACAAGGAATAGCCAGACTCTGTCCGATTCAATCTGAACAGGATAGAGTCTGGCGAGGGCCGGGCGTCGATGGGCGTCCGGCCCTTTGCTATTCGGCCCCGCTATTCAGGGCGCGTCCGCCACCCGCACCGTTCGCGCCGCCGTCAGCACCGCCCCGGCGGAGGCCGTCATGACCGCGCAGATCGCAACCCAGTGCAGCAGCGGCAGATGCTCCTGCAGCGTCAGCGCGCCGAGCATCGCCGCGATCGCCGGTTCGAGGCTCATCAATATGCCGAAGGTGCCCGGACGCATGCGGCGCAGCGCGACCATCTCCAGCGTATAGGGGATCGCGCCGGAAAGCAGGCCGACGGCCAGCACCAGCGGCAGCACGGGCAGCAGCACCGAGACAGGGCTCGCC
>Ga0180222_1002263_pt1 | contig 16090 bp, 8 predicted proteins | sample eDN5th37CKraftOP_FD_151336 | JGI IMG/M metagenome (GOLD analysis project Ga0180222, IMG submission 151336) | Enriched Organic Plus compost microbial communities from Emeryville, California, USA - eDNA 5th pass 37_C Kraft OP (version 2) (version 2) ... | reverse complement strand
CCATCGCGCAGCGCAGGCCCCGGTCATGGCAATAGCGCTTCGAGCGCGGCAGCACGCCGCCATTGTCGGAATAATAAAAGACGATGGTGTCCTCTGCCAGACCGGAGGCTTCCAGTTCGGCCAGCCTCTGACCGATATCGCCGTCCATCTTTTCGATGAGGTTGTAATAACTGGCATAATCCTGCCGGATGGCCGGTGTATCGGGCAGATAGGCCGGAAGGATTATATCCTCCGGCTTCACCCGCCCTTCGGTCACCGTGAAAAGCCGGGATTCGTGCGAGGCCAGTGTATTGAACACCGCCATGAAGGGCTTGCCTTCCGGGCGGTTCGCATAATGGGCTTTCGGGCCGTTATCGTCCCAGATGCGCGCCGGATCGACATCGCAATTATAATCGGTCTTGACGTTGTTCGTGCAATAATAGCCCGCCGAACGGAGATATTCGGGGTAGGTGCGCAGGAAATCGGGCAGCTTCGCCACCGCGCGCATATGGTTGGCGGGCGCGCAGGCCTCCGGCAGCACGCCGGTCAATATGCCGAAGCGGGAAGGCGCGCAGACCGGCGCGTTCGAATAGACGTTGCGGTACAAAATCCCCTTCTTCGCCAGAGCGTCGATATGGGGCGTATGCGCCAGCCTGTCGCCATAGGCGCCGATATAGGGGTTGTTGTCCTCGCTGGTCAGCCAGAGGATATTGGGCAGCTTCCTTTCCTGCCCGCCCGCCCGCGTTGGCAGGGCGGACGCGGAAAGCGCCATCGCGCCCCCGGCGCTGGCGGCCAGAAGGGAGCGGCGGCTCAATTCAGGGGTGAGTGCATCCTTCATATTCCATCCTCATTTGGCCATTCAGACATGGATTTCCGTCCTTTTACCGCGTGGCCCGGACAGGGCGATCCACAGCGCCAGCGGGGTCACGAAAGCCGCGACCAGCGCCCCGAACGCCAGCTTCAGCGCAAGGCCGGTGGCAAAGGCAAAGGCCGGCTGGCCGATCAGCGTCAGCATTCCCACCGCAAGGCCGGTGAACAAGACCATGGCAGGCAACGCGATCGTCAGCGCGCGCAGGAACAGGTTGGACGGCACGCGAAAGGCTTGCAGACGGGCCACAGGCGCCGTTCGCCTGCCGATGTTTTTACGGGCGATGAGGGACGGCACCCATGCGCTCATCAGCGCGATCATGAAGCTTTGGGGAATGCAATCCCGGCCGAGGCCCTGCGCGGACACCTCCGGCAGGCCGCCGAAAGCCAGCCAATAGAAACCGGCGGTGATCGCCATGTTGATGACCATGCTGATCGCAGTCTCCCTCAGGATGTAGGAGCAAGCGCGCGCCGTGGCCGAGGGCCTGTCGAAGCCTGAGCCGTTCATGCCTTCACCTCCCTGTTCCCGACGCCCTGCGAGCGCCGCGTGCCGAGCAGTATCCAGAGGATCGCCGCGCCGAGCAGGTCGAGCGCAGCCAATGCCGCGAACAGCGGATCATAGCCGAAAGCGTCCGCGCTCTGGCCGATGGCGAAGGTGAAGAGCATTCCCCCGATCCATCCGGCCGATCCCGCCATGCCCGTCACACGCCCGACTGCGCTTGCCGGGAATATGTCCGCGCTGAGCGTCAACAGCGCGCCGGAGAGCATCTGGTGCGCGAAGCCGCCCACGCAAAAGAGCAGGATCGCCATGCCGGGGCTGCCCGCCAGACCGATCGACGCCGGGCCGATCATCAGCACCGCGCCCAGCGTGACGATGAGCTGGCGCGACGTCAGCACCGACACCCCCAGCCGCCGGATCAGCAGCGGTGCCAGATAGCCCCCGGCCAGCGAGCCGAGATCCGCCGCCACGAACGGCAGCCACGCCCAGAGCGCGATCTGCTTGAGGTCGAGATGCCAGACCGCGACCAGATAGAGCGGGATGAAGAAATTGAACGTCTGCCACGCGGGCTCGGCCAGAAAGCGCGGCACCGCGATGCTCCAGAAGCGGCGGGTGGAAAATATGCTGCGCCATGAAGCCTTTTCGACCGGCTCGCTCTCTTCCCGCCCCTCGCGGATCGCGGCGCGCTCCTCTTCCGTCAGATTGGGGTGGTCGCGCGGCGCGCGATATTGGCCGTACCAGAGCAGCGCCCAGAACAGGCTGATCCCGCCAGTGACGAGAAAGGCCGACTGCCACCCCCAGGCGATGATGCAGAAGGTGACGAGCGGCGGCGCGATCATGTTGCCGACCGAGGTCCCCATGTTGAACCAGCCGGTGGCGACGGTGCGCTCCTTCGCCGGAAACCATTCGGCCACGACCTTGAGACCGCCGGGCATCGCCGCCGCCTCCGCGCCACCCAGCAGGCCCCGAAAAAAGGCCAGTCCCTGCCAGCCGGTCGCGAACGCATGCCCCATGTTGGACAGCGCCCATCCGCACGCGAACAGCGCCAGTCCCAGCCGTCCTCCCAATGCATCGAGCACCATGCCCGCAATCGGCTGCATGATCGTATAGGCGCCCTGAAAGGCCAGCACGACATAGCTATATTGCTCGGTCGTCATGTCGAACTGCTGCGTCAGCGTGGGCGCCACCACCGACAGCGAGGACCGCGCCAGATAGTTGAGGATCGTGCCCAGCGTGACGAGGCCGATCATCCACCAGCGCAATCGAACGGAACGGATCAACAAGAGGGCTCGTCCTTTTCCTGCCGGGCGGTCAGCGCCGGGGGGTGATCTCGACCGCCGAGACGATCGCCTTGCCCCGCACTGGCACGAAGCGGAGGTCGAGCCGCCCGTTACTCACTATGACGGGAAAGCTGCGGGTGATGGCGTGCAAGGGGGCTTCCGCCGTGGTGGCGATGTCGAAATCACGTAGCAGGACCTGCCCATCGGCAAGGACGGTGAACTGCCTCTCGCCGGGCTTGGCCGAAGGCTCGACGAAGGTAAGCGACAGCATGTAGCGGCCATTGTCTAGCGGCACCGAATAGCCGAAATCGCCCTCGCGATAGGTGGTGAGCAGATCCCGGTCCGGGTTGCCGGCGATGGCGGCAAGGTGCGGCGGTTTTCCGCGCGCGAAACGATCCATGGTGCCTGCCGTGCCGCCGCTGAAGAAAGCATCCGAGCCGAAGCGCCCTTCCCGCACCTCTGCCGCGACCACCGCCCCGCTGTCGATGCGGAAGAGGTTGCGGCGGGCCGGATCGAGCTTCCATTCGATCCCGTCCTCCACGGCGCCGCCCGCGAATTGCCCCGTGGCGGTCAGGCGATTGGCGCCCGGATCGAGCCGCACCTGCGGCCATATGCAAATCCTGTTGACGCAATCGCGCCGGACACCCAGCGAGCGGCCGTTCAGGCGCAGTTCCGTCGCGGATGCATTGCTGTAGACGCGTATGTCGGTCACGCCATAGGCGCGATCGGCATAGCGCCGCCCGGTGATGTGCACCGTCGGCTCAGCCGACCAGTTCGCGCGGTAATAATAAAAGGCGTCCTTGCGGGTCTTGCCGTCATAGCTGACCAACCCCTTGGTGTTGATATCCTGCGAATCCCCTTCGCGCCGCGCCGTCGAGCTGAAATCGAAGCTGTTCCACAGCCAGCTGGCGAACAGATAGGGCCGGACCGCGATCACCGGCCAGCTCTGCTCATGCACCCAGCTCTGATATTCCTCCGGCTGCCGCCGCCCGGCCATGTCGATCGGCCCGCCCAGCGGATCGTCACTGTGGATCGAGAACGCTCCGCCCGCGCCATATTCGGCGACGGCAAGCGGCTGCATCGGGCGCTTGGCATGGAGATGATCGAGATGCGCGCCCAGCTCCGCGGGCTTGCCGTAATACCAGCCATAATAGCGGTTCACGCCCGAGGTGTCCGCCAGATCGGCGACGACCGGTATGCCCTGCATGCCATGATCCTCGCAGCAGGTCGCCATCGTCGTCGGCCGCGACGGGTCCTCGGCCTTCGACAAGGCGTTCAGTTCCCTCAGCAAGGGAGCGGGGTCGGGGACGATATCGGGCGCCTTGCCGAGGAAGTCCGGACGGTTGGGGCCGAAATCCACCTCATTGGCGATGCCCCAGAGCGCGACCGAGGCATGGTTGTAATTCTGCCGGATCATCTCCTGAAGCTGTTGCCGCGCATTGGCGACGAGGCCCGCCGGGCTTTCCTGCTGATCCGGGGGCAAAGTCCAGGCGGTGACGAGGGCGATCTCGTCCCACAGGATGAAACCGTGGCGATCGGCGAGGCGATGGATCGGCTCGCCATGCTGATAATGGGTCAGCCGGATCGAATTGGCGCCCATGTCGCGGATGGTGGCGAAGGTGTCGGCGATATCCTCCTCACCGAGCGCCCAGCCCTTGCCCTCGCGATCCTGATGCAGGCCGACACCCTTCAGGCGCACCGCCTTGCCGTTGAGGATCATCCCCTTGTCGGGGTCGAGCCGGATCTGCCGGATGCCGAAATCCTGCGCGAGGCTGTCCAGCACCTCGCCTTTCGCGCCGCGCAACTCGACGACGAGCTGGTAGAGATAGGGGTCGTCCACCCCCTGCCAAAGGCGCGGCCGAGGCACGACGAGATCGAACGCGCTTTCCCTGCCCTGCCCCTTCGCGATGCGGATCTCGGCGATATTTTCCGCCGCGACCGCGCCATCCGCATCGACTAGCCTCGCGATCAGCCTGCCCGTGAAAGCGCGCGCGCCATCATTGCGAAGCTTTGCCCGCACGCCGACCTTCGCGCCTTCGGCAGTAATGGCGTCGGTCCGCGCATAGACGCCCGGTCCGCCGAAATCGAGCATATCGAAATGCACCGCATCGGTGACGATCAGGCTGACGGGGCGATACAGCCCGCCATAGACGAAGAAATCGCCGGTCAGCGGAAAGGCGTTTGCCGTCGCCGTGCCGGGGGCCGGATGGCTATTGTCGACCCGCACCGCCAGTATATTGCGGCCATCGGCGCGCAGTGCTTCGGTCGCATCGAAGCGGAAGCGGGAAAAGCCGCCTTCATGCCGCCCCAGCAGCTTGCCGTTGAGCCAGACGTCGGCGACCCGGCTGGCCGCGTCGAACTGAAGCCACAGCCTTTGCCCCTTGGCCATGGCGGGCGCGGCGAAGCCCAGCCGATACCAGCCGATGCCCTGAGCCTTGTTGACGCTGTCCCTGGTCTGCGATCCGGTTCCGGCGCCCGGATCATAATAGCCGACGCGGTTCCAGCTATGGGGAACGACGACCTGTTCCCAGTCGCCATCATCGAAATCGGGCGCCTGCGCGCCCTGCGCATCGGCCTGCCAGAAACGCCATCCCTCCGTGAGGGATTGCGAGAGGCGCGCGCTCTGCGCGACGGGTGCGGCATGGTGCGCGGGAAGAGGCTGCGCGAGGGCCGCCTCAGCTATCGCCCCGATGATCGAACCCGCCAATAGCCAATGCCGCCTCACGCCATCTCTCCCTGCACAACCTTATATGGTCTCGTTCTTTTCCCGGCGGACCTTGCCGGACTGCCCTTGCCGAACCGAAGGGAGAGGAGCGGTGCTCGCCCGCCCCTCTCCCCGATCATCAATAGCGGAAGCGGGCGCGGATGCCACCGTAGCGCCGCGCATTGCGGGGCAGGAACTGCTGCGTCGCCAGACCCTGCTGCTCGCCCTGCGCCTGAATGATGAGGCTGGCATAGGCCTTGTCGAGCAGGTTGTTGACGAACAGGCTCACCCGGAAGGCCTTGCTGTCGGATTCCTCGATGCCGATGCTGCCGTTCAATATGCCATAGCCTTGCTGCACGGTCGCGGGATTGCCGAGCAGGTCGAAATTGACCCTGCTCTGATGGGTCCAGTCGGCCTGGACGAAAGCATCCAGCCCGCCGGACAGCGGCGCCGTGTAATTGGCCGAAACCGTATATTTGAACTTGGGCGCATTGGCGAGGCGCTGCCCGGCGAGATTTTCCTGCGCCATCGTCACCGCGGGGCCGGGATTGATGTCCACGCAGCCCTGCGCGACGGTCTGGCCGACATAGCAATTGGCATTGGGGAAATCCCTGATCTTCGCATCGGTATAGGCGGCGGATGCATCGATGCGCAGCCCTTCGGCGGGCTTGGCGGAAAGCTCGACTTCCACGCCCTTGCTGCGCAGCTTGCCGACATTGCTCAGCTGGAACTGGGGCGTGCCGTCGACCAGTACCGCGCTCTGCGCCTGGAAATTCTTGTAATCCGTCCAGAACCCGGTGACGTTCAATTGCAGATGGCGGTCGAAGAACTCGCTCTTGAGGCCGAGCTCATAGGCTTTGGAATATTCGGGCTTCACCGGATTGGCCGCGCGCGCCGCCGTAAAGCCGGTCGAAACGTCATAGCCCTGCCCCTTGTAGCCGGTGGCATAGGACGCATAGAGCATCGCGTCCCGGCCTATATCCTGACGCAGCGCGATCTTGTAGGTGGCGCGATTGTCGGCGGCATTGCCGATGCAGGTCGCATAGCAGGCATTGGTTGCCGGCGGCAGCAGATTGGCGAAGCGGACGTGGATCTTTTCCCGGTTCCAGCGCAGCCCCGCATCCACATGGGTGGTGGACGTCAGATCATAGCTGAGCTGCGTGAAGGCGGCATAGGTCTTGGTGCCCGCCTCCGAATCCCAGCTTGCGCGCAGCGGGCCGACCGCCAGACGATCGAAATAACGGTCCGTGCGGCCATTGGCGTAATAGAGGCCGAGCAAATAACTGAAAGGCCCCTTGTCGGTCGATACCAGCCGCAATTCCTGCGCGAACTGGCGCGCGTGGAAAGGCGAGGTGGACGTCATGCCCTCCGCGCGGCCGACAACCGCCAGATCGGTATAGTCACCGTCATCCAGACCCGCCGCCTGCTTCCAGTCCTGATGGCTGGTGATCGACATCAGGCTTGCCGCGCCGAGGTCCAGCGTCACCTTGCCCACCAGCATGGACTGTTTGCTGTCCACGGAGCCTTCGACATTCTGGCGCACGGTGAAATTTTCCGGCCCGACATTCTGCCCAACCAATGCGGGCGCGACAAGGACGCCGGGATTGCCGCCGCCACCGAAAATGCGCGCCGATGGATCCGCATAGCGCCAGGTCCGCGTCGGCGTGGAGGAGCTGTTGGAATAGCTGGCGATCAGGTTGATGGTGAGCCTGTCCGTCGGCTCCAGATCGCCGCGAAAGCGGAAGCCGTAGGATTCGTCCCCGCCCAGCTTGTTGCCCGTCGCCAGATTGCGGATATAGCCTTCCCGCGTGGAATAGAAGGCATTGAAACGCACGCCGATCCGCTCGTTGACCGAGCCGGAAACATAGCCGTCGACGCGATATTCCTCGTCGGAGGTTGCGACGGCGTTGAGGCCCGCCGACATGTCCCTCGTCGGCGCTTGGGAGGTGATGCTGATGACGCCTGCGGAAGCGGATTTACCGAACAGCGTGCCTTGAGGACCGCGCAACACCTCGACGCGGGCTATATCGGTCAGACCAGAAAAGGCCTGCGACTGCTGGAGCAGCGACACGTCGTCGACAACCACCGCCACGCTGGATTCGACACCGGTGCTGAATGCGTTGGTGCCGATGCCGCGCAGGATAATGTTGCTGTTATTGGGGCTCTGCGTCTGGGTAATGGTAAGGCTGGGAACCGCGCGGGTGATGTCCACCACATCGTTGATGCCGCGGTTCGAAAGGGTATCGGCGGTCAAAGCCGTGACGGCAACCGGCACATCCTGAAGATTCTGCTCTCTTTTTTGTGCGGTGACGACGATTTCCTCAAGCCCGCCGCTCTGCCCGGCGGCGGCGGCCGCCGTACCCTGGGCCAGCGCCGGCCCGGCCATCAGAGCGCAGGCGGCGGTCGTCACAAAAAGAGCATGATATCGCATCTGGAAACCTCCCAATCCAATTTATCAATATTGGACTGACCAGTATTATCGATTTGGTGAGAGGTCAATAAGGAACTGATATGACTTATCCGGAAAGCGCACCGTCTCTGTGACGCATGACAGATCAGACAGCCGGTTCCAGCCCATGGCGCTGGTCAAGCAGCTTCCTGCTGCGTGTCGAGGTGATTGATGCCTGCTTCAGCTCTTCCCGGATATAGAGCGCCCGTTTTCAGCGCGTAGCCTCACACCTCTGACGGCCGTCACGATCAAAAACGCCCGCCCCGGCGATATTCCTGTGCCCATTGCTTATGTTCTTCGGGGGTCGGCCCTCTTGTCATTCTCCACCGCTGAAGGCGGTGTGTTACCGGTTCTGGCTGAAACTACGGATCGTGCATCCGGTTGGTCGATCTATGGGCCTATGGCGCGCGCAGTAGCGAGACGTTTGCGCACGAAACAGGGCGCCATTCTCCGGCCTCGTCTCATCGGCCTGTAAGATGATATAGGCGCAGCACGCTAATATCGAGCGAGTTGAAATCCTCTCGCAACCCTCGTCGATGAGCAAGGTCATTGCCTGTCGGGATTGCAGATTGCGGCTCAGAAATAGAGATGTTATAACATATCACGAATCGGCAACTCCTGTCCTGGAGGGCGGTCAGCCATGGCCCGGCCGGTCCTTGTCGATGGTCGAGTGACCGGCATTTCACTTAGCTTTTGGGGGATCATGAAGAAAATCACCGTTATCGCGGCGTCTGTACTTGCCTGGACGTCACCTGCGCTCGCCGAAGATCAGGATAATCGCGCCCAGATTCGTGCCCGGCAGAAATCCGCGATCGAAGGCAGCGATATCGTCGTCACTGCGACCCGCACCGAACAGGCCATCAAGGATGCGCCCGCCACCATGTCGATCGTGACCGGCGCCGAGCTGCGCCGCCGGCCGGTGCAGGATCTCGCCGAGGCGCTGGAGAACGAACCCGGCCTCACCATCAACGGCATCGGCATGACGCGGCGCGGCATTTCCATTCGCGGCATGTCGAACGAGCATCTGCTGACCCTGGTGGACGGACGTCGGATCAGCGATTCCGCGGCGAACATGGCGCATGTCGATTTCGATCTGGGCTGGGTGCCGAGCATCGCGATCGACCGGATCGAGGTGGTGCGCGGCCCCCTCTCCGCGCTCTACGGCTCAGAGGCACTGGCGGGCGTCGTCAACGTCCTGACACGCAGGCCCGACAAGCTGGAGGCCAGCGCGCTCGCCATGCAGGGCTTTCGCGATGGCGTGGGCGGCGATACGACGCAGCTTTCCGTCTTGATCGGCGGGCCGATCATTGAGGACAAGCTCGGCATCGTCGCCTGGGGCGAATGGCGCAAGCGGGCGCGCACACAGATGAAGGACGATCCCCGCCAGAGCGAACTGGAAGCGCGCGATGCGCTGAGCGGCAGCGTGATCGCGTGGTGGATGCCCGCCCCGAACCAGCGGATCGAGATCGGTCAGGCTGCGGTCGACGACGACCGCGCCCGCGATGCCGTCACCACCGATGCCCGGCCGGTCTATTACGAATATCAGGATCATGTCACCCGCGCACAGACCCATGGCAGCTATACCGGCACATGGGACTGGGGAGAGGTTCAGGCGCGCGCCTATCGCTCGGTGCTGAAGCGGGTGAATGAGCGGGATCAGGGGCAGGCGCCGACCGAGCCGACCAAGGCCACGGATTTCGTCGCCGATGGACGCCTCACGCTCAATATCTTCACCGGCAACCGCCTGACGGCCGGCGTCGAGCACCGGCATGAAGCCTTGCGCGACAGCAGGGTCAATCAGGAAGGCAGGGCAAGCGTCGATCACGACGCCGTCTTCGTGCAGGACGAATGGTCGTTCGGCGATCTCGGGTCGCTGACGGTCGGCAGCCGGTTCGATCATCACCCCGCCTATGGCTGGCAGACGAGTCCCCGCGCCTATCTGACGCTCAAGCCCGTGGAAGGCCTCGTGCTGCGCGGGGGCGTCGGCAAGGCGTTCAAGGCACCGAGCCTCAAGCAACTTTCGCTCGGCTATATCACCGTGGGCGGCGGCGGGCGGTTCATCATCACCGGCAATCCCGACCTCAAGCCGGAGACCAGCACGGCCTATGAGGCGGGCGCGACCTATTACGGCCGGAACTGGCACGTCGGCGCGACGCTGTTCCAAAGCGATCTCCGGGATCTGGTCCAGACCATCTGCGTCGAGCTTTGCGGCATTCGCGGGCGCGAGCGGCGCGCCTATGTCAATGTCAACAAGGCGCGCATCCGCGGTGTGGAGCTGAACGCCGAATGGATGCCGGTCGAGAGCATCATGCTGTCGGCCAGCTATGCCTATGTCGATCCGCAGGATCTGTCGAACGGCCGGGAACTGTCCGAACGTCCCAATCACAGCATCAAATGGGCGGCCCGCTGGGAACCGGTCACAGGCAGCGCCGTGAACCTGCGTGGCCGCTATGTCGGCAAGCAGACCCTCTATCAGAACAATGTGCCGATCCGGCTTCGCGGCTATGATCTCTGGTCGTTCGATTTCAGCCATGAGCTTGGGGACCGGCTGACGCTCAAGGCCGGGGTCGACAATCTCTTCAGGAAGCGTCTGGCCGAGGAGTCGGCGCTTTACAGCTATGCCGAGCCGGGGCGAATTTTCTTCGTCGGTCTGGGCGCCGCTTTCTGAGCCGATGCGTTATTGGCTGTCCCTGCTCCTCTGCCTGCTGGCGCTGCAAGTCCCGGCTCGCGCCGCCGAGGGGCCCGTCGTCCGGATAGTCAGCACGGATTTCGTGCTGCCGGCCAAGTTCGCGCGGCTCGCGCAATGGGCCGAGATGGAGGGCTATCGCATCGAATGGCGCTATGCCGATGCGCCGGGCAGCGCGGATGTGACGCGGGGAGCGGCGCTGCTCCTGCTCGACGGGCCACGTCCGGGCGATCGGGCGGCTGTCGAGAAGGCGGTGGGGCCGCTCGACGGCATCGCTGTGCCGTGGCTTCAGATCGGCGGCGGGCCTCCCGCCTTCGGACATCTGCCGCCCGGCGTCGCCCGGCGGCTCATCGCCTATTATGCGGGCGGCGGGGAGGACAATCTGCGCGCCTTTGTGAAGGCGGTACCGCTGGCGCTGGCGGGCGGAAGCCTCGACGACCTTCCGCCGCCGCGAACCTTGCCGGACGCCGGGCTTTATCATCCCGACGCGCCGACGCTGTTCGCCACGCCGGAGGCGTTCCGCAACTGGGCAGCGGCGCGCGGCGCGCGGCCCATCGTCGCCATCGCCATTTCCGACGGGCAGATCCGCGACATGCAGACCGGGGTGATCGATGCGCTGGCGAAGAGCATCGAAATGCACGGGCTGACCCCGGCCTTCTTCTGGTATGACGAGAGGGATCCCAAGGCGCTCACCAAGATGCTCCGGCCGCTGGGCGCGCAGGCGCTGGTCAATTTCACGCATATGCAGAATGGCGAGGCGCGCGCTGAGGAACTCGTGGCTCTCGACATTCCGGCGGTACAGGCCCTGGCCAACCGCGCGGGCACGCCGGACGAGTGGCACGCCGCAACCAGCGGCATAGGCGGCGCAGCTGCCGCCGTGATGCTGAGCGTGCCGGAAAGCTGGGGCATATCGGACCCGATCGTGATCGCCGCCGCCGACAGGGGCGAAACGGTGCCGATCCCGGAGCAGGTGGAACTGCTCGCCGCCAAGCTCGCCCGGCTCGTGGCATTGCGGACGAAGCCCGCGCGGGACAAGCATGTCGCGCTGTTCTTCTGGAACCATCCGGTGGGCGAGAAGAACCTCGCCGCTTCCAACCTCAACCTGCCGCAGAGCCTCGCGAAGCTGACCCGCGACATGGCGGCGGCGGGTTATGACGTGCGCGAGGCCGACGAAGCAACACTGATCGCGGCGGGACAGACTATGCTCGCCGGCCTCTATCGCCCCGAAACGCTGGACGACCTCAGCGCGCGCGGCATGACCGCGAGCCTGCCGCTGTCGGAATATAAGGCATGGCTCGCCATCCTGCCCGCCGCCATCCGGCAACAGATCACCGATCGCTGGGGCGCGCCGGAAGGGATTTCCACGCTGCGCGGCGGCAATATCCTCATCCCACGCCTTGCATTGGGCAAGCTCGTCATCCTCCCCCAGCCGCCGCGCGACGGGGGCAGCGCCAAGGGCTATCACGATCAGGCGGTGCCGCCCGACCATCGCTATCTCGCCACCTATCTCTGGGCGCGCACACGCGGGCAGGCGGATGCGATCGTCCATTTCGGCACTCATGGCTCGCAGGAATGGACACCGGGCAAGGACCGGGGGCTTTGGGCCCATGACTACCCCTTCCTGCTGGTCGGCGACGTGCCGGTCCTCTATCCCTATATTCAGGACAATGTCGCCGAGGCGATCCAGGCGCGGCGGCGCGGGCGCGCCATCACCATCAGCCACCAGACGCCGAGCTTTGCGCCCTCCGGCCTCTATGACGAGCTGCGCGACATCCATGCGCTGATCCACCAATATGCACAGCTTGAGGAAGGTCCGGTGCGCGACCGCGTCGCCGCGCAAATCCGCGCGCAGGCCAAGGCCGCGCATGTCGATGCGGACATGGGCTGGGACGAGGCGGCGATCGACCGCGACTTTGCGGGCTATTACACGGCGCTGCACGATCATCTGCACCAGCTCGCCCGTGCATCCATCCCGCTGGGGCTGCATGTCTTTGGCGAGCCGCCTTCGGACGATCATCGCCTGACCACGGTGATGCAGCAGCTGGGACCGGCCTATCGGGCGGCGCTGGGTGAAGACCCGAAGGAATCCTTCGCGGAAGACTTCACGGCCATTCGCGAAGGGCGGCCCTATCGCACCTTACATCGTTACCTGCGCGACGGGGAGGACAGCGCGACCATCGCCGATCCTGCCCTGCGCGCCCAGATCGAGCGCGCCGCCGCCTATGATCGCAATCTCGCCACGCCGGGCGAGACGGAGACGCTACTGGCAGGACTTGCCGGACGCTTCGTGCGGCCCGGCCCCGGCGGCGACCCGGTACGCAATCCCGATGTACCGAGCGGGCGCAATCTCTATGCGTTCGAGGCGGAGAAAGTGCCTTCGCGGGCCGCCTATGAGGAAGGCGGCAAGGCGCTCAACCGGCTGATCGAGGCCTATAAGGCGAAGCATGGGGGCACGGGCCCGCGCAAGCTCGCTTTCTCGATGTTCTCCGGAGAAACGGTCCGCACGCTCGGCATCGGCGAGGGGCAGATATTGCACGCACTCGGTCTGCGTCCGGTCTGGGGACGCGGCGGACGGGTGGAACGGCTGGAGATCGTGCCGCGCGCCGAACTGGGCCGCCCGCGCATCGACGTGGTGATGCGGCCGACCAGCGTTTATCGCGACCAGTTCGACGCCTTCATGCGCCTGCTCGCGAACGGTATAGACCGCATCGCTGCGCTCGACGAGACGGACGGCCCCGCCGCCAATGCCCGCGCGCTGGAAAAGGCGCTGACCGCGCGCGGATTGGATGCGGAGCGCGCCCGCGCCCTCTCTCGCCTGCGTATCTTCACCAATGCGCCGGGCGATTATGGCACCGGCCTTTCCGGCCGGATCATCAAGGACGGCACCGGCGACAAGGACGACTGGAAGGACGAGGCGGACCTTGCCGATCCCTATCTGGCGCGCATGGGCCACGCCTATGGCGCGCGCGACTGGGGGGTAACGCCGGAAGGCGCGAACCTTTTCGCGGAACAGTTGAAGGGGGTGGACGCGGCGGTGCTCGGCCGCTCGTCCAATCTGCATGGCCTTCTCTCCACCGACCATCCCTTCGAGCATCTGGGCGGCCTCTCGCTCGCTATCCGCCGCGTGACCGGCAAGACACCCGACCTCTTCGTCACCGACATGCGCGGCGGCGAGGCGCGAATGACCACCGCGGCCTCCTTCCTCTCGGACGAATTGCGGGCGCGCTATCTCAATCCGCAATGGATCGGGGAAATGCAGAAGGAGGGCTATGCGGGCGCCAATGCAATGGCCGATGTCGTCAACAACCTTTGGGGCTGGCAGGTCGCCGATCCGGCCAGCGTGCGCGCCGACCAGTGGCAGGCGATGCACGACACCTATATACGGGATATCCGCAATCTGGGCCTCAGCCGCTTCTTCGAGAAGGCGCATCCGTCCGCCCAGCTCCAGATCGTGAACCGGATGCTGGAGGCGATCCGCCGGGATTACTGGAAGGCGGACGATGCGACCCGCCGCTCGCTGGAGCAGCGTCGCGACGCGCTCCAGCCGGCGGTTGCCGATGGCGAGCGCACGGCGGAACGCACGCTGAGCGCCAACGGCTTCGGCCTTGCGCCAGTCGAAGCCGGACAAGCGAAGGGCCGCACGGCATCCGCCGTCGCAGCGGCGCGCGCCCCGGCCCCGCCGACGCCCCAGCCGCCGCCGATGGGACGGATTCTCGCGCGCCAGCATCCTCCATCGCAGGCCGCCGTCAAGCCGATCGGTGCGCAGCTTCCCGCGCTTGCGGCGATCCTCCTTCTGTTCCTCGCCGGCATGCTGCTCGAAATGCGCGGCCGCCGTTCCAATGCCCAAGAGAAAGGCCTCCATGCTTACGCTTGAAGCGACCCTCTACGATGCCTCGCGTCTGTTCCTCGTGCCGGTGATCCTGCTGATCCTGGCATCGCTCGGCTATTCGCTCCTGAGCCTCGGCCGCTTCGCGCTGGAGGCCGCCGCACGCGGCGCCGGTCGGCCCGGCCGGCCACTCACCGCGCATCAGAGCCGCACCGGCTGCTCCAGCGACGATCTCGAACTGCTCATCATGCGCCGGCTGGAGTGGCAGCGGATCGTCTCGCGCAGCGCTCCGATGCTGGGCCTCGTCGCGACCATGATCCCGATGGGGCCGGCACTGCTCGCGCTCGGCAGCAATGACGGCGCGGCGGTCGGCAGGAATCTCGTCGTCGCCTTCTCCTCGGTGATCCTCGCTCTGGTGGCGGCGTCGATTTCCTTCTTCGTCTATACGATCCGGCGGCGCTGGCTGCTGGAGGAGTTGCGCGGCATCGAGCAGGCAAGGGAGCCATTCTGATGCGCTTCCTCGAAGACGATGAGGCGGACGATCCGATCCTCTCGGTAGTCAATCTGGTCGACCTGTTCCTGGTGATCTGCGCGGTACTGATGGTGCTGATCGCGCAGAACCCGCTCAACCCGTTTCAGTCGAAGAATGTCGTCGTGGTCGAGAATCCGGGCAAGGAGAATATGACCATCACGATCAAGGACGGAGAAAAGCTGGAGCGGTACAGTTCGACCGATCAGGTCGGCGAAGGCGGCGGCGTGAAGGCAGGAACCACCTATCGCCTGCCCAACGGCGATCTCGTCTACGTACCGGAATAGGCCTGATCGCGTGACTTTGGTCTGAGCCTCGATCGAGGAAAGGACCACCACAGCACATGCCCTTGAAAGCGCTCATTGAAGCGCAACGCCCGCCGAAGATTGCGCCTCCCTCGACAAAGGCAGGCGGACAGGCCCCCCGGCCTGTCCACCCCTGCCTCCGCTCACCCCAGCAGCAGCATCGGGCTTTCCACATATTCGTGGAAGGCCGCCATGAATTGCGCGGCGATCGCGCCGTCGATCGCGCGGTGGTCGAAGCTTGCCGTCGCCGCCATGATCGTCGCCAGCGCGATGCCGCCGTCGACCTTCCAGGGCTGCTCGATGCCCGCCGCCGTGCCCAGGATCAGCGCCTGCGGCGGGTTGATGACCGGAAACATCTCGTCGACGCCGAACATGCCCAGATTGGAAAGCGAGGCCGTGCCGCCCTCATAGTCCTCCGGCATCAACTTCCCGCTGCGTGCCTTTTCCGCCAGCGTCTTGCTGGCCTGCGCGATGGCGGAGAGGGACAGGGACCCCGCGTCCTTGATCACGGGCGTGATCAGGCCGCCCTCGATCGCCACCGCCATGGAGATGTCGACACGGCCGAAGCGGTGGAGTTCATCCCCGCCGAACTGCACATTGGCATCGGGCACCTGCATCAGCGCCAGCGCCATCGCCTTCACCAGCATGTCGTTGACGCTGAGCTTGACGCCCCGCGCCGCCAGCCCGGCATTCAGTTCCCCGCGCAGGCGCAGCAGCGGGTCGAGGTTGCAACGGCGGGTGAGGTAGAAATGCGGCACCGTCTGCTTGCTGGAGGTCAGGCGGCGGGCGATGGTGCGGCGCATGGTGGACAGCCTGACCGTTTCCACCGGCACGCCCGCCGGGGGCGGAGCGATCTGCGCCGGGGCGGCTTCCGGCGCGGCGGGAGCCGCCGCAGCAGCCACAGCCGCAGGGGCGATTGTGGGCAGGCCGAGATCGGCCTTCACGATCTTGCCGCCCGGTCCGCTG
>Ga0180222_1002256_pt1 | contig 16119 bp, 12 predicted proteins | sample eDN5th37CKraftOP_FD_151336 | JGI IMG/M metagenome (GOLD analysis project Ga0180222, IMG submission 151336) | Enriched Organic Plus compost microbial communities from Emeryville, California, USA - eDNA 5th pass 37_C Kraft OP (version 2) (version 2) ... | reverse complement strand
TCATCGACAAGGCCCGCGCCGCCGGCGTCAATTTCATCGATACCGCGGACGTCTATTCCAACGGCGCGTCGGAGGAGGTGGTCGGCCGCGCCATCGCGGCGCAGCGCCAGCACTGGGTGCTGGCCACTAAGCTCGCCAATCCGACGCCGCTCGAGGAGACCGTGCGCGCGATCGGCGACCTGATCCGCAGCGGCACCGGCGCGCCGCCCGCGGCCTGACGCGGGATGAGTGACGGTCGCATCGTCGTCGCGAGACGCCGCGGTGCGGCACATCATGCCGCGCCGCTGATCCGGGGCCGTTCCAGCGGCGGCATTTGCGGACCGGGTTGGCAGCCTGCCTTTGCGGCGGTCCCGGCTCTGCGATGCACCGCTTGAGCGCTGCATCGCGTCCGGGACACGGTGCCGAGCGCGCCGGATATCGAGACTCGGATATCGAGACTCTTGGAGCGCCGTCACCCTGAGGCGGTCATGCGCAGCATGACCCTCGAAGGGCGACGGCGGTATCCCGCGCCATCCTTCGAGGGCGATGCAGGAGCATCGCCGCCTCAGGATGACGCTTCGAGGCTCGCGGCTCGCTTCGCTCGCGCCTCGGGAGGACGGCTTGGGTGCCGTTGTTGCGCGCCGATTTCCGGTCAGACACTCAGGATGACGCCCTTATTCGGCGAGGTGTGCAAAGCCGGCCCCGCCGTGCCCCGGATCAGCGGTGCGGCATTTCATGCCGCGCCGCTGATCCGGGGCCGTTCCAGCGGCGGCATTTGCGGACCGGGTTGGCAGCCTGCCTTTGCGGCGGTCCCGGCTCTGCGATGCACCGCTTGAGCGCTGCATCGCGTCCGGGACACGGTGCCGAGCGCGCCGGATATCGAGACTCGGATATCGAGACTCTTGGAGCGCCGTCACCCTGAGGCGGTCATGCGCAGCATGACCCTCGAAGGGCGACGGCGGTATCCCGCGCCATCCTTCGAGGGCGATGCAGGAGCATCGCCGCCTCAGGATGACGCTTCGAGGCTCGCGGCTCGCTTCGCTCGCGCCTCGGGAGGACGGCTTGGGTGCCGTTGTTGCGCGCCGATTTCCGGTCAGACACTCAGGATGACGCCCTTATTCGGCGAGGTGTGCAAAGCCGGCCCCGCCGTGCCCCGGACACGGTGCGGCATTTCATGCCGCACCGCTGATCCGGGGCCGTTCCAGCGGCGGCATTTGCGGACCGGGTTTGCGCGGTCTGCCTTCCGGGACACGGTGCCGAGCGCGCCGGATATCGAGACTCGGATATCGAGACTCTTGGAGCGCCGTCACCCTGAGGTGCCGTTGCGGAGCAACGGCCTCGAAGGGCGACGGCGGTATCCCGCGCCATCCTTCGAGGGCGATGCAGGAGCATCGCCGCCTCAGGATGACGCTTCGCGGCTCGGGCTTCGTTCTCGCGCCTCAGGATGACGCTTCGCGGCTCGCTTCGCTCGCGCCTCAGGATGACGCTTCGAGGCTCGAGGCTCGCTTCGCTCGCGCGTCGGGAGGACGGCTTCCGCGCCCGCGCCCCACCACAGTGATCAGGCCACTTTCTGTCCGGCGGCGACCGTGCCATCGAGGAAGCCGATGAGGCGGCCGCGGATGATGCGCTCGGCCTCCGACATGATGCGGTCGATCAATTCCTTCACCGTTGGGATGTCGTGGATCAGGCCGACCACCAGGCCGCAGCTCCAGGCGCCGGCATCGAGGTCGCCCTCTGTCATCACCCGCGGATAGACCCCGGCGACCTGGTCCATGATGTCGTCGATCTTCAGGCCGGCGCCCTTCTCGCGCTCGATCTCGATCAGCCGGTCCACCGCACTGTTGCGCAGCACGCGCTCGGTGTTGCGCAGCGCGCGCATGATCAGGCGGGTGTCGAGCTCGGTGGCCTCGACCAGCGCCTGCTTCACCTTGTCGTGGATCGGCGCCTCCCTGGTGGCCATGAAGCGGGTGCCCATGTTGATGCCGTCGGCGCCCATCGCCAGCGCGGCGACCAGACTGCGGGCATCGGCCATGCCGCCCGAGGCGACGAAGGGAATCTTCAGTTCGTCCGCGGCGCGCGGCAGCAGGATCATGTTGGGGATGTCGTCCTCGCCGGGATGGCCGCCGCATTCGAAGCCGTCGACACTGACCGCGTCGCAGCCGATCGCCTGGGCCTTCAGCGAATGCCGCACCGAGGTGCATTTGTGGATCACCTTGATGCCGGCCGCCTTCAGCGCCGGCATGTATTGTTCCGGGCTCCGGCCCGCAGTCTCCACCACCTTGACCCCGCCTTCGCGGATCGCGGCGATATATTCGGGGTAAGGCGGCTTGGCGAAGGTCGGCAGGAAAGTCAGGTTTACGCCGATCGGCTGATCCGTCATATCGCGGCAGCGGGCGATTTCCTTCGCCAGCAGCTCCGGCGTCTTCTGCGTCAGCCCGGTGATGATGCCGAGCCCGCCGGCATTGGACACGGCAGCCGCAAGCTCCGCGAGGCCGACATAATGCATGCCGCCCTGGATGATCGGATGACGGATGCCGAACAGTTCAGTGATCGCAGTCTTCAAGCCTACCTCCCGATGCGTTGCGGCCGTGTGCCGCTTCGGGGGAAGTGTCGCACGGCGGCGGCGGCGAGAACAACCTCGGGGATCCGCGCGGGAGACCCGCCCGATCCGGCCGCCCCGGCGGCACCAGAACGCGCTGGCGCCTTCGGAGCCGATGATGTCACGCATCCCGGCCGCGCGTGCCCGCCAGCGGCCGATCGGAACGATGGATTCTTCCGACAGTATCGTTATCTGGATACCGGCATGGAGTGGCGACGTTCCGGCTGATGCCAAGCAGGGCCGCCAGGGCGGAACTGCCGCTTCAGCTTTCCTTCGAAACGAGGCATCACGCGATCATTTCAGACGCGATAAATCCGCGCCGCGTTGTCGTGCAGAATGACTTTCTGCTCAGCCTCGGTGAGGTGAGAGATGGCGGAACGGAATGTCCGGTAGAGCGTGGCGTAATCCGTCCAGAGCTTCTCGATCGGGAAGTTGCTGCCATACAGGCATCGTTCCGCACCAAAGATTTCGACCGTCTCCTTGATGACAGGCCCCATCACGTCGCTCCGGCAGGCGTGGACGAAAGTCCCAAGGCCCGACAGCTTCACATTCATGTTCGGCTCGGCCGCGAGAGCTTTCATGCCGTCGCGCCACCGCGTCCAGCCCTCTTCGGACAAATCCTCGTGCATGCCCGCATGCTCGAGCACAAAAATGATGTCAGGAAACGCGCGCGCCAGCGCTGCTCCGTCACGCATCTGGCTCGCAAACAACTGGATTTCGAACACCAGATTGTGCTCGGCGAGATGTGCGAGTCCGCGCCGCCATTGCGCGTCATTCATGACGTCGGGCCGCGGCGCAAAGCGGTATTGCGGGTTTTCGTGCCAGTGAATCTGCTGCCGGATTCCACGCGTGATCGGGAGAGCCGCGAGACGCTTGATGAGCGCGCCGCAATCGGGATCGGCCAGATCGGCATGCGCCACATTGGCATGCGGCCATCCGGTCGCCTCGAAAACCGATTGCACCCACGCCGCTTCATCATAGCTCTGCCCGGCCGGCCAGTTGGTCTGCACATAGACCGACTTGACCACGTCGGAGCCGGCGATGTCGGCGCGAAACTCCTCAATGGGATAATCGCGCCGGATCGCATCGTAAGGCCCGAAGATGCGCGGCACCTGTGGACCGGACAGCCATGTCAGGTCCTGCAAGCGCCAGATGTGATGATGAGCATCGATGGTGGGAATGGACTGCATGTTTGTCGCCGGTGTTTCAGATCAGGATGAATGGCGGCTCGACCAGAAGCCGGTAGCTTCACACAATCGCTGCTGCCGCAGCGCTCGCGGCTGGCCTGCTCGTGGATATCGAGCGTCTTCTCGGAGAGCGGCGGACCGAACCCGCGCATCCGCCTTGCCCGGCGTCCTGTTCCGGACCATGACCCCATGTCCGACGCCGAGCAGCTGTTTGGCCATGGCACGGCCCGTGCGCCCCCGACCTGCGATACCGACTTTCATGGCCTCTCCCTTTTATGCGTAATTGTGAGGATACGATTACGCTGAGCACCGGCACGCGGCATCACATCAGGTGATCGAGAATCTCGGGATTCTTCATCAGATCGGCGGCGCGGTCATGATGCTGCACACAGCCGCTCCCCAGGATGTAGATCCGGTCCGCGACATTGCATGTCAGCTTCGCATTCTGCTCGAACAGCGCGACCGTGAGACCGGTCTCGCCGAGCTTCCGCAGCGCCGCGCCGATCTCGCCGATCACAATGGGCGCAAGGCCAAGCGAAGGCTCATCGAGAATGAGCAGCCGCGGGTCCGACATCAGCCCCATCGAGACGGCGACCATCTGCTGCTGCCCGCCAGACAGCGTTCCGGCCGCCTGCCAGCGCCGCTCCTTGAGAATCGGGAACAGCTCAAAGCACCGCTCGATATTTTGCGCCACGCGCGCCTTGTCGCGCAACGGATCGCCGCCGATGACGAGATTTTCCTCCACCGACATGCGCGGAAACAAGCCGCGCCCCTCCGGCACGATGGATAGCCCGAGGTTGATGCGCTCATGGGTCGGCACGGCCAGAAGGTCGCGCCCGTCAAACACGATCGAGCCTGTCTTGGGCGTGACGAGACCGCCGACAGATTTGACGATGGAGGATTTCCCCGCGCCATTCGGGCCGACGACGCCGACGATTTCTCCGGCCTCCACGTTCATGGTGAGATGATCGACCGCAAGAAATGCGCCGTAACGGACGGTCAGGTTCGCGACTTCAAGCATCGATATTTCCCAGGTACCGGTTGATGACGCGCTGATCGGCGAGAATATCCGCGGGCGGCCCCTCCGCCAGCTTCTCGCCAGCCAGAAGAACAACGACCTTGTCGGCCAGTTCGCGGATCACCTTCATCGTGTGTTCGATCACAAAAATCGTGCAGCGCGACTTCAGCTCGGACAGGACCGCGATCATCGTTCGCACCTCGGCGGAGGACAGGCCGCCAACGGGCTCGTCGAGCATCATGAGCTTGGGCTGCTGCACCAGACGCATCAGCAGCTCGACCTGCCGCTGCTCAAGCAGGGTGAGGCCTCCCGCGCGCGCATCGAAGCGGTGGCCGATCCGCAACCAGTCTGCGAGTTCGCTCACGCCGGCCTGCCCGATGGCATTCGGCGTATCCACAAGGGCGATGGCGACGTTCTCCCGCACGGTGAGCTCACCGAAGACCCGCACGGCCTGATAGGTCCGGGTCAGGCCGGCCTGCGCGATCTGATAAGGATTGCGTCCCTCGATCGGCCGTCCGTCGAACCTGATGGAGCCGGTGTTGCCTTTCAGGTGGCCGGACATCAGGTTGACGAACGTTGTCTTGCCGGAACCGTTCGGGCCGATCATGCCAACCGCTTCGCCGCGATGCTGAACGAGGTCGATGCCTTTCAGCGCCACCACGCCGCCAAATCGTTTCGAGACGCCGCGTGCCTCGAGGAGAATTTCACTCATTTCGCACCTCGCCGCTCGGCCATGCCGGGCGCCGCCGCCTCGATCGGACGCGCCGTGCGCTTCAGCCCGCTGGCGATGCCGCCCGGCATCAGAACGATGACGGCGATAATCAGCAGACCATAGATCACGTCTTTCACCGTGTAGTATTCCTGCAGCAGGAACGAGAGCGGCACCAGAATGACAGCGCCGACCACCGGCCCCCAGATCGTGCCGCGGCCTCCGAAGGCCACCATCAGCCAGATGTTCATGCTGATGAGCACGTCGAAGGAACGCGGCGAGATGAATCCGATGTAAGGCGCATACAGCGCGCCGCCGACGCCCGCGAACAGCGATCCGATGAAGAATGCCGTCATCTTGTAGCGTGTGACATTGATGCCGAGCATTTCGGCAAGCTCGTCATCCTCGCGGATGGCCACCAGCCGCTTGCCCAGCGACGAACGCGTGATGGCGATCAGCACCACAACGCCGATCACGGCCGCGGTGGCCAGAATGAGATCGAACACGGCCGGTGAAATCGTTCCGCCTCCCGGCGCCGTCGGCAGGGGAATTTGCGAGATGCCGGTATCCCCGTTCGTTAAACCTGCGAAGTAGACGAAGCCGAGCGTGATGACCGTCTGGATCACCAGCGAACACAGGGTGAAGTAAAATCCTTTCAGCCGCAGCGATGGCAGGCCGAGAATCGTGCCGGCGACCGAGGCCATCAGCGCGCCCAGCGGCAACGCGATCCAGAACGACCACCCGCTGGAGGTCAGATCCACGGCGAAATAGGCGCTGATGCCGGCGATGCCGGCGAACATCAGCGGCATCAGACCGGTGTAGCCGTATAATAGGTTCATCCCTGACGCCCAGAGGATATGGATCAGGGTGATCCCGGCCACGAAGGCGAGATACCTGTTGCCGGACAACGCCACGGGAACGGCGAACGCCAGAACAGCGAAGACGCCGAGTGGAACGACGGTCCTTTTCCAGTCATGGACCGACAATGTGGTGCTCGTGGGCCCCGTCATTTGGCGAACAACCCTGACGGCTTGAAGAGAAGGATCACGAGCATCGCTCCGAGGTAGGAAAAGGCCGCAATCGTCGGACTCGCCACGACGCTGACGATGGCCTGAGTAAACCCGAACACCATTCCGACCACCAGCGCACCCAGGACCGAACCCGGTCCGCCGATAATCATGATGGCGAAGGCCGTAATCGCCATGGTCCAGGCAACCGTGAGATCGAAACTGTAGGCCAGCGCGAACAGAATGCCTCCCGCGAAGATCACCGCATTGCCGAGCGCGAAGGACAGGCTGTAGCTCGCCTTCACGTTCACGCCGCGCAGCGCAGCCGCGTCGCGGTTCTGGAATACGGCCCTTAGCGCACGGCCGTATCGATGATAGCGCAGCAGCAGAAACAGTCCGGCCAGTATCGCGACCGCAAGTCCCAGAACAGCGAGCCGGTTATTGGCGATCGGGAAGGGGCCGATAAACGTGATGCCGGAGACCAGCGGCGGAAGCTGGAACTGATCGCTCCACTGCCCGTAAGTCAGCGAGAAAATTCCCGCGAGGATCTGCGTGATGCCGAGGCTCAGCACAAAGTAGGAGATATTGCGGTTCGGCACGTCGTAGAAGCGCCGGATCAGCAGAATCTCCAATGCGTAGGAGAGCGGCACGCTGATTCCGATCACAAGAATCGCGGCAATGGCCGGATGAATGCCCCAGCTCACCGTCAGCGTCCATCCGAACAGCGCCGCGAGCAGAAAGAACTGACCGTTTGCAGCATTGGGCATCCAGATGCTGCCATAGACAATGGTCACGCCGGCGGCCACCAGCGAGAAAATCGATCCAAGAATCAGTCCCGTCGACAGCGTCGACAAAAACAGAATCCAGTTTGCATTGGACAAGAGAGCATCCTCGATGGCAAGGAGAAGGGCCGCCGGAGCATCTCCGGCGACCGGAAGCGGCTACTTGACCAGCGTATAGACCGGGATCACTTCAGGGTCCCACTCGGCATAGAACGCCTGCTTTGCCTTGTAGGACTTGTCCGCAACGTCCGTCATCTGCATGAAGTAGATGTACTCCTTGCGGGCACCGTTCTTGTCGAACTCGATCGGAATATCGGACGTGGTTTCCTTCGTCTTCAGCTTCGACATCGCATCGCGGAACTTCTCGCGGTCGTCGGCGGCTTCCGGGTTCTTGTCGAGCGCCTCGCGGATGACATGCGCCGTCACGAAGCAGAAGTTCTCGCCGTAGGACGGCGGGCGGCCATACTTCGCCGTGAAGTCCTTGACGAAGGTCTTGCCTTCCGGCGTCAGCGTGTCGAGGTTGGAGTCGAAGAACGTGCCGTAATACGACCCAACGCTCCGCTTGCCCCAGTTCATGACCTGGGTGGTGATGCCGAACGGATGGATCAGCTGCTGCGGCTTGATGCCGATGTCGAGCAACTGGTTGGTGATGGTGTTGTCGAAGCCGCCCGCGCCGATCACAACTACATAATCGGGCTGCGCGGCGAGCACCTGCGCCGCCTGCACCGTGGCATCGTTCGAGCCCTGCGGGAAGGCGATGTCAGCAACGATATTGAGCTTGGAGAGCGGCGCCTGATACTTGAGGCCCGCGGTGATCGCGCGCATCAGCGCATAATCGGAATAGATCAGCGCGATCTTGCCACCCGGCTTCTGCTTTTCGACGAACTTGGCGATAGCGTAGCCCCAACCCGCGGCGTTCGGCTCGAGGCGGAAGGTGTAGCGGCTGCCGGGTTTGGTTAACTGCGGGAACGCCGCCACCGGCACCACGAACGGCACCTTGTTCTGTTCGGCGTAGCCATAGACCGCAAGACCTGTGTCCGAGCTGGTGGGGCCGCTCAGGGCCAGCACCTTGTCCTGCACATCGAGGCTGCGCGAGGCCGCGACGGATTGAGCAGGACTGGTCTGGTTGTCGGCGATGACGAATTCGATCTTCCGGCTGCCGGGCGGATTGATCTGTTCTTCGCCGAATTTCAGTCCGGCGACGCAGCTTGTGCCGAAGAAGCTCCACGGGCCGGTCAGCTCCGTGACAAAACCGATTTTGACCGGCGGCTTTTCCTGCGCCGAGCCGATGCCGGCCGTAGCCAGCATCATGGCGCCGGACGTCGCCGTGACGGCCAACGTCTTCAAGTATGTCTTCATTATGTTTCTCCCACCCGTTCTGATGTTCGTGTTCTGGTCTGATCTTGATGTCAGTTCAAAAGTCCTTTTCGGCCGCTCAGGCCGCAATTCGCTTTCCTGCAGCGTCGAGCAATCCCGCCTTCACGAGCGCGTTGCGGATGCGGCCGATCTCGGTCTCGCTGATCTTGACCAGCGGCGGACGCACCACCGCCCGCGGCAGGCGGCCGAGAAGCACGAGCGCCTCCTTCATGCGGTTGTGCATATCGACGAAAGGATCGGCGTAGAACACGCTCGCCATCGGATGAATCCGATCGTTGATGCGCCGCGCCTCGAGGAGATCATTGGCCTGAACGGCACGGAAAAGCTGCGCCTGCAGGTCAGCGATCACGCTGCCGCTGCCCGAGAGCAGACCGTTGCAGCCGAGCACGAGTGAGCTCAGAAGCCACGCGCTGTTTGTGGAGAGCACATTCACCGGACGCGAGCGCGACTGCAGCATGCGGACCTGGTTCTCGTGCTGCTGAACGACCTGGGTCCAGTCCTTGATCGCGCGGATGGACGGCACTTCGTCGCAAAGCCGCGTCAGCGTCTCCAGCGGATAGCCCTGGCCCGTAGCGAGCGGATACTGGAACACGATGAGCGGCAGGTCGGTTGCATCCGCAATCGTCTTGTAGTGAGCGACGGCCATGTCCGCCGACTGCCCAAGCGTGAACGGCGCAGGCGGAAACACCAGAAGCGCGGACGCGCCATCAGCTTCCGCCCGGCGCGCAATCCGCGCAGCTTCGATGCTGCCATCGGCCCAGATGCCGTGAACGACTGGCAGCTTGTCGCCGATTTCATCGACCGCGATTTCCATTACGCGGCGCTGCTCGTCCGCGGTACAGGAAGCGACCTCCGTCGAATGCACATTCACCGAGAGGGAGGAAAGCCCTTCGACGGCGGCGATATCGCGCAGGTGGCTGCGGAAGCTCGCTTCATCAATCGAGAAATCGTCGCGGAACGGCAGGAGCACTGCCGGGATGACGCCATGGGGAATATAGTCGCGATGCCGGGCCATTGTGTTCTCTCTCTGGTTCAACCGTTTCTCTGCAGCTTCGGAAAACTGACGCTTTCATCGAGCGGCCACATCAGGGCCAGACGCGAGGCCGCTTCGGCCGCGAGCGGACCGCATGCCTCGATCTCCGCGCGCGTCATGCGATTGGTCGGCGCCGCAACGGACACAACGCCCACGCATTCTTTCGTACCGGACAGCCGGGCAGCCACCACGGGAGCTGCAACCGCCATGACACCGATCTCGTTTTCCTCGAAGGTCGCCGCGAATCCGCGCCTGCGAGCCGTTTCCAGCTCGGCCTGCAGGGCCTTCATGTCGGTGCGGGTATGGCGCGTCAGCGACGACATCCCGCCTCGCTTGAGCAGCTGAGCGACGCGCTCCGGAGGAAGCGTCATCAGCCAGGCTTTTCCTGTCGCATGGCTGTGGAGGCTGACTTCAAAGTTGAAATTCGGGTCGATCCGCAAGGAGCGGCGAGTTCCGACCACCGCGTAGATCCAGGTGATGCGCTCGCCATTCTCGACCACTGACAGACGCACGAGTTCTCCAGTGCGTTCGGCCAGATCTTCCAGGACGCTGGTGCACTGGCCGAGCAATCCCGACTGCTGCAACTGACGCAGGCCGAGATTGCTGACGCGATAAGTCAGGTGATAGCGCTGCGCCACATCGTCCCGCCAGATATAGCCGGCATGCTCAAGCGTCTCGAGCAGGCGAACGGCAATCGCCTTGTTGATCGTCAGTTCGCGCGCAATCTCCGCCAGACTCAATCCGTCGGCGGCTTCCGCGAGCAGTTCTATCAATTGCAGGGCCCGCTCCACCGCAAGCACCGTCGTCTCGACAGGTTTTGCGGCGGGGCGTCGCGATCCGGTGGTGGCACGCGCCATCGAAAGATTCTCCATTAGCAACATCGCCAACGGCTTATGCCCGCGGCGGCCGCCTCTCCGGCCATCGCTTGCGCTTCGGGGTGCGGCTGAAGCAGTCTAGTGCAGTAGGGGCAGCCGCCCCAACTGGAATGATCCTCCGTAGCAAAAGGCTGGTCTTTCGGCAGGCCGCGGCGGCGCATGTCGGCGCGGCGCAGGGCGGTCGCCTCCCGATCTAGCTGGCCGGCCGAATCAATGACCGCGCCATAGAATTCGCGCGCCGCGTCCGCCGTCACATAGCCCTGGCGCAGATCGTTCAGGAGATCGTCGAGTTTGCGATCCAGCGGACTGCCGAAGCCGCCGCCGCCGCCGGAGCAGACCGTATAGGCGTCGCCCGCCTCGATCTTCTGGGACAGCACCTTGCCGGTTGGGAAGCGTTCCTCCACACCGCGGCGCTCCAGCCGCACCTCGTTGCCGAGAGCACTGAGGCCGCCGAACAGGCCCCATGGCCGGCAGTCGACCCGCTCGATCTGGGCGTTGAACATGATGTCGTGACGCGCACGCACCACCTGCTCCGTGCCGAGGCCGCCGCGGAATTTTCCGGCGCCCCCGGAATTCTCGCGCAGCGCATAGCGCTCGACGATCAGGGGGTACTTCGCCTCGACCTGCTCGCTCGGGCCGTTATGCGTGTCGCCATCATTGATTGCGACAGTCGCGCTCATGCCGTCTTCGCCGTGCTTCGCGCCCCAACCGCCGCCGATCAGGCCGCCGAGATAGAGGTACAGCTTGTTGTCGCGCGGCTGCCGGCCGTTGATGGACGCGATGACCAGATCGGCGTGATGCGCGGCGATCACGCGCGTCGGCACCGCGGGCGCCAGCGCCTTGAAGATCGTATCGACGATCGTCATCGGATAGGTCATCCACCAGCGCATCGGCGCGGGCCGCTCCGCGCTCACCACGCGGCCGGACGGCAGGATGATCTCGAGATTGCGGAACGCGCCGTCATTCACCGGCAGCTCGAGACCGGCGGTAAGGCACTTGAACGCCACCTGCGCGGCCGAGCGGCCCGCCGTTTCGCCGGAGTTGTAGAATCCCCGCACCTGCGTGCTGACCTCGGTCAGATCGATCACCATCTGCTCCCCGGCGACGGTCACCTTGACGCGGATCGGAATCCGCCGGCCGACCTCGACGCCGTCGTCGTCCATGAAGGATTCCGCTTCATAAACGCCGTCGGGAATCTGGCTGACGCTTTCGCGCGATACCGCCTCCGCATGGTCGAAGATTGCCTCGATGGCGCCTTCGACAGCGGGACGGCCATACTTTCCGATCAGCTCGAGAAACCGCTTCTCGCCGGTGCGCACCGCGGCGACCTGCGCCTTGAGGTCGCCCATCGCGCGTTCCGGCAGGCGCACATTCATGCGGATGACGGACAGGATGTCGTCATTGGGCACACCCGCACGCCACGCCTTGACGATCGGCACCTGCAGCCCTTCGGAATAGATGTCCGTGGTCATGCCGTCGAGGGTGCCGCCTATATCCTGCCAGTGCGCCATGCAGGCGGAGAAGCCAACGAGATCGGCGCCGTCGAAGATTGGCACCGAGAACGTCATGTGATTGAGATGGCTGCCGGTGGTGTAGGCATCGTTGGTCAGGAGCACGTCGCCCGGCTGGATTCCATCAGCGCCGAAGTGACGCAGCTTGGCTTTAATGGTCTCGCTCATGCCGCGGATGAACATCGGCAGGCCGAGCCCGATGGACACGGTGTTGCCGTGCCGGTCGAAGAGCCCGACCGTGAAGTCGAGCGCTTCATAGATGATCATGTTGTAGGCCGTCCGCATCAGGTTGGTCTTCATCTCCTCCGTGGCGGCGATGAACCCGTTGCGAATGATCTCCGTGGTGACTGGATCAGGCGTGGGGCGATTGTTGGTCATGCTCAGACCTCGATCGTGATATCGAGATTGCCCATGCGGTCGACGACCAGTCGGTCGCCCGGCGGCAGGACGGTGTTGGAGGCATATTCCTGGATCAGCGCGGGGCCGACGATGCGGTGGCCGCTGAGGAGCTTCGCGCGATCGTAGATCGGCGTATCGAGACGCCCGCCGAGCACGCCGAACTCCACCGGACGCACGCCGATCAGCGCGCCGTCCGCCGATTCCGAATCGGCCTTCTTGAGCGACGCCGGGCGCGGCTTGGCGATCACGCCAATCACCGACAGGCGCAGACTGACGATTTCGGCCTGCTCATCGTCCGACGCATAGCCATAGCGCTGCGCATGCACGACATCGAAAGCGGCCTTGATGGCGGCGACGTCGCGGGTCTTGAACGCCGCGGCGGGGACTTCGACCGTCACCGCGTGCTCCTGCCCGACATAGCGCATATCGACCGAATACTTGACGATGACATCGAGCCGGCCCGGCGCGGCATCGTCGATCTCGCTGCGGCCACGGCTTTCCATTTCGCCGAAGATCTCGTCGAAGGCATCGAACGGCGCTTCGGCCAGACGGGAGAAGAAGGTCCGCACGAAATCGCGGCGCAGATCGCTCACCATCATGCCGTAGGCCGAGAAGTGACCCGGCGCATTGGGGATGAAAACGCGCGGAATCTGCAGCTCGCGCGCCACCAGCACCGCATGCAGCGGCCCCGCGCCGCCATAAGCCACCATCGCGAAGCTGCGCGCATCGAGACCGCGCGCGGTCGTGACCCGCTTCACCACATTCGCCATCTGCGTGACGGCGATGCGGATGATACCATCTGCCGCTTCCGCAACCGTCAGACCCAGCGGCTCGGCGATGCGTCCGGCCATCGCCGCCCTTGCACTTTCGACATCGAGCGGCATCTCGCCGCCGAGAAACAGATCCGGCGCGAGGCGGCCCAACAGCAGGTTGGCGTCCGTGACGGTCGGCTCCTTGCCGCCGTTGCCATAGCACACCGGTCCCGGCACGGCGCCGGCGCTCTCGGGCCCGACGCGCATCGACTGGCCATGCGCGACCCACGCGATCGAACCGCCGCCGGTGCCGACCTCCTCGATGTCGATCATCGGAATCTGGATGGGCAGCCCTTCGGCATAGCCGCCGATCATCACCTGATTGGCGGTCAACTCCACGCCATCGAGAATGACGCCGGCCTTCGCGGTCGTTCCGCCCATGTCGAAAGCAATCGCGCTGCTCAGCCCCATCTCGGCGCAAAGCTCGCGCGTCCCGATGACGCCCGCCGCCGGCCCGGACTCCAGCATGCGGATGCATTCGCGGCTCGCCTGCCCGGCGTCGTAAAGCCCCCCGGTGGACTGCACGATCAGGAACTTGCCGCCGAAACCCACCGTCTCGAGAACGCGGTCGGCCTCGGCGAGATATTGCGTGACGCGCGGCCCCACATAGGCATTGGCCGCCACCGTCGAGGTGCGCTCGAATTCGCGATATTCCTGGCTCAGCTCATGTGACGCGGTGACGAACACGTCGGGCAGGAGACGCTTGAGCACGTCGCGGGCGCGGATCTCGTGATCGGGGTTGCGGTAGGAATGCAGAAACAGGATCGCGACCGCCTCGACACCCTCGTCCGCCAGTTGCTTCGCCACCGCCTCCAGCTCGGATTCCTTCAGCGGCCGCAACACTTCGCCCGCCGCATCCATCCGCTCATCGACCTCGATCCGCAGCGCACGCTCGATCAGCGGGCGATGCTTGCGAAAGAACAGGTTATAGGCTTCCGGCCGGTTGATGCGGCCGATCTCGTAGATGTCGCGAAATCCCCTGGTGGTGACGAGCGCCGTCTTCGCCCCCTTGCGCTCAAGCAGCGCATTGATCGCCACCGTCGTGCCGTGAAGAAACAGCCTGGCATCGGCGAAGCTCGATTTCGTCTTGCTGACGCCGTGGCTCATGCCCTCGATCAGGCTGGCCGGCGTCGTCAGCGTCTTGCCGAGACGAATCTCTCCCGTCCCTTCATCGAACACCGCGACGTCGGTGAACGTGCCGCCGACATCGGCGGCGATCCGCAATTGCTCCCGCGCCATGTCGCTCATGCCCTGACTTCATCGACGATGGGATTGCGCAGAATGCCGATTCCCTGCACCTCGACCTCGCAGATGTCGCCCGCCTTCATGAACAGCGGCGGCTTGCGCGCGAAGCCGACGCCGGCGGGCGTGCCGGTGACGAGAATATCGCCGGGGTTCAGCGTCATCGCTTCGGACACCCGCGCGATCAGCTCGGGAATGTGGAACAGGAGATCGTCGGTGTTGGCGTCCTGAACGATCGTCCCGTTGAGGCGGGTCGTGATGCGAAGGCCCTTGCCGCCCGGCGGCACCTCATCGGCGGAGACCAGGAACGGCCCGAACGGTCCGGTGTCATCGAAGTTCTTGCCGAGGGTCCATTGCGGTCCCTTGAACTGCCAGTCGCGGATCGAGCCGTCATTGAACAGCGAATAGGCGATCACATGGTCCAGCGCGCGATCCTGCGGAATGCGGCGCCCGCCCTTGCCGATCACCGCCACCATCTCGGCCTCGAAATCCAGATGCTCCGACACCAGCGGGCGGATGATCGGCGCGTTGTGCGCGACCAGACCCGTCTCCGTGCGCAGGAAGAACACCGGAAAAGCCGGCCTGTCGTAGGGACTTTCAGCCGCATGGTCGGCGTAGTTCAGGCCGACGCAGATGATTTTTCCGATCGACGCCATGGGAAGCGCGTAGCGCAGGGCATCCGCATCGACGGGCTTGGCCGATGAAATCGCCGCTTCCGCCGCCTTCCGGAGTTTCGGATCGAGAAGGATTGCAAGTGGATCGACCGGCAGGCCGGCATCCTGGATCGCAACCACCGCGTCATCACGCTGGGCAATCAAAGTTCGACGCGCGCCAATTTCTGCGATGCCAAGACGCATTAAATTCCTCCCGATAACGTCATTACGTTGTTATGGTAACAATGTTACGATAAAATCGGCATGTCAAGCCACGATGCCGGTGTATTTCCGAATAGCCAGATGGCTCGTTCAGATGAGGCGGAGCGTCGGCAGACGAAAAGCTTGAGCTTTATGAGAACCCGACAGTGCGCCGGTACGAATCCGCTGCGGGCGCTCAACGCTGAAGCTGCGCCGGAACCATGAGGCTCACCGCCACGTAACCATCGGCGCGAAAAAGGGATGGGGCCCTCAAAATGAGGAAGGAAATAAATGCCGCTTTTCCCGTGTGAAGGCTAACGCTGAGCGGTGATACCCCTGGACTGATGCTCCTCGGAATGGAAAACGCCCGGTCGAAACCGGGCGTGAATTGGAGGCTCTAGTGATCATGAGCGAACATCAGCGGCGGCGGTGCTTCCGCTTCTGGCGAGACTCGTCGAATTGCGCTTTCTGATCCGCGTCGAGCGAGTTGTAGAAGGCCAGCATCTTGGGCGTTGTTGCCTTTAGCTGCGCAAGTCGCTGCTCAAGGACGGCCTGGCGGAATGCCAGTCTCCCCTCCAGGGTCGAAAGGTCCGGCTTATTGGCGCAAACAGCTGTCTTGTAATCATTGCGTGCTTTGAGGCGCGTATCTTGCAGATCCTTGAATGCAGCTTTCTGCGCATCGGTGAGTTTAAAGCGCTCTGCAGCTCGATCAATCCGACGTTGTTCTCGTTCGGA
>Ga0180222_1002253_pt1 | contig 16145 bp, 12 predicted proteins | sample eDN5th37CKraftOP_FD_151336 | JGI IMG/M metagenome (GOLD analysis project Ga0180222, IMG submission 151336) | Enriched Organic Plus compost microbial communities from Emeryville, California, USA - eDNA 5th pass 37_C Kraft OP (version 2) (version 2) ... | reverse complement strand
TATAGGTGCCGAAGTCGGTGTTCTCCTTCTCGCTGTCGGTGAGATCCGGCATCAGCTCGTAGAGGTCCTCCACGGTGTTGTAGGCGACGCGCATCGCGCCCGCGGTGAAGGTGGAGTTGCCGCCGTGCTCGCCTTCCGGCGCGCATTCCAGCACCGCAACACTGACGCCATGCTCGCGCGCCGCCAGCGCCGCACACATCGCGGCATTCCCCGCACCCACAACCACCACGTCGTATTCGCTCATGACACCCTACCCATGGCCGGCGCGCCATCGCGCCCAGCAAGATCGCAAACGCTCGCCCGCAGATCGCAAATCAGTGTCGTTCTGTTTAGCGGAACGTCATTCTATTTTAATGCGGGCAACATATACCCCCTTCGCCGTCGAACACAAGCGCCGGAGATCTCAAACCGTTCGAATGAGGGCCGCGGCGAACCGGGCAGATGCAAGATGGGCCAGCGCCCTCGCCGTCGCCGTTTCGCCTGTCTCGGGCGTGCCCGTGGGGATAAGGATTTCACCAGCACGGAGCATGGGCGCGCCCCTGCCCCTGCCGTCGATCAGAACGGGCGCCAAGGATTATGTGCGGAGCGCACGTGAATTATGTCGCGATCGAGCGGATCGGCTCCCTGTGCAGCGCGACGATGTCGGCGTCGCCGCCGACCTGCGGATACAATTCGCGGACCTTGGGATCATGGCCGGGAATGATGCGATCGGGATCACCGGCGAGCTGCCCGACCACCTTCCAGCCCTCCATCATATCGCCGACGTTGTAAATGATCGGAAATGGATTCTTGCGCCGCATGTTGGCGTAATAATGCGTGGCATCGGACGCCAGCACCACCGGGCCCCGCGCGGTCTCGACCCGCACCACCTGCAGGCCGTCGGAATGGCCGCCGACGCGGTGCAGCGTCACGCCCGGCGCCACCGCGCCCTCGCCGTCGTGAAACACCACGCGCTCGCTGTAGACATGACGCACCATCAGCGTGACGTCCTCGACCGAGAACGGATGCCGCAGCAGGCCGTGGCACATGCAGCGCCCGGTGGCGAAAGCCATCTCGCGATCCTGCAAATGGAAGCGGGCCTTCGGGAAGCGGTCGAGGTTGCCGGCGTGATCGTAATGCAGGTGAGTGATGACGACGTCATCGATGCTGTCCGGCGCGACGCCGAGGCGCGCCAGCATATCGGCCGGATTGATCTTGATTTCGCGGTTCCGCTGCTTTGCAGCCGCTTCGTTGAAACCGGTATCGACCAGGATGCGGCGGCTGCCGTCGCGCACCAGCCAGACATAGAAATCGAGATCGGCGGCCTCGTTGTGAATGTCCTGCACAAGGAAGTTCATCTGCGGCGAGCGCCCCGTCATGGTCCCGTAGCGCAGCGCATAGATCTCGTATCTGTTCACAAGCCGCCCTTTCCCGATCTGATGCCGATGCCGCGAGGGACCGATATCAGCAATATCACCCGAGGATGTCAGGAGACCGCATGGCTGACGAACTTGGTGCTGAGGAACGCCTCCAGCCCTTCGATGCCGCCTTCCGACCCGACCCCGCTGTCCTTATAGCCGCCGAATGGCGTCTCCGGCAAAGACACCCGGAAGTGATTGACGATGACATTGCCGCTCTCGATGGCGCCGCTGATCGCCTTGGCGCGCGACAGATCATTGGTCATGGCATAGGCGGCAAGCCCGAACGGCAGCCGGTTCGCGAGTGCCACCACCTCGTCGAACGAGCCGAACGGCGTCGTCATGGCGAGCGGACCGAACGGCTCGACATTGGCGGCCATGCAGTCGTTATCGACATTGGCGAGCAGCGTCGGCCGGTAGAAGAAACCGCGATTGCCGATGCGCTCGCCGCCGGCGGCGACGTGGATACCGCGCGAGCGGGCATCGGCGACCATCGCCTCCATCGCGGCGACGCGGCGCGCATTGGCGAGCGGCCCCATCACCGTCGCAGGATCGAAGCCGTCGCCGACCTTGATCGCCCCGGCATGGGCGGCGAAAACCTCGACGAAACGGTCGTGAATCTTCTCGTGAACATAGAAGCGGGTTGGCGAGGTGCAGACCTGGCCGCTGTTGCGATACTTCGCGCTCGCGGCCGTCTTCGCCACCGCATCGACGTCGACGTCGTCGAACACCACCACCGGAGCGTGGCCGCCGAGCTCCAGCGTCATCCGCTTCATGCCCTGCACCGCGATGGCGGCGAGCTGCTTGCCGACATTGGTGGAGCCGGTGAAGGTGATGCCGCGGATCGCCTGCGCCTCGATCAGGCGCCGCGAGATCGCAACCGGATCGCCGAACACGATGCTGAGCAGACCGGGCGGCAGTCCGGCCTCGATCAGCATGCCGCCGATCGCGAGCGCCGTCGCCGGCGTCTCCTCCGACGGCTTGATCACCACCGGGCAGCCGGCCGCCAGCGCGCCGCTGATCTTGCGCGAGGGGGTGATGGTCGGCGCATTCCAGGGCGAGAACGCCGCGATCGGGCCGAGCGGCTCCTTCACCATCATCTGCTGCACGTTGTCTTCACGCGCCGGAATGACACGGCCATAGGTGCGCTTGCCTTCTTCGGCGTTCCACTCGAACATGCCGGCGGCCTGCTCGACCTCGAGCCGCGCCTCGGCGATCGGCTTGCCGAGCTCGAGCGTGATCAGGTGAGCGAGATATTCGCGCCGTTCCCGCATCAGGTCAGCGGTGCGCTTCAGGATTTTCGCACGCTCGTGAGCCGAAGTGCGCCGCCACATCGGTGCGCTCTTCGCCGCCGCCGCGATGGCTTCATCGAGATCCGCCGTCGTCGCATGGGGCAATTCGCCCAGCACCACCTCGGTCGAGGGATTCAGCACCGGTTCGGTGTTGCGGCGCTCCGCCGCCACCCGGCGGCCGGCGATCAAAAGCTGCAGAGCCGGATATTCGAACGACATGGTATTCCTCCATAATTCCCATCCGAAAGTCAGGATGACGATTATCAATTGAGAGCCGTCACCCTGAGGTGGTCATGCGCAGCATGACCCTCGAAGGGCGACGGCGATCCTTCGAGGCTCGCTGCGCTCGCTCCTCAGGATGACGCCGTCGCGCTCATCCATCTCCACCTTGTTAAAGCGCAGGCAATGCCGCGCCATCGAGCAGAGCCGAGACGTCTATGAGATGCTCAGCGCGCCAAAGCGTCTCGAGCAGACGCTCAGCCGCACCGGTGCCGAGCACGGGCGCCGTGAGCTCGGTGAACTTCGCCGCGAGCCCGGCATCGTCGAGCGGCAGATCGCGCGAACCGATCGCCTCGTGCGCCTCGCGCACCAGCGGCCCTTGCGAGGTCGCGAGCGTGACGCGCGCCGGCCGCCGCGCTGGATAAAGCCGGTCGAGATCGTCGGCGACGCGCACTTCGACGCGCCGGCACAGCGCGGCGATCGCCGGATCAGCGCGGATACCGTCCTCGAAATGCTTCAGGTCAATGCGACCGAAACGCAGGCCGAGCGCCATGATGAACGGGAACGAGAGCTGCGCGCTGGCGAAATCGTCCCAGCCGGTCTGCGCGTGCGACGCCGCGATGGCGTAAGTCTCGACCTCGATGCGCTGCACATCCTGCTCGGTGAGCTCGTGATCGCGACACAGCCCGATCATCGCCTCCACCGCCGGCTGCAAGTGCCGGCAGCAGGCATAGGGCTTGATATAGCAGTCCACCGTGCCGAACGGCGCCGCCGGCGGCAGCCGGAAATTCGCCGCGGCGTGTGCAGACTCTCCGGTGAAGGCCTGGAAGAAACCGTCACCGCATTCGAGCACGTCCGGCGGTCCCTCCACCCCGCCCTGTGCCAGCAGGGCGGCCGTCAGTCCCTCGCGCGCGGCGTGGCCGGCATGCAGGCGTTTGACGTCGCCACCGCCGCCGAGAAACGCGAACAGGCCCGCGGAGGCGCTGGCCGAAAGACCGAGCGCATTCGCCATCTGCGGGCGCGGCAGATCGAGAAGACGCGCCACCGCCACGGCGGCGCCGAGCGAGCCGACGATGCCGGTCGGGTGAAAGCCGCGCCGCCGTGCCATCGGATGACTCGCGCGGGCAATGGCTGTGACGGTCTCGTAGCCCGCGACCATCGCGGCGAGCAGCCGCTCGCCGGATACCTTGCGGCCATAAGCTGCCGACAGCAGCGCAGGCACCACCGCGACGCCCGGATGCACCGAACCCTCGCGATAGCCGTCATCGAGCTCGATGCCGTGGGCGCCGGTGCCGCCGAGCCAGGCCGCATCGAGACGATCGACCCGCCGTCTGCGGCCGGGCACCGGCACGTCGCCGCCGCCGCGCTGCAGCGCCAGCATCGCATCGGCCTTGCCGGCGACGTCGCCTGCGCCACCGGCGATCATCACCCCGAGCGTATCCAACAGGTGCCGCACCGCCTCGCGGCGCACCTCGCTATCGAGATCGCTCCAGCGCAGTCCCACCGCAAAATCAAGCAGCGCGGCGGTCGGTCCCTGCTCGCCCCCCGGATTGCGGTGATGATGCGCGGTGAGAGCCATCGTCGCCTACTTGGATCCGGCGATGAGATTGATCATCGCCGGATAATAATTCTGAGCGTAGCCCGCAGCAGCGGTGCGCTCCAGCAGATTAGAGGTCAGCATCGCAGAAGCCGCCTCGATGTCGCCCTGCTGCGCCAGCTCAAGCGCCAGCTTGATGTCCTTGATGGCATAGACCGTCGGGAAGGTGTTTTCCGGGAACTGGTTCGGCACCAGCGCCTTCTGTCCGGGCGTGCGCAGCGCGAAGCTGTCGGCCGATCCCTTGGACATCACATCGAACAGCAGCGCGCCATCGACGCCGGCGGTGCGGCCGATCGCCAGCGCCTCGGCCAGCGCGTTGACGGTCATGAACACCACCATGTTGTTCAGGATCTTCACCACCTGACCATTACCGATGCCGCCGCAATGGGTCACCTCGGTGCCCATGCAGGACAACAGCGGCTCGACCATGCGAAAATCGTCGTCAGTGCCGCCGACCATGATGCTGAGCGTGCCATCGATGGCAGCCTGGCGCATCCGCGCCACTGGCGCATCGATCAGAGTCAGGCCCTTCTCGCGGAGCTTGGCGGCAAGTTCGCGGGTGCCCTTCACCGAACTGGTGCTCATATCGACAATGGTATGAACGCGCCCGTCGACCGAGGCGATGCCGCCTTCGCCAAGACAGACCTCGGTGACTTCGGCGATGCTGGGCAGCGAGAGAAAAATGATATCGGCCTCGCGCGCCACCTCGGCAATGCTGCCGACCGGCCGCGCACCCGCCCTGGCGATCTGCTCGCGCGGCGCCTCGCGACTGTCGGTCGCCAGCACGGGCAGTCCCGATTTCCTGACCAGATTGCTGCACATCGGCGCGCCCATCACTCCGAGCCCGATGAATCCCAGCACTTCAACCCATTTCGACATCCCGTCCGCCTTCTTCGATTCACGCATTGGATGGCTCCAGCCCCGGGGGCCGGAGCCGGCTTCGCATCAGTTCTTCTTGACCAGCGGGCAGTCGCTCTCCGACAGTGGCCGGAACGCCTCGGCGCCGGGAATCTTGGTCAGGATCTCGTAGTAGTCGTAAGGCTTCTTCGACTGCTCCGGGGACTTCACCTTGACCAGATACATGTCGTGCAGCACGCGTCCGTCGGGACGAATCTCGACATCCTTGTTGTAGATGTCATTGACCCGCATCTCGTGCATCTTCTTGGCGACGACCTCGGAGTCCGTGGTGCCGGTCTCCTTCACCGCGCGCAGGAAGTGGGTGACGCCGCTATAGACGCCCATGTTGACCATGGTCGGCATGCGCCCGCCCATCTGGCTCGCGAACTTCTGGGAGAATGCCCGGGTCTCGTCGTTGAGGTCCCAGTAATAGGAGGTGGTCAGGATCAGGCCCTGAGCCACCTTCAGGCCCAGCGCATGCACGTCGCTGATGAAGACCAGCAGGCCGGCGAAGTTCTGGCCGCCCTGCACGATGCCGAATTCGGCGCCCTGCTTCAGCGAGTTAACGGTGTCGGTGCCGGCATTGGCGAGACCGATGATCTTGGCCTTGGAGGCCTGCGCCTGCAAAAGATACGACGAGAAGTCCGACGAGTTCAGCGGATGCTTGACGCTGCCCAGCACCTTGCCGCCGGCTTCCTCAACGAAACGCGAGACGTCGCGCTGCAGGCTGTGACCGAAAGCATAGTCCGCGGTGAGGAAGAACCAGGTGTCGCCGCCCTGCTTCACCAGCGCCTTGCCGGTGCCATTGGCGAGCGCATAGGTATCGTAGTTGAAGTGGAACGTGGTCGGCGCGCAGGCCGCGCCGGTGAAGTTGGTCGCTGCCGGGCCGGAAACGACGAAGATCTTCTTCGCCGACTTGGCGACCTCGTTCATCGCGAGGCCCGCCGCGGACGATGCGCCGTCCGCCAGCATATCGACCTTGTCGACGTCGATCAGCTTGCGCGTCAGCGACGCTGCGATGTCCGCCTTGTTCTGGTGATCGAGCACGAGCACCTCGATCTTGCGGCCCAGCACCTCACCGCCGAACGCTTCGGCGGCGAGCCGCGCGGCGACGCCCGAACCGGGACCGCCCGCCTCCATGTAGACGCCGCCCTGGTCGTTGACCACGGCGATCTTGATCGGCGGCTTCTCCTGCGCATGGCTGACGGATGTCAGGAATGCGATTGCAATGGCGGCAAACGATAGCGGCTTAAGCATGGTCTCTCTCCCTCCCTGCCACATGGGCAATGTTGATCTCACGTTCCACGTCGTCGTTTCTCGATCTCGTTGATGGATTCCAGCACAGGCTTCAGGTAGCCGATGAACCTTTCCGGATCCTCGCTCATCGGGAAATGACCGAGCCCTTCCATGATCGTCGCCTCGGCGCCGGCGACGGAGCGCGCCACCTCGAGCGTCTCCTGTGGCGTGCACGAATAGTCGTATTCGCCCGAGAGCAGGAACAGCGGGCAGCGGCTGGTATCGATTTTCGCAACGCGATCGCGGATATCGCCGTCGATCTTGTAGAAATGCAGATCGCCCTTGAACACGCCCGGGCCGCCCTGCATGTAGTGCCACAGCGTTTCCCAGCGATGCTTCTCCGGCGTGTGCGGCCCGACCAGCCCGGACACCACCGCGGCGCAGACCTCGCCGCCATGCACGTCGGGCCGGTGCAGGAAGTTCAGGTCGTAATAGGGATCGACATGCGCGCCGGCCTGCAGCCCGATGATGCCGCGAAACCGCTCCGGATGGTCGAGCGCCAGATGCAGCGCGATGCGGCCGCCGATCGAACAGCCCATCACAATGGGGCGATCGAGCCCGAGCGCATCCATCACCTCGAGAATCATCGTCGTGTAGTCCGACGACGTGAGCTTGTACTCCTCGTTGTGCCAGCCGGCGGGCGGCGACGACTTGCCGTGCCAGGGCATGTCGAACGCGATAACACGATGCTTTGCCGTGATCTCCGCATCGTTCAGCAGGCCGCGATACTGCCGGCCGTCGGAGCCCGCCGTGTGCAGGCAAAGCAGCGGCACGCCGCTGCCCGCCTCCTCGACATAGAGGCGCTGCGGCCGGCCGAGAATCCTGGTGTTGAGATAGCGGCCGATGATCGGCTCGAACGCGGCGGTCATGGGCGGGCCTCCTGCGCGCGCAGCTTCACCATCACTTCCTTGAAGTAGCGCAGGTGCGACATGAAGACCCGCAGGTCGCCCTCGGCCTTCAGCGCGCGCCGCTTGATCAGCGCCATCAGGTCATGGAAGCCGGGGCGCGGATCGGCGCTCCAGAATGCGCGCCACTCGCTCTCCGGCGCGCGCAGGGCAAACGACCAGGACGGCATCACGAACGGGCCGCGCGCGATCGACACGACCCGGCCCTCGTGGATGCCGACCAGCCACTGCGTGTCGCCGACCTCGAGCAGGAAGCGGGTCGAGAGATAGCGCCCGCGCCACACCAGCATGGTATCGGCATTGACCCGGTCGGCGAGCTGTTCGATCGAAGCGATGCTCATATCACGCAAGCCTCACCAGCGCATCGAGCGCAAGCACACCCTCGCCCTCGCGCCGCACGATCAATGGGTTGATCTCGGCGTCGCGCACATCGAACTCCTCGTCGAGCGCCAGTCGCGACAGCGATACGATCGCCTGCGCCAGCGCCTCGAGATCGCCCGCCGGTCGGCCGCGAAAGCCCGTCAGCGTCCGTGTGATGGCGAGCTCCGTGATCATCTCGCGCGCGCTTTGCAGCGACACCGGGGCGAGACGGATGCTGCGATCCCGATAGACCTCGGTGAAGACGCCGCCGGCGGCGAGCAGCACCACCGGACCCGCATCGGCATCCTTGCGATAGCCGAGCAGCAGTTCGCCGAGTCCCGACATCATCGGCTGCACGATGACGTGCGTGACCGCGGCGTCAGGCGCCTTGGCGCGCACCGATTGAACGATGCCGGCGATCGCCGCCTTGAGAGCCTCATCGTCGCGGACGTTGAGCACCACGCCGCCGACATCGCTCTTGTGCGCGATGGTATCGGACAACAGCTTGACCGCGACCGGATAGGTGAACGGCAGCGCGACCTCCCGCGCATCGACCGGCAAGGCCACCGATGGCGCGCACGGCAGGCCGACCCGTTCGAACAGCCGATAGGCTTCCTGCTCGTTGAGCTGCGCCGGACCGCGCTGCTTCGTCCGCCGCCGCAGCGGGGGCGGCTGTTCCGGCGCGCGGCGGCCGAACGCCGCAGCGATGGCATCGGCGCAGGCCTCCGGCGTGCGGAAGTTCGGCACCCCGGCCTCGGCCAGCATGGCGAGCGCCTCTGGCGCATCCGGCGCCAGGAACGACACCAGCGGCTTGCCTGAAGCCGCGCTTTCGATCACCGGTTTCACCGCGAGATCCGGACGGAAACGCGCCGACGATCCGGTCACCGCGACGACGAGATCGAACTCCGGCGCCGCCAGCATCACGTCGAGGGCCGCCTTCATCACGTCGGCACGTGTGCCCGCCATGGTAAGGTCGATCAGCGTGCCGCGCTCCACTTTGACGCCGGCCGTCTGCAGCTGGGCGAACGTCGCATCCGACGGCGCGATCACGTCGACGCCGCGCAGGCCGAGCCCGTCGACCACCATAGCGGCGCCGCCGCCGGTGGTGGTCACCACCCCGACGCGGGGCGCGCGGCCGCGCACGACACCTGCCGGAACGCGCGCCAACAACGGCAGGGTCTCCAGCAGCGCCTCGAAATTCTCCACCCGCGCGATGCCGCAATCGGCGAGGAACGCATCGGCGATATCATCCTCGCCCGCGAGCGCACCGGTATGCGAGAGCGCCAGCTGCGCGGCCTGCTGCGAGCGACCGAGCTTATAGGCCACCACCGGCTTGTTGCGCCGCGCAGCCTCGGCAGCGAAGCTGCGCAGATCGCCGGCATGGCGCAGGCTTTCCAGAAACAGCATGTAGCCGGTGACCGCCGGATCGTCCAACGTCAGCGCGCAGATTTCGCCGAGCGTCAGATCAATCTCGTTGCCGACCGAGACCAGGCCGGCGAAGCGTGCCGCGCGCGCCTTGCCGCGCGAGACCAGCGCGCCGAGCATGCTGCCGCTATGCGAGGCGACGAAGGTGCCTCCGACCGGAAGATCCGGCTCGGCGAAGGCGGCATTGGCGGTGAGCAGCGCCTTGTGATGCAGATTGACGAGCCCGATGCTGGAAGGCCCAAGGATCCGCAACCCGCTCGTCCTCACGATCTCCTGCAGCTCGGCGACGCGGCGCTGGCCCTCCCCGCCCGCCTCCGCGAAGCCGGTCGCGAGGATGGTGGCAACGGCGACGCCGCGCGCAGCGCAGTCGCGCACCGCTGCCACCACCTCCTCTGCCCCCGCGAGGATAAAGGCATGATCCGGCACCTCCGGCAGCGCCGCCAGCGACGGCCAGGCCTGCTCGCCCAGCACGCTGTCGCGCCGCGGATTGATCGGATAGACGTTGCCGGCATAGCCGGCCTGACGCAGATACTGCAGCGGGCGCGCCGCCACCTTGGACGGATCGGCCGAGGCACCGACGATCGCGACGCTGCGCGGCGCCAGCAGCGCCTGCGCCAGATCCGCCGGTTGTAAAGCCGTTCTACTCTGCAGCACGGGCCTGCACCCTCCGCTGATCGAAGCGCTGCTCGAAGATGTGTTCGGCGACGCGGTTCTTCAGCACTTCGGTCGAACCGCCCGCAATCATCCATCCGCGCGTCCGGCGCATGCAATATTCCGCCAGCGCTTCCTGACTATAGCCGGTGCCGCCCATGATCTGCACTGCCTCATTCGCCACCTCGAAGCCGGCCTGGTTGCAGGCGAGCTTGGCGAGCGCGGTGTCGAACGCGGTCGGCAGGCCATCGGTGACGCGCGCGGCGCGATAGAGCAGCAGCCGCGCCGATTCCAGCTTGAGCGCCATGTCGGCGAATTTCCATTGCAATCCCTGGAATTCGCACAGCGGGCGACCGAATTGCTTGCGCACCAGCGCGTGGCCCTTGGCCAGCTCGAACGCATAGCGTCCGAGTGCCAGCGAGCGCGACGAATTGCCGAGCCGCTCCACATTGAAGCCGGCGATCTGTTTCTTGAAGCCGCCTTCGCCGAGCAGCAGGTTCTCCGCGGGAATACGGCAATCCTCGAAATAGAGCTGGCTCCACTCCTCGCCGCTCATGAATGGCGAAGGCTTGCCGATGGTGAAGCCGGGCGTGCCGCGTTCGACCAGCACCGAGCCGATGCCGTTCACGCCCGGGCCGAACCTGAGATAGATCAGGAACAGCGAGGCGTCGGGGCTGTGCGTGCCGAAGATCTTGGTGCCGTTGATGACGTAGTGATCGCCGTCCTTGCGCGCGGAGGTCTTCAGTTCGGTGACCGCGGAGCCTGCGTCGGGCTCGCTCATGCCGAGGCTGATCACCGAGCGGCCCGCCAGCAGATCCGGCAGGAAGCGCTTCTTCTGCTCCTCGCTGGCATATTCGACAAAGGTGCGGATCGGGCCGAAGTTGCCCGCCTGCACCACGTCGGCGCTGCGCGGGCACACCGCCGCGATCTGCTCGATGGCGATGATCGAGTCCATCAGCGTGCCGCCCTGCCCGCCGTCCTTCTCGTCGAAGGCGATGCCGAGCAGGCCCTGCGCCGCGAGCTTCTGCGCCACGTCGAACGGAAACCGCGGATTGTGCGCACGCTCCAGGGCTCCATGGGCCAGGTGAGCTTCCGCGAAACGCCGCACCGAGTCGGCAAACGCGCGCTGCTCTTCGGTCAAATCATCGATCATGGACAAGGTTACCGGGCTTAGAGTTGCTCAAGCTGTTTTCGGGAAAGCGGATTTGACGCGCAACTACCGAAATATTATTTCTATATGAGTTTTTGTAATGGAGCGGCGCGATGTCGGAACCGATGCCACCCTTGAATCCGCTGCATGTTTTCGAGATCACCGCCCGACTCGGCAGCTTCACGCGCGCCGCGCAAAAACTGCGTGTCACCCAGCCGGCGGTGAGCCGTCAGATCCAGACCCTGGAAAACTATCTCGGCGTCCGCCTGTTCGAGCGCGACAAGCAGGGCGTGCGGCTGACGGCGATCGGCGACCAGTTCCACCGCCAGATCGCGCCCGCCTTCCAGATCATCGCCAGCGCTTCCGCCAACCTGACCGCGACGCGCAAGATCGAGCCGCTCAACGTGCGCACCTATACAACGTTCGCGTCGAAATGGCTGATCCAGCGGCTTCCCTCGTTCTATGTCGCTTATCCGAACATCAAGCTGAACATCAGCAATGCCGTGGCGCCGGTGGATTTCGAGAAGGACACCGTCGACCTCGCGATCCAGTTCGGCGATGGCCAATGGCGCGGCGCCGAGGCCGAATTGCTGTTCAAGGACCTGATACAGCCGGTCTGCAGTCCGAAGCTGCTCGAGAAGGTGAAGCTGCACGAGCTCGACGATCTCAGGAAGGTGCCGATGCTGCATTCGCGCTATCGCCGCACCGACTGGCACGACTGGCTCGCCGCGGTGCATCGCACCGACCTGCTCTCGGAGGATGGCATCAGCTTCTCGACCTCGATCCTGACCTATCAGGCAGCGGTGGAAGGCGTCGGGGTCGCCATGGGCCAGCTTCATCTGCTGCGCAACGAATTGCGCGAGGGCACGCTGGTTCCCCTGTTCAACGCCCCGTTCGAGCGCCGGCTGGCGCATTATGTGATGTGGCCGAAAAACCGGCCGCTCAACCGCAAGGGCCGCAGTTTCCTGAGCTGGCTGCGCAAGAGCGCGGCGGAATTCGCCAAGGCGTCCTGAGCGCCCGGCCGGACTCGCGCCGCACCTCATTACAAAATATTATTATCGGATGACTTTCCTTCAGTTGAAACCGCGCCGCCATGCCGTTGTGGTGCGCCGCATGCCGCCGCAACTGACAGGGGGAGAACGCAATGTTGAACAAGGTCGAAGCATCGGCCGAGGATCAGGCAAGGACGTGGATCGCCGCGCTTGACCGATCGCTGTCGGCGCGGGATGGAACCGCACTTGCCACGCTGTTCGTGCAGGATTGCCACTGGCGCAACCTGTGCGGCCTCTCGTGGGAGATCGTCACCATCAGCGGCAACGACAGGCTGCGCGACGCCCTGCTGCGCAACGCCGCAGCGGTGAACGCGACCGGCTTCACCGTCGCCTCCGATCTGCTGACGCCGCGCCGCGCGGTGGTGGCGGGGCGCGAGGTGATCGAGGCGATCTTCCGCTTCACCTGCGACAACGGGCCGGGCCTGGGCGTGGTCCGGCTGCTGCCGGGCTCACAGGCCGCTGCGCCGGCGCAGGCCTGGACCTTCTCGACGCTGCTCGACATGGACGCGCTGTGCGCGAGCCGCCGCGAGGACAATGGCCCGATTTCCCATGCGCGCGACTTCGCCGAGCCGAGCTGGGCCGAACAGCGCGAGGCCGACGCCGCCTATGTCGGCCGCGAACCCGACGTGCTGGTGGTCGGCGGCGGCCATGCCGGCGTCTCCGCCGCGGTGGAGCTGAAGCGGATCGGCTTCGACGTGCTGATCATCGACAAGGAGGAGCGCATCGGCGACAACTGGCGGCTGCGCTACAACGGGTTGAAGCTGCACAACAAGACCCCGGTCAATCACCTGCGCTACATGCCGTTTCCGATGACGTGGCCGGACTACATCCCGAAGGACAAGATCGCCAACTGGCTCGAGACCTATGTCGAGAGCATGGATCTCAACTTCTGGACCCGCACCACCTTCGAAGGCGCGCGCTATGATGAGGCGAGCCAGACCTGGCGAGCCGAAATCCGGCGAGCCGACGGCTCCGCCCGCACGCTGCACCCCAAGCATATCGTGCTTGCCACCAGCGTCAGCAGCGTGCCGAACATTCCGAGGATTCCGACCCTCGAGAATTTCGGCGGCACCGTCCTGCATTCGAGCCAGTTCACCAAGGGCGCGGACTGGACCGGGAAATCGGCATTGGTGATGGGCACGGGCACCAGCGCCCATGACATCGCGCAGGAGCTGCAGGCGCACGGCGCCGCGGTGACCATGGTGCAGCGCAGCCCCACCATGGTCATCAATGTCGATCCGAGCGCGCAGCTCTACGACAAGACCTATCTCGGGGACGGCCCGCCGATCGAGGTGCGCGACACCATCAATTCCTCAGTGCCGCTGGCAGTGATGAAGATGGCGCACAAGCTGGTCACCGACGAGGTGAAGAAGCTCGACGCGCCGCTGCTGGAGCGGCTGGAAAAGGCTGGCTTCCGGCTCGAATTCGGCGAGGACGGCACCGGCTGGCCGCTCAAGTTCCGGCAGCGCGGCGGCGGCTATTACTTCAACGTCGGCTGCTCCGAGCTGATCGCCGATGGCAGGATCGGCCTGATCCAGGCCCACGACATCAAGACCTTCGTGGCCGATGGCGTCGCGCTGGCCGACGGCTCGGTCCGGACGGCCGATCTCGTGGTGCTGGCCACGGGCTACAAGGGTCAGGGCCACATGGTCGGCGCGCTGTTCGGCGAGGACGTCGCCGAACGCGTCGGTCCGATCTGGGGCTTCGACGACGCGACCCAGGAACTGCGGAACATGTGGGTGCGCACACGCCAGCCCGGCCTGTGGTTCACCGGCGGCGCGTTCTCCCAGTGCCGCATCTACAGCCGCTTCATCGCGCTGCAGATCGACGCGATCGAGTCCGGACGCCTCGCCAAGGCGGCAGGCTGAATCTCCTGCTCCCGAGCAGGGCAACTGCCTCGCGTCCGGCACGCCGGAGGCGAGGCTCTTTTTTGCGCGCCTGGATGTCCGCGACGAGCGCGGAAAGCCGGCACCCTCGGCGCGAGGGCGAAGCCCGAGGAGCCTCGACGCGTCATCCTGAGGCGGCGATGCCCTCGCATCGCCCTCGAAGGATGGCGCAGGACACGGCCGTCATCCTTCGAGGGCCGCTGAAGAAGCGGCTACCTCAGCGGGCCGGGCACGCCGACGCCTGTCGACGGGAATGCGCTCTTATTTTCCGGAGGACAGCACGGCTGCGGGACGCCGTGGAACGGCACACGGCTCAGGGAATGATCTTCTGCTTGCGGAAATCGCCGATGATGTCGGCCATCATCTGCTCGCTGTCGATCATCTCGGTAAAGCCGTACTGATAGGCCTTCACCATGCTGATCATGTTGTCCCACTTGCGGCGAAACACGGTGTCGGCATAAGCCCACGGCACCAGGCGGAACAGATCGGTCTGGCGCAGGCCGTGCTCGGCGATGATCTTATTCCACAGCTCGGCCTTGTCCGCCATGAACTCGGTGAGACGCATCTCCTTCACCGGCCCCGGCTCGATGCCGAACAGCGCGGCGATACGCGGCCACATGTAGCGCCAGCGGAAGGAATCGCCGTTGCCGATGTTGAAGGCCTGGTTGGCCGCGCGCGGATCGGTGGAAGCCCACAGCATCGCGCGATTGAGGATGCGGACATCGGAGGCGAAGGTGATTGCGTTATAGGTCGCCTCGTCGCCGGGGAAATACAGCGGCAGCTTGAGCGCCTTCATGATGGTGCCATAGGCCGCGATCACCGTCATCAGGTTGATCCGCGCGCCGTTGCCATAGCCGCACACGGCGCCGGGCCGCGTCGTCGACCAGGTCCACGACTTGCCCTGCTGCAGCTCGAGCACATGATTGTGCTGCGCCTCGTAGAAATAAGGCGGAACGCACGGCGGATCATCTTCCCGCGCCGGCGTCTTGTAGGCGCCGAGATGGTAGCCGTACCACTTCACGCCTTCCAGCACGTGGACGTGCCGCAGCTCGCCGGCCTGCGGAATCGCACCGTCGAAAAAGTTCTGCGCCATGCGGGTGTTGAGATCATTCTCTTCATCCAGCGTCCGGCCGTTCAGCAGCGCAGTGTAGAAGATGTGGGTGACACCCTTCACCTCGCCCAGCGCCGTCAGCGTCGCCTCGCGGTCGAGCAGATCGACGGGAATGTGGCGCACCCAGTCGCCGAGCTCGGGATCGCCGCGCGAGACGCCGATCACGTCCCATTCCCCGGTATCGTGCAGCAGGCGCGCCATGTTGCCGCCGCACATGCCGCCGACTCCCGCAATCAGCGCAACCTTCTTGGTCATTCGCACCCCTCCTGACAGATCATGTCGCCGGCACAGCGTAACCAATCGCTGGGACCGCGTAGCGCGACGCTGCCGCCGCGCGGCGGCCGAGCCGCATCGATGCGGCTCACCCGTTTCGCTCCCCAGCCAGCGAGGCTCCCGGTTCGTCGCTGTCGCCTCGCGCCGACCGGAGTCTGTCACCATTTCATGGAAACAATGAAGGACTCCAGGTTATTGGATCGACGCGCGGTCTTGGTGCGAACCGGTTTCCACTTCGCTCGAAAACGCTATAGAGGGACGCCGCCCCCGACTTCAACTGCAATGAAGTTATGGGGGCATTACATTATCTGACGACAGCACGATCCACGCCGCCGCGGGATGTTTCCCGTGACATCCCCATCGCCCGGCGCAGGAGGAAGCGTTCAGCAGCTTAGGCTTCAAGGGCGCAGCCGCAGCCCGGTCGCCGCCTCGAGCTCGGCGATCGCCTGCTCGCCGCTCGTCACCTTGATGGTGGTCATGCCCAGTTCGCGTGCGGGCTTCAGATTAACCCCGAGGTCGTCGAGATAGATGCAGGCCTTCGGATCGACCCCAAGCTCCTCCACCATCAGGCGATAGATGCGCGGATCGGGCTTGCGCAGGCCGATCTTGGCCGACTCGATGATATGGTCGAACA